>Ga0136617_10002339_pt1 | contig 16909 bp, 9 predicted proteins | sample AntDrymUQ3222106_2_FD_129672 | JGI IMG/M metagenome (GOLD analysis project Ga0136617, IMG submission 129672) | Polar desert sand microbial communities from Dry Valleys, Antarctica - metaG UQ322 (21.06) | ecosystem: Environmental > Terrestrial > Soil > Desert | place: Antarctica: Dry Valley...
AATTTATTTTTGCCTTTCTGCTTATTTGCTCGGTGAAGTTTTGGCGGAGGTTTTCTAATGAATCAATCATGCTTTCAAGCTTCCGACTGGTACCAGGCGATCACGTTAACAGAGCGTATTGCATCGCTACGCGCAGTTCACGACAAAAGGTTCAAGATTGAGATTGATACCAATTTGACGCAGCGGCGCGCCGCGCGATGGCAATCGCAATCTCCTTTCTCCACACACTCGTACTTTGCGCAGCGTCTGGAGATGGATGGAACCAGTGAGAATGAGCTGCGGTACTTGCTTGGCGAGCCGGTGGAGGCGATCCATAACCGATTCCCCATTCCTCCGACATGGTTGATGAAGCTGAGCCGGGCTTTTGCTCGTCCCGCGATACCTGATACCAGCACGCTCCCAGTTCCTGAAGCATCCGATAATCAAGCGAAACCAAAAGGTCACGGGAAGTTTAGTAAGCAGGAAGCGGCTGCGTTTTTGAACGTGATCAAACCGCTCATCCGCGAGGCACGTGACCACGTGCGCGCGGGCGCACAAGCATTAAGCAAAGATTATGACGGTCTGCTGTTCGATCCCACGACAATAGAAAGAACATTGTTTGCTAATCTACCGGGTCAGTTAATTAGTATGCTGAGCCGCGCGCTAGTTCTGGAACTGAACGTGGCCCGACTGCAAGGACTGCTCTGCGGCACCACCCCAGAAGAGCGCTTTCAAAGCTTCTTCGAGCATCTACGCCAGCCGGACGCAGCACTCGCCCTTTTCCAGGAGTATCCGGTGTTAGCCCGTCAACTAACCATCTGCCTGGATCACTGGGCAGATGTGAGTCTGGAATTTCTCAAACATTTATGCGCTGATTGGGAAATGATCCGGGCCATCTTCAGCCCAGCTTGCGATCCGGGAAGGCTCGTGGAGGTGAATAGTGGTGTCGGCGACAAGCACCGGGGTGGGCGAAGCGTGCTGATCGCCAAGTTTAGTTCAGGTTTTCAGATTGTCTATAAGCCGAAGTCGCTGGCCGTCGACGTACATTTTCAAGAATTACTGACGTGGCTTAACGGACGAGGGGATCACCCCCCGTTCCGGACGCTGAAAATCCTTGATCGCGGTACATACGGGTGGGCTGAGTTTGTCAACACCGCGAGCTGCGATTCGTCAGAAGAAGTTCGCCGATTCTATGAGCGCCAGGGTGGCTACCTGGCGCTGCTTTATGCGCTAGAGGCGACCGATTTTCATTACGAGAACTTAATTGCCGCAGGTGAGCATCCGATGCTGATTGATTTGGAAGCGCTCTTTCACCAGCGCGTCGGCGGCATAAGTGTCCATCAAGCGGACGTGGTTGCCGACAACACCATCGCATACTCCGCGCTGCGCGTCGGGTTATTACCACAACGCATCTGGTCAAACGCTGAAGGTCAAGGCATCGACCTCAGCGGCCTGGGCGCAACTGCTGGTCAGCTTTCACCTGATGGCGTACCGTTCTGGGAAGATGCGGGTACAGATGCGATGCGTTGTGCCCGCAAGCGAATGGCGATGCCTGGCAGCCATAATCGGCCGACCATCAATGGCGATGAAGTTAACGTGCTGAACTATGCGGAGGCCATCCTTACCGGATTTACCGCCATTTACCAGTTGCTCTTGGAACACCGTCACGAGCTGCTGGCAGACGACGGGCCTTTGGCTCGCTTCACGGAGGATGAAGTGCGCGTCATCCTCCGTCCAACACGAACCTACGGGATGCTGCTGCATGAAAGCTTCCACCCTGATGTGCTGCGCGATGCCCTTGATCGTGACCGCTTGTTTGACCGCCTCTGGGTTGTCATCGAGCATCTTCCGCACCTTGCGAAAGTAATCCCTGCAGAGCGCGACGACTTACAACAAGGTGACATCCCGATGTTCACAACGCGACCGGGATCGCGTTCCCTCCTGAACTCTGCGGGTGAGGAGATTGCTGATTTTTTTGATGAGCCAGGAATCACGCTCGTCAGACGTCGTGTGCAACAGCTTAGCGAGGAGAACCACGCGCAACAACTCTGGTTCATTCGCGCCTCACTGACAACACTCGCGATGGAAGCGGAGCAAACAGAGCGGCCAACTCGCCGTGTGACCGAAACGCAAGCAACCGCCGACCGTGAGCAACTTCTGAGAGCCGCCTGTGCGGTCGGCGACCGTTTGGGATGGCTAGCGCTGCGCGGAGAAGAGCAGGATGTCTCATGGATCGGCTTGCAGTTCGGCACTGATCGCCACTGGTCGCTCGTTGCGCTGGGTCCAGATCTCTATGACGGTCTGCCGGGGGTTGCGCTGTTTCTGGCCTATCTTGGGGCGATCACTCAGGAGGAGCGCTACATCGCGCTGGCCCAATCCGCCTTGACGATGCTCAGACGTCAGATCGAGCGCAGTCAACAAGTCATCACGTCAATTGGAGGCTTTGATGGATGGGGCGGAGTGATCTACACGCTGGCGCATCTCTATGCGCTGTGGAACCAACCAGCGCTCCTCGTTGAAGCCGAAGCAGTCGCCCACCGTCTCCCAAATTTGATCGAGCAGGATGAGCAACTTGACATCATCGGTGGTGCCGCCGGGTGCATTGGCGGTTTGATCAGCCTTTATCGATGTGCCCCTTCGGAGCGCACGCTTGCCGCCGCTATCCAATGTGGAGATCGGCTCATCAATCGCGCTCAATCGATGGAGCATGGCATCGGTTGGACCACAAAAATAAGCGAGACAAAAGCGTTAACCGGGTTCTCGCATGGCGCTGCCGGTATTGCCTGGGCGCTGCTGGAGCTGGTTGCATTGACCGGCGAGAAACGTTTTCAGCAGACGGCTCTCGCCGCTATCGACTACGAGCGTAGTCTATTCTCTCCGGAGGCGAAGAATTGGCCCGACCTGCGTGAAAATGAAACTGACCGCCGTCCGGCGGACGATGCACAGAGCAAGTTCATGACGGCGTGGTGCCACGGCGCGCCCGGAATTGGGATGGCTCGCTTGCGTTCGCTCCCATATCTTGATGATGCAGAAGTCCGGGCGGAGATAGACACAGCGCTACAGACCACTCTCGCCCGCGGATTCGGTTCCAATCACTCCTTATGTCACGGCGATCTGGGCAACCTGGAGTTGCTGTTGCAGGCCGATCAAATCTTTAATGATCCAGCGTTGCGTTGGCAGACGCGGAACATCGCTGCCACGATCCTTGAGAGCATCAAGCATGATGGATGGCTATGTGGAGTTCCATTGGGAGTTGAGGTGCCAGGCTTGATGACCGGGCTGGCGGGCATTGGCTATGAATTGCTACGTCTGGCAGAGCCAACGCGCGTACCTTCGGTGCTGGTGCTTCAAGCGCCACCAACGCTTCGGCTGGTCAACGGATGATTAAGACATCCTCGAACGTCTGTGACATGGCCGCGAGGTGAGTGTATGAATGATGCCAATCGTTCGATCTTTCGTGTGGATGTTCTTCAGCGCTACATGCAAAGCCGGGAAGAGCCGGTCTTTCCGCGATGCATCTCTCCTCCAATCTTTGTCTGTTTATGGCTTCTGCTTGGGCTGCTCGTGACTGGTGGGCTTGTGGCCTGGTTCGCGCAGATGCCAATGTATGCTTCTGGTCTGGCCGTCGTTGTTTCCTGGCAGGGTAAGAACCAATCGCTTCGCGACGATGTCGTGATGATCGCTTTTTTGCCCCCTGAGAATCTTTCACGCCTGCGCGTTGGGCAGAAAGTGTTCCTAGGAATTGATAAAGCGGGCAACCGCCTGAGCATACCGATTGTTGCCGTTGAACCGGAGATCAGCAGCCCCTCTCTTGCGCGAGAAAGATTTGCGCTCAATCCTGGCGCAGCACAAGCGATCACTCAACCGTCAGCGATAGCCGTTGCTCCATTTGAGCCAAGCCTCACGAGCCTACCTGCTTCGGCTTATGTCGGCAGCATCTACCATGTTGATGTCGAAGTCGGTTCGCGTCGGGTTGCCTCGCTCTTGCCCCTCGTGGGTCGTTTCTTCGGAGAGAGCAGATGAACGGCATCAAGCCGAAACAATTCGCGCCGCTGCGGTTCAGCAAGATCAATTCCTGGATCGGGTGGAATCATCTCTGCTTCGCTTTTCAAGCGGTACTCAAGCGACTACGGCGTCAGCGTCGTGTTCCAGTGGTTCTGCAAATGAACGCTGTCGAATGTGGCGCTGCCTGCCTTGCGATGATACTCAACTACTTTGGTCGTCAGACGTCAATCTCAGAATGCCGTGAGCGATGTGGCGTCGGCCAGCACGGTCTTACCGCGCAGACAATCGCCAAGGCAGCACGTAACTACGGGTTGCGTGTCAAAGCCGTGTCTATCGAGCCAGCTGATTTTAAGTATGTCCAACTACCGGCAATCGCACACTGGAACTTTAATCACTTTGTGGTTGTCGAGCGTTGGTCCGCGACCAAGTTTGAGATCGTGGATCCGGCTGCCGGACGGCGCCGGATCACCGCCAAAGCCTTTGATGCCGGATTTACTGGCGTGGTGCTGATGCTTGAGCCAGGAGTTCAGTTCGAACGTCGCCGTGGGACAGGCAAGCGTTCGTGGCGCCACTACCTCAAGTATGTGTTGGACAAGCCTGGTTTGCTTGTGCAGATCCTTCTCGCCTCACTCTTTTTGCAAGTTCTCGGCTTGGCCCTGCCGATCTTTACACAAGTGCTTGTCGATCAGGTCCTCCCGTTTCGCATCACCAATGCGATGAATATTCTTGCTATTGGGATGATCCTTTTGGTGCTCACTCAGCTAGTAATCAGTTACCTGCGCGCCGCATTATTGATCTATCTGCAGGGGCGGCTTGATTCACAATTGATGCTCGGGTTCTTTGAACATCTGCTGACGCTTCCCCTTCGCTTTTTTCAGCAACGGACGAACGGCGACTTGCTGATGCGCCTCGGCAGCAACATGATTGTCCGCGAAACGCTGACGGGACAAACCATCTCGACCATTCTTGATGGCACCTTTGTCCTCGTATACCTCGGAATTTTATTGACTTGGGCACCCCTCTTCGGCGGCATCGCCCTCGCAATCGGAATGTTCCAGGTGGCCCTTCTGCTTGGCACAACCCGCCGGACGCACGACCTGGTACAACGTGACTTGGCAGCGGGGGCGGAGTCACAAAGCTATCTCGTCGAGGCGCTCGCCGGGATCGTGACGCTGAAGGCTTCGGGCTCCGAAACCAGAGCTTTCGATCACTGGTCAAATCTGTTTTACCGCAATTTAAACGTCTCGCTTGAGCGTAACCACTTCTCAGCAAGCGTTGGAACTGTGATGACGGCGCTGCGCACCTTCTCGCCATTTGTAATGCTGTGGGTCGGAGCGCACGGTGTGCTCGATGGTACGTTGAGTTTAGGTGCAATGCTGGCACTGAACGCGCTCGCGATGTCGTTCCTCACACCGCTTGCTTCACTGGTGTCAAACGGACAGCGACTGCAACTAATCGGCGCTCATCTGGAACGGCTCAACGACGTTCTACAGGCCGAGCCGGAGCAAGACCCCCGCCTGGTCCGAAGTGCGCCGCCGCTAACAGGCCGGATTGAATTGAAGAGCGTTGACTTTCGCTACGATCCGCACGCCCCGCTGGTGCTCCGAGATGTCTCAGTTTCCATCGAGCCCGGACAAAAGGTAGCCATAGTCGGCCGCACGGGTTCCGGTAAAAGCACGCTCGCCAAACTTTTACTTGGACTTTACACACCGACCGGAGGCGAACTGCTCTTTGACGGCGCAGCACTGCAAAGCCTCAACTACGCCACGTTGCGCCGCCAGTTCGGGACTGTGCTGCAGGAGTCGTTCTTGTTCAGCGGCTCGATCCGTCAGAACATCGCCTTTAATGATCCGAGCCTTTCGCTAGAACAGGTGATCGAAGCGGCACGTCTGGCGCATATCCACGACGAGGTGACGGGGATGCCGATGGGCTACGAAACGCTGCTCGCCGAGGGAGGCTCTAGCTTGTCGGGTGGCCAGCGCCAGCGACTGGCACTGGCCCGCGCCCTGGCGCACAAGCCTTCCGTGCTTTTGGTTGACGAGGCGACCAGCCATCTCGATGTCATGACTGAGCGGCTGGTTGATCAAAGTTTAAGCGCGCTCGCGTGTACGCGGATAGTGATCGCCCACCGACTGAGTACCGTCAAGAATGCAGACCTCATTCTCGTGCTTGATGAAGGAGAGATTGTGGAGCGCGGTTCACACGAGGAGTTGCTTGACAAGCGAGGATCTTATACAGCGCTGATTCGCGGTCAGGCGGAGATCGAGACCACCCGATCAACTTTGCTGGAGATGGCAAGCGACACCAAACAACACATCTTATGCGCCGGGGGATCCGGCGGGTATTGTCAGGTTAACAATTCAAAGATGCAATCTGATGGTTCGCGCGTCATACTCCGCTGATGAGCACCTCCGCTTCCCGGCACCGGCGTCATCGTTTCCCTACCGAGATTATCAGCCACTCTGGTCTGGCTTTACTTCCGCTTCGCTCTGAGCTACCGCAGCGTCGAAGAGATGATGGCGGCGCGTGGCATCATAACCAGATGGGACCGAGCTTAGCTCATCGTGGCGCTCCACGATTGCTATACTCAAGCTGCGATCTGGTCATAACTTACCTCGTTCCACGTTGCGAATCTCAACTGCATCTCATCTCGGTAGCGCGCAGCCCTAAGCAGGTTTCTGCGTGATCGGAAGTGTGATGCGATGAGGCTGAAGGCCGAGAGAAAACGCTTTCGCCTGTCCAACTGACTTGAATCGTCTCAGGACCTTCTTCCGCACGCTGGTCGGTTGATGTGAGTTCTCCGCTCGGTTGTTGACAGGGTCTATTCATTCTCGGCCATGCAATATTCTTTCCACAGGTGCAACGCCATCTTTCTTGAGCTAAGTCGTTGATTCTCGGTTGGGCCTGGGCATGTATTTCGTGCCACCTGTGCAACTGCTTGTCGCATTCCGGAGAATGAATAGACCCTGGGTTGTTGAGTCCTGGATGCTGGCGGTGCGCGGGCACCCGGCATGATCTCAGCTTTCGCTGCGCTGTAACTCTTCAGCTGATCGGTGATGATCACCCGCGGCACGTACTGCAGGCCCTTCCTTAGCTTGCCGCAAGAACTGCTGAGCGGCCTTTTTGTTCCTGCGGCTTTGGACCAAGATGTCTCAGTGTTTTCCATTTAGCGCCAACGGGACCCCTCCACTACGCGGACGAGGTGGTAAACTTTCGCTTGAACGATGGAGTTGCAAATATCTGGCAACGCGACTGGTAGACATGAGCCAATTTTGACGTCAGGCAATCAAGACTTCCGCTCTTCGGATGCGGGAGATTGGGTGCCGGTGTTAATCGAAAGGATGAAACGATGAAGAAAAACTTGACAGGAATGGTACTCGCTGTGGTGTGGCTATCAGCTTTAACGTTAACTGATCCACAACTCGTTGACGGGCAGAATACCCCAAAGCAGGATGACGCTCCTAAGCCGCCAACAGCGCTGGTCGATGCGTGGCGAAAAGCAGTGCCTGAGGCCGAACAACCGTCATCGCCTGCTCCAGCCTCCGAAACTGCTGAAGTTGAAAACAGCACCGACATCGAAAAGAAGCTGATTGATCTGGAAAACGAATGGATGGATTCAGTCAAACGACGCGATCAAGTAAATTTAGAGCGCATCCTGGCCTCAGACTTTTCGATTATTAATGAGCGCTCAAGGATCAACTCCACAAGCAGAAATCGCTACATCAATAGCACAATTCGGTTCTGGCGATTATCCGATTACAAATTAGAGAAAACATCCGTGCGGGTTTACGGAGAGTCAGCGGTTGTCAATATCTGGTACTCGCAGCAGGGTCAGGTCAACGGCCAGGAAGCGAGCGGAGAATTTCTTGCCACAGATGTGTGGGTTAAACGGGATAATCGTTGGCAAGCGGTCGCTCGACACACCAGCCAGCAAGCGAAACCTCCAGCAGCTAACGAAACAACCCCTCAACAAATCCGATCTCGTAAACCATAGACGCCCCGAACATCAAACTGAACAGAGCGGCAAGGCCGCGGATCGCGAAGTTTGCACGAGCGAAACGGTTGGCCGTCAGATGGAAGGGGACGCCAACCAGCGCGCTCATCGCTATCATCCCGCCGATAGATCCAAAACCAAAGATGAAAATGTAGAAAAGGCCAACGAGCGGCGATTGAATGGTTGACAGCACAAGTAACATCAACGCTGCGCTGCCCGCCAACCCGTGAATCATCCCAACAAAAAGTGGTCGTAAATTTAGACTGAATCCGTGATGTGTGTGCTGCTCAGTGACGTGCCTGACTGAAACGGAATCATGTGTATGGAAGTGTGCGTGTTGGTGTCCGCCGTGTGTGTGTTGATGAATGTGTAGTTTGTCACCGCGCGCAAGTTTGCGGATGACGTTCGCGCCGAGGGCGATCAGCATAATTCCAACGCAAAACTCAAGCGCCAACGCGGTTCGTTCGCTGATGCGGATGTGAAGAAGGATGACTGCCAAACCCGCGATCAGCAATGTTATAGTATGGCCGAGACCCCACAGAAAGCCGACGATTGACGAACTGAGAATGCTTTTGCGTTCGCTGACGATAGTTGATACCGCCGCGAGATGATCAGCTTCGACGGCATGCTTCAGCCCAACCACCAGACCCAGCAACAGAACTGATGCGGTGGAGAGTTGATCCATTCCAGCTTCTTCCGGCGTGACCATCAACGCTGATAGATTTAAGCCTGACTGAATCAACGCTTCGTAGCAGATCACTGCGCCAAAGCACGTGATGATGAAAGCGCTGGCCGTGGGTAATACTTTCGTCAGCAAAGGAGAATTAGCTGGTCGCTTCATCATGCGCCCAGCATATAGAAACGCTAATCCGACGCCGGTGAGCGTGCTTGCTAAACCTAAACTGAAAGCGATAATTAACAGTAGCCCGAAGCCCGTACGGCCAAGCGAGATTGCGGATAGCAGCACAACCAGTGCCGAAGGGCACGGAAGCAATCCGCCTGAAATGCCGAGCGCGAGCAGGTTGCGCCAAGTCACTGGTGAACCATCGGTGCCAGGTGGCAGATGAGAATGCGCCTGCCCGCCATGTGAATGAATGTGTGCGCCGTGGTCGTGATGTTCATCATGATGATGAGCATGCTCGCTGTGCGCATGCGCGTGGCTGTGTGGGTGGGCGTGCTCGTGTTCATCGACATGAGCGTGTTCGTGATCCTCAGCGTGGTGGTGTTGGTGATCGGGTTCTTCGGCATAGCCGAGTGCGAATTTTAGACGGCGCACAAAGAGGCTTAAGCCGATGGCAACGACAATGCCTCCGGAAACGAAGCTAAGAATGGGAAACAATTGTTCAGGCAACACATACTCTGAAGCGAAGAGGGTGATCAGTCCGAGGGCAAAGACGCCGATGGTGTGCGTGATGGTCACGGTTAAGCCGAGAAAGGCCGCGTGCCGGGGCGTGCCGCGCGAGCCGACAAGGTATGCTCCGACTACTGCTTTGCCATGCCCCGGCGAGAAGGCGTGGATTGCTCCAAGCCCAAGAGCGACCAGCAACGCGAGTAAACCAACGATTGGTGTTAGCTCCGGAGTGTTAATCAATTCGGTCAGCCGGTCGCGGTTTTGCACAACTGCCGGGCGTCCGTTGCGGGAAAGCAGGGTCTTCACATCTTCCGGCACGCTTCCCGTAGTCATCGAGAATTCTACTGCACGCTCGCTCAACGGAGCTGCCAGCATATCCTGCGGATAAGCTCTGAGTTCATCGGTCAATGCATTCCCGAATGTAGAACTGTCAAAAACAGTAATACCGGCGGCAGGCACAACGAATGCTTCACGCCATCCGGCGCGCTCCTTGTAGTTTGTATCTTCGAGCAGCAATCGATGAACTGCATTGCTCGCCCGCCCCGTAATAACGGATGATAAATCGCCGGTGAAGTCACACTCAATGCGCAACGTCGGCAGATTGCCGTTCCCGGGCGGCGTCGAGATTCTTTGTCCTGTAACTTCGAGCGGGACGAGTTTGTCATCAACCGTGAGGCGAAGCCCAACCGCATACTGTCCAGCTGCACGTTCCGCAAAACGATTCAATTCTGCGCTCGTCGGTTCTCCGTTAGAGTTTATCGTTTGTAGTTGTTGGAAAGTTGGTATCTCCGCCATATCAACGACGTAGCGCACACGGACACGTTCCATGTTTGGCTCAATGCGCGTAAATGTGTTGATGCTGAAGTTGCCGAGCGGATGCGCTCGCGCTGTCATCGGATAGTGAAGAACACACAGAGCGATGAGGAGAAATACGACAAGTTGTTTACAGCGACGGTGTTGGTCGGCCCGTTTCGGATTAACCATGAAGCTCCTTTGAAGAAAACGTCGACCTTGGCGAACTCACTTAACTATCATCAACAAGATAAAATGCTAATTTCTTAAAAGTGACAGGTGACAAGATAATTGCGGATTGGTGATTGCGGAATGCGGATTGGAAGAAGCAAACCAAAAATCGTGAGTTGGTTTTCTCATCCGCACTCCGCAATCGCGAGAGTGTTGTCCTGTCACCTGTCACGATTTACCTGTCACGTTTGAATAATTTTAAGCATTAAGAGCCTTCAGCGTTCGCACGGCCACCTCTGCTTGTAAAACACTGAATGTTGGATTGAGCTTCAGCGCGAGCCTCAGATTTTTGACAGCGTTTGGACGATCATCAAGTGCTTTGTAGATCATGCCGGCATGGTAATAAAGGCGCGGGTCGTGCGTTCCTAATCGCAAAGCTTGTTGGATTTCCTGACGAGCTTCCTCGAAGTTCCCTTTTTTATAGAGACACCACGCTAACGTATCGCATGTGTAGATGTCGGCGCGTGTCGCGCGTTCGCGTTGAGCGATGCGGAGTGCTTCATCCAAACGCATGTCATGATCGGCCCAGAAAAGCGCCATCTGAAGCGAGTATGTGTCAGTGCCCGCTGCCCCGGCGCGCTCAATCAAATCGACAAACTTATATTGCTGCTGTGCTTCTTGTTGGCGACCGAGTTTGGTGTACAAATCGCCGAGGGCAGACGCTGTGTCAATTAACGGAACGCGGTCTTGCGCTCTTTTAAGAAGTTCAATCGCCTGGTCTGTATCACCATCGGCGATGCGGGCGCGCGCTTTCCCAGCAAGCGCCATGTGGTAATCAGGAAAGACGAAGAGAGCGCGGTCGAATTCGCGCTCGGCTTCCTGATAGCGGCCCGCGTTCATCAATTCGTCGCCGAGTTGGACCAGACACCATGCTTTGCCTTCCGGGTTTTGCGGACTGGCGGAGTTGGCCGCCAGACGCATGATCTCTATCGCGCCCTCGGTTTCGCCGTGCAGCGAACGCAGGTAAGACACACGCGAATATGAAGCTGTGTTGGGACGCAAATCAACCATCGTTTGGGCGGCTTTGACAGCGGCGGGGTAGTCACCAATTTCAACCAGCGCGTCAGTCAGTGCGCCGTAGACATCGTCATCTTTGGGATTCTTCGCCTGTGCTCGTTCGGCAACTGCCAGCGCTTCGCGGAATCGGTGGTACGTCAGGAGAAGCTTGGCGCGGAGTTTAAGCGCATCATAATTGTCAGGGGCTAGTTCTTCTGAATGCTTAAGCGCCACTTCGGCGCGGCTGTTGAAACTGAAGTCACCGCTTTCGCGGGCCTTCTGCATGAATGCATCGGAGAGAAGATTGTATCCGCGTGGATCGGAAGTTATTTGCTCGATCATGCTCTGGGCGGCACGAATCTGGCGGTCGGCAGGTGACGGGCGAAAGTTACCGGTCGTTTCTAAAGGCTGCGTCAACGGGTTCGCGAGGCGGGGAGCGCGCTCCTTGATTGCCGCCACACCAAACACGGCAACGATGCCGCCAACGATGATGCCAGCGAAGATAACAAGTATGTTGCGCATGAACTGAAACTCTTAGGACTTACGCACTTGAAAAAGGCTTTGTTGAAAACAAAGGACTTACCGGAACCGCGACTTACCGTAAGTTGTTGATTCCTCGTTGAACTGCGTAAGTCCTAACTCTATGTGCTTGAATAATAGAAGAGAGGTCGCGACGGCTGACCTCTCTTCTATTTTGGGTGAGTTATCGGATCAGTCTCGCACTACTTGAGCGGTACGAGACTGATTTATGTCAAGTTAGGGGAGGCCGGGCCCTGGTGGGATGGAGTGAAGCGTGTCGTAACCGTTGGTCGGCGCTGCAAGGTACGGGAACGTCGTGCGGAACGGCACTTCGTTCGCGTCCACTCCGTCGCCAAGCGCGTTATTCGGTGCGCTATTGCAATTTACCGTGCCGCCGGCGCAGGCAGTGCCCGGAAGAAGGACCCCCGCCGCAACGCGCAGCGTGATATCGATGACATCATCTGCCGGTCGGCGACCGTTCGGGTAGCCCTGCAGGTCGCCGGCGATGACGCCAAGGCGATTTGGAGTGCCTGTCACCGGGACCGCGACGTTGACGCGCAGCAAGTCGGCTGGTACAGCGCCCGGACCCGCATCCGGGTCAGCCGGATCGATTTGCACGGGCGGGCGGGTCGCGCCGGGAACGCCGGTCAGGAAGACGCGCACAAGATCATTACGACCCGAAGTGGGAGCGTCGTTCACTGGTGGGTAGAGCAGGTTAATCAGTGCCACTGGCTCGACCGCACGAGTGGCCGTTCCGCGAACGAAGTCAATGCGCGCGCTGTCTGTCGCGGGTAGTTCTGCATTGTAGCGGTCTCGATCATTCTCCGACACCGTCGGAGATGTCCCGCGTGGGATCAGCAACTCGTTGAAGAGCGGGTTCGCGAGACGCGAAACCTGAACGCAGTTGGCGGAAGCGCCGGGAATGCCCTGCCCGTTGGCACAGTCGTTTGGCACCGTCACCGTCCCCGTTCCGCCACCACCGAGCACGCGCGTCGAAGGACGGCTGGCGGTGGCGTAGAATCCGAGGATCGCGTTCGGGTCAGTCGCGACGGTTGGCTGCGTCGCGGTCGCCGTCAACAGGCTGATCGGGATTTGCATCGCAATCGTGTGAACGTTGAAGCGCGCCAGACGGTCTCTGCCAGTGTCGTTCGCCAATGGAACAAGGTGCGCGCTGTTGAGCGGGCGCAGACCGAGTAGGTCGAAGACTGATCCCACATCGAAATAGAAGCCATCGTCGCGCTGACCGGCGAAGACACGAATGTTGCTCGGGCCCGCCGCGATGGTTGTGATCGCCGGTTCCGCGAGATTGGTTTCATAGTTCGGCGTCGAACGCACTCCGACGTTGACCGGCGGCACCGGAATATTCATCCCCAGGACAAACGTTGTAAACGTTGGGGTGTTCGCATCGCCTTGCCTCACTCGCGCCGTCACCGAGTAAAACTGTCTGACGACTAAATCGGGGTCACTCAGAGACGTGACCTGATTAGTGTTGTAGAGAAATGTATCCGGGTTGGTAGTCTCCGTGCGGAAGCGAAATTCGATCACGAGGTCAACCAGCGCGTCGCCATTGTTGTCGAGTCTGATTTGGTACAGCACGTTGTCGTCGAACGAGAAAAAGTTTGGACCTTCCGCCGGCTCCTGTCCCGGTATGAAGTTGGCGAGGACCGTCAACATATTTGGCATATCGGGACTGCGAAAGGCATAGACATCGGTGTTGTCAGCGAGTTGGTCTTGAGAGATCAGCGGAGCCTCGCGGTGGCTAGAGGCTTGAGCTACCGGCTCAGCAAACGGCCTGCTGAGGAGCAGTGAAATCACCGCCATACTAATGACGGTGGACAGAACAAAGTACTTTGTTGATCGTAGCATTGACTCCTCCTAATGATGTTATGTGCCCGGAGGGATAGAGGAGGGGCGGTTCTCCGGGTCGCCAAAAAGCATCTACGTGTGGAAAAAACTTCCCGTCATTGGCATGGCGGATCTACTGAAGCAGCTACAGCAAGACTGAGCAGACCTAATCATGTCAGGCCTGTTCTTTGTCGAACCCTGACGCGTGATAACGATCCAAGTATTACCCTGACAGAGATCAGCCGACAAAAACATTAGAGGTACAACACGTATCGCTTGACCTGTTCGTAAATCCCGTAATACTCTGCCGGCTTGCGTATAATACGAAACTCGATCAGGAATTGGATTTGATTCGCGAGTTGGTATTGGATCAATTTTCAAAAGGGAATTTCGCTGTTGGTTTTACCTTGATAATGCAAAATTGTCAATAATTTTGCTTAGAACTGAGTAATGCCTCAGTTATTAGGGGTTATTCCGTTAACGCATGTTGCAAGCAAAGGGTTTGCGGTTTGATTACCCCCAGTAACTGACCGATTACAGAACTGATTCCTGTAGGAATTCAATAGTACGCGATCAGACAGGCGTGAACGTACGGTGAAAGAAGCCAAAACCCCTAAGTTTCAAACTCATCAAAACTTCGCATTGCGCCCGCTCGATGTCCATCAAGCACCGGAATTGTGCGTACTATTACAGTCGCAAAACCCCAGATATATTCAGTACTTCAAACCGTTTCTTTTTGATGAAGACACGCTCCGTAGTGTTTTGTCTGAGGTGCATGAGGATGTATTTGAGGGCCTTTATCAAGGCGAGCGTCTGATCGGGTTGATGATGTTGCGCGGCTGGGATGAGGGTTACGAAGTCCCGACTCTCGGCGTGATGATTGATGAGCAGCACCGCAACCACGGATTGATGACACTGACCGTCGAGGTTGCAAAGGTGATTTGCCGTATGCGCAAAGTCCACCGAATTATGTATAAAGCTCATCCGGACAATGTGCCCGCTAAAAGCGCTACCAGGTTAGGGTTCACACAAACAGGCGTCGATAACTCAACGGGGCATCTTATCTTCCACATGAATCTGAGTAGTAATGATGCTCGTTGAAACTTTGCGGTTGATGAACTACTGACTTAATAGAGGCGCAAGCGAATCTAGTTGATGCTCATGTCTGGCATGGGAACCTGGCGAGGGGTGACACGTTAGTGCGGCTGCAAAAGATTCGTACTTATTATTCACGCTACTTAAGTCAGTTTTACGCCGGCCGCCCGCTTCTGACCGAAGAACCTTATGTCACGCAACACAGAGCGTTAATGGATGACTGTTTTGCAGCGGCTGATTTTTGGTCAACTGAATTAGAGAAGATCGGCTATCAAACGGACGAGATAGTATCCAACGCCGAACCGATGCAGCGGCGTTGGGCAACTGAGAACGGGATCAAATACGATGATGGCAATTGGCTGCTTGAAATTACTGCCGCGCAAATCAAAGCGTTTCGTCCGACCGTCCTGTTCGTTGCTGACTATGTGGTTTTCACGGGAGATTTCCTCAAGCGCGTGAGAGCCGAAAATCCTTCGATTCAATTAGTCGTCGGGTGGTGCAGCGCTCCTTACTCGGATGAATCTGTTTTTCATGAATATGATGCCGTGCTGTCATGCGTGCCGGAGTTGGTCAGCGACTTTCGTGCAAAAGGCCATCAGGCGTTTCATCTCAATGTTGCATTCGCGCCACAAATTCTAGAGCGGATAAATACTCATACCGCGCCGACGACGGATTTTGCTTTTGTCGGCTCATTAGTCAAACAAACTAAATTTCATAATGAGCGAGAGCGATTACTTTCCTCGCTGGTCGGGGCGACTGATCTGCGTATTTGGGCTGAGGTCGAACGCCCCCTACCGTCATCAAAACTGAGGCGTATTCAACTTCAAAAGATTGCATTCGATAGTATCCGAGCGGCACAAAATTGGGGTGTCCCGGCGACGCTGCTCGCGATGACTCCATTCGTCAGGCGAGCCGCACATTGGAAGGTGCGCCCGGTGCTGCCACCGACAATTGATAAAGCTATCGCAGCGCGAGCACTTCCTGCGCTCTTCGGGTGCGCGATGTATCAACAGCTTCATGATAGCCGCGTCTGTTTGAACACGCACATAGACATCTCGCCGGTCAGCGCTTCGAACATGAGATTGTTTGAGGTGACGGGTGTTGGCTCTTGTTTGTTGACCGATTGGCGAGCGAACATCGCCACGCTTTTTGATCCCGAAATTGAAGTAGTAACTTACCGTAGCCCTGAGGAATGCAGCGAAAAGGCGAAGTACTTACTTGACCACAAGGACGAGCGACAACAGATTGCTCGCCGAGGCCAGCAACGCACCCTGCGCGATCACACGTATCAGCAATGGGCGGCAAAGTTTGATGAAATTGTCAGATACGCTATGCCCTGAAATCAAGTTGTCTAATAATTACAGGTTCAGAGTCAGGATTGCTTTCGTCGTTCGTGTAGCAGTTCGCATTTTGAAAGCACACTCAGTTTGCAAACGCGCATGAAGCCGATCATTAAAGTTGAGAATTTGAGTAAACAATACCGCGTCGGGAACCGGCCACAATCCTATGCGACGTTGCGCGAATTATTTAGCGAAAGGGTGCGATGGCCGCTCAAACGACTGCGCCGCCAAAGTCTTAACTCTGACGACAGAAACGTGTGGGCGCTGAAAAATGTTAGTTTTGAGGTCGATCCAGGCGATGTTGTCGGCATCATCGGAAGAAACGGCGCAGGTAAGTCAACGCTCTTAAAAATATTATCGCGCATTACTGGGCCGACCACCGGACATGTCGAACTGTATGGACGCATCAGTAGTCTTTTGGAAGTAGGCACAGGGTTCCATCCGGAATTGACCGGCAGAGATAATGTTTACTTGAATGGCGCGATTCTCGGTATGCGTCGGTCGGAAACCAAAAGCAAGTTTGATGAAATCGTTGCTTTCGCTGAAATAGAAAAATACTTAGACACTCCGGTCAAACATTACTCAAGCGGAATGTACATGCGCCTGGCCTTTGCGGTCGCGGCCCATTTGGAACCGGATATATTGATTGTTGATGAAGTGCTCGCCGTCGGCGATATAACGTTTCAAAAAAAATGTCTGGGGAAGATGAACGACGTATCTCGCGTCGGAAGAACAGTCCTTTTTGTCTCGCACAACATGGCC
>Ga0136617_10002340_pt1 | contig 16904 bp, 17 predicted proteins | sample AntDrymUQ3222106_2_FD_129672 | JGI IMG/M metagenome (GOLD analysis project Ga0136617, IMG submission 129672) | Polar desert sand microbial communities from Dry Valleys, Antarctica - metaG UQ322 (21.06) | ecosystem: Environmental > Terrestrial > Soil > Desert | place: Antarctica: Dry Valley...
CGCTTTTTATGCTAAGCCTTTTGGGACTGCCGCTGACGGCCGGATTTATGGGCAAGGTTCTTGTTTTCCGCCCGGCGCTGGAGGCCGGGACTGCGCTGCTTACATTCGTCGTGGTCGTGGCCGTGATCAATACTGCGATTTCCGCGTACTATTATCTGCGTTTAGTCGTCGTGATGTTTTTCCGCGATAGAACAACTGAGTGGCTGGAACCCAAAATGCCTATGGGCCTCGCGGCGGCTCTTTTGATCGCCGTCTTGGGAGTTTTCTATTTCGGCATGTTTAGCGACAACGTTATCGAGAAATTTTCTCGGCCGGTGCAAACGGTCGGAGCTTTGGAAAGATAACGGGAAATGTTCAAAGAGCTTGACGTTGAGAACTGGCCGAGAAGAAACACGTATGAATACTTTAAAGGCTTCGAAGACCCGTTTTTCAATATTACCGGCAACGTGGACGTAAGCCACCTTTATAACTTTTGCAAACAAAACGGCCTCGCATTCTCCTTGGCGGGCCTTTTTTACTCGAATCAAACCACGAATGAGATCCCCGAGTTTCGCCTTCGTCTGAAAGACGGGAAAGTCTTTGAATACGAACGGGTCGAAGCGACGCAGACTATTCTCAACGATGACGAAACTTTCTCTTTCTGCTATTTCGAGTCAAAACCGACCGTTCACGAGTTTGATGAAGCCGGAAAACTGGCTCGGGAAAAATATAAACGTTTGAAAACGTTCGACGTCGAATCGGACAGGCTCGATCTTATTTATTATTCCGTGATTCCGTGGGTTTCTTTTACCAGCTTCAAACATGCCGGCCGTTTCGATAATCGTCAAACGGTACCGCGGATTGTTTTCGGAAAGATATTCGATTACGGCGGCGGGAAAAAGATGCCCGTTTCCGTCGAGGTGAATCACGCCATGATGGACGGCCTCCACGTCGGGAAATTCTTTAATCAGTTTCAGGCGAAAATCGACGATCTCTAGGCTTTCTTAAACGTAAGGATTCCGGTTATGTCCCAGAGAGCGTCGCCGGAGGTACGCCGCCGCTTTGAACCTCACTAGTAACAAGGTCGTTTGCCCTCGTTCAATTTTTACTCCTTTGCTCCGTTGCAAGAATTCTTTAATCAGGAGCTAAGGGATCTGCAGAATGAAAGAAATCGGATCAAAAAGTCGGCAGAACTTCTAACAAATTGGGTCCGGAATTATGATTAAGACGGCGGAGAAGATCAGAAACAGCATTAAAGAAGACGGGATTTCGTGGATTTACGCGAAAAAAATTCGCTCCCAACGGACCCGTTCGTTCGAACTGGATGTGCCGGAACGCGAAAACAAACCGGAAATTTTGCATACCCTTCTTGGTATTGAGTTAAAAGTCGGTAAAAAACGCATTAGTTGTCCGGATCTAGCAACGGCACGGTATCTCAGTGTTTTTGCACGCAGCGGCTGTCGCAACATCGCGATTCCATACGACATTACGAAAATCTCCAACCTGGCGGACGAACTTGAAAGAGCATGGTATAAAACGTTGCTGCTGCTCGAAGAAATCGCAAAAAGTAAAACTCCGCAGGTGCGGGGCAAGATGCGTTCGGCATTGATGAAACAGGTTCGCCTTGAGATTGAAGGAATCGGTGCCGGCGAAACAATGCCTGAGTTTAATCGAATCGACGATGCAAAGAGGACTTTGATCTAAGCATCTTACTTTCAGAAATTTATGTTTCATTTTTCGGACAATTTCGCATAGAATTAACCCTCATGCTTGACGCTGCGGCAAAAGTTACAAAAACCGAGGATTTACCGTTCCCGTACAACAAACGGGCCTTCTGTCGTTATGAGCCCATCGAGAAGAAGATCGAACACGCCCGTGTATTGATCGTGAATAGCCTTTTGCGATACGAATCCGACCTGTCACCGCTTGCGACGGCGGAATGGAACGGCACTTCCGATAGCAAACTGCGTTTTGAGCGAAAGGTTTCGGCGATGGCGTGCAACAATATCGCTAACAATGTGCTGCGGCTTGTTCAAACGCCTAAGACTTTGACAGTGCATCTGTCGGAGGTCGCGGAAGCCGCCAAGGCCTTTGAACCCGACGCTGTCGTAATGAGCGGAACATTCAGCGATTTCGATTATTACAATCCCGAACACCTCGCGAAATTCACGGCGTTTATCAAGCAAACCACAATTCCCGTTTTGGCGATCTGCGGCGCCCATCAACTCGTGGGTATGTCCTTCGGTGCTCCGTTGAAGACATTGGACAATCTTGAATTATCGGAAAAACGTACCGGCCGCTTGATTGAATATCAATATCGGTTTGTTAAAATCGTCGACAAAACCGACCCGATATTTGAAGGGAATGAAGACGAGACTTCCGGCATTTGGCAAGACTATACAAAGGAAGACGACATACTGCGCGTCTGGCAGAATCACGGCGTGCAGGTCGCTGGTGTGCCCGATGGCTTCCGACTGTTAGCAACTTCGTACCTCTGCAAAAATCAAATGATGGTCAAAAACTCCGCCGGACAGTTGATCTACTGCGTCCAATTCCACCTGGAAAAATCGTTCGAAGACTGGTCGAAAAATCCGACTCGCTGGGAACACCCCAACGAATCCCGCGACGGAAGAATCTTGTTTGAGAATTTTTTAAAGCTTGCTTTAAGACATAAAATTCGCTCTTAAGATGTCAAACTGCTTCAATATCTTCATCGCGCGCCAACTCTGCCGCATTTAACGGCGTTCTTCGTGTTAAGACGAGAATTACTTACACAGAGCCTCCCACTGTGCCAGGAATAAGCAACAATAAAAGGCCTCTGGGGAATACCGGCAAGCTTTATTTCTTCTTCGTAGTTGTGTTTTTATTTGCCCTTTTCTTCGGCGCCGTGACTGGTGTCCTCGGTTGTCGATCAACGACGCCTGTTGCCTCTGCGCCGGATTCGATTGCGCCTTCCACCGCCCCGGCAGCAGCCCCGCTTAATGCTCCGGCGGCCACTTCGCCCACAACCTTACCGACCTTGCTTAAAATGCCGGCCACTGTGCCCTGACTGGCGGTTGCTTTCTTAGGACGTGCTCGCTTTTTGGTTGCCGTAGAAGAAGCGCTCGATCTCTTTTTGCTCACCGGGGAAGCTGTCTTCTTCCTCGCGGACGCCGCTGGGCTATTGGATTTTTTTGCTGCCGTCGTTTTTGTTGGCGTCTTCGTTGTCGCCGTCTTAGTCGTTTCTTTTTTTGCGGTAGGTTTTTTGCTTGCAGTTTTTGTTGTAGCCATTTTCATTCCTCCTGAAAGTTTATGAAAACATTCCGAAAAGTTTATGGAAAACATTTTTCGGGTACGTTTTCCATTGTGTTTTTTATAAGCATATCGACTACGGCGTTGAAGTCGCCGCCCGATTCTTCGAAAACCCGGAGCTGATCGTCGGCGGACGTACCGCGGTCAAGAATCGTGTGAATATGTTCGATTTCCTTTCTTGAATCCAAACCGTCAACTACGTCGTCCACAAATTCCAGTAGCTCGCGGATCAAATCCTTGACCGGAACCTCCTTTTGCTTGCCCAAATCGAGCAGCATTCCATCCAATCCGTAACGGATCGCACGCCATTTATTTTCCTGTATCAACCGTCGATGGTAAAGTCTGAAACCGAGATTCTTATCCATGAGAATCGTTAGTTTAGCGATCACTGCCTGGAACAATGCTGCGACGGCGATTGTGTCGTCCACACGCGTCGGGATGTCGCAAATACGAAATTCGAGCGTTGGGAATAAATGATGCGGGCGGATGTCCCACCAAATTTTAGAAGCGTCCTGAAAGCAGTTCATCTTGACCAAAAGATCAATATAACTTTGATATTGCTGATGCGATTCGAAATGATCCGGTATCTCGGTTCGCGGAAATTTTTTAAATACTTCACAGCGGTACGATTTCAAACCGGTGTTGAAGCCGAGCCAGAACGGAGACGACGTCGTCAGAGCCAGGACGTGCGGGAGAAAATAGCGCGCGGCATTCATTATATGAATTCGCCGATCCAGATCGGGTACGCCGACGTGAACATGGACGCCGAAAATCAGCAGGGAGCGCGCGACCATCTGCAATTCGTCGACCAGCAGTTTATATCGGTCGCCGTCGTAAATTTCCTGTTCGGACCATTTCGAAAAGGGGTGAGTAGACGCCGCTACGATCTCCATCCCTTTTTTTTTGGCGAGGCTCGAGATAATGCACCGCAGTGTCGTAATGTCCTCCCGAGCTTCCTTTATGTTGGCACACACGCCCGTGCCGACTTCTATCATCGACTGAATCATTTCGGGCTTTATTTTTTCGCCCAAAAGCAGCTTGCCTTCTTCAAGAATCTCGGAAACATGCGATTTTAATTCCCGCGTCGTTGGGTCCACGATTTGGAATTCTTCTTCGATGCCGAGCGTGAATTGCTGAAACATATTTTTCGAGTTGTTTTTTTCGGGCAAATGCACGCACACTTCCCGCGCAAGAATTTACGAAACTCCACTTCAAACTTCTTATATCGCCTGCGGTTAGCGGCGGCTTCACGGGAACCTCTTTCTATGAAGCTAAAATTGAACCTATTCTAACTCATTTAACCCGTAGATAAAATTCTTCAACCGTCAGAACCTTCTTCGTCCACTTGCCTGGCGATTTTCAGGAAAGCCTGCGCCGCATGGGACAATACGGAATTCTTACGATATACGATATTGAGCTTCCGCTCCAACTTCATCTCCAAAACCGACAAACCGACGAGACGCCCCACCGCGATTTCGGCTTTTGCGGTTAATTTAGGGACAAGGGCAACTCCGACGCCGGTCTCGACAAGGCGCTTAATCGCCTCCAATGAAGGAAGCTCGATCGCGATGTTGAGATTAGTGTTAGCCTTTTCAAAGGTATCGATCACCTTTTCGCGGTAGGGAGAAAGGGCGTTGTGCGCGATAAACGTTTCGCCGCCGAGATCCTTTACCGAAACGGCCGGTTTTGCTGCTAAGTGATGACGCGGGGATACGATCAGAATTAACTCATCAATCAAAACCGGTACGGAAATAAGAAAATCGTCGTCCGGCTTAAAGGAAATTACACCCAACTCGACCTCGCGGGCAGTAATCTCCTTTGGAATTCTACTGGCGACCCCGCGCCGCACTTCGATCTTAATCTTAGGATGCTGTTTCCGAAACTGTTCTATCACGGGCAACAGCGAAAAGACGGTGTGCTCGTTCGCGCTAATCGTGACCCTACCGGTATGCAGCCCGCGGATTTCCTTGATCGCATTTTGCGCAGCTTGCCGAAGATTGAGCATCTGCCGTGCATAGTCAATCAAAACTTCGCCGGCCGAGGTCAGGGTTCCATCTTTCGACGAGCGATCGAACAGCATTTCACCAACTTCATTTTCAAGGCGGCGGACAGCCTGGCTAATGGCCGGCTGCGTTCTTTCAAGTACTTCGGCCGCACGCGAAAAACTCTTTTCTTTCGCGACGGTCACGAAAACCTGCAGATGATGAATATCCATCAGATCGGCGAAATACAAACAAAGTTCGCCATCATTATATTAGAAAACATTATGATCTTACAAATACGATAAACAAACGCACGCTCTTTGAAAAACGGCGGAAGGCCAGCGCGTTTATGTAGTTTTTTCTTAATCCGCCATGCCTCTGGTTGGGGAATTTCTTCTCCGAATGTCGTTTGACAGCCTTTTTGTCGCAAGATACCATTATCATCGTGCGAACTCCCGGGAGTTGTAGTTAATTTCTTCCAAAAGATATAAAATACAGAGTTCAATCACATTCGAGGTATTCGATTCGTTTCTTATGGGTTTTTCCACAATTGCAATTCACGCCGGAAATGAGCCTGACTTTGCGACAGGCGCCGTAAGCGTGCCAATATACCAAACCTCCACGTATGCCCAGGATGCTCTCGGTAAGCATAAGGGCTTTGAATACGCGCGCACTCACAACCCGACCCGGCTAGCACTCGAAAAAAATATTGCCGCTCTCGAAAATGCTCGGTTCGGATATGCTTTTGCTTCCGGAATGTCGGCTATCGATGCCGTTTTAAAACTCGTAAAAGCACGCGAACACGTCATCCTGGGTGATAATACCTATGGTGGAACATACCGTCTTTTTAACCGGATTTTATCGAATTACGGTGTTGAATTCGATTTGGCCGACACGTCCGATGTCGCGAATCTGGAAAGGGCCTTCAAGCGAAATACGAAAATGGTTTTCGTTGAAACGCCGACCAATCCTGTGATGACCGTCACCGATCTGAAAGCGGTTTCGGATCTTGCCCACGCAAACGGCGCGACGGTCGTGTGCGACAACACTTTTATGTCGCCGTATTTTCAGCAGCCGATAAACCTGGGTGTAGATATCGCGGTCCATTCCACGACAAAATATTTAAACGGACATTCGGACAGTGTTGGCGGATTTGTAGCATTAAATGATGAGAGCGACGCCGAATGGATAAAGTTTGTGCAGAACGGGATTGGAGCTATTCTTTCGCCGTTCGATTCTTTTCTGGTACTTCGCGGCACGAAGACGCTTGCCGTTCGGATGGAAGCCCATGACAAAAACGGACGTGTGGTGGCAAATTTCCTGGCCGAGCATCCGGGCGTGAAAAAGGTATATTATCCCGGACTGGTTTCGCATCCTCAGCACGAATTAGCGAAAAGGCAGCAAACCGGCTTCGGCGGAATGCTTGCGTTCGAAACCGGTTCGCTCGATAAGGCAAAAAAAGTTTTGGAAAGCGTCAAACTATGCATTCTCGGCGAAAGCCTGGGCGGGGTCGAATCCTTGATCTCACATCCCGCCACTATGACACACGCCTCAGTTCCACAGGAAACGCGGGAAAAATTAGGAATTACGGACGGTTTGGTGAGAATTTCAGTCGGAATCGAGGATGTCGAAGATATAATCGAGGATCTGGATCAAGCACTAAGTTAGTTCCGGGTTCAGAGTTTCAGGTTCAGAGTTTGACTAGTTTAACTCGAAACTAGGAACCTGGGCCTCGAAGCTATGTTCATTATGTTAACTGTCGAGATACATGCGGCTTCACACATCGGCCGGGTTCGCCGGGGGAACGAAGACAATTATCTGCTGCTGAATCTTACGCGGTCAAAGGCCTGGACGGGCGAACAGGCGGACGGCGAGTTTGTAATCGAAAGCCAGAAGTTCGATATCGACGACAACGGCGTGGTGCTCGCTGTATCGGACGGAATGGGCGGCGCTCTGGCCGGCGAGGTTGCGAGTACAATGGCGGTTGAAACCGTATGCGAAAAACTCCTCAGCGAAGACCCCGACGAAACTCTTACCCCTGACGAGCACGATCACCATCTTGTAGCAAAATTGTATAGTGCCACTCTTTACGCGAACTCCCTTATCCATCAGCAAGGACGCACCGATCCTCAATTCCAGGGAATGGGGGCTACGTTCACCGGTATGGGCGTAACGCCCAATGCGGTCGATATCATTCAAGTCGGGGACAGCCGCGCGTATCTCGTCCGCCAGGGCAAAATCTATCAGGTGACGAAGGATCAGTCGCTCGTGCAGCAATTGATCGATGCCCAGCAGATATCGGCCGAAGAAGCCGAAACCCACACACTCAAAAACGTAATTCTTCAGGCCCTCGGCGCCCAGAACGAGATTTATCCCGTATCGGCCCGGCTGGCTCCGAGCCAGGATGATGTTGTCCTCCTTTGCAGTGACGGTTTGTCCAATAAGGTGAGCGCTGCAAGTATGCAGCGGATTGTCGTGGAAAATCTCGAGCGGTTGCAGATAGCGTGCGCGGCACTCGTTAAGGAAGCTAACGAGAATGGCGGCGAGGACAATATTACCGTGATTCTGGCAAAGCTTACTGGTGATAATTTACCGCAACCCACAGGTGAGGAAGTCCACCTTGAACTGATAGATCTCGGCAACATTCACGATACCGCGGACCAAAGCACAGCGGAAATTCCAGAATAGCTCGTGAAATTTTGGGGTTGCGATATGCAGCTTATTAAATCCTGTCCAAAGTTAAAAATCCCAAACTGAATAGCTATCTATACTAATCTTTGAACTCCATTTACTAATTTCTCCACTCAGGCAGCTCATTCGAGATCCTTCGGACATAGATCGAAGATCCTTTTACGCTGACAACCTCGACCTTTTCGCCTTCGACCAAACTGCTATCCTCGTCGATCGGGTAGGCCGTCCACGTTGATCCGTAAACTTTTACAGCTCCTTCGTTAAGGGCCCCTTTACTGCCAAGTGTAACTGTTCCAATTTGGCCCGGCAGCGAATCGACTCCCATTTTCACGGTGTTTTCGTCGTTCAGAGACAGATATTTCGCAAAGATAGTTCTCGACATTGCGGTTAGAGCAATTGAAACCACAGCAAATACCCCGAATTGCAAGGCGAATGGAGCACCCAGCATGGCGGCGAAGGCCGCTGCGAGAGCCCCGACACCGAACCAAAGCAGCACGAACCCGAGAGTGAAAATTTCGGCAATTATCAATACTACACCCAGCACGAGCCAAATTATCCAAGCGAGTTGATCCATTTGTTGCACCGTCGCAGTACTGGTTGTCAGCCTCAGACTGTTATACTTCAAAATCTTCAATGACAAATCACAGACGTTCTTTCCCGGCAATAATAGCACAGCCCGCAGCGGTTTTGTCATTTGGAAGGGCGGGATCGGACCCGTTTTGCGGATGTTTTGAACTTGAATTTTAACTATGCTAATCTCTAAATCGTGCTGGGGTGGCGGAATTGGTAGACGCCCAGGACTTAAAATCCTGTGCCCTTAGGGGCGTGCGGGTTCGACTCCCGCCCTCAGTACCATCGAGCAAATCGACCAAAAAAAGCCCCTGACCTTGGGCTTTTTCTTTTTTTGGCACGAAGCTTGCGCCTTTTTAACCGGGTTAAAAGGAGACTAAATGAAAAGGCACTATCTATTGATTCAAGCGAGTTTCATATTTGTAGTTTTATTTGGAGCGGTTCAGGGAATTGAGGCACAAAATCGACAGATTTTGGCTAAGGCGCAAAACGTGACGGGTGATCGGTTCGGATTTGCGGGCCGGACCGCGAGGGGAGCAAACGTTTTCGCTGTAAACCGTCCGTCCGAAGGAATGCTTTCGGCGATTGATAGAGGCCTGACGAACCTTTTCGCTGTCGCGAGGAGTAATGGCTACAACAGACGTACAAGCTATTCCGATTACTCCATTTTCATCGCGAGAGCCGATCGAATCCGAGATAGCCAGGGCGCCTATTCGCCCGATATCGCTGTCGGAGCCGCGCAGTACGCTGGGTCCGGGTACGATCAAGGAGGATATATATATGCCGCGGGAATGGTGATCGCTTTCAACCCCTCAACCTTTGTAATTGCCGAACATACTAGAGATTTCGGGCGGGTTTCGGATGTTGTAAGGTATGAAGGCGAGCACCTCGTCCTTTATAACAATGATCGCCGAAGGTACAGCCAAACAGCCGACCACAGTCAGGGTGGCGGCCATCCGATTCTGCGATAACGGGAAAGACTTACGCCGCGTTCCATTCTATTTCGTGCAGGGCGTAGACGATAATGTAATTAGAAAATTGGACAAGCATCGATCTCTAACTGTAAAATGCGACAAAACAAGAGCTTTTCGTTTTTTTTCACGGTTTTCCGGTAATGGCACAGCCATTGCCATAATCCTTCGCGGATGTCGTTTGAGAATCCGCGAAGATGGAGGTCAGATGAACTTCTTCGTTATTGAAACCAAAATCTTCGCATTTCTATTTTTGATCTTTGTAAATTCTTTGTTTGTAGGTGCCCAGAGTGATTCGATCTTTCGACTGCCTGCGGGAACTAAGATCCGGCTCAGCATGGATTCCGAAATTAGCTCGAAAGTTTCCGTCGCGAACGATACTTTCACGACGACTGTTGCCGAACCGCTCTCAATCCGGGAATCGATCGTTTTGCCGACGGGAACTGTGATTGAAGGCCGGATAATGAAGGTCGCGGGCGCCGGATTCGGCGGAAGAGACGGCAAAATGCAACTTCGTTTTGAAACGATCCGCTTCTCGAACAACCAAAAACGCGAGATCGACGGACATCTCGTCAGTGAGCTTGGAGCAGCTTCATCGCAGACCGGTAATATCTTTGCGGTTTTAGGCGGAACGGCCCTGGGGGCAATAATTGGTTCGGTTTCGAAATCGAATAACGGTCTACTTATCGGGGCGGGAATAGGAGCCGGAGCGGGTACGGGTGTCGCGGTGTTAAGAAAGGGCAAGGATGTGCGTATAAGGACCGATGAAGAATTTGAAATTGAATTAAAACAGGAAGTGACGCTGCCGGTCAGCGATTATTAAAAAGATTTTACAAGTTTGGTCGTTGGTAAACATTCGGCGGCCATTTTGAAAAGGCCCGGTGCGAAGGGGAGAGCGCATCGGGCCTTTTCTAGTTTATCTATCCACCAATAACCGATTCGTATTCGGCTCAGGGAAATCTACGTCGAGATAGACTTCCGAAAGCAAAAGTTCGGCATCAAATGCCATCAACGGAAGCGCTGAATCAACACCGTTCGCTTCCCTTTGCACCCACTCGCTTTCACTGCGTTTTATAAACTGGGTAATATTCGGGCGATTAGTCGCAACCAATAAATACTCGGTAAAACTCGAAATTGATTTGTAATACGAAAATTTGTCGCCGCGGTCAAAAGCTTCGGTTGATGGCGAAAGGACCTCGATGATGACTTGCGGATTTGTCAAAACATCTAAACCACCCATCGTTTCAAAAACGCCTTTGCCACAATAAACCGACAAATCAGGATAACGATATGGCGAGTAAGCCGGAACCTTTATCTTGAGGTTAGAACCAAAGACCGAGCATTTACGGCCAAGGACCGTTCGCAGATGAAAGATCGCATTTGAAATAATTCGTTCGTGTACAGGGCTCGCCCCGGACATCGACCAGACATTTCCATCCCAAAACTCAAACTTTTCTTCCGAATTCTTCTCGAGCTCAAAGTATTCGTCCAGCGTATATTTATGTTTAGGCAGTGCGGTTACCATGTCTTTGGAATATTCTGGCTCTTTTGCCGTTTTCGGTCAACTATGCCAAAATACAGTCTTTATTTTACACAACAGGACGGAATAAAAATGGTTGGAAGGAATAAGGTTACGGTCGTCGGCGCGGGAAATGTCGGAGCCACGGCCGCGCATTGGATCGCGAGTAAAGAGCTTGCGGATGTTGTCTTGGTCGATATCGTAGAAGGCACGCCGCAGGGAAAATCGCTCGATCTTGCACAGGCCGCGCCGATCGACGGTTTCGATGTAAAGCTCGTCGGTGCAAATTCATACGAAGCGACAGCGGATTCAGACATTGTCATCATCACCGCAGGCCTTCCGCGTAAACCCGGAATGAGCCGTGACGATTTGCTCAAGACGAACTCCGATATTGTCAGCCAGGTCACGGACCAGGTTGCGAAATATTCTCCGAATTCTTTTATTATCGTTGTTTCAAACCCGCTCGATGCAATGACGCAAGTGGCATTTCGCCGCTCGGGTTTCCCGAAGAATCGTGTGATGGGAATGGCGGGCGTACTGGATTCGGCCCGGATGCGGTGTTTTTTGGCGGAGGCTTTGAACGTCTCGGTTGAGAACGTTACTGCTTTTGTTCTCGGCGGCCACGGCGACACGATGGTTCCCCTGCCGCGTTATTCGACCTGTGCGGGCATTCCGGTCACCGAACTTCTTCCGAAAGACCAACTCGACGCTATTCTAGCGCGAACCGCGAACGGCGGCGCGGAAATCGTCGGCCTTCTTAAAACCGGTTCCGCTTATTATGCCCCGAGCCTGGGTGCGGTCGAGATGGCTGAGGCGATCCTGAAAGACAAGAAAAAAATACTTCCCTGCGCCGTTTTTCTCGAAGGCGAATACGGCATCAATAATCTCTTTGTCGGCGTACCCGTTAAACTCGGCAAGAACGGCATCGAGCAAATTATCGAGATCAGCTTAACGAATGACGAACGTTCCGCGCTGCAAAAGAGTGCGGGAGCGGTTCAGGAACTCATCGACATACTTGGTATATGAATCAAAATGTAAAAACGACGTGATTCTTTTTGGTTGTTATCGGCGAACCCGATTTTATTAAAGAGAATCCGCAAAATTTGATCGGACACGGCGGATCTAATTGCAACGGTTCGATACAGAAATGTCTGAAACGACTGCATCGTCACAAGCGGTTTATCAGAAAAGACAGCGTTAAACGCGGTTTACCATGTGGCACGGCTCTTGTATATGTAATAATCGCAGTCAAAAAGAATGCATTATTTTTTGGATTATTACAGGAGGCAAATAATGAATAACGAATTCGACACATCAAGATCCTCAACCACAGAAACTGATTTTACATCTTCTTCAAAACCGACAAACGACGAGGTAATTTCGACGCTCAATGGGTTGATCGAGACATGCAAAGACGGGCAGGATGGGTTCAAAGCGGCGGCGGAAGGCGTAGAACGTTCTGATCTTAAATCACTCTTTTATGAATTTGGTCAACAACGCTCGCAGTTTGTAGGCGAGCTGCAAACCCTTGTGCAAACCCTGGGCGGTGACCCGGAGGATTCTGGAAGTCTGTCGGCGTCACTACATCGCGGCTGGATCAACATTAAGTCGGCCGTGACCGGAAAAGACGAGGGATCGATTCTTAACGAATGCGAACGAGGAGAAGACGCAGCGAAAAAAGCTTATAAGGACGCCTTAGAGCAACCACTTCCTTCCCACGTTTTAGAGACGGTCCAGACGCAGTATGCTTCGGTGCAGTCAGCTCACGATAGAGTTAAAGCTTTGCGGGATTCTGCGAATAACACCACCTCAAGTTCAGCCACAACGAACTATTAAAGTAGTCGATGTTATTTAAGTTGCTTGATCGCAAAGAGGCTGTCTGGGAACCATTTTCCGGACAGCCTCTTTAGTTTTGGAAAGAAAGGCAGGCATTTTAGTTAGTTGGTGGTTGCGAGGCTGAAGCTTTGAGCGGGTCAGCAAGCCTCTTCATTTAAGCAATTGACCTCCTTACCAGCTTTGATCAATCTTTACGCGCCTAATGACGGAATTGCCAAACTGCATCTGAATTTTAAAATATAATCCTCGGTAGGGTTTGCGCACATCGATTAGTTTTCGTTCCCAACCACCTTACGACCGCTCTTCACATTTTCGTCTATATTCGGGTGTTCGGAGCTTATGCGTATACAAGCCGCCTGATGGAGCGGTTTGATCTCGACCAATTTCGGAACTATTTCCTTACATTCGGAGATCGCGTACTGGCACCGCGTATGAAAAGGGCAGCCGCTGGGAGGATTTATAGGAGAAGGGACATCACCGATCAAAATTATTCTTTGGCGTGCCGCTTCGATCTCGGGATCGGGTACCGGAACCGCCGATATAAGCGCCTTCGTATAAGGCATTAGGGGATCTTTATAAACTTCCTTTCCGTCGGCGAGTTCCACGATCCGGCCCAAGTACATCACGGCCACTCTATCCGAAAGGTGGCGAACCGCGCGCAGATCGTGTGAAATGAACAAATAGGTCAAGTTCTTTTCCGCCTGCAGGCGCTCCATCAAATTCATTATCTGAGCCTGAATCGACACGTCCAATGCGGATATCGGCTCATCGGCGACGATAAATTTGGGATCGACCGCAAGTGCCCGTGCGATGCCGATCCGCTGCCGCTGCCCGCCTGAAAACTCATGCGGATAACGCTTTACGAAACGGCGGCTGAGGCCGACTGTCTCCATCAATTCCTGCACTTTCAACTCGACCGATTTACCATTTGCAAGGCTAAACGTGCGAATCGGCTCGCCAATTATATTTCCGACCGTCATACGCGGATTAAGACTTGCATACGGGTCCTGAAAGATCATCTGCAGATCCTTTCGCTGTTCGCGCATTGCGGCCTGAGGCAGATGCGCCAAGTCCTTGCCATTGTAGAAAACCTTCCCGCCAGTGGGTTCCGTCAGCCGCAAAATCGCTTTTCCAAGTGTTGATTTTCCGCAGCCCGATTCACCTACGAGTCCGAGCGTTTCGCCTTTTTCGATACCAAGTGACACGCCGTCGACTGCCCTGATGTACTTCGCCGCGCTAAAAAGTCCACCGGCTATTTTGTAGTACACCTTCAAATCCAGCAAAGAGATAAGGCTGTCGCTTTCCGGTTTATACGGTTGCTGCTCGATCTTAAGCTTTGGCTTTCCATTATCCAGCTTTAAGACGGAAGACGAACCGCAGAATCCGCATTTGACGATCCGCTGATTTTCATCTACGTCCAAGCTTCCACCGCATTTGGGGCAATTGAGTTCTTTCAGCATATGAGATAAAAACCGAAGCTTGGGTCTATTTCCTCTCCTGTACCGATTCGGCATAAACTTCCTCAGCAAAATGGCAGAGGGAATGATGATCCTCATTGATCTGAATGAAAGGCGGGTATTCGATACGGCAGATTTCCTGCACGTAACTACATCGTTCGGCAAACGGACAGCCGGGCGGGAGGTGCGCGACATCCGGCGGCAGACCGGGGATTTGATAAAGCTCCGTGCCTTCCTCGTGCGCCGGATCGGGAACGCTCTTTAAGAGCCCTTTTGTGTACGGGTTGGCAGGCGTTGCAAAAAGCTCTCGCGTTGGAGACTTTTCGAAAACTTTGCCGGCGTACATCACGATGATCTTCTCGGTCATCCCGGCCACGACTCCGAGATCATGCGTGATTAGAATAACGCTTGTTCCCATCCGCGCTTTCAAGTCCTTAATAAGCTCGAGAATTTGAGCCTGGATCGTTACGTCGAGTGCCGTTGTCGGTTCATCGGCGATCAATAATTCGGGATCGCAGCTCAAGGCCATCGCTATCATCACACGCTGGCGCATACCGCCGGAAAATTCGTGCGGATAACTTTCGATGCGCTCTTCGGCGTCGGAAATCCCGACCGTTTTTAGCATTTTTACCGCATGCTCGTAAGCCTGTTTTTTGTTATGGCCGAGATGAAGCCGCGTGACTTCCATCAATTGCTCGGAAATTTTTAAAAAAGGGTTGAGCGAAGTCATCGGGTCCTGGAAAATCATCGCGATGCGCCTGCCGCGGATCTTTCGCACCTCGTCCAGCGAAAGTTCGCGAACGTCGATTCCGTCGAAAATAATATTACCGTTGACGATCTTTCCCGGCGGGTCCGGGATAAGCCGCATCACCGAAAGATTCGCAACCGATTTTCCGCTGCCCGATTCACCAACTATGCCAAGCGTCTCGCCCTTCTGCAGCTGAAACGATATGCCGTCAACCGCTTTGACAATTCCGTCTTCGGTTTGAAAATACGTTTTCAGGTCGTTAACCGTTAAAATTGTGCCGTTGTGATTGCTCATGCTTAGTTGTCGTGTGGACGTTGCAAATTACACAATCGATGGACCAATCTTGCGTTGTCCGGTACCGTCATACCACCTTTCCAATAGTGAGTGTCGTGATCGAGCGCTGCATCGCTTATCAACGTAATTCTCTGTTCGCAAAGCTCACAGTTGTTGTTTTGTTTGAACATTTCTTCTTTGAGTTGACGTGAAAATATTCGCTGCGAATCATTCGCATCAGAGTCCTTCATTACCTCTTTCAGACGATGATTCCATGTTGTAAAGGCGTATTCAATTTTTTGATAATCGCCAGTACTTATAGTTACACAATCAACAAACTGATCATCGGTCGATACCAGATCCACGTAGCTTTCGTATATTGAATCGGCGCATCGGGTTAAGGCCCCCAAATCGTAATTAGTAAATGAAACCGTCAAGATACCAAAAACGGCTGCATTAACTTGCGCATTCCATTCGCCTTTCAATTTTTCACCCTTTTTCCGTAGCCTGAAACCATTGTCCCCGAAAATGGTGAGCGAAGTTTTCATTGCCCTCGCGAAGGCGTCCCGAAATTCTTTGAGTTTTTCAGGAGAAGGATCTTGATAAGTCTGGAAAAATTCATTAAGAAATTGCTTAAGACCTTTTTTAGCTTTTGAATAGGTCATCTGATAAAAAGCAAGAAACCTCAGCACTAGGGTTCGGTCATTCATGCGTCTTTCTAAGCCTTTCTTATTGACACACTGAAGAAGGTTTTCATCCCGCGCAAGTTCCTTTATCAGATCATTGAGCCTACCTCGGTAAAGGCAATTGCGAATCTCCATCTCATTGAGAGGAACGCCGCCCGTGTTTAATCGCTCAAAAATCGCAAAGAGAACATTTTTTGGAGTAGTTTGTGCAAGTTCGAATGTTCGGAGCGTAGTCTTTTTGAGTTTTCGCTGCAAACTCTTATCAAGGGTACTGAAGTCTTCACCATTTAATTCTTTAAGGATTTCCAAGTGAGTCAGTTTGAACTTACTTTTGAGGAATTCAAATGTCGATGTAAGCCTTTGCAATCCATCAATCACTTCGTATTTGCCGGCATCATTGAGAGCTAGGTACACAACAGGCACCGGTAAGCCAATAAGGAAAGATTCGATCAAACGGGAAGCGCGTTTGGTCGTCCATACGTAGTGTCTTTGCCATTCAGGGTCCAGGATCAAGTCGCCTTCAGAATGCCATTCATGCAATTCTGAAAGGCTGCGATCATTCTTCTCTAGAGAAATCGCACGCTCAAATGATGGAATTTCGAGATCTCCCTCGTCGGCAGACTCCAAGTCCCCCTCTTGATCGAGGGCTTCTTCTTCCGATACCAAGACCGTTGCAGCTTGTTCACTCATCAACTATTCCTCCTAAAACTTCCGCGTCTGCGGATCGAGCGCGTCTCGCAGTCCATCACCTAAAAAATTAAGCGAAAATAATGTCAATGCCATCGTCACGCCGGGGAAAATAAGCTGCCACGGGAAGATAGCGATGTTTTTTACCCCGTCGGATGCGAGGCTTCCCCACGAAGCAAACGGGGCCTGCACGCCGAGGCCGAGATACGAAAGA
>Ga0136617_10002341_pt1 | contig 16904 bp, 11 predicted proteins | sample AntDrymUQ3222106_2_FD_129672 | JGI IMG/M metagenome (GOLD analysis project Ga0136617, IMG submission 129672) | Polar desert sand microbial communities from Dry Valleys, Antarctica - metaG UQ322 (21.06) | ecosystem: Environmental > Terrestrial > Soil > Desert | place: Antarctica: Dry Valley...
CAGCGTCGTCTTGCCGTGATCCACGTGACCAATCGTCCCCACATTCACGTGCGGCTTCGTCCGCTGAAACTTACTCTTCGCCATGTCAGTCCCTTCGGGAAAAGTACAACCCTACTTGTCCCAGCTTTTTCGTCGATTTTTCAGCTTCGAATCGTCGGGCTCTGCCTGCGATTCGAAGGAGGAAATACCGGACAAAAGTAGGTTTTCACTTTTGTCCGATCAAGTCTTTCTGTTGATCACCGCTTCGGCGACGCTCTTCGGGGCCTCGGTGTAGTGCTTGAATTCCATCGTATACGTGGCGCGCCCTTGAGACAGCGAGCGCAATGTGGTCGAGTAGCCGAACATTTCGGCAAGCGGTACTTCCGCTTTGATGACCTTCCCTGTCGGAAGCTCGTCCATCCCCTGGATCATGCCGCGACGCGACGAAAGATCGCCGACCACGTTGCCCATGAAATCTTCCGGCGTCTCAACCTCGACCGCCATCATCGGCTCGAGCAACGTCGGCGTCGCCTGGCGCATGCCGTCCTTGAACGCCATCGACGCGGCCATTTTGAATGCGTTCTCGTTAGAGTCGACATCGTGCGAAGAGCCATCGAACAAAGTGACTTTGACGTCAACCACGGGGAAGCCGGCCAGCACGCCATTGGGCAATGTCTCGCGCAGTCCCTTTTCGACGGCGGGGATAAATTCGCGCGGCACCGCGCCACCCTTGATCGCGTCGACGAACTCGAACCCCTTGCCCTGCTCGTTCGGCTCCATCTTGAGCCAGACATGGCCGTACTGGCCGCGGCCGCCCGACTGCTTGATAAACTTGCCTTCGACTTGCGTCGATTTCTTGATCGCCTCGCGATACGCCACCTGCGGCGCGCCGACGTTGGCTTCCACGCCGAATTCTCGCTTCATCCGGTCAACAAGAATCTCGAGGTGCAGCTCACCCATTCCTGAAATGATCGTCTGGCCGGATTCATCATCCGTGTGGACGCGAAACGACGGATCTTCCTGAGCCAAGCGATTGAGCGCGATACCCATCTTCTCCTGATCGGCTTTGGTCTTGGGCTCGACGGCGACATGAATCACGGGCTCCGGAAAGATCATTCGCTCGAGCATGATCACGTGCGCGGGGTCGCACAGCGTGTCTCCCGTCGTCGCTTCTTTTAAGCCAACTGCGGCGGCGATGTCACCCGCGCGCACTTCCTTTAACTCTTCGCGCTGATTCGCGTGCATCTGCAGAATCCGACCGATGCGCTCCTTGCGCCCTTTGATCGGGTTGTAGATCGAATCGCCGGAATTGACGATGCCGGAATAGACGCGGAAAAAAATCAGCTGACCGACGTACGGGTCGGTCATGATCTTGAACGCAAGGCCTGCGAACGGCTCATCGTCGGACGCCTTACGCTCGCCGATCTTGCCGTTTTCGAGCTCACCTTTCACGGGCAGGATGTCGGTGGGAGCCGGCATGAATTCGATCACCGCGTCGAGCATCGCTTGCACGCCTTTGTTCTTGAAGGCAGAGCCGCACAGCATCGGGATGATCTCGCTCGCGAGGGTGCGCTGGCGCAAGCCCGACCGGATCTCCGCCGCACTTAGAGCGTTGCCCTCGAGATACTTGTTCATTAACTCTTCGTTGGCCTCAGCCGCGTTTTCCACCATCTTCTCGCGCCACTCTTCCGCCAGCGGAAGCAAATCCGCAGGAATGTCGCGCATCTCGTACTTCATGCCTTGCGATGCTTCATCCCAATAGACGGCTTTCATTCGCACCAGGTCGACGATGCCCTCGAATTTCTCCTCGGCGCCGATCGGAATCTGGATCGGAACTGGATTGGCCTTCAGGCGTGACTTCATCTGCTCGTAAACTTTGAAGAAATTGGCGCCCTGGCGGTCCATTTTGTTGACGAACGCAAGTCGCGGAACCTTGTATTTGTTAGCCTGCCGCCACACGGTTTCTGATTGCGGTTGCACTCCCCCCACCGCGCAGTACACCATGCACGCGCCGTCCAATACGCGCATCGAGCGCTCGACTTCGATCGTGAAGTCCACGTGCCCGGGGGTATCGATAATATTGATACGATGCTCTGGATAGTTGGAATCCATTCCCTTCCAGAAGCACGTCGTAGCAGCCGAGGTGATCGTGATGCCGCGCTCACGCTCCTGCTCCATCCAGTCCATCACCGTCGCGCCGTCGTGCACCTCGCCGATCTTGTGGGAGACTCCCGTATAAAACAGGATGCGCTCGGTGGTCGTGGTCTTACCCGCATCGATGTGCGCACTGATGCCGATGTTGCGATACCGATCGATGGGAGTAGAGCGGGGCACGATGTGTGTTTTTGACGTGAGTGGAGCGCGGTGGGTCGTTGGGTAGATGTTGGTTCGAGCATCGAATTTCTCAACACTTGCCGGTGATGCTCAAAACCGGAAATGAGAGAACGCTTTGTTGGCGTCGGCCATCCGATGCACTTCCTCGCGCTTTTTTACGGCGCCCCCGCGGCCTTCCGATGCTTCGAGAAGCTCCGCCGCAAGACGCTGGCCCATTGATTTCTCGCCTCGCTTGCGCGCCGCCTCCCGCAGCCAGCGCATCGCCAGCGCTGTACGCCGTACCGGGCGCACTTCCACGGGCACCTGAAAATTCGCGCCTCCGACACGCCGGCTCTTCACTTCGACCATCGGTCTCGAATTGGACAGCGCCTGGATGAACACATCCAATGGCTCCTTGCCGCCCTTCTTGGCGATCGACGCAAACGCGCCATAGATGATTCGCTCAGCCACCGATTTCTTACCGCTGTCCATCAAGACGTTGATGAACTTGGCGACATCGGTGCTCGCAAATTTAGGGTCCGGCAATATTTCGCGCTTCGGAATTTCTCTGCGACGGGGCATTCATCTCTCCACGGTCCAAAGTAAAAACCTGCTTTGGACCGGTTAGGTCTTCCCTCGAATTGCAGCTCATTTGCCAACTGAGGCCTGTCAGTTCGAGGCAGAAAAAACGACGTAAAACCGATCTAAGCTGCCTTAGGCTTCTTCGCGCCGTACTTCGACCGGGATTGCTTGCGATCCTTGACACCTGCGGTATCGAGAGCCCCACGCACCATGTGATAACGCACGCCGGGCAAGTCCTTGACGCGTCCGCCGCGGATCAACACCACCGAATGCTCCTGCAGATTGTGCCCTTCGCCGCCGATGTAGCTGATCACCTCGAAGCCGTTGGTCAGGCGTACTTTCGCGACTTTGCGCAACGCAGAGTTGGGCTTTTTCGGAGTCGTTGTGTACACACGCGTGCACACGCCCCGCTTCTGCGGACTTTGCTGCAGCGCCGGAACTTTGCTCTTCGACACAGGGGCCTCACGGCCCTTGCGCACCAGCTGGTTGATCGTAGGCATATATCGATAGTGCTTTCCACTCAAACTTCTTCTGGCCGACGGTATTGGCCAATGGATTCATTCCTATCTGGAGCTCGACTCGCAAGCTCACCCAAGCCAAGGCGATTCGTCGCTCGCGGACGCGAGACCATCGGTCCCATCAAATTAAATTGGCCTAAGCGCGTCATTCGCATGCGCTTAGGCCACTCGCTTTTTGCCTTCCCCGATTTGTTGGCGTTGGCCAACATTTGCTTTCGCAGCGTTCGCGGGCTAGAAGCGCAAGTCTCGCTCGCGAATCAGGTTCCAGCGACCGCATTTTCTGGATGCGGCGTCCGGCAGGCGAAAAGTCAGTGATCGTACAGGATAAAAGGCCTTCAGGTCAACCGTGACTACCGCGCCCACCCCGATTCGGCAGACGACTTGCCCCTGTTGACTAGCGGCGGCGTGGCAGAAAGAGGCCGGCAAAATCGCCGGCCCTGTCTTCCTAGGCGCTTCTTCCGAATACAGCTCTCACGCTGCGCTGGCTGCCACCTCCGTGGCTGGAACTGCTGCTACGTCCTCATCACTTGGACCAATCAGGATCGTCTCCGGCCCAAGCAGCTTCCGCCGCTTGCGCGCCGTGTGGTAAGCAAGCCCGGTCCCCGCCGGGATAAGCCGCCCGACAATGACGTTTTCCTTCAAACCGCGCAGATCGTCCCGTTTGCCCATGATCGCGGCTTCGGTCAAGACCCGTGTCGTCTCCTGAAACGAAGCTGCAGAGATGAACGAATCGGTCGACAGCGACGCCTTGGTAATCCCGAGCAGCATGTGGTGAAACTGCGCGGGCTCCTTGCCTTCCTTGACCGCACGATCATTCTCGTCCAGCAGCTCCGACCGCTCGACTCCTTCCTCACGGATGAACCGCGTGCCGCCCGGCTCGGTGATGATCACCCGACGCAACATCTGGCGCACGATCACTTCAATGTGCTTGTCGTTGATCTTCACGCCTTGCAGCCGATACACGTCCTGCACTTCGTCAGTGATGTAGCGCGCCAGCGCTTCCACCCCCAGGAGACGCAAGATATCGTGCGGGTCCGCCGGACCATCGACGATCGTTTCGCCCTTATTGACCACTTGGCCATCGTGGACGGTGACGTGCTTGTCCTTGGCGATCAAGAACTCGTGCGCGATTCCATCCATGTCGGTGATGACCAAACGCTGCTTGCCTTTCGTATCCTTTCCGAAAGAAGCGGTTCCGGTGACTTCGGCAAGCATGCCCGCGTCTTTCGGCGAGCGTGCTTCGAAGAGCTCTGCCACGCGCGGCAGACCTCCGGTGATATCGCGGGTCTTCGACGTCTCTTGCGGAATTCGCGCAAGCACCTCGCCGACCGCGACCGGCTGGCCGTCCTTCACGGTGATAATCGAGCCCAACTGGAACGTAATATTGACGGGCAGTTGCGGCCCCGCAAGTTTGATCTCCTCGCCGTTGTCGTCGAGCAATTTCACCTGCGGACGCACTCCCTTGGCCGCCGTGCTCGCACGGCGCTTGGGATCGATCACGACCAGCGTCGAAAGACCGGTCACATCGTCGACCTGCTTCGCGACCGTGACGCCTTCCTCCACGTTCTCGAACTTAACCCTTCCCGCGTATTCGGTGATGATCGGGCGCGAAGTCGCGTCCCACGTCGCGAGGACGCTCCCGGCCTTGACCGGATCGCCGTCCTTGACTTGCAAGGTGGCACCGTAGGGAACCTTGTGGCGTTCTCGCTCGCGGCCGTTGTCATCGTGGATCAAGACTTCGCCGGACCGAGCGATGACGAGAAGCTCGTTCTTCGCGTTGGTGACGTAGCGCATAAGCGACGAGAAGCGAACCGTACCCACGGACTTGGACTCGATTTGCGAAACAGCCGCCGTACGCGACGCCGCTCCGCCGATGTGAAAAGTCCGCATCGTGAGCTGCGTGCCGGGCTCGCCGATCGATTGGGCGGCGATCACGCCGATCGCCTCGCCGACGTTCACGAGGTGACCGCGACCCAGATCGCGGCCATAGCACGTTGCGCAGAGGCCGTGACGCGTTTCGCACGTCAACGGCGTCCGCACTTTTACCTCGTCCAACCCGAGCGCCTCGATCTGCTCGACTTCGTCTTCACCCAAGAGCATCCCCGCTTCGAAGAGCGTGGCCTGCGTTTCCGGATGAACGACCTCGGCCGCAGTCGAGCGGCCCAGGATGCGCTCACGCAACGGCTCGATAACTTCGCCGCCTTCGACAAGCGCCTTCATCGCGACACCGTTCCCCGTACCGCAATCCTCCTCGGTCACGACCAGATCCTGGGTCACATCGACCAGCCGGCGAGTGAGATAACCCGAGTTGGCGGTTTTCAACGCGGTATCGGCAAGACCCTTACGCGCACCATGCGTTGAGATGAAGTACTGCAACACGTTTAAGCCTTCGCGGAAATTGGCGGTGATCGGCGTCTCGATGATTGACCCATCAGGTTTGGCCATCAATCCCCGCATGCCAGCCAACTGGCGAATCTGTGCCGCAGAACCTCGCGCTCCAGAATCAGCCATCATAAAGATCGAATTGAACGAATCCTGTTTAACCACGTTGCCGTCGCGGTCGGTGACGTCCATCGTCCCTAACTGCGCCATCATCGCTTTTGCAATGTCGTCGCCTGCGCGGCCCCAGATGTCGACGACCTTGTTGTAGCGCTCCCCTTCGGTGACGAGGCCCGATGTGTACTGCGCCTGAATCTCCTTAACCTGCGTCCCGGCATCCGCGATGATCGCCTTTTTCTCGGCGGGGACGAGCATGTCGTCGGCCGCGAAGGAGATGCCGCCGCGGGTCGCAAGCGCATAGCCCGCCTGCATCAGGCGGTCGGCGAAGATCACCGTCTCGCGCAGGCTGCAGCGACGGAAGCTCGCGTTGATGATTCTCGATATTTCCTTCTTCTTGAGCGGCCTATTGATGAATGAAAACGGCAGTCCCGGCGGCAGGATCTCAGACAGCAGCGCGCGGCCCACCGTCGTGTCGTACCGGGTGACTCTTTCGATCTTCTCGCCGTCCTTCACTTCGACTTCCTTGATGCGGACCTTGATCCGCGCATGCAGGTCGGCCTGGCGCGTTTCATACGCGCGCGTCACTTCCGCGATGTCCGAGAACATGGACCCTTCACCGGGGGCGCCGATTTTCTCGCGCGTCGCGTAGTACAGCCCCAGGACGATGTCCTGCGACGGCACGATCGAGGGCTCGCCGTTGGACGGCAGCAGGACGTTGTTGGATGCGAGCATCAGCGTGCGCGCCTCCATCTGTGCTTCCAGTGACAGGGGGACATGCACCGCCATCTGATCACCGTCAAAGTCGGCATTGAACGCCGTGCAGACAAGCGGGTGCAGCTGGATCGCTTTGCCCTCGATCAACACCGGCTCGAACGCTTGAATGCCCAGGCGATGCAACGTCGGTGCGCGATTCAGCATCACCGGATGCTCGCGGATCACTTCTTCCAAAATGTCCCAAACCACCGGCTCCTGCGCCTCGACCATTTTCTTGGCAGCCTTGATCGTCGTCGCCAGCCCCATGGTTTCGAGCTTGTTGAAGATGAAGGGCTTGAAGAGCTCGAGTGCCATTAGCTTCGGCAGCCCGCATTGGTGGAGCTTCAATTGCGGGCCGACGACGATTACCGAACGGCCCGAGTAATCGACGCGCTTGCCAAGGAGGTTCTGCCGGAAGCGTCCGCCTTTCCCCTTGATCATGTCGGCAAGCGATTTCAACGGCCGCTTGTTGGCGCCCGTCATCGCTTTGCCACGGCGACCGTTGTCGAGCAAGGAATCGACGGCTTCCTGCAGCATCCGCTTCTCATTGCGGACGATGATGTCCGGCGCTTTCAACTCGAGCAGCCGCTTCAACCGGTTATTGCGGTTGATGACGCGGCGATAAAGATCGTTTAGATCGGACGTCGCAAAGCGACCACCATCGAGCGGAACCAGCGGGCGCAATTCGGGCGGCAATACGGGCAGCACTTCGAGGATCATCCATTCCGGCTTGATCCCCGACTTGTGAAACGCCTCGAGCACCTTCAAGCGCTTGGCGATTTTCTTGATCTTCGTGTCCGACCCCGTGGTTTCGAGCTCTTTTCTGAGCTTGTCGATCTCGTGGTTGACGTCGAGCGATTTCAAGAGCTCGCGGATGCCTTCGGCGCCCATGTGCGCCTGGAAATCATCGCCGTATTGCTCGACCTTCGCGATGTAGTCGTCCTCAGTCAGCAGTTGCGCCCGGTTCAAAGGTGTGAGACCCGGATCCGTGACGACAAACGCTTCGAAGTACAAGACACGCTCGATGTCGCGCAACGTCATGTCGAGAACCATCCCCATGCGGGACGGCAGCGACTTCAAGAACCAGATGTGAGCCACCGGTGAAGCGAGCTCGATATGGCCCATGCGCTCCCGGCGAACCTTGGCGAGCGTCACCTCGACGCCGCACTTCTCGCAGATGACACCGCGGTGCTTCAACCGCTTGTACTTGCCGCAAAGGCATTCATAGTCTTTGACCGGGCCAAAGATCTTGGCGCAGAAAAGGCCGTCGCGCTCCGGCTTGAAGGTGCGGTAGTTGATGGTTTCGGGCTTTTTCACCTCGCCGTAGGACCACGAGCGAATCTTTTCCGGCGACGCAAGACCGATGCGAATCGCGTCGAACTCCTCTTCCTGCGTGACCTGCTTGAACAAATCGAGCAATGCTTTCATTGAACTCTCCGAGTTCCGCCGGCAGCGACGATTCGCGTCAGCGCTTTTTCCAAGTATTTTCTGCCTTGAATCGACGGGCTTTGCCCGCGATTCAAGGGAAGCTCACCCCGAGAAAAGTAGGTTTCCACTTTTCTCGGCATTAATCCCGCTCCATATCCACATCGATTGCCAACGAGCGAATTTCCTTCACCAGCACGTTGAAGGACTCCGGCATGCCTGCCTCGATCTTGTGCTCGCCCTTGACAATGTTTTCGTAGACTTTGGTTCGGCCGTTGACGTCGTCGGATTTGACGGTGAGCATTTCTTGCAGCGTGTACGCCGCACCGTATGCTTCGAGCGCCCACACTTCCATCTCGCCGAAGCGTTGCCCGCCGAACTGCGCCTTGCCGCCCAACGGCTGCTGCGTGACCAAACTGTAGGGGCCGGTGGAGCGCGCATGCATCTTGTCGTCGACCAGATGGTGCAGCTTCAGCATGTGCATGAAACCCACGGTCACCTGGCGGTCGAATGCTTCGCCGGTACGGCCGTCGAAGAGCGTGACCTGCCCTGAACGCGGCAAACCGGCGAGGTCGAGCATGCCCTTAATTTCTTCTTCGGTCGCCCCGTCGAATACAGGGGTTGCGAACGGCACACCACCGGTCAGGTTTTCGGCCAGCTCGATGATTTCGGTATCGTCGAACACGCTCAAGTCTTCGGGGCGGCCGGTCGTGTTGTAGATCTTCTCCAACATCTTCCGTATTTCGGCCGCTTTCGCCTGTGCGCGCAGCATTTCATCGATCTTGCGGCCGAGGCCTTTCGCCGCCCAGCCCAGATGGACTTCGAGAATTTGCCCGACGTTCATCCGCGACGGCACGCCCAACGGATTCAACACGATATCAACAGGTGTTCCATCCGACATGTACGGCATGTCCTCGACGGGGACGATTTTCGACACCACGCCCTTATTGCCATGCCGGCCGGCCATTTTGTCGCCCGGCTGCAAGCGACGCTTGACCGCAACATAGACCTTGACCATCTTTTGCACGCCAGGCGGCAATTCATCGCCCTGCGTCAATTTCTTCTTCTTTTGCTCGAACATCGCGTCGAACGAAACCCGCAATTGCGCGAGCGATTCCTTCATCGCTTCCAGCTGCCGCGCAGCGTCTTCGTTGGCCAGACGAATGTCGAACCAGTCGTGACGGGCGACGCTCTCCAGATAATCCTTGGTGATCTTCGCGCCCTTGACGAGCTTTTTCGGACCGCCGTTAGCCGTCTTGCCGGCTAGGAGCTTCTCGATCCGAGCGTAAGCGTCGTTCTCGACGATGCGCAACTGGTCGTTCAAGTCTTTGCGGTAGCTTTTGAGATCGTCATCGATGATGAGCGTGGCGCGCTTGTCGCGCTCGATGCCCTCGCGGGTGAACACTTGGACGTCGATCACCGTACCCGATATCCCCGAGGGAACGCGCAACGACGTGTCCTTCACGTCAGAGGCTTTCTCGCCGAAGATCGCCCGCAACAACTTCTCTTCCGGCGTGAGCTGCGTTTCGCCCTTTGGCGTCACTTTTCCAACCAGCACGTCACCGGCTTCGACTTCCGCGCCGATATAAACGATGCCGGCGTCGTCCAGACGCCCCAATTGCGCTTCACCCAGGCTCGAGATGTCCCGAGTGATTTCCTCGGGCCCAAGCTTGGTATCGCGCGCCACCACCGACAGCTCCTCGATGTGGATCGATGTGTATCGATCGTCGCCGACGACGCGCTCGCTGATCAGGATCGAGTCTTCGTAGTTGTAACCGTTCCACGGCATGAACGCGACGAGCATGTTTTGCCCGAGTGCCAGCTCGCCCATATCCGTCGACGCGCCGTCGGCGATGACATCGCCGAGAGCGATGGTGTCGCCAACCTTGACCAGCGGCCGCTGGTTGATGTTCGTGTTCTGGTTCGATCGCTTGTACTTCGTTAGATTGTAGATATCCACACCGACTTCGCCGGCCGCGGTTTCGGTATCGTGCACGCGCACGACGATCCGGGAGGCGTCGATGTAGTCAACCTTGCCGCCTCGTTTAGCCATCACCGCGGTGCCGGAATCGACCGCGGCCGTGCGCTCAACACCGGTGCCGACTAACGGCTTTTCCGGGCGCAGGCACGGGACTGCCTGCCGCTGCATGTTGGAGCCCATCAGCGCGCGGTTGGCGTCGTCGTGCTCGAGGAACGGAATGAGCGAAGCCGCGACCGAAACGATTTGCGAAGGCGCCACGTCCATGTAGTTGACGCGGTCGGCAGTGGCCAGCATGAACTCGTTCTTGCTGCGGCAGGACACGAGATCGTCAGCGAGCTTCCCGCCCTTATCGATCTTGGCGTTCGCTTGCGCAATCACGTACTGGCCCTCTTCGATCGCCGAGAGAAAGTCGATGTGGTCGCCCACCTTGCCGTTGACGACCTTCCGATATGGGGTTTCGAGGAACCCGTACTCATTGGTCCGCGCATAGAGCGCGAGCGAATTGATGAGGCCGATGTTCGGTCCCTCGGGCGTTTCGATCGGACACACGCGTCCATAGTGCGTCGGATGCACGTCGCGGACCTCGAACCCCGCGCGCTCGCGGGTCAAGCCGCCCGGCCCCAGCGCGGACACGCGACGCTTATGCGTGATCTCGGAGAGCGGATTCGTCTGGTCCATGAACTGCGAGAGCTGCGACGAGCCGAAGAACTCCTTGATCGCCGCGGAGATCGGCTTCGCGTTGATCAAGTCGTGCGGCAACAAGTTGTCGCTCTCGGCTTGGCCCAAGCGCTCCTTGACGGCGCGCTCGACCCGGACGAGACCCGAGCGAAACTGGTTCTCCGACAATTCACCCACCGAGCGCACCCGGCGGTTGCCTAGATGATCGATGTCGTCGATTTCGCCGCGGCCGTTGCGCAGATCGACCAGGATCTTGATGACGGCGACGATGTCCTCATTGGTCAGAGTCGACACGCCGGTCAATTCCGGCCGCCCGACCCGGCGATTGAATTTCATCCGGCCGACGGCCGAGAGGTCATACCGGTCCTCGTTGAAGAAGAGTCCGTGAAACAGGGTTTCGACAGCGTCCTCGGTCGGCGGCTCGCCTGGGCGCATCATCCGGTAAATCGCGACCTTGGCAGCGTATTGGTCCGGTGTGTCGTCCGCGCGGAGCGTCTGCGCAATGAACGGCCCCATGTCGAGATCATTGGTATAGATCGTCTGCACCTGCGCGACACGCGCTTCCAGTAGCTTCGCGAGCAACTCCTCAGTGATCTCGTCGTTCGCCTTGGCGGTGATTTCCCCTGTCGCCTTATCGATGACGTTGGTTGCAAGCGTGCGACCGAGCAAATAGTCGTTGGGCACGCTGATGCGCTTGACATTGCCTTCGACGAGCTCGCGGACGTGGCGGGCAGTGATGCGCTTGTCCTTGGCGGCGACGACGTGGCCGCCTTTGCCGACGATGTCGAAGCGCGCCATCTCGCCGCGCAGGCGTTCCGGAACGAAGTCGAGCTCCGAGCCCTTGGCACCGAGATGAAACGTATCGAAGACAAAGAACTGCTTTAGGATGTCTTCGCTCGTCAGGCCAATCGCCTTCAACAATGTTGTGACCGGCATCTTCCGGCGGCGATCGACGCGAAAAAACAAGAAATCCTTTGGATCGAACTCGAAGTCGAGCCACGAGCCGCGGTACGGGATGACCCGCGCCGAGAAAAGAAGCTTGCCCGAAGAATGCGTTTTGCCGCGGTCGTGCTCGAAGAACACGCCTGGGGAGCGGTGCAATTGCGAAACAATGACGCGTTCGGTTCCGTTGATGATGAACGAGCCGTTGCTCGTCATCAGCGGAATTTCACCCATATAGACTTCCTGCTCCTTCACTTCCTTCACCGTGTCTTTCGGCGCCTCGCGGTCCATGATGATCAAGCGGACCTTGGCGCGCAGCGCCGAGCAATAGGTGAGGCCGCGCTGCTGGCATTCGACGACATCGAACGCGGGGGGCAGGAGCGCGTAGCTCACGTACTCGAGGCGCGCGTTCCCCGAGTGGCTGGAAATCGGGAAAATCGACGTGAACGCGGCCTGCAGGCCCTCGTTCTTGCGGCCGTCCGGCTTGGTGTCGGACTGCAAGAACGCCCGATAAGACGCAAGCTGCGTTTCGAGCAAAAACGGCACCGGCAGCACGCTCGCGCGCTTCGCGAAACTTTTGCGGATGCGTTTCTTTTCGGTAAAGGTGTAGGGAGTAGCTGTGGATGTAGCCATAGCGTGTAGGTTTCCCGTCTCGTTTTAGTCGATTGCGAGCGCGCGGCGAAGCGGCGCCCTTAAAGCGGCGTTGCGCAAAGCGCGCAGCGCCGGTACTTGGATCGACGTTCCCGCTAGCCTGGTGGCTGGCCACTACCAGCCGCTGGCGGACAACATCCTCATTGCGAGGACATCCGACCAAACCTGCTTTCTGCAGTCGATTCAGAAAGCGAAGCGAAGAGGACCCGATTGGTGACGGACCCGCTTCGCTTCGATCACTAAAGGATCGAAACAGGCAGGGCGCTGAAGCGCCACGCCTTTTCGTTGCCGTTTCCCTGCAAATCGTCGGCGTCTCCCCGCGATTTGCAGCTAGCACTATCCGGAAAAAAGTAGGGTTCTACTTTTTTCCGATGAAGAACAGTAGGTTTCCACTTTTACCCGTCATCTACTTGATTTCTGCCTTCCCACCCGCGTCTTCGAGCTTCTTCTTGGCAGCTTCCGCGTCAGCCTTGGCGATGGCTTCCTTCACCGGCTTCGGAGCACCGTCGACCAAATCCTTCGCTTCCTTCAAGCCCAGTCCTGTCAGCTCGCGAACGGCCTTGATCACATTCACCTTGTTGTCGCCGATTGCGGTCAGAACGACGGTAAATTCGGTTTGCTCTTCAACGGCAGCCGCGGGGGCAGCACTGGTTGGGGCGGCGACAGCGACGGCTGCGGCCGCAGAGACGCCGAACTTGTCTTCCATAGCCTTGATGAGCTCGGAGAGCTCGAGAACGGTCATCGACGAGATCTTGTCGAGAACTTCGGTTTGTGTAGCGGACATGTCGTGCTCCTGAAACCTAACGGTTTATATGGGTCGTCGAATCAAACTTTCAAGCTGCCTGTTTCGCGTCACGCACGGCGGCGAGTGCCCGGACCAGCTTGGTTGGCACTTCGTTCAGCGTACGCACCAGCTTCACGACCGGCGCCTGCATCGTGCCGACCAGCGTGGCGAGTAGTTGCTCGCGCGAGGGTAACGCTGCGAGGGCAGTGATGTCCTTGGGGGACATCACAAGACCAGGCATCGCACCGCCCGCAATCACGAACCTTTCGTTGCCCTTGGCGAAATCGCTCAGGACCTTCGCCACCGCCACCGGATCGGGGCCCATGCAATACGCCAGCGGACCGACCATCTTTTCGGCCAGCGAAGCGAACGGCGTGTCGGCAACCGCCCTGCGCACCAGCGTATTTTTGACAACTCGGAAATACACACCGGACGCCCGCGCCTTCGCTCGCAGCCGAGTCAGATCGGCAACGGGCAGTCCGCGGTTCTCGGCCATGACGATCGCCTTGGCATCGGCAACTTGCTTCGCTACTTCGACGACGACAGCTTGCTTTTGCTCGAGATTCAAACTCAAGGTTCACCTCTTTCGTCCAACCGGCGCCACCCGCGTACGAGTGGTGCCATTCGGTGACCGTCCGTTCAGGAAAAACCTGTCCGAGGGCACCATCTGCGCAGGATCACGGGGTCAGGAGGTCGCGGACAGTCATTCAAACCGACTGTCTTCGGTCCTACCCATCACGTTTTAAGCTTTTCGCTCCCGCGGTCTTTGACGGCTCGTCGTAGCGCGCGGTAGAACGCGCGCGACGGCGACCCTCAAATTCGTTACGTACTGGTTCAAGCAATATGCGTTTTGCAAAATGGTCAATGCGCTGGCGGCTGCGTGAAGGTTGTTTGATCGACGCGCACTCCAGCGCCCATCGTCGATGAAAGGCTGATTTTTTTCAGGTAGATGCCTTTCGTCCCCTGCGGTTTCGCCTTATTCAACGCAGCGATCAGCGCGACGAGGTTCGCTTTCAACTGTTCCGGGGTAAACGACGCCCGGCCGATCGTGCATTGGACGATGCCGCCTTTGTCGGTCCGATATTGAACCTGACCAGCCTTTGCATTCTTGATGGCCTGCACGACATCGGCCGCTACTGTGCCAACCTTCGGGTTCGGCATCAGTCCGCGCGGGCCGAGAATCTGACCCAGCTGTCCCACGACCCGCATCGCGTCCGGGGACGCGATGACGACATCGAACTCCATAAATCCTTCCTTGATCTTTGCGGCGAGATCCTCGTAGCCGACGACGTCGGCACCGGCCTCTTGCGCATCCTTGGCTTTCGCGCCTTGCGCGAAGACGGCGACGCGGACTTTCTTGCCGGTCCCGGACGGCAGCACCACCGCGCCGCGGACCGTCTGATCGGACTTTTTTGCGTCGACGCCCAGATTCACGGCGACGTCGACCGATTCATCGAATTTCGCGACCGCGGTCGCGCGAACCAGGGCTAATGCTTCATCGACTGGATAGAACTTGGCGCGGTCCACTTTGCCGCGGAGGGTTTTCATCCGCTTGGTTAAGCGTGGAGTCTTCTGTTCGGCCATGATCACTTCACCCCTTCGACGGTGATGCCCATGCTGCGCGCGCTGCCGGCGATTGTGCGCACAGCGGCGTCGAGTTCAGCGGCGGTCAGGTCGGGCATCTTCAGCTTGGCGATCTCTTCGGCCTGAGCGCGGGTCAACTTACCGACCTTGTCGGTGTGCGGTTTCGGACTGCCCTTGTCCACCTTCGCGGCCTTTTTGATCAAGACGGTCGCGGGCGGCGTCTTCATGATGAACGTGAAGCTCTTGTCTCCGTAGGCGGTGATGACGACCGGTATCGGCAACCCTGGCTCGAGCTTCTGTGTCTGGGCGTTGAAAGTCTTGCAGAATTCCATAATGTTGAGGCCGCGCTGACCGAGCGCCGGCCCTATGGGCGGGCTGGGGTTGGCCTTTCCAGCAGGCACTTGCAATTTGATGAAACCGACGATCTTTTTCGCCATGAACTGTCTCCAATGGGTGCAAACGGACCATTAGGCCCTCCCCATTAAGCGTTTTTACAGCACTTGACCCACGAAAAGCGACGGGCCGCCCCGAGCTTTTTGTGCTGTCTTTCGGTTCTCTCGCGCAAAGTATTCCGAGAGCGTAGCGGGCAAAACTTTGCGCGAGATCAAGCTTTCTCCACTTGACTGAAATTGAGCTCAACCGGGGTCGAGCGGCCGAAAATCGTCACCGACACGCGCAACTTGCTCTTTTCGTAGTTCACGTCTTCGACGTTGCCGTGGAAGTCGGTGAACGGACCATCCTTCACGCGCACCGCTTCGCCCATTTCAAACAACACCTTGGGCCTCGGCTTTTCGACACCCTCCTGCACCTGGCGGAGAATCGCGTCGACTTCCTTCTGGGTGATCGGCGTTGGCTTGTTGGCGGTGCCGCCGACAAAGCCGGTCACCTTCGGCGTGCTCTTCACGAGATGCCAGGAGTCGTCGGTCATGTCCATTTCCACCAGGACATACCCGGGGAAGAATTTCCGCTCCGAGATGGCTTTGGCGCCGTTTTTCAGCTCCACGACCTCTTCTACCGGGACCAAAATCTTGCCAAACAGTTCCTCCATGCCAGAACGCTTGATGCGCTCGGTGAGCGCGCGTTGCACGCTCTTCTCGAAACCTGAATACGCGTGGACGACAAACCACCTTTTGCTCATCACTCGCCTCGCCCCGTCACCAGCTTGATGATCCAAGCGAGCGTCGTATCCACGGCGAACAAGAACAGCGCCATGACCACCACGAATGCAAACACGATTCCGGTCGTCTGGATTGTTTCCTTGCGCGTCGGCCACGACACACGTTCGGCTTCGGCCCACGCTTCCTGCGCGAATGCGAAAAATTCCTTCCCTGGCGCCGATAGCCAAGCGACCCCTGCAGCAGCGAGTAGACCACCCAGCACCATCAACACACGCAACACCTGCGCGAGATCGGTGAAGTAGTAGTACCCCCAGACGCCAAGGACAACACACCCCACCGCCAGCCAAATCTTGAGCTTGTCCATGCACGAAAAAGAGGAGGTCCGAGCAATTAGACCGCGGAGCTAACAAAGCAGCCTGACTTATTCGCTGCCCAGAACACCCTATGGTTTATTCGTCGGCTATTCCGCCCTAAAGAAAATGGCAGGCCAGGAGGGAATCGAACCCCCAACCTGCGGTTTTGGAGACCGCCGCTCTGCCAATTGAGCTACTGGCCTAAGTTCGTCGTCCGAAAGTGAAACCCTACTTTCGGCCGGATTAACGTCGTCGGACCAAAGTAAACCCCTACTTTGGTCCGGTTTAGTGTTACCACCGGATTTCGGGCCAAGCCCGCAAATCCGGTGCAGAACTTCTGTTACGTAAACCCGAGCGCTTTGCGTCGCATGACGCTCGGTTCTTCGTCGTTTTTTCACCACCAAAGTCACAGGACTTGTCCGGACTTTGGTGCTGTTCCCTTTCGACGTTGCCTTTCCGACGCAAAGTAGGGGTTCACTTTGCGTCGTCGCCTAACTTGTCCGGACTTTGGTGCTGTTCCTCAATCGGCGAAACGTCGGCCTGCACTTTTGTCGCGCTTTTCCGGAGAAAAGTAGGTTTTTACTTTTCTCCGCCTACTCAAGGATTTTGGCGACCACCCCGGCACCCACGGTGCGGCCGCCTTCGCGAATGGCAAAGCGCAACCCCTCCTCCATGGCAATCGGCGCAATCAACGTCACCGTCAACCCAATGTTGTCCCCAGGCATCACCATCTCCGCACCCGCC
>Ga0136617_10002342_pt1 | contig 16899 bp, 10 predicted proteins | sample AntDrymUQ3222106_2_FD_129672 | JGI IMG/M metagenome (GOLD analysis project Ga0136617, IMG submission 129672) | Polar desert sand microbial communities from Dry Valleys, Antarctica - metaG UQ322 (21.06) | ecosystem: Environmental > Terrestrial > Soil > Desert | place: Antarctica: Dry Valley...
CTGGTCGGCGTGCTGGACAAGGAAGGGAAGGTGCGAACTCCCGAGGGCTCGGCGTTGTTCAAGAACAGCGCACCGCGAGAGGGCGGTGCGGTGGGCCGGGCGGTGTTGGCGCGGGAGCTGGAGAAGCTGGGGTTTCAGATCAGGGCGCGGACCGGACGCAGCGGACGCTACTTCGAGATCGACGGCGTTCCGGAGGGACTGTGCGGGCTTTTCTCGGGCCGCACTCGGGATGTGGATCGGTGGATCCGGGAGCGTGAGGCGGCAGTCGGCGGACGCTTGATGAATCGCGAGCGTGCGTTGGCCGCGGCGATCACCCGCGGGGCCAAAGATCGCGAGCTTACCCCCGACTACATCGAAGCGGTTTGGAACGCCCTCGCCGCGGAGTTCGAGTGGGGGCAGGAGAAGATCGAGGCGATGCGCGCGGCGCCGGCGCCGGCGCGTGATCCCGCCGAGCTGCGCGCGACGATTCGCGCGGCGATCCTCGAACGGCTGTGGGAGGAAGGGCCGGCCATATCGATCGGAGCGGTGCGGTCGATGGCGTTCGAGCTTGCACCCATGGGTCTTGGCCTGGAAGAGGCGAATGCCGTCCTGGAGGCGATGAAGCGCGACGGCGACCTGATCACACTCGACGGCTGGCAGGTGACGAGCCGGGAGATCCGGGCGGGCGAGGAGTATGTGCGCAAGATCGCGGTCAAGGCGGCGCAGCGGGAAGCACCTCCGTTGCCTGCCCAGGCGGTGGCGCGGGGGATCGATCTTGCCGAGCAGGCCCTCGGTGGGCACGAGCTCGACCCGGAGCAGCTGGAGGCCGTGGAGCTCCTGACCCGCGGCTCGGGCTGGGCGTGTTTGACCGGGCGCGCGGGAACCGGCAAAGGGCCGGTGTTGGAGGCGGTCGCCGAGGCGCATCGCGCAGACGGCTGGCGGGTCGTCGGCTGCGCGGTTGACGGGGCGACCGCGGTGCGCCTCGGGCACCAGATCTCAGCGGAGCCGCTGTCCATCGACATGCTGCTCTACCGGGCGCGGCGAGGCAGCGTTTCGATCGACGATCGGACGTTGGTCCTGATCGATGAGGCCAGCAAGGTGGGGCTGCGCCACTGGGGCGAACTGGCGAAGCTCTGCGCACGAACCGGTCTGCGGATCGTCCCGGTCGGCGACGTGGGTCAGATCGGCGCGATCGAATGTCCGGGCATGCTCGACGTCATGCTGAAGCACGAGGCAATCCCAACGAAGCGCTTGGACAAGGTTCGCCGCCACCGCGATCCCACCGACCCCACGAAGCTCCATCCCTGGCTCGACCAATATCAGCGGGCGATGTACGACCACGACGCTGGCGCCGCCATCGACATCCTGCGCGCGGAAGACGCGATCACGATGCACGACACACGCGAGGAGGCGATGCGCGGGATGGTCGAGACCTGGGAGCGTCGCAGAGCCGAGCACGGCATCGCCGTGGAGAAGACCATGCTGGTCGTGCACGGAACGAACGAGGACGTCGATGAGGTCAACGCGCTCGCGCAGGAGGCACGCGTCGCCGCGGGCGAGATCGTCGGGGACGGTGTGCAGTCGCCGGATCGCACGTATCGGATCTACGAGAACGACGTGGTGATGGTCCGTGGCGCGGCTTACCAGCCGGAGCCCGAGCAGTTGGGCGCGCCGGCGCCCCCACGTGTCGAGAACGGGACCGTTGGCATCGTGGACCGCGTGGACGAGGCGCACAAGCGAGTATGGGTGACGTTCGATGAGCCCGGCCGCGCCGCTCGTCAGGTGATGATGGACGTCGGCGACATGCGCGCACGCGTCGCCCAGGCGGGTCAGCAGCAGGGCGAGCAACGCACGTCTGTGCTGCGACTTGCGTACGCGTGGCACCCGTTTCCAGCGCAAGGGGCCAACCGGGATTACGTCGGCTCGCTCTGGGGGCACCATACCCAGCGCAACCAGGAGACCTACTCGGGCGATACCCGCCCCGTGCGCTTCCTCGACGTGCACACCGATCGTGAGAGCTTGGGCCACGAAGGCACCGACGACGACCGCTACGAGCGCTACGCCAAGCGACTGTCCAAGCGCTGGCACCGGCAGGCGAGCATCACCCATGAGGGGACCCCGGAGACGTCGATCGCGGTCGGAATAACGCCGAGCGAGCAGGTGCCGCGCCACCCTGCGCGGACCGAGCCCGTCCCGGACGAGAGCGTCCTCGATCGGTCGGCGGAGGAGGCAGAGGCGACGCGCGTCGCAGATCCGCTCGAGGCCTACCGCGACCTACTCGGTCCGCAGCGCCTTGCGCAGCTCGGCGCGTACGCCGACACGCTCTCAGACGAGCTCGACGAGCTCGACGACGCCGCGCTGCGAGCCGACCGCGATCAGGGTCGCGAGAGCCTGGCCCGTCTGGACCGACGGGCAGCGCTCGAGACCGGACGCCTCGAACGCGACCAGCCGCGGATAGCGGTACAGATCGATCGCGCGCTCCAACAGGCGTCAGCGCTCGAGGCCCAAGCGCAAGCCCTTCCAGGCCTGCGCAATCGCCGCGAGCGCACGGAGTTGCTCGAGGCCGCGCACGCCCAGCGCGCGGTGGCCGAACGAGATCAGACAGCGCGAAGAGCACTGTTCGACCGCGAGCTGGCGTTGCGCGGCGACGGCGCGCACCCTGACCAGTGGGTTGCGGCTCACGGCGACGGTTTCGCGCGGGGGGTCGCCGCCGAACGGCAGCTCGCACTTCGACAGCAGATCCACATTCGCGACCAAGCCGACCAGGCTGTTCGCCGTCCGCCCCAGTACATCGTCGACATGATCGGCCCGCGCCCTCGCGACGACGCACCCGAGCGTCGCGAATGGGTGGCCATCACCCGTCGGCTCGTGCGGGCTCAGCTGGTGCGCGGGGGCGAGCTCCAGCCAGAACCACGAGACGACGACCTCGAAAGCCGGATCGACGCGCTGCGCAGCGAGCGAGGGCTGGAGCCATTCCACGAGCCCTCCGCCCCCGAGCAGATTCCGAACGAACCCGAGATCGGCGCCTGACCGCTCATGCAAGCGGCCGCGGCGGAAGCTCTCCCGGGGCCCGCTGGAATGAGCCGGGTCGGAAGGACCGCCGCGTAACGGCTGAGCGGAACGGGTCGAGGATCAGCCGCCCGTCCCGAACGCGTCGTCCGGGAGCCGGACGATGACGTCGGCGGCCGGGCGGGTGGCCGCCACGACGTCCGCGTTGCGCTGATCGCTGCCGAGCGCCCACTCGCGGGCTGCCACTGGGTCCTTGCCGTAGGCGACGTGACGTGCCACCAGGCGGGCGACGCGCAGGGCGTCGGGCGGATCGCAGAACCAGGCCTCGTCGAGCATGCTGCGGATCTGCCCCCACGGCGTCGCCGTCGCCAGCAGGTAGTTGCCCTCCGTGACGACGAGCTGGACCTCGGGCCCGACGGCGACCGAGGCGCCGATCGCCGCCTCGTGCTCGCGGCGGAACTCGGGCGCGTACACGACATGGCCGTCCGGGTGACGCAGGCGCTCGAGCAGCGCGACGAAGCCGGCGGCGTCGAACGTGTCGATGGCACCCTTGCGCGCCGTGCGGCCCAATCCGGCGAGCACGTCGTTGGACAGGTGAAACCCATCCATGCCCACGAGCCGCGCGACCGCGCCCAACTCGGCGACGACGTGCGCAGCCAGGGTCGACTTTCCGGACCCGGGAGCGCCGCTGATGCCGAGCAGTCGTCGCCGGCCCGGCACCGCCAGCGCGTGGGCACGCCCCATGAGGTCGGCCACGGAGCCCACGGGCGAGCGCGTGGGAGCAGACGAGAGTTGCCGGGTCATGGCTGGCGACGGACCGAGGGTCCGGTCGGGCGACCGGACCCTCGCGTTCCGCCCTAGAACTTGAACTCGCTCAGGTTCTTCGGCGTGACGATCTCCGCCGGTCCGAGGATGATCTCGCCCTTGGCCCCCACCGTGAACGAGCCGAGCCGTCCGGCGTGGAACTTCTGCCCCTGCGAGCCGTCGAGCTTGCACTGGGCCAGCGCCTGTGCCGCCGCGTAGCTGAGGTAGCCGAGGTCGCTGACGTTCCACCAGATGTCCTGCGCGTCACCCGACTCGATGTACTTGCGCATGATGGTTGCGGGCGCCAAGCCGGTCAGCTTGATCCGGCCGAGGTCGCCGCTCTGCTCGAGGGCGCGGGCCGCCGCCGGCAGGCCGATGCCGGCCGGCACGATGATTCCCGCGAGGTCGGGGTACGCCTGCGTCAGCGCAAGCGTCTGCTGCCGGTTGATCTGCTCGCTCTCCTCGCCGTAGACCACCTTGACGAGCTCCATGTCTGCGAACTTGGCATCGCTCTTCAGGCGCTCGCGCATCGAGTCGATCCATGCGTTCTGGTTCGTGGCGGTCGGCGTGGAGGAGAGCACGGCGAACTTGCCGCTGCCACCCAGGAGCTTCTCCATCGAGTCGAGCATCTGCTCGCCGATGGAGGCGGACGCGGCCTGGTTGACGAACAAGGTGCGCGCATCGGGCGAGACGTCGGAGTCGAAGGTCATCACCTTGACGCCCTGCTGCTGGGCTCGCTTGAGCGCCGGAGCCACCGCGTTGGCGTCGCTGCCGGCGATGGCGATCACGCCGACTCTCTTCGCCGCCAGGTTGTTGATGAACTCGATCTGCGCCTCGCCGGTGGCCTTGGAGGGTGCGCTCTGGATGACCTTGCCGCCCAGCTGCTGGGCCGCCTCCTCCGCACCCTTGCGCGTGGTGGCGAAGTAGGGATCGGTGTCGAGCTTGGGGATGAAGCCGACGGTGACCGGCTCCTTCGCGCAGGAGCCGTTGCCGCCGGCGTTGCCGCCGGCGCTCTGGTCGCCGCCCTCCTCCTCCGAGGATGAGCCGCACGCGATGAGCGCGAGGGCCGAGAGAACTGCGAGCAGCGCGCCCGGCGCCGCCCTTCTGACTGCAAGCATGACTAGTTCCTCCTTCGTCTTGGACAGGCCCGACCGGTCGTTGCACATGGGTGATTCGGCACGCCTCAGACGGCGGGCCTCCTGGACCTCAGGGTGGAGCGCGGGAGGCGTCCGCGGGCGGGCCCTGGACCCGCTGCGCGAGCGTTCGCCGGGTGACGATGCGCTCCGACACCTGGTTGATCGCATTGCCGAGCAGCAGAGAGCCGATCAGGAGCAGGCCGATCACCGTTCCCTGCGCATCCCCTCCGATCTCGCTGAGACCGAGGACATTGCGGGTGACGGCAACCAGCGCGAGGGCGAGGTAGGTGCCGATCATCGTCCCCTTGCCGCCGAACACGCTGATGCCGCCCAGGAAGACGACGGTGATGGCGTCCAGCTCGAAGCCCAAGGCGTTGTCCGCCCGCGCGTTCGAAAGCCGTGCGGTATAGACGATGCCTGCGATCGCGCAGACCACCCCGGAGAAGACGAAGAGGCCGAAGCGCAACCGGTCCACCCGCACTCCGGCGTACAGCGCCGCATCTGGGTTGCCGCCGATGGCGAAGATCCGGCGGCCCTGCACCGTGCGGTGCAGCACGAGGGCGACGACGGGAGCGAGGACCAGGAAGGGGACGATGGTCCAGGGGAGGTCGGTGCCGGGTACGTTGGCGATGCCGAAGTCGCTGAGCACAGGCGGCAGGACGTTCACCGAGTCCCGGCCCAGGAGGATGTAGCCGACGCCCCGGAAGAGGGCCAGCGTGCCGATGGTGACGATCAGCGCCGGCAGTCCGAGACCGACGACGAGCCAGCCGTTCAGCGCTCCGGCCAGCAGCCCGACGAGGAGCACGATCGGGATCGCCAGCCCGAGCGGCACCCCGTCGCGGATGAGCATGCCCAGGACCACGCTGCACAGGGCGAGCATCGACGCCACGGACAGGTCGATCTCACGCGCGAGGATGAGCAGCGCGAGCGGCAGGACCAGCAGCGCCTTCTCCGAGACACCCGCCGCGGCCTGCGAGAAGTTGATCGTCGAGGCGAAGTAGGGAACCGCAGTCGCCGCCACGAGCAACGCCAAGGCCAGCAGTGCGGCCAGCAGCGTCTCCCAGCGCGCGAGCGCGTACACGCGCGCGTTCATGGCGCCGCCGCCTTCCGCGTCGGGGAACGGCGCCGGACGAAGGCGTCCAGCGCGATCGTCAGCACGATCACGCCGCCGTAGACGGCCTGCAGCCAGAGCGGGTCCACGCGCACGAGCTGCAGGCCATTCTGGATGACGAGCAGCAGCAGCGTGCCGAGCGCGACGCCCAGCACCGTGCCCGACCCGCCGAACAGCGCAACGCCACCGACGACGACGGAGGCGATCACGGTGAACTCCACGTTGATTGCGGCGCGAGCGTCGATCGTCGCGTACCGGGATGCCCACAGCGCGCCGGCGAAGCCCGCGAGCAGACCGGACAGCACGAAGGCCGCGAGCACGCGCCGGCGGACGCGGACACCGATGAGCGCCGCGCCGTCGGGATTCGATCCGACGGCGAACAGCTCCCGCCCGAGGACGGTGAAGCGCAGCCCGAGCGCTGCGAGCACGAGCACGGCGAGCGCGAAGTAGACGACGGACGGAAGGCCGAGCAGTCGCGCCGAGGTCAAGTCGAGCCAAGCGCCCGGTACCTGGTCTGCGCTGACCTGAGAGCTTCCGGCGATCTGGCTCGTCATCCCGCGGAAGATCGTCAGCGTGCCGAGCGTGACGACGATCGCCGGAACTCGGCCCATCGCGACCACGAGTCCGTTCGCCAGCCCGCAGGCGATGCCGACCGCGCACGCGACGCCGATGGCGCCGGGCACGGAGATCCCCGGGTGGGCGGCGATCGTGTCAGCCGACACGTAGGCGCTCAGCCCGATGATCGACGCGACGGAGAGGTCGATGTTGCGCGTGAGCAGCACGAGCATCTGCCCGACGGCCACGATCGCCAACAGCCCGCAGTCGGTGAGGATCGCGACCAGGTTGGCCTCGGTCAGGAAGCGGGCGTTGATCGCGGAGACGGGGACGGCCACCGCGAGGATCGCGGCGACAAGCCCCAGCTCGCGGCGGGCCAGCGCTCGTCGCCAGGCCGGCGCTTCTTGGGTGAACTGATCCGACACCGGCGGCTCGGAGCCTGCCTCGACCGCCGCCGTTGGCCGCGCCTCACCATCGGGCTGCTCGCCCTCGGCGGGCGCTCCCGTCGCGGCGACGGCGATGGCGTCCTCGCCCATCTCGTCACGATCGAGGTGTGCGGTCGCCACGCCCTCGCGCATGACGACGACGCGGTCGCACATGCCGAGCAGCTCCGGCATGTCGGACGAGATCAGGATGATGCCCAGGCCCTCATCCGCCAGCGCCGCCATCGCCCGGTGCACCTCGACCTTCGCCTGCACGTCGATGCCCTGCGTCGGCTCGTCGAGGATCAGCAGGCTTGGCCGGGCGGCCAGCCACTTGGCCAGCACCACCTTCTGCTGGTTGCCCCCCGACAACGTCTTGACGGGCTGGTCATAGGAGCGGAAGCGCAGCTGCATGTCGGCCAGCGCCTGGTGAACGAGATTCAGCTCGGCGTCACGGCGGACGAGACCTCGCCGACGAGCGCGCTCGATCGTCGGCAGGGTTGCGTTGGCCAGGACGCCGAAGTCCATGACCAGGCTTTGACCGCGACGGTCCTCCGACACGTAGGCGACGCCGGCGTCCAGTGCATCGGCGGCTGAGCGCAGCGTCAGAGGAACCCCGTCCAGAGTGATCGTGCCCGCGTCCGGACGGGTGATCCCGAACAAGGTCCGCGCGATCTCGGTGCGACCGCTGCCCACCAGTCCGGCGAGACCCAGGATCTCTCCCCGACACACACGCAGGCTGACGTCCGCGTACTCACCCGCGCGTGTGAGTCCCCGTACGTCGAGCAGCTGGGAGCCGGGCGCGTGGCGTCGCTCGGGAAACAGATCGGCGAGCTCGCGTCCGACCATGCGTTGCACGGCGGCGGCCGGCGTCATCTCGGCGGTCCGGCTCTCGGCCACCACGCCGCCGTCGCGCATGATGGTGAGGCGGTCCGAGATCCGGAAGATCTCCTCCAGGCGGTGTCCGACGAACATCATCGCGACGTTGTGCTCGCGGAGGCGCTCGACGACGGTGAAGAGCCGGTCGACCTCCCGGCTGCTGAGCGCGGCGGTCGGCTCGTCCATGATCAGGACGCGCGCTTCGGCGGCGAGCGCGCGAGCGATCTCGACGAGCTGCTGCTCGGAGGTGCGCAGCGCCCGCAGCGGCGTGTCGCTGGGGCGATCCAGGCCGAGCAGCGCCAGCAGCCGCTCCGCCTCACGACGCAGGTGACGATGATCGACGAGGCCGCCACGCCGGCGGGGAAGCTGGCCGGCGAAGACGTTCTCGGCCACCGAGAGGTCGGGGAACAGTCCCGGGTGCTGATGGACGACCGCGATGCCCCGGTCGTGGGCCTCCTGGGGCGAGCCGAGGCGGACCGGCTGCCCGTCGAGATGGACGCTGCCCTCGTCGGGGGCCACCACGCCGCCCAGGACCTTGACGCACGTGCTCTTGCCGGCGCCGTTCTCCCCGATCAGGGCGAGGACCTCGCCCGCGCGCAGTTGCAGCGAGACGTCGTGGGCGGCGATCGTCGGGCCGTACGACTTGGTGACTCCCCGCAGCTCGACGACCACGTCGGCGTGGGCGGTCGAGTCGGCGGCGGACCCGCGGACGCTCTGCGTGTTCGACGACACCTGCACCTTGCCTCGCTCCCCCTCCCTGCACTCCTCACGATCCCGACGCGACCCTAGCAACGCAAACGTTTACGCGCAAGCGTTTAACTACTTTGGGGCGTCAAGCGCCGCTCACCGGCAGCCGCATGAGTCGCGATGGACGAAGGTCGGCTCGAGCCGGACCGTCCGTGGCGGGAGCTCCGGCTGTGCGAGGCGCGTGGCCATCAGCTCCATCGCGCGGCGCCCCAGTTCGACCGACGGCTGGGCGACGACGGTGAGGCGCGGGTGGAAGAGGTCGGCCCACTCGAAGTCGTCGAAGGCGACGAACGCGACGTCCGCCGGCACGCGGATTCCCTCCTCAGCCAGGCCACGCAGCACCCCGATGGTCATGTGGTTGTTGCCCACCACGATGCCGGTGGGGGGATCGTGCGCGTGCAGCAGCTCGCGCACCGCGGCCTGGGCTCTGATGGCCTCGGAGCCCCCGTTGACGACGAGCTCCGGATCCTCCGGCAATCCCGCTGCGCTCAGACCCCTCCGGTAGCCGTCGAGGCGCTCGATGCTCGTGGTGAGACCTTCGAGCCCGGCCACGTAGCCGATCCTGCGGTGCCCGTTGTCCGCCAGGTGCCCGACGAGCTCGGCCAGGGCCTCTGCGTTCGTCACGCCGACCTGGTCGAACGCAGCCGACGCAAGGCGGTCGATCAGCACGGTCGGCGTCCTCTGCGCAGCGAGGTGAGCGAGCGCGCCGTCGCGCGCGCCGGGCGACGGCGCGAGGATGACGCCATCCACCCGTCGTTCGACGAGCGCCCGCACGACGCGAAGCTCCTGGTCGGGATCGTCGTGGGTGTCAGAGAGCAGCAGCGTGAAGCCACGGCGACCGGCCTCCGTCTCGATCGCGCCCATCACGTCGGCGAAATAGGGGTTCGAGATGGCGCTCGTAGCCAGCCCGATCGAGTTGGTGCGCGCCGTCTTGAGCGATCGCGCGATCGTGTTCTGGACGTAGCCCGAGCTCCGGATCGCCTCGAGCACCGCCGCGCGCGTGCGCACGCTGACTGGTCGCGTGTCGTTGATCACGTGTGAGACGGTCGCGACCGACACCCCTGACAACCTCGCGACATCGGCCATCGTGACCATCGACGCCACCGTACCGTAAACGGTTGCGCGCGCCTTTCGCCTCCCCGCGGGCGGCAGCGCGCACGGCGTCGCGGCAGGGCGGCCTGGTCGCCGAGCCGCGGCTGGCGGGCACGGCGGGGGCCTGCCTGCTACCGGCTCTGCACGTCGCGGCAAGCTCACCCGCCACGCCCGCCAGCTCACGCTGCACCTACCCCCGACTGGACCCTGGGCCGCCACCATCGCCAACGCGTTCAAGCGTCTCGCCGCGCTGCCCACCTGACCGCACAGCCTTTCTCGCCCACGACCCCGACCAGCGTCCAGGCCGATCCGCCCCTCCCAAGTCAATCGTGACTCGCTCATTCGCAGGCAGGCGTTCACGTCGACCCGGACAGAAGCGGATCGGCGAGAAGCCGCTTGCCGCCGGTCACGCTGGCAGCATCCAAGCCGTCAAGCACACGGGAGGACCACCGATGTCGCGCGTCGGACGCAACGAGCCCTGCCCCTGCGGATCGGGCCGCAAGACCAAACGCTGCTGCGGCCCGCAGCGCGGACCGTCCGAGCCAGACCTCGCCAGGGCCAGGCTCGCCCACCACGCCACCCGGGCAGCGCGCACGCTCGCGCACCTCCCAGACCGCCGGCTACTCGAACTCTTCCGCGAGCTCCCCGACCTGCCCGCCCGCGACCTCACGCTGCTCGTCGCGCTACCCGAGCTCGTGTCGCCCGAACTCAGCCAGCTCTACCGCGCGATCGCCAACGACGACATCGACCGCGCCAAAGAACTGCTCCCCGCCGTGCAGGAGCGCATCGACACCCCTCAAACACGCGCCCGACTCGCCGACGCCATCGCCGACCTCCAAGCCGCCGGCCGGCTCGACGCGCCGCTCGCGGCCGCCGCGCAGATCGACCTCGACAGCCGCTCCGACCTGCTCATCAACGCCAGCCTGATCGAGGCCGCCGCGCTCGCAGCCGGCGCAACCCGAACCCCCCGCGGCCTGCTCCTTGCCGCTTAAACCCGACACCCCGCCTAGACCAGAGCCCCGAGACCCGCCCGACGACGAGGACCACTACGACACCGAGGGCCACGCGCTCTACGGCCCGATGGCCGAACGGCCGGCGTTCGGCGCCGCCATCGACCGCCTTCTGCACGGCGCTCGCGCTCATCGGCTGGTGCTGATGTGCAGCTGCGGGCAGCCAAGGGACTGCCATCGGCGGCTGCTCGTCGGCAAGGTGCTGTGCGACCGCGGCGCCGAGTTGTGCCACATCATGCCCGACGGCTCCTGGGTGTCTGAATGTACGGTCTCCCTAACTGGCGCGGTCGACCAAGACGCCCTTTTCAGGGATGATGCCCGGTCGTGGAGATCTGCACAATCGGTTTTGCACAGACGACGGCTGAGCACTTCTTCGGGCGTCTAGCCGACGCTCGGGTTGAGAAGCTGCTCGACGTCCGCCTTAATAACTCCTCCCAGCTAGCGCCGACGCAGCAGCTCCTCGACGAGTACGGCGCCATGAGGGACACCTACGTAGTCAGCGGCCATCGCGACTGGCTGGCCACGGAATGCCCGGGCGAGAAGCTCTATGCACGGCTTCCCGAACTGCGCAACAACGCCGCTTCGCCTCTGAACCCGCCCACCGGGCTCGCGAACGCTCGCGCGTTCTACCGGGCATTCGAGGCCGAGTTGCCGATCGAACGCGCGCCGGCTCAAGCTCGCGTTGTTCGCGTGGGCTCCGCAGGCGCCCGGTAGACGGTCCCCATCCCGCCAGCTCCCAGGACGCTGCGCAGCTCGTATCGACCGATGGTTCGAGGGCCGGGCTCGTCGTGACCAGAGGCCCCAGCGTCGAAGGCGCCCATTCCACTCAACGCTGTCACGAGAGATACTGCCTGGGGCGGTGTCCCCCCTAAAGGATGCTTCGCGGCTGCTTCACCCCGTCGCGGAACCGCCAGAACGAGCAGGAGGACCTCAGTGGCCCGTGTTCCGTGCCCATACTGCGGGAAGGATGTCGATTCGCGTGCGACCTCGTGCCTGCGCTGCGGGCGCGTCGTGCGCAGCGGGCAGACCCGGACGGGGCCCTCGGTGCACGAGTCATCGACCGGCGTCCCCGCGCGCCCCGCCCTCCCTCATCCGGGTCCAAGGCAGCCTACGAGGCCGAGGCCGAGGCCGAGGCCGAGGCCGAGGCCGGCGGCACAGCCTCGCGCCGCCCCGGCGGCGCCGGGGACCGGCTCGTTCCCTGGTGTGATTCACGTGCTCCTGCGGCCGCTGATGATGATGTTCCGGCTCGCGACCAACCCCATGGGCTTCATCGCGGGCCGCCTCCTCGGCGGGGGGCTGGGCCTGGGTGTCGGCCGCCTGCTCGCGGCGTTCGGTCTTGGGGCGGTGGCCAGCCGGCTGCTGTCCAAGCGTCGGGCCCGTGAGGTGTGCGTGTGGACGCTGACCGACGCGCAGGGCCACATGCACCACCGCGCGCATCGCCCTCGACGTCGCTCACGGCTTCGACCTCAAGGGCGGCGACACACTCGATCTCTGGGGCCGGCGTCATCACAACGGCACGGTGCGCGCCTATCACGCCCGCAACCGGCGCACGGGAGAGGTTCTGGAGCCGCGGTACATCCCGGCCCCTGCGTGGGTCCTTCTCGCTCTCACCGTCGCGATCCCGATCGCGACACTGACCCAAGGTGAAACCAGATGACGCCTACGGACGACGACCGCGATCCGGCGACGAGCACCGCGCCGGTGAGCACCCCGGGAGCCGGGGCCGACTCCGAGCCGAACCAGGTGCTCGTCGGACGACTCGACGAGGTCGTCGAACGGCTCGGCCGCCTGGAAGCAACAACCGGCCGCCTCAGCCGCTCGACCGACGAGCAGCAGCAGGTGATCCTCAGGCTCCACGAGGAGAACCAGCGCCTCCGTCGTGGCGAGGTCGAGCAGGCGATCGCGCCACTGGTGCGGCATCTGGTCGAGTTGACGGATCAGATCCGACAGGTCGCGACGCACCTCGAGTCCGCCGAGGCCGACCGGCTCCGAGTGGTCGAGCGCGGGATCCTCGAGGGCCTCCGCCGCGCGGGCGTCGAATCCCGTCCGACGCAGCCCGGCGACGAGTTCGACCCGCAGCGCCACTACGCGCTCGGCGTGCGCGACACGGACGATCCAACCCTGGACGAGCGCGTGGCCGAGGTCCGCACCGAACTGTTCGCCTGGGCGGCCGATGGGCGGGTGCTCCGGCCCGCGCAAGTGCTCGTGCATCGGGCCGTCACATCCCAGCAGCACACGAAGGAGGAGCGATGAGCACGGTGTACGGCATCGACCTGGGCACGACGTACTCGTGCGTCGCCCGGGTCAGCGAGGTCTCCGACACGCTCGCGGAGGTCGTCGCCAACAAGGACAACGAGATGACGACGCCGTCGGTCGTGCTATTCGAGCGCGGTGAGGTCGTCGTCGGCAAGCAGGCGAAGAACGCGGCACGACTGAAGCCCGACAACGTCACCCGGCTGTTCAAGCGCGAGATGGGCAGCGACGATCCCTTCTTCCAGATCGACGGCCGGGACTGGTGGCCGCACGAGCTCTCGACGCTCGTCCTCAAGAAGCTCGTCGCCGACGCGGAGCAGCAGGGCGAGCACGTGGAGGAGGTCGTGATCACGTGTCCTGCGTACTTCGGGTTCAAGGAGCGCGCCGCGACGCGCCGCGCCGGGGAGGACGCGGGCCTCAAGGTGCTCGGCATCATCAGCGAGCCCACGGCGGCGGCCTTCCACCACGGGCTGCGGATGTCGGCCGACGAGCCGGCGCGGACCGTCCTGGTCTACGACCTCGGCGGCGGGACCTTCGACGTGAGCGTCGTACGCGTGGAGGGCGGCCGCGTCCAGGTGCTCGCGACCGAGGGCAGTCGGGAGCTCGGTGGAGCCGACTGGGACGAGCTCCTGCTCGAGCATGTCGTCGAGCGCTTCCTGACCGAGAATCACGGGGCCACCGACCCGCGCGACACCGCGCACGACGCGCAGGAGCTGCTGACCCAGGTTGAGGCGGCCAAGCAGGCGCTCACCGAGCGTCAGACGGCGGAGGTCTTCGTCCGAGGCGGCGCAGTCGCCGCGATGGTCGAGATCCAGGGCGAAGCGTTCGACCGCCTCACCGAGCCTCTGCTGCTTCAGACCGTCGACTACATGAACCAGGCGGTCGGCGAGGTCGAGGCGAAGGGCCAGCGCATCGATGACGTGCTGCTCGTCGGCGGCTCCTCCAAGATGCCGCAGGTCGCCCAGCGCGTACGGACGGAGTTGGGGCTGGAGCCGCAGATGCGCGAGCCCGACCTCGCCGTTGCCAAGGGCGCCGCGCTGGCGGCCGACCGGATCGCCGACCTCGACGAGGCGGCCTCCAGGCCAGGGACGGCGGGCGATTCCGGTGGAGATGGTGATGTTGTCGGCGGCCTCACCTCCGGAAGCCCCGTCGGCGACGTCTGCCCCTGGAGCTTCGGAGTGCGCGTCGAAGACCCCGACGAGCACCGCGAGGTCGTGCACCACATGGTGCGCCGGCACGACCCGATCCCGGCGCACGTGGTGGAGACCTTCTTCACGATGCACGACGACCAGGCGGTGATCCGCTCCGGGATCTACCAGCAGCGCCCGGGCGCCCAGGAGAGTCGGGAACTCGGCGACAACGACCTCGTCGCCGAGTACGCGATCGAGGGTATCCCCCCGGGCTTCAAGAAGGGGACTCCGATCGAGGTCACGTTCGGTATGGATCCCAGCGGCCTCATCGTGGTGCTCTCCCGTCACCCGGGGCGAGCGCAGCCCGAGGAGGTCCGCGTGCAGGTCGAACTCGGCGGCCCGACCTCGGAGGAGTCCGCCCAGAAGCTCGATGGGCTGGCTTTCCGGCTCTGACGTGGGTCTGACGTCCCTCGACAGGAAGGCCTACGAGGCCGAGGTGCTGGTCCGGCACGCCGTGGCGAACACGGTCCCGGACCACTTCGAGCGCCTCGGGATCTCGCCGGGCGACGAGGTTTCCGCCGATGAGCTCGACGAGCGGGGCCGAGCGTGCAAGATCATCTGGACCCAGGCCAAGCAGAAGGGCCGCCTGAAGGGGTTGGCCAAGACGCTGCTGGCCCAGCATGACGACGCACTCAAGACCTTGAAGGATCCCGATCGCCGCCGCACGCTCGTCGAGGACGCCACGCGCCAACGCCGGGAAGCCGAGGTGGAGGACCGGGAGCGACTCGCCGAGCTCGACCGAATGCTCGACGGCCTGGCGGCGAGGTCCACCCGACTAGACCCTCGCCGTCACAGCGCGCTGGTCGGCCGCTTCGGTGGGGAGGCGGTCGCCGAGCGGCTGGCGCGACGCGGGCTCCAGGTGTTCGAGGACGCGTCAGAGGGGCCGGAGCCGTTCGAGCCGGCCCGGCGCAAGACGATCGCCCGGCAGCTCGCTGCCTACGCCGGGCAGGTTCACGCACACTCGCGCGAAGACGCGCCCATCCGGGTGTACCCGACGCTCTACCACTTCCTGAGCGACTTCGGGTTGCGCTGGGAGCCAGACCAGGGGCCGCCGCCGTGGGGAGCGATGCGCCCCGCGATCGAGGCCGCGGTCGCGGCCGCGCAGGACATTCCGCACGCCGACGAGCGACGCAAGGCGATCGACGACCTCGCCGGCCAGTGCCGGGTGCTCGAGCAGCAGCAGGGCGCCTACGATGCTGGTCGCCGCGCGGACTTTGCGAGCGCCCTGGCCGACGTCCTGCTCCTGCGCTTCGATCCCGCGACGGACGCGATCGACGCGGAGACCAAGGACGACCTCTGCAAGGACGCACGGCGGCACGGGCTCTCCGGTGACGAGGCCGGGAACGTGGTGCTCCGTCTTGCCCGCGAGCACGGTATCTCCGTGCTCGGCGAAGCTGTCGGTAAGGCCGTCCGGCTTCTCGGCTGCCCCGCGTGCAACGAGCAGAGCGTCGCCCGCGGGCAGCAGGACTGCCCGCTCTGCGGCGAAGCGCTGTTTCGCACGTGCCCCGGCTGTCAGGCGCGCGTCAGCGCCGCGACCGTCGCCTGCCCCAACTGCCGCCTCGACGTTCTTGCGCGCGGGCGCGCCGACGAGCGTCTCCGCGAGGCGGTGCAGCTGAGGAGAGACCGGCGGCCCGGCGCTGCCGTGGAGCGTGCCCGCGAAGCGGCGTCGATCGACCGCGCTCATCCGCAGGCGACGGCCTCCGTCCGTGCGCTCGAGGCCGCCGTCGAGTCCGCGCGCGGTCGGTGGGAGGCTGTAGAGGCGGCGGTGGCGGCGCGGCGCCACTACGCGGCGCGCGAGGGTCTCCTCGCGCTCGCCCGCGAGGCCGAGGACATCCCCTCGCCCGGTGGGAGCTCGGTCAAGGCGATGCGCCGCGTGGTCGACGAGCACCTCCAGCGCGCCGGGGCGCTGGTCGATCGCGCGGACCGACCCGGCGCAGCGTCCGAGCAGCTACTGCTCGACGCGCTGCGCGAGGTCGCCGACCACCCCGAAGCCACGAGCCGCCTCTCGACCCGGCCGCCTGCCCCGGCGCGATCGGTGACCGCTACCCCGGATGCCGCCGGATTCCGCCTCGCCTGGGCGGCCTCCCCGAGCGCGGGGGACATCGAGTACGTGGTCGTGCGCCGGGAGGGCCTGGCGCCGCGGACGGTCGCCGACGGGACGGAGACCGGGCGTACCCGGGGCCTCGAAGCCCGCGACACCGACGCGCCGCCGGGCACCACCGTCGGCTACGCCGTCTTCGCAGTGCGCGCCGGAGCCTGCTCGGCGCCGGCGGCCTCAGAGGTCGCGCTGGCCTGTCCGGCTCCATCCCTCGAGCTCGAAGAGCGCGACGGACGCGTTGACCTGCGCTGGGACCGTGTCGGGCACGGGCGCATCGCGGTCGTCCGCCGCGCTCCCGACGGCGTACCGGTGTCACTCAACGTTCCCGCGGGATCCGGGCCGTTCGCAGACGACGGCCTAGTCAACGGGACGACCTACGAGTACTGCGTCACGGTGCTGCACGTCGGGGCGGACGGGCGGACGGTCACGTCGCCGGAGGTGCGTCGGCGGGCCCGTCCCCAGGCGCCCCCGCGAGCCGTCGAGGATCTGCGCCTCGACGTCGTCGCGCGGGGCGTGCGGCTGACGTTCACGCCGCCTCTCAGCGGCAAGGTCCAGGTGCTGCGCTGCGAGCGCGCCCCAGCCGTCGAGCCCGGGCGTGCCGTCGCGCCCGCATC
>Ga0136617_10002343_pt1 | contig 16898 bp, 17 predicted proteins | sample AntDrymUQ3222106_2_FD_129672 | JGI IMG/M metagenome (GOLD analysis project Ga0136617, IMG submission 129672) | Polar desert sand microbial communities from Dry Valleys, Antarctica - metaG UQ322 (21.06) | ecosystem: Environmental > Terrestrial > Soil > Desert | place: Antarctica: Dry Valley...
GCGGTTGACCGGCGCGGGGGTCCGGGTCCAGTCCCGCGACGAGCTCGTCGATGGCCGCTGCGGCCATTGCCGGGATGGGCTGTGCCATGGTGGTGAGTGGTGGCGACCAGTACGTCGCAAGTGCTATGTCGTCGAAGCCGACAACGGAGAGGTCCCGTGGGATCGTCAGCCCACGCCTCGCAGCTTCCTGGCTCGCGCCCATGGCCATAAGGTCTGAGGAGCAGATCACGCCGGTTGGGCGGGCGGTCTCGAGCAGCCGGGACATGGCCAGCGCACCGCCCTCTGGTCCGAAGTGTCCATGGGCGACGAGCGCCGCGTCGGCCGAGTGACCGGCTTCCTCCAGTGCGGCGGTCCAGCCGATCTGGAGGAGTCGCGACGGAAGTGCGTTGGCGGGTCCAGACACGAACCCGATCCGCTGGTGTCCGAGTTCAAGCAGGTGGCGGGTGGCGGTGTATCCAGCCGCTTGCTGGTCAGCGGCAGCGGGTCGCGATGGGTCGCGCCATCGTCCGAGAGCCCAGCGTTTTCCTGATGGACGAGCCGTTGTCCAACTTGGATGCGAAGCTGCGGGTCGAGACCCGAGCCAACATCAGCGCCTTGCAGAGGCGGCTTGACACCACCACGGTCTACGTTACGCACGACCAGGTCGAGGCGATGACGATCGGCCATCGCGTCGCGGTGCTCTCGGACGGAGTGCTGCAGCAATGCGCGACACCCCGAGCGCTGTACGACCGGCCGGCCAACGCCTTTGTGGCCGGCTTCATCGGGTCTCCAGCGATGAATCTCAGCATGGCCCGACTCACCGCTGGGGGGATCACGCTTGGCGAGCTCGCCGTACCCATGTCACGGTCCACTCTGGACAGTCTGCGGGTTGCCGGCTTGACCGAGGTCCAGGTCGGGGTCCGGCCGGAGTCATTCGAAGTCGTCAGCTCGGCATCTCCTGGCATCGAGCTCACCGTCGAACTGGTCGAGGAACTCGGCGCCGACGCGTACGTCTACGGTACGGCGCAGTTCGAGACGCCCACCCGATTCGTCGTACGCGTCGACGGTAGGGACCCGCCGACGGTGGGCAAGTCGGTCACCATGACCCTTCGCCGCCTCGACGAGATCCATCTCTTCCACCCGGCGTCTGGAGCGCGCATCGAAAGCTGAACTCCGGAAAGCACGTTTCGCCGTAGGAAGAGCCGGATCGAGGGTCAGGGGTTGGATGGGACTGCAGGATCGCGTCGACCCTGAGCTGAGAGGTCCGTTGGAAGAAGTGCTGGAGCGGACCTCCGGGGGCCTGAACACGATCGAGGATCTCCGCGATCGCAGGGTTCGGTTCGTGGAGCTGAAGCGGAGGGCCGCGGCCGACACCCCTCGGAATCCTCGAGTTCGTTGGGAGGATCTGACGATCTTCGAGTCCGCCACGAGGCATCCGATCGATCTGCGTATCTACCACCGGGTTGGCAGCTCGGGGAGGTTGCCGGGGCTGTGTTTCATCCACGGCGGAGGGATGATCATGGGTGACCTGGAGACCGACCACGACCTTGCGACAACGCTGACCGACCGAGTCGGCTGCGTCACTGTGTCAGTCGATTACCGCCTCGCGCCCGAAAACCCGCATCCTGCGCCGGTCGAGGACTGCTATCAGGCATTGGCGTGGACGGAGGCCCACGCCGGCGAGCTGGGGATCGACCCTTCGAGGCTGGGCATCTTCGGTCTGAGTTCTGGTGGTGGACTGGCCGCCTGTGCCGCACTTGTCGCCCGCGAGATGGGCACACCCCGGCTGGCCCATCAGATGCTGATCTACCCCATGCTCGACGACCGCAACGACACCCCCTCGAGCCATGAGATCGTCGACCTGGGTGTGTGGGATCGGGCGGCCAACCTGAGCGCGTGGCAGAGCCTGTTGGGTGACCGAGCCGGCGGTGCGGACGTGCCCAGCTGTGCTGCTGCGGCTCGGGTGAGCGACCTTGCTGGGCTGCCGCCCACCTACATCGAGGTCGGCGAGCTTGACCTGTTTCGGGACGAGTGCCTCGACTACGCGATCCGCTTGCTGCGGGCGGGGGTCCCGACCGAAGTCCATACCGACCCGGGCGCCTACCACGCGTTCGACATCCTCGCGCCACATGCAGCAGTGTCCCAACGGGCACTGGACCGCAGGGTCGCCGCACTCAAGCGGGCGCTCGCGGTAGCCGATGACGGTAGTCATCGGTCGAGGTGAATCACCGGGTCGGGGCACCACCTTTGGATCGTCCCGCTCGAGGCGGGCTGGTTTCGGGGACAGCTTTCAGGATCCGGCGTACGGCGTCCTCCTCACTGTCGTAGTAGGACAGGCCCCAGCGTGCCACGTGGGCCGGGAACTCCAGGGCGGGATCGTTCCCGATGCCGTCGAGCACGGCGCGCAGGTCGCGACGCTGGGCGGCCAACGCGGCGTCGTAGGACTCCAGCATGTCGCGGACCTGGTCGGGATCCAGGAGGTGCCCCAGCAGAAGCCGCAGGGCGATCGGGTGCTTGAGCACCGGGAAACCGGGCTCGGACTCAGCCAGCCAACGGCGGAGTTCGCGGGCACCCTTCGCGCTGATTCGGTAGCGCTTGGTGGTCCGGCTCGGCCCTGCGCCGACCTCACGCGCGAGCACCAGCCCATGCTCGTCGAGGCGTTTCAGCTCGGTGTAGATCTGGCTCATCGCGGGCGCGGTCCAGTAGAAGCGCAACGTCGAGTCCGCCCAACCCTTGAGCTCGTACCCGGACAGTTCCGCACTGAAGGTGAGCAGGCCAAGCAGCGCGTACGAGGTCGTCGGCAGGCTTTGCTCTTGACTCACCGGCCGCACTCTACTATTCCTAACCGGAAGACATCACAGACGATGGCGCGATCCGGAGGAAGTCAGCGATGACCCAGACAATGGTGCTGATCGGCACCCGTAAGGGCTTGTGGACGGCGACGAGCGATGATGACCGACAGTCCTGGAAGCTGCGCGGACCCGACCTCGCACTGAACGAGGTGGCCGCGTGCGCGATCGATACTCGTGGCGATCGGCCACGGTTGTTCGCCGGCGCCAGTAGTTCGCACTGGGGCCCGGCCATGTCCTACTCCGATGACCTCGGCGCGAGCTGGACCGAGCCCGACCCTGCCCCGATCAGCTTCCCGAAGGAGACCGACGCCGCCTTGGCCCGGGTCTGGCAGATCACACCCGGGCCGGCCGACCAGCCGGACCTGGTCTGGGCAGGTACCGAGCCGTCGGCCCTGTGGCGTAGCGAGGATCGGGGTGTGTCGTTCACGTTGAACCAGGGACTCTGGGATCACCCACATCGCAAGGAGTGGCAGCCAGGCGGAGGGGGACAGGCGCTGCACACGATCCTCCCGCATCCCGCCGATAGTCGACAGATGCACGTCGCAATGTCCACCGGCGGCGTCTACCGCACGGCTGACGACGGAGCCAGCTGGAACCCGGCCAACAAAGGCATCCAGGGGTCCTTCCTGCCGGCTGATGAGTTCCCGGAGTACGGGCAGTGCGTACACAAGGTCGCCCGGCATCCCGAGCGCCCAGAACAGCTCTTCGCCCAGAACCACGGCGGCGTCTACCGCTCAGATGACGAAGGAAACTCCTGGACCTCGATCGCCGAGGGGCTGCCGGCCGATTTCGGCTTCAACATGGTGGTCCACCCACACGCTCCCGGCACCGTGTACGTCATTCCGCTGGTTGCCGACGTGGAACGGATACCGCCAGATGCCCAGTGCCGCGTCTACCGAAGTGTGGACGCCGGCGACACCTGGGAGGACGTCTCCAAGGGCCTGCCCGGCGATCGCTTCTATGCCACGGTCATGCGTGACGGGATGTGCGTGGATGACTCGGCAACCACAGGGATCTACTTCGGCACCCGTAGCGGATCGGTATTCGCCAGCGCCGACGAAGGCGAGAACTGGTCAGAGATCGCCTCCCACCTGCCCGACGTCCTGTGCGTCCGGGCCGGAAGCGTGAGCTGAGTCGTGGCTGTGCTCGTCCGCATTCCGGGGGCGCTGCGGCAATTCACCGACAATGCCCGCAGCCTGGAGGTCGAGCTGCCGGACGGCAGCGACGTGGCGGCGCTACTGGCCCGGATCGGAGCGGACAATCCCGCGCTGGTACGGCGAATCTGCGACGAACGGGGCGCTCTGCGCCAACACGTGAACGTCTTCATCGGCACGACGAACGTGCGCGACGGTGACGGCTTGGCGACCGCCGTACCCGACGGTGCCGAGGTCTACCTCCTGCCAGCCGTATCCGGCGGCTGACCGGCTATCACCGGTGTCCCCGGTGTCACCGGTGTCACCGGGGAGGTTTCCACCGAACTCGGTGCAGCAGGAGTCCTCCCGGTTTGCTTGCCCCTGCGCAGAGTGCCCACCGCGAAAGCCAGCGCCAGGGACCCCAGAAGAAGGAACAAGAGGTTGATCAACGCGGAGCCGGTGGAGGACCCACCGTCAGTGATGAGGAGATCCCCCTCCGGTCGCGAGATCGACGAGCGGGCGATCACCGCCAACCAGAGCGCCCCGGGCAGTAGCGCCGGCCAGATCGAGCCGGACAGCACGTACATGGCTCGGGTGAACGCCACGTTCCCGGCGACCGCAGCCGCCACCGAGATCGGAACCAGGATCGATCCCACTCGTAACGGCAGGTAGAACACCTCGAGGATCGCGCACATCACCGCCAGTAGGAGGACGAAGAGCCCCCCGAGCAGACGGAGGATCATACGGAGGTGGACTCCGACCCCAGCTCCAATCCGGCGAACAGGTCACTCTCGTGGCCGGTCACGCTGTCAGCCTGTCCAAGGGTCCCGCGCACGAGCTGATAGAACTCGACGGCGAAGGCCTTGTTGGGAATGTTGTTGGACAGCGCGAAGAACGGGCCATCCACCGAGATCTGGGTGGCGTGGGCGCGCATCCCCGCGATCTTGGCCGACAGGTACCCACTGGCATCGACCGCTGTGGTGACCAACTCATCGCGCGTACCGAAGGGCAGCTCATCGGCGTCGGTCACGTCATGGAACTTCTCCCCCGCGGCGCGCATGGCCTCCGCGGCCCGCTGCAGCCACGAGATCGGGATCGCGCACCAGTAGGCCTTCGCGATCGACCAGGCGGGCCCGAGATCGGGACGGTAGTCCGCGTCCGCGGCAGCATCGAAGGCCGCCATCGCAACCCGGTGCGCCTGAATGTGGTCGGGGTGGCCGTACCCGCCCCTTTCGTCGTAGGTCACCAGGACGTGCGGCCGCACATCACGGATGACCTCGACCGCCGCGGCACAGATCTCGTCGGGGTCGGCCCGCCAGAAAGCTCGGGGGTGTTCATTGGGTGGCGTCCCCATCATCCCGCTGTCGCGCCAGCGTCCGATGCCGCCCAGGAATCGGCAGTCGGTGACGCCCAACTCGCGTACAGCCAGGGCGAGTTCGGAGATCCGGTAACCGCCGAGCTGATCCGCCTGATCGGAGGCGAGCCCGGCCAGCGCGGGGACCAGGACCTCGCCCTCCTCGCCCAAGGTGCAGATGAGCAGCGTGACTCCGACGCCTTCTGCTGCGTACCGCGCCATCGTGGCGCCGTTGTTGATCGTCTCGTCGTCTGGATGCGCGTGCACGAAAAGGACCCGGCCGCGCCCGCCTGGATCAGTCATGCAGCCACCCTAAGCGGCGATTGAGCGACGTGGCGCGATGGCCGAGAATCCCAACCAGCTAGAGGACGGTACGGACCGCCGAGTAGTGGCAGGCCGAGGTGTGCCCGGGCTCCTGTTGGGCCAGCGGTGGCTCGAGGTCGATGCACTTGCGCTGCTGATCCTCGGTGAGTTCATCCCTGAACTTGAAGCAGCGGGTCCGGAACCGGCAGCCCGAGGGCGGGTTTGCGGGACTCGGAATGTCGCCGGTGAGGATGATCCGCTCGCGTCGACGCTCTCGCTCGGGATCCGGGATCGGAATCGCCGACAGCAGTGCCTGGGTGTACGGATGCATCGGCCGGGCAAACAGGGTGTCTCGATCGGCCAGTTCGATGATCTTACCGAGGTACATCACCGCGATGCGGTCGGAGATGTGCCGGACCACGGACAGGTCGTGGGCGATGAAGAGGTAGGACAGGCCGAGCTGATCCTGCAGGTCCTCCAGGAGGTTGATGACCCCCGCCTGGATGGAAACGTCCAGGGCCGAAACCGGCTCGTCGAGGATCAGCATGGCTGGTTCCAGGGCCAGCGCCCGGGCGATGCCGATCCGCTGCCGCTGACCTCCGGAGAAGTCCGCCGGATAGCGGTTCGTGTGCTCCGGGTTGAGCCCGACCATCTGCACGAGATCCTTGACCCGCGTCCGCAGGGCCGCATCGCCCTTGACCAGGTTATGGATGATCAGCGGTTCGGCGACGATGTCGAAGACCGGCAGTCGAGGATTCAGTGACGCGTACGGGTCCTGGAAGACGATCTGGATGTCCCTACGCAGGGGGCGCATCTCCGATCGGGACAGCCCCACGATCTCGCGTCCGCGGAACAGGACCGAACCCGCGGTGGCCGGCTGGAGATTGAGGATCGCCCTGCCGGTGGTCGATTTGCCGCAGCCGGACTCGCCGACCAGACCGAGTACCTTGCCCGGGTGAACCTCGAGATCGATGCCGTCGACGGCACGCACATGGCCGACGACCCGTCGGATCAAGCCCCCGCCACGGATCGGGAAGAGCTTCTCCATCCCAGTGACCTTGAGGATGGGCTCTCCGGTGGGTGCAGCTTTGGAGCTGGTGTCTCGTTCGAGGATTGTCATACCTGCGCCCCACCGCTAGATGAACCGACCTCGGCCACGGTGTCGTCGCCTGCGGCGCCGCCGATGAGCACGTCGTCAATTGCGGTTGCGTCGAAGATCTTTTCAGCATGCGTGCCGGTGCCGCGCAGTTCCTCGCTACGGATACACGCGGCGAGGTGACCGCCTCCCACCTCGATCAGAGGCGGCTCGATCTCGTCACACGCGTCGATGTGCAACGGGCAGCGTGGCCCGAACGGGCAGCCCGGGGGCATGTTCACCAACGACGGCGGCGAGCCTTTGATGGGAGTGAGCCGTTGGTGCTCGGTGGCATCCAATCGTGGCATCGAGCCGAGCAGGCCAAGGGTGTACGGCATCCGGGGCCGGTAGTAGATCTCATCGACGTGGCCCATCTCGACCGGCCTACCGGCGTACATCACGAGCACCCGGTCCGCGACCCCGGCAACGACCCCCAGGTCGTGGGTGATCAGCACCATTGCAGCCCCGGTCTCAGCCATTGCGGTGTTGAGTACCTCGAGGATCTGGGCCTGCACGGTGACGTCAAGGGCGGTGGTCGGCTCGTCGGCGATGATCACGTCCGGCTGGTTGGCCATCGCGATAGCGATGACCACGCGTTGCCGCATGCCACCGGAGAACTCGTGCGGGTACTGGTCGATCCGATCCGAGGCGTTGGGGATTCCGACCAGGTTGAGTAGTTCGATTCCCCGGTCCCGAGCAGCCTTCTTCGACATCGAATCGTCGTGGGCACGCAGCGTCTCCGAGATCTGGAACCCGATCTTGTAGACCGGATCCAGAGATGTCATCGGGTCTTGGAAGATCATTGCGACGCCCTTGCCGCGGATCCTGGAGAAGGACTTGTCCTTCATCCCCAACAGCTCGGTTCCGCGGTAGCGCACAGATCCGGTGATGTCGGCCGAGGCCGGGAGCAGTCCCATCACCGCCAGCGACGTCACTGACTTTCCGGAGCCCGACTCGCCCACGACGGCGAGCACCTCACCGGAGCGCAGGGTGTAGTTCACGCCGCGTACGGCGTGCACGATCCCGTCCTCGGTCGGGAAGCGGACGTTGAGGTCGGTGACCTCGAGTAGCGCATCCTTCGTGTTCGGCGATGAGGCAGTGGCGGCACTGCCGGGCGCAGGGCTCAGCGTTGTCATGGGGCCTGTTGTCATGGGGCGTTGTGTCCTGTCGCTGGGGGGCTGGCACGCGACTCAGGCGCGAACTCGCTTGTTGGACGGGTCGAACGCGTCTCGGATGCCGTCACCGATCAGGTTGATCGCCAAGACGATGAGCAGGAACAGCAGGCCGGGGAAGTAGAACAGCCATGGCCGGGTACTGGCCGCCTGGACGCCGTCGGAGATCAACCGACCCAAGGAGGTGTCCTCGGGGCCGACGCCGAAGCCGAGGAAGGTCAGGGTGGCCTCGGCCAGAATGGCGGCAGCGGCAGCCAGTGTCGTCCAGACGATGATCGTCCCGAGCGAGTTGGGGATGAGATGTCGGGTGATGATCCGCCAGTTCGACGCGCCGAGCGCATGGGCCGCCTCGACGAATTCGCGCTCCTTAAGGGACAGGAACTGACTGCGCACGATACGAGACAGATCCAGCCAGCCGAACAGGCCGAGGATCAGGGCGACCCCGACGGCAGTCTTCGCGTTCTCGAAGTTGCTGGCCACGATGACCAGGACGACAAGAAGCGGAATGGTCAGGATGAGGTCGACGATGCGCATCAGCACGTTGTCGATCCAGCTGCCGAAGTATCCGGCCAACGCGCCGACGAGCAGCCCCAGGCTCAGGGAAAGCACGACGGCGATGATGACCACCAGGGCGCTGCGTTGGATTCCCAGCATCAGTCCGGCCAGCAGGTCGCGACCGATGGCGTCGCTGCCCAAGGGGTAGACGCGACCACCCTGATTCGTGCCCGGGCCGACCGACTGCGCACCAGCGTTCAGCGTGACGTAGTTGACCGTGTAGACGAGCGGACCCAGGAAACCGAACAGCAGCAGGATGAAGAACCCGATCAGGCCGGTCATTGCCAGCTTGTTGTGGAAGAACCGGCTGATGATCTGCTGACGTTGGCTGCGAGCCTCGACGGTGAACTCACGGTCTATCGGCGCGCTCGGGTCGGACTCTTTGCCTTCCGATCCCGCCGGGGGCGGAAGCCCGCCAGCTCCGGGCTGGACCGCTGCGGTCTCATTGCGCGCGGCCGGGCCGGCCAGCTTGTCTTCGGTGGTGGACATCATCGACCTTCCACGGGGTTAGCTGAGCCGGATCCGGGGATCGAGGACGGCATAGAGCAGGTCAGCGATCAGGTTGAAGAGGATCACGAAGAAGGCAGCCATCAGTAGCCAGCCGAGCACTACATTGATGTCGTTCTTCCCGATCCCGTCCTGGATGAGGTACTCCCCCATCCCGTGCCAGACGAAGACTTGTTCAGTAACGATCGCTCCACCGAAGATGGCGCCGACGCCGATGGCAACGACCGTGGTGAGCGGGATGAGGGCGTTACGCAGACCGTGTTTGACGATCACCCGGCTCCAGGGAAGGCCTTTTGCCCGGGCCAGGCGCATGTAGTCGGCCGACAGCACGTCGAGCATGGAAGCGCGTTGGAAGCGACTCCAGGCGGCGAAGGTCAGCAGCCCCAGAGACAACGTGGGCAGCACGAGATGCCCGATCCGGTCCCAGAAGATCATCGAGGTCGTGCCATAGCTGGATATTCCGGGTGTTTCGTCCCCGAGGGTGAACAAGATCTTGTCCCCGGCCAGGTTGTTGATCCCGATCGCCACGAACTCCTTGAGCAGAGCCGCGAACCAGAACGTGGGTAGGGCGATCAGAATGTAGGCGAAGACGGTGAAGATGTAGTCCGTGGCCTTGTACTGCCGCACTGCAGAGACCACGCCGACCACGATCGCCAGCAGCACGGCGAGAAGCATGGCCGCGATGACCAACCGCCCGGTGACAAGAAGCCGGCCGAACAACTGATCAGCAACGGGAATGTTGTTGATGTTGACACCGAAATCGCCGGAGACCGCACCCTTGAGCCAACTGAAGTACCGCACGATAAGCGGGTCGTTCAGCCCCAGGCGCTCCCTGAGCGACTCGAAGAACTCCGGCGGAGGCGCGGGCTGCCGCTGCCGGTACTGAGCCAGCGGGTCGAAGCTGAACGCGGTCATCAGGAAGACCAGGAAGGTACTCGCGATCAGGACGACGATCGACCCGAGCACCCGTCGAATCGTGAAGAACAGCACGGGAGAACACTACAACCGGGGAGCACGGATGGGCAGATCCCCGACGTTTTCCCTGCGCTGAGCACGAGTGGACGACCCATTGTGATCCCCCTGTGACACAAGTGGCCCCCCGAACCTGTGCGGGTCCGGGGGGCCACTTCGGTGCCTGGTGCGAAGCGCTCTCGCGTGCGGCCTAGGCCACGAGGCTCCACTTCTCACTGTTCCAGAGTGGACCGGCCTGGGTGACGTTGTCCTCGACCCCTTCAATGTCCGAGGAGTACGCCAGGAACGTCGGCTTCTGGTACAGCGGGATCGTGTAGAGATCCCCCCACAGCAAAGCATCGATTTCATTCCCGAGTGCGATCTGCGCGTCCGGGTCGGGCTCCTGCAGGAACTCCTCGAACAGCGAGTCGACCTCAGGATTGCCGCCTTGGGTGTAGTTCTGCCCCTGGATGCCCCCCTGAGCCTCCAGGCTCAGGTAGATCGGCGCGGTGCTGCCCCGGAACGGCGAACCGACCCACGCGAACAGCGCGATGTCGTAGCCACCGGCCTCCAGGCTGGTCGGAACCGTGGCATCGGAGAAGATGTCCGGGTCCGGACGAGCGGTGATCTCGATCCCGGCCTCAGCGGCCTGCGGGATGATCACATCGATCGTCTGCTGACGCAGCGGGTTGTTCACCGTGGTCGAGATCGCCAGGGATAGGCGGCCACGCTCAGGGTGCTCATAGATTCCATCGGCACCCAGCACGTACCCGGATTCCTCCAACAGTGCTTTGGCAGCTGCCGAGTCCGGAGCGGAGTACTGCTCCGGCGCGGTGTTCTCGTACCCCGGTTGGTTATTGAAGTAGATCCGGTTGTTCAGGACCTGGGCGTCGCCGGAGAACTGGGCGACCGTTTGATCCACGATTCCCTGCCGGTCCAGAGAGGTCCCGAAAGCCTCTCGGACGTTGGGGTCGGCCAGGTGCACGTTGCGGGTGTTCATGTCCAAGTGCTCGAAGGCGTACCCGAACTGGATGCTGCTGACCACGTTCGGCTCCAACGCGGCGACCTGATCGACCAGGTCCAGCTGTGGCTGGGGGTTGATCATCTGGACTTCGCCGTTCTCGAGCGCCGAAGTATTCACGCCCGGGTCACTTCCGATGTTTTGGTAGATCAGCGCAGCCAAACCCGGCTTGTCACCCCAGTAGCTCTCGTTCGGGACCAAGGTGATGACCTGGGAGCCCACATCGATGTTCTCGGCCTTCAATTGCCACGGGCCACCGGATATGTCCTCGGGCAGGCCCGACGCGGTTGGCCAACCAGTCGTGATGGTCTCGCACAGCGCTGCGTCGTCGTCGGAGTCCATCAGATGCGCCGGGAGCAGCGCACTCGACAAGCTCCACTGTCCCTGCCAGTCCGCGAACGGGGTCTCGTAGGTGACCGTGACCGTCTTGCCATCATCGGAGCCCTCGATCGACTCGATCTGGTCGTACCCGGTGGTCCCCAGGACGCCGCCGTCAGGGCAGACGTCAGTGAACTCGGTGTCCTGGACCTTCGCGGTGAAGATGAAGTCGTCGGCGGTGATCGGCGTGCCATCGCTCCAGGCTGCGTCCGGGTTGATCGTATAGACGTTGACCTGCTTGCCGTCGACCTCCTCGAGCGTCGGCTCCTCGGTCAGCAATTCCGGGTCGTGCACGACCTCGCCGTCCGGAAGCAGCTGACTGACGCTGGGTAGGACGCGGCCCATGAGGTATCCGACCGAGAGGGCATTACCGGAGGAGATGATCTGGAGGAGATTGTCCGAGAAGTCAGTGGACTCACCGAAGACGACTTGGCCGCTGCCCTGGCTTTCTTCCTCACCGCCGCCGCCGCCGCCCTCATCACCCCCGCCACAACTGGAGAGCACCAACACGCCGGAGATCCCGGTCGCCATCAGCGCAACGCTGCGCTTACCTAATTTCACGTTTGAAGCCTCCCTTGTCCCACGGAGGTGGGAAGGAAAATACGGATGGCCAGCACATCACTGGCCGATGGCGAGCCTAGATAGCGGTTGAGAGCAGCGTCCACTGGTGTCATCGCATTGTGACCTCGCCGCGCGTAACGATCTGGCTACTCCCAAGGTGAGCAAGATCGCGTTCCCCAGGTTTTGTGCCTCGGTCACCTGGCATACACACTGTTGGGAGGCGGGCCGCGGTGGCACTGTCGGGCATTTTCCGGAGGTGACTGGCTTCCTCATGGCTACTGGAACGAGACCACTGGCAGTGGATGGCACGTCGAAGCTCCGGGCCGGAGTCAGCTTCCCGAGTCGGGCCCGAATCGCGGCACGTACGTTGCGTACGGACCGCTGGTGGTGGCCCCCCGTACTCAACGTGATAGGCCTGGTCGCCTGGCTGGGCTACAGCGTCACTCGGGTGTTCCTGCAGGAGAACTACTGGGTTGCCGATTACCACTACCTCACGCCGTACTACTCACCCTGCGTATCCACCGGATGCATTCCCGAGGCCGCGCACTTCGGAACCTTCCTTCCCGACGTGTGGTGGATGCCGTACGCGGCGCTCAGTCTGCCGTTCCTCCTGCTGTTCCGGCTGACCTGTTACTACTACCGCAAGGCCTACTACCGGGCGTTCTGGGCCTCACCGCCGGCCTGCGCGGTGGCCGAACCGCATGCTAAGTACACCGGCGAGACCAAGGTGCCGCTGCTCGGGCAGAACCTGCACCGCTACGCCTTCTACGCGGCCGTGATCATCTCGCTGATCAACACCTACGACGCAATCCTGGCCTTCCACAGCCCGACGGGCTTCGGGTTCGGGCTGGGTAACGTCATCCTCCTGGCCAATGTCATGGCGCTGTGGGCTTACACCGCTTCCTGCCACAGCTGCCGGCACATCATCGGTGGGCGCCTGCGGCACTTCTCGGCGCACCCGGTGCGCTACAAGGCCTGGGGCTTCGTGTCCAAACTCAACGGCAAGCACATGGAGCTCGCCTGGATCACGTTGGGCACGCTGGCCTTCACCGACTTCTACGTCATGGCCGTGTCCGCAGGTTGGTTCTCCGATCTCCGGTTCATCGGTTAGGCAGGCAGGACCCATGAGCACCCACTCCGACCCGTCCACTGCTGGCCCGACCGAGGTCGAGCGGCACAGCTATGACGTTGTGGTCATCGGCGCCGGCGGTGCCGGTCTGCGGGCCGCGATCGCGGCCAGGGAAGCCGGTAAACGCACGGCCATCGTCTGTAAGTCGCTGTTCGGCAAGGCGCACACAGTCATGGCCGAGGGCGGCATCGCTGCCTCGATGGGCAATGTCAACACCAAGGACAACTGGCAGGTCCACTTCCGCGACACCATGCGGGGCGGAAAGTTCCTGAACAACTTCCGGATGGCCGAACTGCATGCCAAGGAAGCGCCCGACCGGGTCTGGGAACTCGAGACGTACGGGGCCCTGTTCGATCGCACAAAGCAGGGCAGGATCAGCCAGCGGAACTTCGGCGGCCATGAGTACCCACGGCTGGCCCATGTCGGCGACCGCACCGGCCTGGAACTGATCCGCACCCTGCAGCAGAAGGTGGTCTCCCTGCAGCAGGAGGACTTCCGCGAACACGGGAACTACGAGGCCCGGATCAGGGTCTTCCACGAGTGCGCGATCACCGAGCTGTTCAAAGCTGGGCCGGACGCGGAAAGCCCCATCTCCGGCGCCTTCGGCTACTGGCGCGAGACCGGCAACTTCATCGCCTTTCAGGCCCCCTCGGTCATCCTGGCCACCGGCGGCATCGGCAAGAGCTTCAAGGTGACCTCGAACAGCTGGGAGTACACCGGCGACGGACACGCCTTGGCCCTGCGTGCCGGCGCGACGTTGCTGAACATGGAGTTCGTCCAGTTCCACCCCACCGGCATGGTCTGGCCACCGTCGGTCAAGGGCATCCTGGTCACTGAGTCGGTCCGCGGTGACGGTGGCGTGCTCCGCAATTCCGAGGGCAAGCGGTTCATGTTCTCCTACATCCCTGACGTCTTCCGCACGCAGTACGCCGAGACCGAGGAGGAAGGCGATCGCTGGTATACCGACCCGGACAACAACAAGCGGCCCCCGGAACTCCTCCCTCGTGACGAGGTGGCGCGAGCAATCAACTCCGAGGTCAAGGCCGGTCGCGGTTCACCGGCCGGCGGAGTGTTCCTGGACGTCTCCACGCGGCTCAAGGCCGAGGACATCATCAAGAAGCTCCCCTCGATGCACCACCAGTTCAAAGAGCTGGCCGACGTCGACATCACCAAGGAGCCGATGGAGGTCGGTCCCACCTGTCACTACGTGATGGGCGGTGTCGAGGTCGATCCGGACAGCGCCCAGTCGCGTGTTCCTGGTTTGTACGCCGCTGGCGAGGTCGCCGGCGGCATGCACGGCTCGAACAGATTGGGCGGCAACTCCCTGTCCGACCTGTTGGTCTTCGGCAAGCGCGCCGGCGATCACGCAGCCGTCTACGCCCACTCCTTGCGTAACTCTCCACCTGCGGTCACCGACGCCGAGATCGAGGCCGCGACGCGAGCAGCGCTGGCACCGTTCCTGATCGAGGACCGACCGAATGTGGAGCGGGAGAACGCGTACACGATCCACGCCGAGCTGCAGCAGACGATGAACGACCTGGTCGGCATCATCCGCAAGGCCGACGAGATCGAACTGGCGCTCAAGAAGCTCGATGAGCTACGACACCGAACAGCTGTGGCCACCGTGGAGGGAGGCCGGGAGTTCAACCCCGGGTGGCACCTCTCGATCGACCTGCAGAACATGCTCCTCATCTCCGAGTGCATCGCGCAGGCTGCCCTTACTCGCGAGGAGAGTCGGGGCGGGCACACCCGTGACGACTTCCCGGGAATGAATCCGGAATGGCGAAAGCTCAATCTCGTTCTCGCACTTGACAGCCCGACCGGGCTTCGAGACAGCAGTTCCAGGGTCACCCTCGTCAAGCAACCGGTGCTGGCAATGCGCAGCGATCTGCTGGACCTGTTCGACCCGAATGAGCTGAAGAAGTACCTCACCGACGCGGAACTGCCGCATGCGATCGCCGCGGCCGCCGACGCAACCGCCGACCAGCCACAGAGAGGCTGACCAAAGATGGCCTACGACGCCAAGTTCCGCGTGTGGCGCGGAGATGCCTCTGAGGGGGACCTCAAGGACTATTCGGTCGAGGTGAACGAGGGCGAGGTCGTCCTCGACATCATCCATCGGCTGCAGGCCACCCAGGCCGGGGATCTGGCAGTCCGCTGGAACTGCAAGGCCGGGAAATGCGGCTCGTGCAGCGCTGAGATCAACGGCCGGCCCCGGCTGCTGTGCATGACCCGGATGAGCACCTTCGACGAGGCCGAGACCATCACGGTTACTCCGCTGCGGACGTTCCCGGTGATCCGCGATCTGGTGACAGACGTCTCGTACAACTACGAGAAGGCCCGGGAGATCCCGTCTTTCGCTCCCCCGGAGGGTGTGGCCCCGGGTGAGTACCGGATGGCCCAGGTCGATGTCGAGCGCTCCCAGGAGTTCCGTAAGTGCATCGAGTGCTTCCTGTGCAACAACGTCTGCCACGTCATCCGGGACCATGAGGACAACAAGCAGAACTTTGCCGGCCCGCGATTCCTGATGCGGATCGCCGAGTTGGACATGCATCCCCTCGACGCGGTAGACCGGCAGAAGCAGGCCCAGGACGATCACGGGCTGGGTTACTGCAACATCACCAAGTGCTGCACCGAGGTCTGCCCCGAAAACATCAAGATCACCGACAATGCGCTGATCCCGATGAAGGAACGGGTCGCCGATCGCAAGTTCGACCCGGTGGTCTGGCTCGGTTCGAAAATCGGCCTGGCCAAAGGCAGTGGCCGACCCAAGGCCCCCAGCACCAAGCCCTGAGCCCCATTCCTTCTGAGTGAAGGGCACCTTCTATCGAACCTATTGGTAGAAGGCGCCCTTCACTCAGTGCGCCGTTAGCGCAGGAGCGGGCGTACGGCTGCCTCGAAGGGGCGGTTGCCGGGAAGCCAGTCCACGCTCGACAGCTTGTCGGCACCGAGCCAGCGGAGCTCGAGGTGTTCCGAGGCGATCGGCAGTCCTGATCCAGGGTCGGACAGCACCGCCGACCACAGACGCACGCGCCCATAAGGGTTGGCGACCTCGCCGAGGAACTGCTGTGGCGTGATCGTGACGCCGATCTCCTCCTGGCACTCGCGGATGAGCGCATCAGCCTCGGTCTCGCCCGGCTCCACCTTTCCGCCGGGAAACTCCCATAGCCCGGCCAACTCGGGAGGAGCGGAGCGTTGTGCGGCAAGGACTTCACCGTCATGGATGATGGCGGCCGCGACGACCGTTCCGGCAACTGGGATCTCGCCGGCCACTCGGCGAGGATGCCACACGCGACAAGACGTCCCGAGCCAGCGCCGCGATGCGGGCAGAGGAAACTGAGCGTGGCAGACATAATGCACGGGTGAGGATCTCGGCGCGTGTCGACTACGCCATTCGCGCCACTCTCGAACTCGCAGCGGGTGGTCCCGAGCCGCTCACCTCGGAGCGGATCGCGGCTGCGCAGAAGATCCCGGTGCGCTTCCTGCAGTCCATCCTGTCCGATCTGACCGCTGCTCGCCTCGTCGCAAGCACGCGAGGTCGGGAGGGTGGCTACCGCCTCGGGCGCCCGGCCGCGGAAATCTCGATCGCCGACATCATGCGGGTCGAACAGGGTTTCCTGGCCGACATCCACGGGCAGCGGCCCGAGGACGTGGACTATCCCGGAGTGGCGAAGGAACTCACGAAGGTCTGGGTCGCAGCACGAGCCAGCTACCGAGCAGTCCTCGAGAGAGTGACGCTGGCCGACGTCCTGGCCGGCCGATTGCCCGACGATGTCTCCGCTCTGCTGACCGACGAAGACGCCTGGGTGTCAGGCTCGGATCGCTGAACCGCACTGTCTCTACCCTCGCCCGATCCCCCGTTGACCAC
>Ga0136617_10002344_pt1 | contig 16893 bp, 11 predicted proteins | sample AntDrymUQ3222106_2_FD_129672 | JGI IMG/M metagenome (GOLD analysis project Ga0136617, IMG submission 129672) | Polar desert sand microbial communities from Dry Valleys, Antarctica - metaG UQ322 (21.06) | ecosystem: Environmental > Terrestrial > Soil > Desert | place: Antarctica: Dry Valley...
CGAGAGCGAAAAGATTGATTGACCGTTGCCGCTCCGCAGGACTTTCCTCGGCGATGTTTAAGCGCTTGCTGAAGTGGCTCCTGGGGATCATCGCGGTCCTTCTTCTGATCGTTGCCGTCTTCGCGGTCAACCTGATCTGGTTTCGGCCTTGGAGCCTGAACGCGTTCTACGAAAAGGTTTTCGTTGAGTTCCTCTTCGAAGAACCGGAGCTGCTCTCGAGTTTGGGTTTGGTGGAGCAATTCGGTATTACCGGACACAACGCCAAATTGGGCGACGCATCGCCGGCGCATCAACAGCATCAGCTCGACCGCACGAAGCGGAATCTTGCCCAGCTGCGCGAGTACTCATTAGACCGGCAATCGTCTTCGCAGCGACTTTCCACCAGCGTGCTGGACTGGTTCCTCGAGGTCTTAGTCGAGGGGGAAAAGTATCAATGGCATAACTATCCGTTGAACCAGCTCTTCGGGGTCCAGAATCTATACCCGTCCTTCATGGCGAACACGCACCGGCTCTTCGCCGCTCGTGATTGCGAGTATTACCTGAAGCGGCTGGAGGCAGTCGGCACAAAGTTCGATCAGGCGCTCGAGGGGCTGAGGCTGCGCGAGCAGAAGCAGATCGTTCCGCCACGCTTCGTGGTCGAGAAAGTCCTGAAGGAAATGGGCGATTTCGTAGCGCAACCGCCCGCCCAGAATATTCTCGCGACCTCTTTCAAAACGCGGGCCGCGAAGATCGACAAGCTCAGCGAGCAGCAGCGAACCGAGTTTCAAGCTCAAGTGGAGGCGGCGATCGCCGAGAAAGTTTATCCCGCCTATCAAAAGCTGATCGCCTATTACATCGAGCTTTTGCCGAAGACGACCACGGATGACGGGGTCTGGAAGTTGCCGGAGGGCGAAGCGTTTTACGCGCACATGCTGCGGCAGATGACGACAACGCGGTTGAACCCCGCCGAGATCCACGCGTTGGGCGTTTCGGAGGTCGCGCGGATTGAAGGCGAGATGCGCGCGATTCTGGACGCGAATGGTTTTGCCGGCCAGCCGATCGGCGCCGCGCTCGATGCGCTCGGAAAGGACCCGCGCTTTCTGTTCCCAAATGATGACACCGGGCGCGCCGCGGCGCTGGCGGAATACACGCGGCTCATCGATCAAGCTCTCGAACAATCGAAGCAGCTCTTCGCGACTTTGCCAAAAGCGAAAATGGAAGTGCGCCGCGTGCCGGAATTCAAGCAAGCTACCGGACCGGGCGCATACTATGAGTCCCCCGCCCTCGACGGCACGCGACCGGGTGTTTTCTACGCCAACCTGCGCGATCTGGGCGAGAACCCAAAATGGGGCATGCCCACGCTGGCGTATCACGAGGGCGTGCCCGGCCATCATTTTCAGCTCGCGACCGCGCAGGAGCTGAAAGGGCTCCCGCAGTTCCGAAAGCTGATACCGTTCACCTCCTACGCCGAAGGATGGGCGCTTTACACCGAGTGGCTGGCGAAAGATGCCGGCTGGTACGAAGCCGATCCGTTTGGCGATCTCGGGCGCTTGCAAGCGGAGATGTTTCGCGCGGTCCGGCTGGTCGTGGACACCGGGATTCACGCGCAACGCTGGACGCGCGAGCAGGCGATTGCCTACATGCTCGAAAAGACCGGCATGGGTGAGAAGGATGTCACGGCGGAGATCGAGCGTTACATCGTGTCGCCGGGGCAAGCCTGCGCGTACAAAGTCGGCATGCTAAAAATTCGCGAGTTGCGTTCGCGTGCGCAGCAGGAACTTGGAGAGAAATTCGATCAGCGCGAGTTTCACGACGTCATCTTAAAGGATGGCGCGCTGCCGCTCGAGATTCTCGAGAAGCAAGTGAACACGTACATCCAGCGCAAACGGTAACCTTGTAGCCACGTGCCCTGTGGGCCGTGCGAATTGTGCGGGCCACGTCGATCTCGCACGTCCCGCAGGGACGTGGCTACAAGGCGCGGTCGTGGCGTAGCTACTCCATCCGCAACGCCGTCATTGGACTGACTTTCGTCGCGCGACGCGCGGGGAAGAAACAGGCGAGGAGCGCGGCTGTCGCCAGCAGACTCGACGCTACCAGCAGCGCCATCGGATCGGCGGGGCTCACTTGGAAGAGCATTTGGGCAAGCACCCGACCGACGGCCAACGCGAGCAGAATCCCGACGAAAACCGCCAGCGCCGTTTGGAGCGCACCTTGTTTCATGATCAGCGCGAAGACATCCTTCGGGTGCGCACCGAGCGCCATGCGAATACCGATCTCCCGCGTGCGCCGTGCGACTGCGTAGGCTTTCACTCCGTAAACTCCCACGGCCGCAAGCAGGAGCGCGATTCCGCCGAAGATGCCGAACATGACCGCGCCCAGCCGCACGGTCCACAGGCCGATGTCTTTCTCGACGATGTCGGTGAAGGGCACGATGCGCAGAATCGGCAGATCGGGATCGAGATTGCGCAATGTCTGGCGCAACGTCGTCATCATCGAGGTGACGGCTGCGCGTTGCGTGGAGGCGGCGCGGACGTGCAGATAGACATTGCCGTTGTAGGCCTGCGCCAGCGGCACAAAGAGCCGGCGCCGCGCTTCGTCATCCAGCACACCGTGGCGATGCGGGCTGACGATGCCGACGATTTCCATTTCGGCGGGCGACCCATCCGTCGGCGGTTGCGTATAACGAACGCGCTGGCCAAGCGCTTCTGTGGCCGGGAAAATCTTCTTCGCCATTTCCTCGTCGATGATCGCGACGCGCGGCGACTCTTTGTTCTCCGCTTCGTTCTGGGTGAAGTCGCGGCCGCGCAGGAGGCGCACGCCGATCGTCTCGAAATAACCGGGCGAGATCGAAGTGTAGAGACCGCCCGCTCCCGGCTCGGGTGCGTTCGGATCGGCTTTCGCCACGACCGCCGCGCTCGCCGGCATGATGCGGCGCGTGTTCGTGAGATTGCCGTAGGGCACCATTGTGGAAAGCGCGGCGCCGCGGACGCCGGGCAATTCCCGTGCCCGCTGTGCGGCGGCAAAGAGCAAACGTTTCGCCGCGGTCTCATCCATTTTCCCGAGCGAGAAATCCATCTCCGTCACGATCCCGCCCGCGGTTTCGAAGCCGGGATTGAGCCCGCTCGCCTTCATCGCGGCCCGCACGAACAGGCCCGCGCTGAAAAGGAGCACGAGCGAAAGCGCGATCTGCGCCATGCCCAGAATGTGACGCGGCGCGAAGAAACGGTTGATGCGTCCGAGGCGCGCCGGTTCGCCGGCCTGCTGTTTCAAGTCGTTCACGAGATCGGTCTTCGTCGCCTTGAGCGCCGGCCCGAGACTGAAGAGCAGCGTGGCGAAGAGGCAGAAGAGAAACGTCGCCACCAGGACCGTCGTGTCCGGACGGAGATGGACGATGATAGAAAAATTCATCGAGCTGAGGAGCGAGCCTAACGAACGGAGGAGAAGCGTGTTGCTCCAGAGGCTGATGAGCAAACCGCAAACGCCGCCGGCGAGCGCGAGCAAGAATCCTTCGCAGAGCAATTGCCGGATGATGCGCCAACGCGTGCCGCCGAGCGCGATGCGGATCGCCATCTCTTTCGCGCGCGCCGTCCCGCGGGCCAGGAGCATGTTCGCGAGATTCAGGCTGGCGATGAGCAGGACCGCTCCCGCCATGCTCATGAGCAGAATCCCGATCAGGCTCATCGGCCCGTCTTCCTCCGGCGAGGTGCTGAGGCTGAAACGCGACGGCGTCTGAATTTGCAACTCTCGCGCACCGCCCGACTCAGCCGGTTGGATGTCGGTCAGGCGCTGCGCGAGGACGGGCAGCCGCGCTTTCGCGGATTCAATTGTGAGACCGGATTTCAGTCGCGCCACGAGGTTGAAGGTGTAGTTCGTCGGCTGCATCAAATCGGAAGACGCGCCCGGCTCGCTGAAGGCCGAGCCGAGCTGGGCGAACATGCCGAATGGCAACCAGATGTCGGGCGCGAGCAGCGCGCTTAATCCGCTAAAGCCGTCCGCGGTCACCCCGATCACGGTGTAGGGCTGGCCGTTTACGTGGAGCGTGCTGCCGATGAAATCCGCGCGTCCGCCCATCCGTTTCCAGAACGGGTAACTTGCGACCACCACCGGAATGTTCGCGTTCGGCCGCGATTCCTCGGCGTTATAAAAGCGGCCGAGCGCCGGCTTCGTGCCCATGAGGCTGAAGAAGTTTTCCGAAGTGAGAAATGCGAAGCTGCGGCGCATTCCTTCGTCGCGCCCGATGCCGGCGAGCGCGAATTGCACCGCGGCCACGTCGGCGAAGACATCGCTGTTTTCGCGCAACGCTTGGTACTCAGTGTGCGAGAACTGCCGGTAATCCTTATTCGCGCTCTGGCGTGCGCTGAAAACATTCACCACCTCCGCGGGCTTGACCGGGACGACCGGCTTGAGGATGACGCTATTGACGAGCGCGAAGATGGCGGAGTTGACGCCGATGGCGAGCGCGAGCGTGAGGACGGCGACCGCGGTGAAGCCCGGCGCTTTGATCAGCTGCCGGAGGGCGAATTTAAAGTCCTGGATCATGGGTTTCCAATGAGATGCAGGCGTGGTGCAGTTTGGATTCAGTCTTTTGTAGCCACGCGCCCTGTGGGCCGTGCGGGTTGTGCGTGCCCCGCGGATCCCACACGTCCCATAGGGACGTGGCTAGAGCGCGGCTACAGCAAGAAGCGGGTTGCCAGTTCGCTCAGCCGATGCGGCATTACGCGCATGCCGGTTCCAGGGAAATGGCGCATCATTGCCGCCTTCACTACGCTCTGTGTGGTTTGGAGTTCGACCTGGCTTGCGATCAAGATCGGGCTGGAAGATCTGCCGCCCATTTCCTACGCGGCAATTCGCTTCGTCATCGCGTTCGTCGTCCTCGTGGCGGTTTCGATTGGGCGGGTGCGGCTGCTGCCGAAGAGCCGCGCCGATTGGATGATGCTCGCGTTTACCGGACTCCTCCTGTTTTCCCTGAATTACGGACTCCTTTTTTGGGGCGAACTGCATGTCTCGTCAGGATTGGCGGCGGTCTTGCAGGCGATCATCCCAGTTGCGGGGATGGTCTTCGCGCACTGGCTGATTCCGGCGGAGCCGATGCGCTGGCGGCAGGTCCTGGGCGCGCTTGTCGCGGTCGGCGGAGTCGCCTTGATTTGTGGACGTCTTTTCGATCACGGCGGTGTGCTGTCGTTTTGGGCCGGGCTCGGCATCGTGGTCGGCGGTGCAGGCGCCGCATTTTCAAACGTCCTCTTGAAACGCCGCGCGCTCGACCTGGCTCCGGCCATGATCGCCGGCTGGCAAATGATCTTCGGGAGCCTGCCTTTGCTTTCGCTAGGCATTTTTCTCGAAGGCAATCCGCTCCGCTTTCATTGGACGGGCAAAGCCATCTTCTGCCTGCTCTATCTGGCGGTCATCGGTTCCGCGCTGACCTTTCTCCTTCTCTACTGGCTGCTCCCGCGCATGCCGGTCAATAACCTGCAAACCATCTCGCTCATTACGCCGCCGGGCGCGGTCGTTCTAGGATGGCTGATCGGAGGCGAAACCTTTTCGCTCTGGTCGCTCGTGGGCGGAGCGTTTGTCCTTGCAGGTGTCTGGATGATCTTCAGGAACGCGGCAGGCTCGCCGGCTGAGGTGGCGCCAGCTACTCCGCGCGCAGCGCAACCATCGGGTCGACCCGCGTAGCGCGTCGCGCTGGGATCCAGCAGGCGAGAAGAGCGATGCTCAGGAGGATGATCGAAACGATTGAGAAGGTGAACGGATCCGATGCGCTCACGCCGTAAAGCAGGGTCGTCATAAGGCGCGCGCCTCCGAGCGCAATGAGCAACCCCACGACCGACCCGATCGCCGCGAGGAGCATGCCCTGCCGCAGAATGAGGCGGCGCACATCCGCGCGTTGCGCGCCGATCGCCATGCGCAGTCCAATCTCGCGCGTCCGGCCGGCGACAACATGCGACATCACTCCATAGATACCGACCGCGGCCAGGACGAGCGCGAGGACGCCGAAGCTGCCGAGCGCGATCGCCGCCATTCGTGCCGGAAAGAGCGATGTGCCCATGTGCTCTGTGAGCGTCTTGCTGCCGTAAATCGGCAAAGCGGGATCGAGTTTTTGCACTTCGGCGCGAAGCGCAACGAGCGCCGCCTGCGGATTGTCTCGGGTCCTGGCCACTAATGTGGCGGTCGTGTTGTAGCCGCGAAAGAAGGGGCGGTAGACAGCCGCTTTCGCCGGCTCTCCGAGACTGTTGTATTTGCCGTCCGGCACGGTGCCGACGATTTCCCAAAGTGGATCCTCCGGCCCCGACCAGTTGAAGCGCTTCCCGATTGGATCCTGTCCGCCGAGAAAGCGCCGCGCGAATGTTTCGTTCACGATGGCCACGCGCGATTCCTTCGTGTTTTCGTCGAAAGAGAAATCGCGGCCGCGGAGCGGAATGCCCATGGTCTCGAAGTAGCCGGGGCTGGCTTCGATGGGAATGGCTTGTGGAAGATTGCTCGAGCTCGTCGCGGCCTGGCCCTCGATGTGGATGGTGGTCGAGTTGTAATTCAAGCCGAGCGGAAGGACATCGGTCATAGCTGCCAGTTGCACCTGCGGCAAGGTGCGGGCCCGTTCGAGCACCTGCAGCAGAAAGGCGCGGCCCTTCTCTTCGTCGTAACCCTGGAGACCTACGTCGAAGGAGAAAGCGACCGCGTTTTCTGGATTGAAACCGGGGCGCATGCGTTGCGCCGCTTGCAAGCTGCGCACGATGAGGCCCGCGCTCACGAGCAAGACGAGCGAAAGCGCGACTTGAACAATGACGAGTCCATTGCGAAGCCGCGAGCGGCGAAATCCTCCCATGGAACTCTCGTCCTTCAAAGCCGGCACGAGCTGCGGCTTCGAGGATTGCAGCGCGGGAATGAGACTGAAGAGCACGCCAGTCGTGATCGAAAGGAGGAGGGTGAATAAGAGGACGCGCCAATCGGTCCGGAGATCGAAAAGAAGCGATATGTCGGTCGGCAACCGCAGGGCGCGGACGGACCGATTGATGAAGGCGGCGAGCAAAATGCCGGCGACGCCTCCCGCGAGCGATATGAGCAGGCTTTCCGTGAGCAATTGCCTAACGAGCCGCGCTCGGCTGGCCCCGAGCGCGAGCCGGAGGGCAATCTCTTTGCGGCGTTCCGTCGCGCGGGCCAGGAGAAGATTGGCGAGATTCACACAGGCAAGCAGGAGGACAAGCGCGCCGACAGCGGTCAGCAGGCCGGCGAAACCGAAGACCGAATCGCGGATCTCCGGAAGGAAAAGACCGGGGGGGATCAAGCGTATCCCACGCCCAGCTATCTCAGGGTAATCCTTCCCCATCTGGACGGTCAGGGTTTGCAGCATCGCTTCCGCTTGCGCTCTACTGACCCCCTCCTGCAGATGGCCGACGACGAAAAGATTATCGCTGTCGCGTTGCTCAAGGTAATTACTGCCCGGCTCGATTTCTTTCGCCATCATGAAGGGAATCCACATCTCCGGGGCGAAGGCGACTTCCGTGCCGATGAATTCCTTCGGCGCGACGCCGATGACGGCGAACGGACGGTTATTGAAAAGAACTGTTTGGCCGACAATGCCGGGATCGGAGCCGAAGCGTCGCTCCCAGCAAACGTGGCTCAAAACCGCGACGGGATGTGAACCGAGGGTCTGATCTTCCTCAGGCAGAAACGTCCGGCCGAGTGCGGCTTTCACGCCGAGGGCCTCAAAGTAATTACCGGAGACGAGATAGCCCCAGACGCGTTGGTTCGCGCCCTGGTGGCTGAGGCTGCTGACGACCACTCGGTAGGCGAAGAGATCCGAGAGAACGGTGTTCCGGTCGCGGTACTCCTGGTAGTTCAGGTAGGACTGCAATGTGATGTCAGCGCCATTGTGCAAGGTGCCGTAAAGCTCGATCAGGCGGCCCGGATCTTTCACCGGGAGCGGCCGCAATAACACGGTGTCGATGAGGCTGAAAATGGAAGTGTTGGCACCGATCCCCAGGGCCATCGAAATGATGGCGAGCGCGGCAAAGCCGGGACGCTTGAGGAGTTGGCGAAGGCCGTAGCGGATGTCCTGGAGAAGCTTTTCCATAACGCGGGAGGCGCTGGTTGTGATCGCAACATCGCGATCGCGCCTGCGGGAATGAGATGCACTGCACGCGTGCTTTGGATTCAGATTTTCGCCGAGAGCCGAATCGGACCCCGCGCGTTGATGGGCGAAACAGCTTTGTCGGCCTGGGAACAACGCAGCTGGCCGGCCTGCACAAGTGCCTCCGCTTCTGCGCGGATCGCAGGCATGAGCGGCCGCCAGTCGGACGCCAAAGCGCGCGCCACTTCTGATGGGCAAAACGTTTTCTCACCTCGCTCCGCGGCCATGCGCAGTAACGCCTGCACGATCTCGGTCCGGTCTGCCATTGCTAGGCCGGGACAGCCACTTCGAGGAAGTTGCGCGCAGAACCGCGCACGTCCTCTTTGCTAGCGTCGGAGCGCGCGAGCCAGGCGTTTGCGATCGTGCGCATCCGCGGATTGCGGCCGAATTGCTCGGCATGCTCGTCGATGAAACGCCAGTAAAGGTAATTGAACGGGCACGCGTCTGGCCCAGTCTTCTGGTCGGGATCGAACCGGCAACCTTTGCAGTAGTTGCTCATCTTCCGGATGTAATTGCTCGTGGCGGCATACGGCTTCGTCGCCATGTAGCCGCCGTCCGCGTAAAGCGACATGCCGATAACATTGGCAGCCATGACCCAATCGTAGGCATCCACATACATTTCGTTGAACCAACGCAATGCCTCCTGCGGATTGATGCCAGCGATGAGAAAGAAATTTCCGAGCACCATGAGCCGCTGGATATGATGATTCCAGCCGAGCTCCAGGTTCTGCTTGAGGACTTGATGGAGGCAGTTCATCTCTGTCTGCGCGGTGTAGAACCACGCCGGCAGAGGTCGGGCCGCGCCTAACGAGTTCAGTTGCTTGTATTCCGGACCGCGGAACCAGTAGACGCCGTTGACGAACTCCCTCCAGCCGATGATCTGACGAACGAAACCTTCGACGGAATTGAGCGGAGCCGCGCCGCGTTCGTAGGCGTCGATCGCAGCTTCGACACATTCACGCGGAGTGAGCAGACCGAGATTGAGTAAAGGCGAAAGGACGGAATGAAAGAGATACGGCTCCCCTTCCGCCATCATGTCTTCGTAGATGCCGAAATTCGGCAGGCGTTTCTCGATGAAGGATTGCAGCGAGCGGAGGGCTCCTTTCCTATCGACCGGAAGCCAGAAGGCGTCGGCGCTCCCAGGATTCTCTGGAAATTCCTGGGCGACCATCGCGATCACGTCCCGCGTCGTCTGGTCGGGTTGTTCCGCCACCGGCGTGTTTGTGCTCGGTGTGCCGGCGCGCTTCCAGGAATGGTAAGTGGCGCGGTTCTCAGGATCGAAATTCCACGCGCCGCCGACTGGCTCCGCGTTTTCATCCATGAGGAACTGAAAGCGCTGCCGCATCCGTCGATAATGATTTTCCATGAGGAGCCGCTTTTGGCCGGACGCCCAGGCCCGGAAGTCGGCGCGGGCCAAAAGGAATTGAGCGGTGGGCACGATCTCAATCGGCGTGCGTAATTTGCGACCGAGCTTTGTGACCGCCTCGGTTTCCGGAAACGAGTTTGGCTCGGCGAGGATCAGTTTCTCCGGCCCATGCTCTTGCAAATGCCGGCGGAGTCCGTCTTAGAAAGTGCCGGTTCCTTCGATGGGCTGGTAATCCACTTCCCAGCCTTGTTTGCGCAGATCGGCCGCGAAGTGGCGCATCGCGCTGTAGACGAGCACGAGCTTGAGCTTGTGATAACGCAAGGCCGAACCGCGTGCTTTCGATTCGATCATAAGGACGCGCGACTCCCGCGGGTCTGTTTGCGCGAGAGCAGCGTGCGCCGGTGAAAGCTGATCGCCCAGGATCCAGACCGTCTGCATCAACACTTTTCGCCGCTGCTCAGGCCGTGGACGCCGTTGCTCGTTGAGTCCGGTGGCCACGCTCGACCGTAACGTTGGCAGACCGCCGCTCTTATGTTCACCAAAATCGACTATCCATTTCTAATCGCCACCTTCACGAGCTTCGTCGCGAGCGTCTCCCTCTGGTTTCTCGTTAATCATGATTACGGCGTCTTTGTCGGGATCTGGGTGCCAAGCATCCTCGGCCTGTGGGTGGGCGTCCGGGTCGTCCTTCTCGCGGGGACAGTCACGCGCCGGCGCGGAAAGGATTGAGGCGCATGGACTACCTCATTTGTATTTTTCTGCTTGGCCTGATCGTGACGTTCGTTGTGGTGGTCGGGCTCGCGCGTGCCGCAGAGTTTGCCAAGGCAGATTCGGCCGAGCGGCTCGAGGTCGATGCGGTCCCGAAAGATTGGAATTTAGCACCAGCGCCGCCGCCGAAGTAGCCTTTGGGAATTACCCGCCCGCGATCAGCGCGTTGACCTTTTTCACGTAAGCGTCGATGTCGCATTTTCGCTCCAGACCCCCCGCGTTCATGTAGCGGACCTTCCCAAAGACTGGGCGCTCGAACCAGGGTCGATCGTGTTGCCCGAAAACCCAGGCGATGTTCGCAAAGGAATTGGCGTCGCGGCCATCGAGGAAGAATTTGTTGTTGAGCGCGAGCGCGGTGGCGTGTGCTTCTTCCGGCGTGCGACCCCATTCGAGGATCTTTTTGCCCCAATACATGCGCATATGGTTGTGCATGTAACCGGTCACGCGCATTTCGTTCATGGCCGCGTTCCAATAGGGATCATGGGTTGCGCCGGCTTCGAGCTGAGCGCGTGAGTAGAGGTGCGTTCTCGGATCACGGGCGTGTTCGGCGAGCGTTTTGCGCGACCAATCGGGGAGACATTCGTAACGCTCATAGTGCTCGGTAAACTCGACCCAATTCATGGAGAGCTCGCGGCGAACGAGCAATTCATCGACGAAGCTGGTGATGTTATCCGCATTCCCTTTGGAATGCTTCCGAACTTCGAGCGCGAGCCAAAGCGGAGAGATCTGCCCGAAGTGCAGATACTTGCTCATATGCGAGACATGATTCGTCTGCGGCTGGTTGCGGTTCACTTTGTAAGCGCGGAGATGCTCGGTGCAAAACCCTCGAAAAATCTTTTCCGCTTCCCTGGTGCCGCCCCGGAAGAAATTCGTCACCGCGGGGACGGAGGGATCGACCTTTAGCTTCTGCACCACAGCCTCAGGATTTCGCCAATCGAGACTACGCGGGGCGCTGGAGATGTTCTTTTTCTCTAGGGTCGCGCCCCGGACTTCCTTGAGATACTCAGGCCAGAGCCGCGTCAGTTTGGGACGGAGAGTGCGCGCGGCAAACTCACGTTTGCTCGAAGCGATGTTCACCGGGACCACGACATCGCTTTCAACCTGCACGACCTGGCAGCGAGCTTCCGCCGCAATTCGGCGGCGCCATTTCTTCTGCGGTTCGAGATAGCCGCGATCGCAAACAATGAGCGACGCTTTTTTCCCAAGCTTCAGAGCGACGTCCGCGGGGTCTCCATCTTGGAGGACAAATGGAATGCCGCGCTTCTCCAACGCGTCGCCCACATCGCGCAGCCCTTCCAGCATGAAGGTGTAATGCCGAAGATTTGCCTCCGGGTAGTCGTCCGTCAGACCGAAACAAACAAGGAGCGACTGACCGAGATCGTTGGCGCGCTCAATCGCATACTCGAGGGCGTGGTTCCAAGTCGCGCGCTGTGCCTGCTGCATCCAATAGAGGACGTAATCGCCTTGGCCCGCGTCACGTTTGTTCAGAGATACGACGCGACTCGGATGAATTGGTTCGGCAGCCACGGCAACGAAGGTACGCCTCGCTGCACGAAGCAGACGCAAGCTATCTTCGCGTCCTAGAGGGTGTCATGCACTTTCGCCCGGAGCACCGCCGTCCCGGCTGTGCGGCCACCGGGCGTCTCGCCTGGTGGATGGTGGCGCGGCGAGCGAGTCGAGACCAGATCGAGCAGGCGAGACGCCCGCTCGCCGCACAGCCGGACGGCCGTGCTCCGGAGTCGCCCCTCCCAAAGGGCATGACATGCTCTAGGCCCGGGCCAGCTCGCCGCGTTTCAGCGTCAGGATGTAAAAGAGGGTGCCGAGTGCGCCGAGCGCGGTGGCGGTCATAAAGTTGACTCGCGGTCCGAACTGCCAGAGTGCAGCGCCCAGAAGCGCGGCGAGACTGACGAGTAGATCGCGGACGAGATAGTATGCGCCCACCATTTGCCCGCGGCGGCGCTCGTCGCAGCAACCGATGATGAGCGCTTTGCGCGCGCCGTCTCCGAATTCCTTGAAGCCACGAATCGTGAAGGCGAAAAGGAGCATGGGAAAGCTGGTCGAGAAGAGCAGCACGAGCGGGAAAAGCGTGAAGAAAACGAAGGTCGCGATCACGAACGGTTCGCGTCCGTGTTTGTCGGCAAAATGAGAAGCCGGGACGATGCAAAGCGTGGCCGCCAGCATCTCGACCGTAGTCAGAACGCCAAATTCTCGCGCGCTCATTCCCAGGTTGTCCATCGCGTAGATCACGACCCAGGCGAAGGGGATTCGTTCACAAAAGCGCACCAGGATATCGCTGAGAAGAAGGCGGCGCATTGGTGCATTGAACTCACGCAAACTGCGCAGAAGACTCCAGCGATCGGCGCGATCGACCGTGTGCGTGGGAGTGTCGCGCAACTGGCGCTGGACGAAAATCGTGAGGATCGAAAGCGCGACGGAGAGAGCGAGTGCGATCCGGACGCCGGTCACGATCCCGTAGCGATCAATCAGGAGCCCGCCCAGGAAGGGCGCGATCATGACGGGGATGCGCTTGATGACTGCTTGCACGCCGATGCCGGTGGCATGGCGATTCGCGGCCAAGGACGAGCCAATCAGTGAAAACGACGCGGGCAGAGAGAAGCAGGTCCACGACAGAAATAGGAACATCCCGGCGATGACGCCGCCCCAGTGCGGAATTAGGAGAACGAGCGAATAACCGACGATGGAAAAAATGTTGAAGACGACGAAGGCATTTCGATGACCCCAGCGGTCGACGAGGATTCCACCCGGATAGGCGTAGACGGCGCCGAGAAAATTCCTCAGCGCATCGAACAATCCGATGATGAAGACGGTGGCGCCGAGCGCCTGAAGGTATTTCGGCACGAAGCGCATCCACAGCTCCTCGCCCGCGCCAATCACGAAAGTGGCGACGAGCAGGATGACGAGATTGCGCTTTAGCCCGAAGAAATCCGCGATTCGCCGCATCCCGCTCACGTGCGAAGTCAATCAAGGATCGGGCTATAATGCGAGTGGTAGCGGCGGCCCTTTGTCGAGCGGCGCGCCCCTCACTTCATCAGCGGTCGCAGGCGCCTTTGATGACCTCAGGCCGCGACGGGAACAGCGGGAGATCGACGCGAGCGGCGTTTGATCTCGTCCACGACGTCATCGGCCATGATTTCCAAGAGGCGCTGCTCGCGATCGGTCAGGCGGCGCGGTTTGACGTCGAGAATGCAGAGCGAGCCGATCGCGTGATTGTTTAATCGGAGAGGGACCCCGGCGTAAAAGCGAAGTCCGCGCTCGTTCAGCAACGGGTTGTTCGCAAAACGGCGATCGCGCGCGATGTCTTCCACGGTCAAAGCTTGATCGTTTGCCACCACATGTCCGCAAACCGATTGAGCGCGCGAAGTGGCCCGCTTTTCCGCGAGATCGGGCGGCAAGCCGACGCCCGACTTTATCCATTGCCGATCGCGATCGATGAAACTGATGAGTGCAATCGGAACGTCGAAGATCTTCGCCACTTTCGTGGTGATACGATCAAATTCCTGCTCTGGAATGGTGTCGAGAATCCCGAGCGCTTCCAGTTCCTGGAGCCGTTCTTCCTCCGTCGCGGGGATGGGCGCGGGAATCATCTCGTCCGGGATCGTGACGGAAAACTTGGCCAGCTGCACGACGGCTTCGGCGAGCGATAGGACGACTTCGTTCGCGCCGGAAGAACGCAGGCGCTCGCCGGTCTCGACCATGTTTTCGGTCGCACCCCAGACGCCCACGACAATTTTCATTTGTGGCAGCGCAGCGCGCAGTTTTCCGCAGATAAACCGAGCGTGAATCTGGGTGGAAGGCGCGACGACGGACACACACAGGGCTTCGAATTCCCCCTTTGTCGCCAACTCGATCACGTCCCGTGCATTCAGGGAAGCGGAAGCGTTTTCGGCATGGAAACCTTGCTTCTGCAGCAGCTGCGTCAGCATGGTTCCCGCAAGCTCGTCACGGTAGGCCCTCGCCGGGACGCAGAGCACGCTCGTTGTCGGCGCGGTTAACGGAAACGGCGTGTTCTCTGCGATAACCTTATCCGCTTCCAATTGCGACTTGGCGGGCGGGGCATTGCCGAGGTCTTCGACGATGTCGTGGACGTGCTGGTGAATCGAGGCGCGTTGTTCGCCATCCAGCTGTTCACGTTGCGCGTCTGTTTCCGCGAGGGTGATGACAGGAATCAGGACGGCGTCGTAGAGCGCGGTGAGCGAATTTGCCTCGAGATATTTTTCCGCGTGGTCGCTGCCTTCATTCAATCCAAGCCGCAGGAGGCGGTAGTAAGACTCCTCGTGCGGCGCGAGCGCTTCCTCTTCGCTCAGGAGCACGCTGAGGAATTGTAACTTCGGGACGTGGCGCCCCATCACGGCAAGACAAACTGTCAGCGGGGTGGAGAGGAGAAGACCGACCGGACCCCAAAGCCATGTCCAAAACACGGCCGCGACGATGAGAGCTAGTGAGGAGACTCCGGTGCTCGCGCCGTAGAGCCAGGGCTCGAGCGCGTTCGCATTGATCGCTTCCAGGACCAGGAAGAGTGCGAGGACGAGGACCGGCGCGATCCAGCTCGTCGAGACGGCGAAGGAAATGAGCAGAGGAACCGCGGCCGCGATCCACGCGCCGATGTAGGGCACGAAACGCATGATGGCGGCGAACGCCCCCCAGAGCGCAGCATTCGGCACCCCAATGAAATAGAGACCGATGCTGATGGAGGCACCGAAGGTGACGTTGACCAGGAGCTGCATCGCGAGGTAACGCGCGACGCGTTTCCCCGCGTCATCCATTGCGCGTGTCGTCGCGCTGATTCGCCCTTGGCCAATGAGTCGGATCATGCGGCCGCGCAGATCCTCGCGCTTCAAAAGCATGAAGATGAGCAGCAACAAGACGAGGCCGGCCGTGCCGAGCGGACCGAGTAATCCAGTCGCGGCGCTCTGCGCCAGGGACAGAATACGGCTTTGCGGTTCCACAATCCGCACTGGCATCGGCTGCTGCGGTGTCGGCGGCGTGCGCTGCGCGCGGCCGGCCGTGGGTGGTATTGGCTCGGTCGTTCCGACGGGCGGTTCAAGGGACGTCGGAAGCTGCTTCTCCAGTTCATCGACGCTGTGCGTGAAGCGGCCCAGCGCACCGCCTGTCGGGAGGCGGATCGCGCGGAGTTTGCTGTCGATGTTCGCTTGGTAATCGGGGAGCTTCGCGGCCAGATCGATGAGCTGACGCGTAAGGAGCCAGCCGGTCCCGCCAATGACAGCGAAGAGCAACGTCACCGCGATAAGGACCGCCGCGATGCGTCCAATCCACCGTTCCAGGCGAGCGACAAGCGGCGCGAGCAGGAACGTGAGCATGATCGCCAGCGCGAGCGGGATGAGCATTTCCCGCCCGACGTAGAGGACCGTGATGACGAAGCCGGAGAGCAGGATCGTCCAGATTCCGACGAGCGCGGCGGCGGAGGCGTTCTTGGTCACTCTCATCGTCAAGTCATTCGCGGTTCAACGGCCTTGGGGCTGTAAGCAATCGAGCGTTGTCGAAAGTGGCGGGTCCACCTAGACTGCCGCGCTTGCAGACGCGCCTCATTCTCGCCGCGATATCCATTGCCGTTTTCGGTGGCGAGTGTGCTTTCGCTCAGGCCGAGATGCCGGCGGCGGATTCGAGCACGCTCGACTTTAAGCAATGGGGCCTGCTCGCGATTCAGGATGGGGGCCGGCGCAAACCAGTCGACACGTTTGCGCGGGAGGCGCTCATCAAGATCGGTGGGCGCTCCACTTACACGACGCAGGCCGGCAAGAAATGGCAAGGGAACGATTTCGTTCTCTCGGCTCTACTCGACACGTATGAGTGGAAGAACGAGCCGATGGTCTTGGTTTCGCTCGGTCAGCTGATCGAGCAGCTCGGATTGGACAAGACGAAGCGGCGATTTTCTTTCGCGCAGTTAACGACATTGCCGGAGCTGTCCCGCCTGGCCGGCGAAGCGCACGAACTGCGGAAGGCGGAAAAGCCGCTGAGCCGTCTACAGCAGGAAGTGATGAACGTGAGTGAAAGGCTCACGCTGCTGACGCGGGTGATGGACGGGAGCGCTTTTCTGATCGTCCCGGCGGCGGAGAAGGTCACCGATGCCTGGCTCGTTCCGCCCGGATATGCGCAGTATTATCGCGACGAACAATTCGCACCCGTGCAGACGCAATTGCAGACGCTGGCGACTTCATATGTGCGCGCAGATGGTTTTCAATTTGCACGCGCGGCGCAGCAATTGCGGGGAGCGACCCGTGCGCTCAGTCCGGCAATTTATCCGACGGAGAAGGAGCTTCGGCTGGAGTATTTCTATAACCATTTCGACGGCTTTTATCGCGCAGCTTGGTGTTACGGTCTGGCGTTGGTCCTGTTGGGAGTTGCTTATGCGCGCTCGTCTACAGGGACGCTCCGAAATATCGGCGTGATCGTCGGGCTGGCTGGCCTGCTCTTCCATGGGTGCGCGATTGCGATGCGCTGCATGATTGCCGGGCGCCCTCCCGTGACGAACATGTACGAATCCATCATCTGGGTGTCGTTTGCAGTGACATTCTTTGGAATGATTTTCTTCGCGCGTTATCGGGCGGCGATTTATCTATTGGCGGCACTGCCGGTTTCGCTCGTTGCATTGCTTTTGGTTCACCAAATGCCGATC
>Ga0136617_10002345_pt1 | contig 16889 bp, 16 predicted proteins | sample AntDrymUQ3222106_2_FD_129672 | JGI IMG/M metagenome (GOLD analysis project Ga0136617, IMG submission 129672) | Polar desert sand microbial communities from Dry Valleys, Antarctica - metaG UQ322 (21.06) | ecosystem: Environmental > Terrestrial > Soil > Desert | place: Antarctica: Dry Valley...
CGAGCCCCTTCTTGAAGCGATCGAGAAACGTCGTTGCCGGCACTAGAGCTCCTGGTCGATGAGGCGGCGCGTCTCCTCGGAACGGCGCACGGCGTCCGCCACCGCGCCGTGGGGCGCGAGAGCGAGGACGAAATAGTAGCCGTCCTTGAGGGGACGGAGGATCAGGGCCGCCCGCGAGTAACGGCAGATGAGCGACTCGACGGCGCCTCCTCCGTGCCGCGCGCCGATGCGGCGGGCGATGGAGAGGGAGAGGCCCTGGTAGGCGCCGATGAGACGGTGCCGGTACGCGCCCGCTCCCGCCTGCACCACGACTTCTCCTTCGCTGTCGAGAAGGAGCGCGCCTTCGGCGCCGGGAACCGAGCGCACCAGCTCGTCGAGGAACCTCTTGTAGGGCAGCGGGCGGCGCTCCGCCGCTCTACTTGGGAAAGTGCTTGAGCAGCTCGGCGGCGCGGCGGGCGTCGGCGCCGCTCGGATCCTTCTTGCGGGCGTCCTCCAGTCGTGCACGCGCGTCGGCGAAGCGGCCGGCGCGGTAATAAGCCTCGCCGAGGGAGAGCTGGATCGCCGTGGACAACGGCGCCTCGCGGGCGCCGGTCTCGAGCGTGGTGACCGCGTCCTCGGCACGGCCAAGGGCCACAAAGGCGTCCGCAAGACCAAGGTACGCGTCGGCGTATTCCTTGTTCCGGTTGAGGCTGCTGCGGAACCAGTTCGCCGCCTCGGCGTAGTTCTTCTCCTCGTAATACGCCTGGCCGAGGTTGCGGGACGAGATCTCGGGGGTCGGGTTGGTCGGGTCGTTGAAGGCGGCGAGGAACTCCGCCTTCCCTTCCTGCCGCTTGCCGGCGAGGACGAGCGCCATGCCCAGATCGTTCCGCACGTCGGTGTAGTACGGGTTCAGCTCCAGCGCCTTGCGGAAGGCGTCCGCGGCGTCCCCGAAGCGCTTCAGCGTGGCGTATGCGAGCCCGAGCCCCTTGTGGAAATACGGGTTCTTCGGGTCCTGCTTGATGGCGCTCTGGAACTCCGTGAGGGCAAGCTTGGGGCGGCCATCCCGCAGGTGGGTCAGGCCGGAGTTGAACCGCGCCTCGGCATCGGAGCCCCCCTGGGTCTGCGCGCCGGCGGCAGCGGAAAAACCGAGCGCGGCCACGATGGCGGCCGCAACGACGGAACGGATGGATGACTGCATCAGGGCGTGTTCCTTCTTATTAAGTTGGGGGGGAACGTCGGCGACGACAAACGATGCGCCTCGCTCCCCCCCAAACCCCCCATCGGCCGCCGCCGCCTTCGGCGTCGCCGGCCTTACCGATGGGCCAGCGAGATGCCTAGCCAGATGCCCAGCCCGATGGTCCGCCGGATAGGCCAGCCGTATGGGCTTGCCTGCATCTTGATCGAGCGACCTGCCGCCGCAGGTCAAGCGGTGGCCTGTCTGGCCGCCACCGCCGCGCGAAGCGCCTTGCCCGGAGTCAGCTCGCCGGCCGCGCTCGCCTTTTCCATGGCCGTCACGCAGGCGTTGTCGAACTTCTTCCCGGCCAGGAAGCGCAGGCGGGCGAGGGCGGCCTCCGGTGTCATGGCCTTGGAGTACGGGCGGTCCGTGGTCATCGCGTCGAACGCGTCGGCCACGGAGACGATCCGGCCGAGCAGCGGGATCTGTTCGCCCTTCAGCCCATCGGGGTAACCGCTGCCGTCCCAGTTCTCGTGGTGCATCAGGCCCGCGCCCGCCATGTCCTTGAGCAGCGGCACCGCCTCGAGGATGTGCTCTCCCTTGCGGGGGTGCTGCTTCATGATCTCGTACTCGTCCTCGGTGAGCGCGGCAGGCTTGCGGAGGATCTTGTCCTCGATGCCGATCTTGCCGACGTCGTGGATGATCCCGGAGAGGTGGACGTTGGCCACTTCGTCTTCCGACATCCCCAGGTGCTTGGCGATGCGCGCGGAATAGAACGCGACGCGCTCGGAATGTCCCCGCGTGTAGGGGTCCTTCTCGTCGATGGCGTTGGCGAGCATGCGGATCGAGCCCATGAACAGCTGCTTGTTCACCGCGGCCTGGCGGAGGATCTCCTGCACCGACTTCTCGATCTCCGAGCCCATGGTGTTGAAGGCGTCGGCGAGCTCCCCCACCTCGTTGCTCGCGGTGACGTCCACGCGCGTCGCGTACTCACCGCCCGCGAGCCGCCGCGCGCCACCGACCAGGTCGTGGATCGGCCGCGAGATGCGTCCAGCGTACAGCGTGCCGAAGACGACCGCCCCGATGGTCACGAGCGCGACGAGCCCGAGCGACTGCCATCCCATCTGGATCGCGCTGTAGTACGCCTTGTCCGTCTCGACCTGGACAAAGGCGCCCCACCCGGTGTCGGGGACGGAGGCGTAGGTGCCGAGCATCCGGACCTTGCCCTTCGGCGTCTCGAGGACGAAGGGCACGGTGGCCCCGGCGCGGCCTCGATACTCGCGGAACTGCCGGACGATCTCGACATCGGAGACGTCGAGGTCGCCCTGCAGGCGACTGGGGTCCGAGTGGGCGACGAGGTGGCCGCGGCCGTCGACCACGTAGACGTCGAACAGGCCTTCCTGTCCCATCTCCTTGGTGCTGGTCCACAACGGTCCGAGGCTGGCCACGACGAGCACGACGCCCTGCACCTCGCCGTCTCCCGGCTTCACCGGCTCGGCCAGGACGATCACCGGCTCCTGGAGCGACGGCGAGATCATCGGATGGCTGACCATCGGCTTGTTCGCGAGGCCGCGCCGGTACCCCTCCTCGAGGAGCTGCTGGATCGCGGGATCGAGGAGCTGCACCCCCGACCTTGCGCCGGACCCGGCGGCATCGACGACGCTCACGTAGACGAAGGGGCTCGGCCCGTCGATGTACCTCTTCAACCCCTCCTGCTCGCGGATGCGCGCGACGCGGGCCTGGAACTGGCCCGGGGCCACGTCCACCTCCAGGGTCCGCGCAACCGCGGTGACCTGCGCCTCCAGGCTCTTGAGGTACGTCGCGACCTGCACGGACAGGCTGCGCGCCTTGTCGAGCTGTATCGACTTCTGGTCGAGCTCGAGGATCTCGCGGCTCTTGGACACGAGCTTGTACGACGTCCAGAGCAGGGGCACCACCCCCACCGCGAACAGCAGCAGCAGCAGCGAGACGAGAATGCGTCCGCGCCGCCGTGCGACGGGACGCGGGCCGGCGGGCCGCGTAGGGACCGGCTCGAGGGATTTCGTTCAGGCCTCCCGCGAGGCGGCGCCGGTGCCGGGCGAAGCCGCGGCGTTGGTCGCGCGCAGGGGACCCATGACTTCGAAGGCCTCGACCACGTTCTTCTTGCCCTTCAGGGTGACGCGCCCGAGGCTGCGGCAATCGAACTCCTCGCGGGCGGCGTTGAACGTGTTCTCCCCCACCACCACCATCATCGGCTGCGCGACCGAGCTCTCGAGGCGGCTCGCGATGTTCACCGTGTCGCCGAGGACGGTGTACTCCTTCTTGTTGATGCTGCCGATCTCGCCCGCGACGGCGCTGCCGCTGTTGATCCCGATGCGGATGCGTAGCAAGGGGCCCTCCTTGCGCTCGGCGTTGAACTCCTCGAGCCGGTCGCGCATCTCGAGGGCGGCGCGGATCGAGCGCACGGCGTGGTCGGGCATGTCCAGCGGGGCGCCGAAGACGGCCATGATCGCGTCGCCGATGTACTTGTCGAGGGTGCCTTCGTGCTTGAAGATCACGTCCGTCATCCGGGACAGGTAGTCGTTCAGGATGAGCGAGACCGCGGCCGGGCTCATCTTCTCGGACATGCTGGTGAAGCCGACGATGTCGGCGAACAGCACGCTCACGTCCTTGGTCTCCGGGACGCCGAGCGCGAACCCCTGCGACTCCGCGGTGGCGAGGATGCGGTTGGTCACCTGGGGTGACAGGAAGCGGCCGAGCCGCTCGCGCTTCTTCTCCTCCGCCACGAGCTTCTGGTTGAGCCGCGCCCTGTCCACGGCCACCGCGGCGTAGTTCGCGAGCGCAGTCAGCAGGTCGAGGTCGTTCAGGCCGAAGCAGTTGGTGAGCATCGGGGAGTCGACGTGGATGATCCCGATCACGTGCTCCTTGTTCCACAGCGGCGCGCACATCGCGCTGCGGATGCCGTGGAAGCGGATGGAGTCCCCGGCGCCGAACCGCGGGTCGACCAGCGCGTCGGAAGTCAGGATCGAGACGCGGTCCTTCATGACCCGGTCGGCGATCGTCTTGGAGATGCTGATCTTTCCCGACTCCGCGCCGTCCGCGTTCCGGTGCTTGATCACCATCGGGATCAGCTTGTCCGACCCTTCCTCGTTCAGCATGAGGAAGCCGCGGTCCGCGGGGACGTGCTCGAAGACGATCTCCATGACCTGCTGCAGCACTTCCTCCACCGGCCGCACGGCGATGAGCGTCTCCGCCACCCTCGTGAGCACGCGCAGGATGCGGTTGGACTTCTCGATCTCCTGGACGTCCGGCGCCGCCTTCTTCTCCGCCGCCGGCGACCGCCCGCCCGCGGCGGTGTCCGACAGCAGCTTCGACAGCTCGCCGACGCTGCGGATGATCGTCCCCGCTTCCTCGGACAGCGGCTTCGCGTCGTCGAGGACGACCTTGCCCTCGAGGGTCTTGGTGAACTGGAGCTGGAACTTGCCCAGCAGGATGCGGTCGCCGTCCTTGAGGGGCGCCTCGACGACGGGGACGCCGTTCACCTGCGTCCCGTTCTTGGACTTCAGGTCCTGGATGCGCACGCCGTCCTCGTCGACGACGATGCGGGCGTGCTGGCGCGAGATGCCGAAATCCTTGAGCACGACCTGGCACTCGGGGGATCGCCCGATGACGACCTCGCCGGTGGTAAAGGTGTGTGCCTGTGGGGTTTCGCCGTCCTGGTAGAGAAGGCGATACATCGAGGGCCCCAGTTTACTCCCTTTTGAGGCTCCTGGACATGAGGTCGTCCACGGCGTCGCGTACGGGCTTCCCTTCGTAGAGTACGGCCCGCATGTGACTTGCGATCGGCATCTCGATCCCGGCTGCGCCCGCGAGGTCGCAGGCGGCAGCGGTCGTCCGGATGCCCTCGACGACCGACCGGCGCTCGCCGAGGGCCTGCTCGACCGACGCCCCCCGGCCGAGGGCCTGGCCAAAGGAGCGGTTCCTCGACAGATGCCCGGTGCAGGTGAGGACGAGGTCACCGAGGCCGGCCAGGCCGGCGAGCGTATCCGGGCGCGCGCCGGAGGCGACCGCCAGGCGCGTCATCTCGGCGAGGCCGCGGGTGATGAGGGCGGCCACGGTGTTGTGGCCATGGCCGAGGCCGTCCACGATCCCGGCCGCGATGGCGATGACGTTCTTGAGCGCGCCGCCCAGCTCGACGCCGACGACGTCCGGGCTGGAGTACGCGCGGAAAGTCCTCGTGGAAACGGCGTTCTGGACGAGCTCGGCGACGTCGATGGTGTGGGACGCCACGACGACCGTGGTCGGTTGCCCGATGGCCACCTCGGCCGCGAAGGACGGTCCGGAAATGACGGCGATGCGCTGGCCGGCCAGTTCCTCCGCCGCCACCTCGCTCATCCGGCGCAGCGAGGGAAGCTCGAGCCCTTTCGTCGCCGAGACGACGACCGCGTCCCCACGCAAGGCGCCGCGTAGGGCGGCGTACGTGTGCCGGCTGAACTCCGAAGGGACCACCATCACGACCATCTCGGCGTCGCGGACAGCCTCTCCGAGGTCGTGGGTGGCGGCCATTTTCGGCACCGCGACGCCGGGCAGATGGGTCGGATTGGCGCCGGACGCGATCTCCGCCGCTGCCGCCGCGCGCCGCGCCCACACGGTGACGGCGTGACCCGCGCGCGCGAAGTGGACGGCAAGCGCGGTTCCCCACGCCCCCGCCCCTACGACCGCGATCCTCACGGCGTCGAGATGCCCGCGGGCGCGCCCATCCTCCGTTCCGTCCCCTGGGCGAGGCGACGGACGTTCTCGCGATGCTTCCACGCGATCATCCCGGCGACGAGCGCCGCCGCCAGCGGGACCGGTGGCAGGGTGCCGAACAGGTAGGCCAGCGCGGCCAGCGACGCGCTCCCGACGATCGATCCCAGCGACACATAGCGCGTCGCCGCCGTGACGAGGGCAAACACGATCAGGGCCCCCACCGTCGGCAGAGGGGCGATGGGGAGAAAGGCGCCGGCCCCGGTGGCCACGCCCTTCCCCCCGCTGAAGCGCAGCCATACCGGGTGCATGTGGCCGAGCACGGCCACGACCGCCGCGACGCTCGGAAACACGTAGCCGCCGACCGTCTCGCGCGCCAGCCAGGTCGCGGCCGAGCCCTTCGCGAAGTCGAGGGCGAACGCGACGATGCCTGCGGCCTTGCCGACGTTCCGCAGTACGTTTGTTGCGCCCACGTTTCCGCTGCCGACCACGCGGACGTCGACGCCTTCATGGCGCGCGACGAGGAAGCTGAACGGGATCGATCCCAGAAGGTATGCCGCCGCGAGCACGGCCGCGTGCACCCACCACCAAGGCGCCATGGCGGGAGAGTCTACCCGACCGGAAAAGTCACGAGCTTCGAATAGGCGGTCACCGCGCGACGCACACCCGGCAGCGTCGCCTCGCTTCGTGTCGGCTGGCTGCGATAGAGGACGAGATTCTCCAGTCGGGTCGCCCCCAGGTCGAGCTTTGGAAGCGCGCGCAGACGCGCCGGGGTCTTGAAGCGACCGAGCGTCAGGTGGGGCTGGAAGACACGTCGCTCGGGCGGGAAGCCGCACTCCACGGCCGCGGCCTCGCACGCCGCCTGCAGCGTCTTGCCGGCCCGCGGGATCGTGATGCCCGCCCACAAGACCCGCGCCTTCACTCCTGCCGCCGGGGGGAAGATGCCGAGCGAGGAGACGTTGCCGTCGAGCGGCAGAAACGCCTTGGCCGCGGAGGAAAGGTATGGCTCGAGGCAGGTCAAGCGCTCTCGCGTCGTCCAGCCGAGGAAGCGGAGCGTCAGGTGCATCTTTCGCGGGTCAATCCACTCGACGCCCGGTATCTCCTTCTCGAGCCGTTCGATCGCGTCCGCAAAAGCGGCCTGCAACGTCTTCGGGAGCTCGACGGCGACAAAGGCGCGGATGGTGAGGTCGCCGGCGGTCATGACGGGGACAGCCCCAGAAAACCCCGGCGCACCATCTCCAGCGCGGCTTGAACCGTCTGGGTGCGGATGCGGGAGCGCTCTCCGGCGAAAAAGCAGCGGCGGACGCGCGTTCCCGCGGCGCCATCGAGAGCGATGAAAACGAGACCGACCGGCTTTTCAGGCGTCCCGCCGCCCGGCCCTGCGATGCCCGTGATGGCCACAGAAAGGTCCGAGCCCGATCGACTCCGCGCCCCCGCAGCCATGGACTCCGCGATCTCATGCGAGACAGCACCCATCCTTGCAAGCATTGCAGGATCTATGCCCAATTGGTCGATTTTGGCGGTATTTGCGTACGGAACGTAACCCCGGTCGAGGAACGCGCTCGATCCCGGAACCTCGGTGAGGCGCGCCGAGAGCAGGCCCCCCGTACAGGATTCGGCTACGGCGATACGAAGCCCGCGCTCGACGAGCAGGGCCGCCACGACCTCGTGCAGCTCGCGGCCGTCCTCGCTGAAGATGCGTCCCGGCAATGCGTTTCGAATGCCGACCGCGAGCGTCTCGAGGCGCTCGTGCGCCTCGTCTTCGGTCGCGCCCTCCGCGGTGAGATGCAGCTCGACCTGGCCGGGAGCTCCGAGGATCGTCGTGCGGGGGTTGGTGAACGTCGTGTACACCGGCGCCACCGCCTGCTCGACGTCGCTCTCCGACATCGACGCGATCTTCAGGATGCGCGTCCGGAGCACGCGTCCGCCCGCCCGCGCGGCGAGGATGGGCGCGACGTGCTCCTCGAACATGGGAAGCATCTCGGAGGGCGGGCCGGGGAGCAGAGCGACCATCGTGTCCCCGGATTCGACGCGCTGACCTGGCGCGCTGCCGCGCGCGTTGCGCATCACCGTCGCGCCCGCGATGACGTCGGCCTGCTTCAGGTTCACGTCCGCCATCGGCCGCTGGAAGCGCGCGAAACGCTGTTTCAGCTCCTCGACGAGGACGGGATCACGCTCGAGCGGGCGGCCCACCGCCGCCGCCAGCGCCTCGCGGGTGAGGTCGTCCTCGGTCGGGCCGAGCCCGCCGGTCGCGATCACGACCTGCGCCCGCGCGATCGCGTTCCGGAAGGCGCCTTCCAGCAACCCCGCGTCATCGGCGACGGTGGTCCGCGCCACGACGTCGATGCCCATCTCGCGCAGGCGCGAGGTCAGCACCAGCGCATTGGTGTCCGAGCGAAGCGGCGTCAGGAGCTCGCTGCCCACGGCGATGATCTCCGCGCGCAGCGCCATCAGGAAAGCGCGCGCAGGCCGGCGCGCAGCAGGAGGTTGGCGTAGATCCCGGCCATGACGTCGTCGGTCATGATCCCCCAGCCTCCGGGAAGAGACTCGAATTGCCGTGCCGGCCACGGCTTCACGACGTCGAGGATGCGGAACAGCAGGAAGCCGGCGACTGCGGTGGCCGGAGTGAAGGGCAGGAAAAGCAGCGACAGCCACATCCCGACCACCTCGTCCACGACCGCGGCCCCCGGATCCTTGCGCCCGATCCGCTGCGCGAGGCGCGTCGACGCCGCGACGCCGGCGAAATACGCGAGTACCGTCACCGCGACCTGCGTCCATTCGCCGGTTTTGTGCAACGGCCAGAAGAGAGCGAGCCCGACCAGGGATCCCGCTGTGCCCGGGGCGATCGGAGAATAACCGGCGCCGAAAGCGGTGGCGACGACGACGGCCGCGCGATCAGAGAACGTGAACGGAGCGGCCGCCGGCGCGCTCAGGGTCAGCCCTTGATGACGCGGGTGCGGAACATCCGGTCGTGGAGGGCGCGCCGGGCCGGATCGAACAGCATCGGGATGAGCCCGCTGCCGACTGCGAGGACGCCGCAGGTGCCGATCACCGCGCGGATGAACGCGCGCGCATATCCCGGCGGCTGGCCTCCGGCATCGACGACGCGGAGACCCGCGGCCATCTTGCCGAGGGTCTGCCCCGTGGTGCCGGTGAAGTACCCCGCATACACGAGGCCGAGGAAGGCGAGGTAGCCGACGAGCCACGGCCAGGTGGGTTGCAGCGCCTCGATGCTGACGCGGGCGGAGCGGCTCGCAAAATAGATCACCGCCGCCCAGATCGGAGCCAGGACGGCGACATCGACGGCGGCGGCCAGCAGGCGCTCGAGGGCGACGGCGGGCCGCTCGACAGGAGTGACCGCTTCGATGCGCGGCGTGGTGGGCCCAAGGTCCCAGGAAGACGAGACCTGAGGCGCTTCATCGGCGATCACGCGTCGAGGCAATTCGCGTGGCAGCGGTAGAGGGCGTGGCGCTTCAAAGGCGATCGGCGTCCGGGGCTCGTCCCGGGGACGCAGCGGCAGGTCGTCGTCGTCCAGCGCGCGCAGTCCCTCGGAGGCCATCGCCGGTGCGGGAGCGGCGGAAAGCGCGCCCGCCGCGTCGTCACCCGCCAGGCCCTCTTCGTCGTCCATGCCCCGGAACAGCGGGAGCTCCCCAGGCCCGCCGCGGAACTTCCGGCGGTCACGCACGCGCTCGCGGACCTCGTCCTTCCAGGTGCGCTCGCGCTTGCGGAGGCCGGGGATCTCGCGCAGCGGCTCGGACCTCGAAGGATCGGGGGCGAGCGCTCCTTCGGTGATCGGGCCGGGAGCGGCGCCGCAGGAAGGGCAACGCGATCCCGTGTGGCCGGCGGGGGCGCCACAGCTTGGGCAATTCATCTCTGCCTCCGCGGCTGACCGAGTGCGCGCTCCGCCTGCCCGCGCAGCTGACGGGCAAACGGATACGACGGCTGCTGCGGATGGACGCTGTCGAGAAGCGCGACCGCGCGCGCGGGATCCCCGTCTTCCAGATGGCGGCGCGCGGCGGCGATCGTCTGGTCTTCGAGGCGGAGATGCGGGTCCGCGGAAAGGGTGATGGCTGCCTGGGGTTGCGGCGCCTGCTCGAGGCGGCGGATCAGCGTGCCCCAGTTGGCGGCGACCGCCACGCCGAGCAGCAGGAAGAGGGCGCCGCACGCCAAACCGAGGATCGTGCGCGATCGACTCGACGTAGACCGCGCGGGCGGGGGCGGAAGAGCGCTGTCGCCGTCGCTCCGGCGCAGGCTGAACCACCCGGGCGGGATCGGAATGCGATCGAGAAGCGCCGCCGCGCGATGGGAATCTCCGCCGTCGCGGACGACGGCGTCGAGGATGGCGCGCGCATCGGAATGCGTGCCCTTGTCGATTCGGGTCTCCACGTCGTCCAGTCGCGCATCGAGATCGCGGTCGCGCTCGGCGCTTGCGGCCAAGGCGGCGTCGCGGCCCGCTCGGGCGTCCGGATCGCCGGGAGAGAGGAGGAGGAGGCGCTCGAAGACCAGGGCGGCATCGCGCGGGCGGCCGGCGGCCACCAACGCGCGGCCTTCCGCGACCAACCCCTCGATCTTGTCGTTCACGCCGGCCTGAGCCCCATCCGTGGTGATGGGGGCATTATCCGGGAAACCCGTGCGGGGTTTCAAGAAGTCATTTGGACGAGGGTTAGCGCTGCTTCTTCCTCATGGCGAGGACACCCAGGGCGCCGGCGGCGATCGCGCCCGCGAACACCCAGAAGTTGGGACGGCGGCGACGTGACTCCGCTCGCCGCACCATCCCGAGCGTCGAATTGGTCGCTCCGTCCCGGGCCGGCGAAATGTCCTGGCTCTCGACCGCCGCGCCGGAAGCGCCGCCCTCATCGGCCAGCGACGCCTCCCTTTCCTCGTCGAGGGGCGACAGCCCCGGGGTTCCCGCCGCCGATCCGCGATGCTCGGTGCTGCGTCCGACATCACCGGGTCCGTCCTTCGTGCCTGCGCTCACGTGTGCCTCCGCTCCGGATTGAGCAATGAGCATGCCATCAAGCTTCCCCCGCCGGCTCCTTGCGCGACGGCGGCAGGAGGCCGTACCCCTTCATCTTGCGATAAAGGTTCGAGCGCTCGACCTGGAGCGCTTCCGACGTCCGGCTCATGTTGCCGCCGCATTCCTGATACTTCTTCCAGATATAGCGCTTCTCGAAGTCCTCGCGCGCGGAGAGCAGCGAAGGGAAGGATCCCGACGGCGCGGCCGCGGTCGCGGAGTGCACATCGGGCGCCGCGCCGGCCGCGGCGACGGATCCGGGGAGATGTCGCGCCTCGATGCGATCCCCGGGCGTCATGATGACCAGGCGCTCGATCGTGTTGCGGAGCTCGCGGACGTTCCCCGGCCACGGCTGTCCCACCAGCAGGTCGAGCGCTTCCGGCGTGAGCTCCTTGGCGCGCTTGCCGTACTCGGCCGAGAGCTCGGCGATGAAATGCCGAGCCAGCAAGGGGATGTCGTCGCGACGCTCGCGCAGCGCGGGCACGCGGAAAGGGATGACGTTCAGGCGGAAGAACAGGTCTTCGCGGAACGCCCCCTTGCGGATCTCCTCCTCGAGGTTCTTGTTGGTGGCGGCGATGACGCGGACATCCACGGTGACCGAGGCGGTCCCCCCGACGGGCTCGAGCTTCTGTTCCTGGAGGACGCGCAGGACCTTGGCCTGCGTCTTCAGCGTCATGTCGCCGACCTCGTCGAGGAACAGCGTCCCCCCGTCGGCGAGCTCGAACTTGCCCTTCTTCGCCGTGAGCGCCCCGGTGAACGCGCCGCGGGTGTGTCCGAATAGCTCGCTCTCGATCAGCTCCTCGGGAATCGCCGCGCAATTCACCTCGACGAATGGGCCGGCCGCGCGAAGGCTCTGGTAATGGATGTTGCGGGCGACGAGCTCCTTGCCCGTCCCGTTCTCCCCGAAGATGAGCACGCGGCCGTTCGACGGGGCGGCCTGCGCGATGTCCGCCCGCAGGGCGTGGATGGCCGCGCTCTCGCCGACCATGACCCAGCGGTGCTCGACCTTCTCCTTGAGAGCGCGGTTCTCGGCTTCCAGCCGGCGCTGCCGCAGCGCGTTCTTGACGACGAGCAGGATCTTCTCGAGGGCCAGCGGCTTCTCCACGAAGTCCTGCGCACCCATGCGCACGGCCTTGACCGCGGTCTCGATGTTGCCGTGCCCGGAAATGACGACGACGGGCACGTCCGCGTCGATGGCGCGGATGCGCGACAGCGTCTCCAGCCCGTCCATCTTCGGCAGCCAGACGTCGAGCAGGATCAAGTCGAAGCGCCGGGATTCCAGCGCAGCCAGGCAGGCCTCACCGCTGTCGACCGCTTCGGTGGCATATCCCTCGTCACCGAGGATCCCCACCAGCGACCCGCGCACACCCGCTTCGTCGTCGACGACCAGGATCGATTCACGCATCGTCTTTAATAACTCTCCGTTCCGTTTCCCTTGCGCGTGCACGTGCACGTTCCCTTCCATGGACCGGCAAGGCTCGTTTCCTGCGTTCCACGGGCGCGGGCGGAGCGCTCGTGCTCAGTGCGGTCCGATTCATTTCATGCGGCGCAAGGGGCCCCACCCTTGCGATCCATAGCGAGGAACGCGCCCTTCCGCGCGAGCTTTCTCCGCCAGCGCGCCCGTTTTGCATCACAACGATTTCCCCCGCACCGGGAACAGACACCGGCGCGATCAGCGGCGAGGCTCCATGGCTGATGCGTCGTCCGCTGCATCGCGCGCGCGGACTCCTTTCCATTTGTTCTCTGTCCGTTCTCGGTGTCTCTGTGTCTCTGTGGCCTATCCGCGTCCGTTGTTCTCCGTGTCTCCGTGCCTCCGTGGCTTATCCGTCAGGCCGGCAGCTCGACCACGAACTTGGCGCCGCGCGGCTGGTTCTGCTCCACGCGGATTGCGCCGTAATGGTCCTGCACGATGCGATTCACGATGGCGAGGCCGAGTCCGCTGCCCCGCTTCTTGGTGGAGAAGTTCGGGACGAAGAGCTTGTCGCGATCCTCGGGGTCGATCCCGGGTCCGTCGTCGGCGACGCCCAGCCGCACCCGTCCCTGGCCGCGGTCGAACTCGGTGGAGATCGTCACCGTCCCCTGCTTGCCCGTGGCCTCGATGGCGTTGTCCACGAGGTTGATGAGCACGCGCTTCATCTGGCCGGAATCGAGGCGCACGGGCGGGATGTCCGCGCCGAGGCGGCGCTCGACGGTCACGCCCGAGAACAGGCCGTCGTACAGGGAAAGGGCCTGGTCGATGACGTCGTGCAGCGATCCGGGGGCGAGATTCGCGGCGGGAAGCCGCGCGAACTGCGCGAACTCGTCCACGAGATTCTTGAGCGCGTCGACCTCGCTCACGATGGCGTTGGTGCATTCGCCGAGCACCTTCTCGAAGTCGGGATCCGCGCGCAGGTAGGCGCGGCGGACGCGCTGCGCCGAGAGCTGGATGGGGGTCAGCGGGTTCTTGATCTCGTGGGCCAGCTTCTTCGCCACCTCGCCCCACGCGGCGACCTTTTGCGCGCGCATGAGCGGCGTCAGGTCGTCGATCACCGCCACCGCTCCGGGCGCCGAGCCTGGCGGACCGGGCAGGGGCACGACGGTCAGGGAAATCTGGCGGTCGCGGCCGAGGCCGGGAACGATGATCTCGCGCTCCTGTCGCGCACCGCGACCCGCGAGCTGCCGCGCGATGAGGGCGGCAACTTCCTGCCGCCCGGAGCCGCTGAACGCATCCGCGAGCTGCTGGCCGACGAGATCGCCCTGAACGGCCAGCAGCCGGCAGACCGCGGCATTCAAGCCCGTGATCGTCCCCTCGGCGTCGACGACGACGACGCCCGTCCCGACCGTCTCGAGCACGGTCTCCATGAGCCGGCGGCGCTCCTCCAGCTCCTGGTTCTTCCGCGTGAGGCCGGCCCGCGTGTGCTCGACCTCTTCCTCGCTGCGCGCCAGACGCTCCGACATCCTGTTGAAGGACGCGATGAGGGCCGTGAACTCGTCGTCTCCCGAGGGGAAGTCGACGCGCACGCCGCGCTCACCGGAAGCGATCCGCTCCGCGCCCTCCGCGACCAGGCGTAGCGGCGTTGTGATCCGGCCCGCGAGGTACAGCGACAGCCAGACCGCGCCGAAGACGATGAGCAGCGCGGGGAAGAGGTACAGCGACAGGTAGACGGCCTTGATCGGCTCCTTGAAGCTCTCCGCCTTGCGGTACTTCGTGTACCGCTCCTCGACCTCGCGCATCTCCGCCGCCACCGCGACGGGAATGAAGGTGGAGACGACCACGGCGCCGCTCACCGAACCGGCCCGGTCGCGCACGGGGACGGCGACCCGCGCCATCTCTCCCGCCGGGAACGGCGCCAGCGCTTCCGCGGGTGTTCCCGACAGCGCCGACTGGGCGAGCTCTTCCGCGGCCCCGCCGGCGGATTCGGCGGAGGGGATCCGCGGATCGACGACGGCGAGCAGCTCGCCGTCGCGGGTCACCACGCTCACCACGTCGATGCGCAGGTCGCGCGCGCGCGCCTCCATGGTCCGCCGCAACCGTCCCTGGTTCGGGGCCTCCAGCAGCCCTCCCGCCTCGATGTCGCGCGCCAGGGCTTCCGCGCCCATCCGGCTGCGGTCGAGGTGCGCGTTGCGCACCGAGGTGCCGAGGGTCTGCAGGGAGGTGACGATGCGCTCGACGTCCACGTTGAACCAGCGGTCCACCGTCTGCTGGATGAGGTCGCTGCCGACGAGCATCAGCAGCAGCGCGGGCGCGACCGCCATCAGGATGAAGACCAGCATCAGCCGCATGCGGAACCGCGCGCCGAGGACGCGGCGCCGCCTCTCCATCACGACGCGCACGAGGTTGCGGCCGAGGACGAAGAGTAGGACGAGGAGGAGACTGATGTTGAGGACGGTCAACCCGTAAAGAAGGACCGAGGCGAGGAAGTCGGGGGAAAAATCGCGGCTCTTGCGGAGGAGGATCTGCAGGCCGACGAAAAACACCAGCGCCGCCGCCGTCCACAGCAGCACCAGGGGCGCGTTATTGCGGAAGGCAGGCCGCGGCCCCGTCCTCACCGGCGCATTGTAGCTTGGGAGCCACACCACGCCGTCGGCTCCCCTTCGCGGGCCATCGCCCGCGTTGACGGTGGGCAGGTGACGTGCAATAACCTCGCGGTCAACGACATGCACCTTACCCGCCCTCTCGCCGCCGCCCTGGCTGGATTCGCACTGGCGGGGCCGGCGGTGGCTCCGAACCCCGTCGTGTGGGCCGCGGATCCCGTCCTCGTCGCCTTTGCGATCGACACCTCCGGTAGCCTTCGGCCGGCGGACCTCGCGCGCGCCGGCGAGCTGGCCTCGGGGATCCTGACCAACCTTCCGCCCGAAACCGAATCCGTCCTCTTCACTTTCGACGACCAGGCCCGGGTGGTGGTCCCTCGCACGTCCAACCCGGAAGCGGTTCGCGAGGCCCTCGTCGGCCTTCGACGACAGGGGCGCACGACGGCGATGAACGACGCGCTCTACGATGCCACACGCCATCTCCGCGATTCCGACGCCAGCCGGCGCGCGCTCGTCCTCATCACCGACGGCCGCGATGAAGGCAGCGCGGTCGATCTCGCCGATGGCCTCGCCGTCGCACAGCAGGCGGGCATCCCGATCTTCACCGTCGGCGTCGGGCGGGTCGAGGAGCGTGGGCTGCGACGCATCGCGAAGCTCACCGGCGGGGAGTACGCGGGATTGCGATCCGCGGATGCGACGACGATCGCGGGCCGAATCGCGGATTTCGAGCCGGCGCCGGCCGCAGGGGCCAGCCGTGTCGGGGAACGCGCCGGAGCTGGGACACCACGCGACGCGGACGGGCCATCGCCGTCTCCCCCGCCGACAGGCTCCGCGTCGGGCTCGGGCAGCGGGCGGACATGGGCCTGGCTTGCCACCGCGCTCATCCTGCTGGCGGCGCTCGCCGTCCTATTCCGCTCCCGCCGCCGCGAGCCGGACGTGGACGATGCGAGCGAGAGCAGTGACCGACCCGCGCCGACCGTGCTCGAGCGCATGAGCACGACGGAGGAATACCTGGAGAAGACGGTCACCCTGCGCGAGCGGCCGGTGCTCACGATCACGCGCGGTCCCGGCACGGGCCAGGTTTTCGACCTCCGCAACCAGGCTGCGACCTCGATCGGCCGTGCCAAGGCCAACGAGGTGGTGATCGACGATGTCTCGGTGTCGAGCGAGCACTGCCGGATCCGGCCCGAGGAAGGACACTTCGTGCTCCACGACCTGAAGAGCACCAACGGCACCTTCGTCAACGAGCGCCGCGTCACGCGCCACGTCCTCCTGGAAGGAGACGTCCTGAAGATCGGGGAGACGTCGCTGCTGTTCAAGACGGACCTGAAGCGCACCTGACCCGAATTACGGCTGACGGGCCTTTCACGCCCCCCGGCGCCGCCTGGCGCCGGCCCGATCCTTAGTCCGTCGAGGGCCGCTCCAGCAGCCCCTTGAGGGTGGCCATGAACTGATCCACGTCCTTGAAGTCGCGATATACAGAAGCGAAGCGCACAAAGGCGACCTTGTCGAGATCGCGCAGGCTGTTCATCAGGAACTCGCCGACGTCGGTCGTCGGCACCTCGCGGTCCGGGCTCTCCTGCACCATCGACTCGACGCGATCCGCGATCAGCTCCAGGCTCTTGATGGGCACGGGGCGCTTCTCGCAGGCCTTCAGCAGCCCGCCGAGGACCTTCTCGCGGTCGAAGCGCTCCCGGCGGCCGTCCTTCTTCACCACCATGTGCGGGATCTGGTCGATGCGCTCGTAGGACGTGAACCGCTTGCCGCAGCCCAGGCACTCCCGGCGGCGGCGGATGACCTCGCCCTCCTTGCTCTCCCGGGAGTCCACGACCTTGTCTTCCATATGCGCGCAGAAGGGGCACTTCATTTCCGCGTCCTCGGCCGCGCATTCGTAGTCGAGTGTCCTCGCCCGAGTTCTCGTGCTTCGGACATGAAGGAGACGCCGCCTGCGGGTCTCGTCATTTCCGCGTCCTCGGCCGCGCATTC
>Ga0136617_10002346_pt1 | contig 16888 bp, 13 predicted proteins | sample AntDrymUQ3222106_2_FD_129672 | JGI IMG/M metagenome (GOLD analysis project Ga0136617, IMG submission 129672) | Polar desert sand microbial communities from Dry Valleys, Antarctica - metaG UQ322 (21.06) | ecosystem: Environmental > Terrestrial > Soil > Desert | place: Antarctica: Dry Valley...
ACGCGCCAGCTGTTCCCGTAATGTTTCAGCATGCACGCCGGAGAAGGCGTCGCCGAGGTTGGCCGCGACGACGCCTTCCGGCAAATCATCGACCGACGAAAGATCGTCGCGATACATGCCGTTGATGAAGACGAGACGACTCCGCGCGGCCTCCGGATAGATGAAAGGCGCGATATCGTCCGCGGTTGCGGTGCGGGCTTCGTCCGATGACGCGGCGACGAATGTTGTCTTCGCGATGGGAGCAACGTTCGTGTACTTCCAGTCTTCAAGGTCAGTCGTCGGAAAACCTAGTTCCTCAAAGCGTTCGATGGCGCCCGCGCGCAGTCGCCCGACCCATGACGGGAAACGCGCGCCTGTATCCGCCCGCAACGCTTCGAACTGCGCCCGGTATAAACTTCTCTCTTTAATTGCCTGTGCCGTCATAAATTCCTTACGCTCCGGCGGCGCCAACCGGCGCGGCCTCGCTCTCGTCCTTGATCCAGTCGTAACCCTTCGCTTCGAGCTCCAGGGCCAACTCTTTGCCGCCGGAGCGCACAATGCGCCCGCGAAAGAGGACATGCACGAAGTCGGGAATGATGTAATTGAGCAGTCGTTGGTAGTGCGTGACGAGGATGATCGCGTTGTCCGGCGTGCGCAGCTTGTTGACACCAGCGGCGACGATTCTGAGCGCGTCGATGTCGAGGCCGGAATCAGTTTCATCAAGCACGGCGAGCTTCGGTTGAAGCACGGCCATCTGAAGAATCTCGTTACGCTTTTTCTCGCCGCCCGAAAACCCTTCGTTGACGGAGCGGGTCATGAAGCTTGAATCCATCTCGACAATCTTCGCGCGCTCGCTGAGCAAGTCCTTGAATTCGAGCGGGTCGAGTTCCTCATCACCGAAGTGCTTCATTTTTTCGTTGTACGCGAGGCGGAGAAACTGCGCGTTCGATACGCCAGGCACTTCGACCGGATACTGAAACGCGAGAAACACGCCTTCGCGCGCCCGCTCGTCCGGCGCCAGTTCAAGCAGGTTCCGGCCTTCGAACAAGACCTCACCCCGCGTCACTTCGTACGCCGGATGGCCGGCAAGAATTTTAGCAAGCGTGGATTTCCCGGAGCCGTTTGGCCCCATGATGGCGTGAATTTCACCCTTGTTAACCATCAGATCGATCCCGCGCAAAATCTCGTTGCCGTCGACGGTGGCATGTAAATTATGAATCTCTAACACGTTATAGTATGACCTCTCAAAAAAATGTTTGAGCGAAATCTGTCGCTCGCTTCAGAATCAATCTCTTAGCGCCCGACGCTCGCGCCCGCCGGGACTTCTTCCGCCGGCAGGTCACCGAAGCTCAAGCCTTCACCGACCGGTTGAATCGACTTCATCACGCGCTTTCTTTCGTCCTCGCCAATCAGTTCATCAATCACCCACCCGACGAGGTACTGCGCGGCGAGGCAGCCGGCAGCGGTCGCGACGTTGCCCTCGCGCACGAACGGCTCTTCGACGACGGTGACGCCCATGCTTTCAAGTAATTTTCTCGCCGTCGGGTAGGTCGTCGCGCGCTTGCCTTCGAGCAGACCGAGCGCGGCGAGGATGAGCGCGCCCGAACACATCGAGCCGATCATCTGGCGCGATGTGTCGAGATTGAACGCAGCCAGGAACGGCTCGTCGTAAATCTTGCGTCGCGTGCCGGGGCCGCTCGTAAACAGCACCACGTCGGAAGAGTCGGCATCCTCCAAACGCCCGTGCGTCTGCGCCTTGACGCCGGTGCTGGAGACAGGGCAGCAGTGATCGCTCAGAATCTGCACCTTCCAGTCGGGCCGCTCGACGCGCTTCAGCAAATCCCACATGAAGTACAGATCAAGGTCTGTAAAATCGTCGAATGTGATAATCGAAATTTTCACGGCACACTCCTTACGATGGTCTTCGGCCGCCTGACTCCGACGTGACACTTCGATGTGACGAAAGTGCCGGCGGCTGTTCTTTCGTCGTCGGTTAACCCACGCTGTTTTCGAGTTTCATACCGAGCAACTTCTGCGCTTCGACCGCGAACTCCATCGGCAACTCGCGAAAGACCGCTTTGCAGAAGCCGTTGATGATGAGCGACACGGCGTCCTCCTGCGAGATGCCGCGCTGTTGCAGATAGAACAACTGCTCCTCGCTGATGCGCGAGGTGGTCGCTTCGTGCTCGACCTTCGCGGTGTTGTTCATCACCTCGATGTATGGAAAGGTATTCGCGCCGCTCTTCGACCCGATCAGCATCGAGTCGCACTGCGTATAATTACGCGCGCCCTCAGCCCGTGGCATCATCTTCACGAGGCCGCGATAGCTGTTATTCGAGTTACCCGCCGAGATGCCCTTCGAGACAATCGTCGAGCTTGTGTTCTTGCCGATGTGGATCATCTTCGTGCCGGTATCGGCCTGCTGCGCGTGGTTCGTCAGCGCGACCGAGTAGAACTCGCCGACCGAGTTGTCACCGAGCAGGATGCACGACGGGTACTTCCACGTGATCGCGGAGCCGGTCTCAACCTGCGTCCACGAAATCTTGGAGTTGCGACCGGCGCACTTGCCGCGTTTCGTCACGAAGTTGTAGATGCCGCCCTTACCCTCTTCGTCCCCGGCGTACCAGTTCTGCACCGTCGAGTATTTGATCTCCGCATCGTCGAACGCGACCAACTCAACGACCGCCGCGTGCAACTGGTTCTTATCGAACTTCGGCGCAGTACAACCTTCCAAATATGAGACATATGCGCCTTCTTCGGCGACGATCAGTGTTCGCTCAAACTGTCCCGTCTCAGAGTTGTTGATACGGAAATAGGTGGACAAATCCATCGGGCAGCGGACGCCCTTCGGGATAAAGACGAACGAACCGTCGGTGAAGACCGCGCTGTTAAGGGCGGCGAAGTAGTTATCGTTGGTTGGCACGACCGAGCCGATATACTTCTTAATAAGCTCCGGGTGTTCCTGCACGGCCTCAGAGAATGAGCAGAAGATAACGCCGTGCTTCTTCAGCTTTTCCTTGTAGGTCGTCGCGACGGACACGGAATCGAACACGGCGTCGACCGCGACGTTCGCTAACTGCTTCTGCTCGGAGAGAGGGATGCCCAACTTCTCGAACGTTCTCAGCAGTTCAGGATCAACCTCGTCAAGGCTCGCCTTCTTCGCTGTCTGTTTCGGCGCGCTGTAATAAATAATGTCCTGATAATCAAGCCGCGGATAAGAGATGTTCGGCCAGTGCGTCGGCTCTTCCATCGTCAGCCAGTGGCGGAACGCCTTCAGTCGGAACTCCAACATGAAATCCGGCTCGTTCTTCTTCGCGGAGATCAGACGGATCGTATCCTCGGTCAGGCCACGCGGGATCACGTCGGATTCGATGTCGGTCACGAACCCGTACTTGTATTCTTGATTGGCTAGTATCTCGATGTTTGATGTGCTCATTACTGGTTCCCTAAGAAATGTCTCGGTTTAAGTAATATTTCAGTTTAACGACCGGCTTGCTAACCGATGGTCACACTCGACGCTCACGCGACGGGCGGTTGCCGCTGGTCTTCGAAATCCTTGACGCGGGCACGCGTGTTGAATAAATCTTCCACGACGAGTTTCATCTGCGAACGTATGTCTTTAATTGCTGCTTCGATGGCAGTCAGGCGCGCCAAGACACCTTCCCATATCGGGCGGGTCTCGCGCAGCCGCTCATCAACCTTTTCTTCGAGTGCAGTCAATCGCGTGTTAAGCGTGCTGACTTCCTGTCGTAGCGCACCGACCTCTTGCCCAACCGTATCAACTTCTTGCCGTACAGCGCCGACCTCTTGTCGCAACGCGGCGAACTCTGCCAAAACGCGCTGCTCGAACGGCGTCGCGCCGGGCAATTCGCGCGTGCTGTCCTCGTTCATGCTCATCGGGTCTCCTTATTCAGACAGAGCGCCAGACGAATCCGGCGGCGACGCCGTGACCAGAAATTTCTTACGATCTAATCAGCTTGGCGACCGGTGTCGCGGGTTCAACTCCGCGCAACCGCGAACCGTGAATCTGGTACAAAGACCGATCAACATTCGCTTCGGTGCCAACCAGTTGCGCCAGCGAGATGCTGGCCAGCGCGCTCTGCACAATCTCGTGCAGCCCGACGATCACCGGGCGGATGCCGCAGTCGCCGGTGTGTACGCATTGCTCCAGCACCCCGGTGTAGCTTTTGCAGTGCCCATCCAACACATCTTCGTCGAGCACCTTGATGATTTCATTGATGTGAATTTCCGATGACGGGCGGGCCAGTTGGTAGCCGCCTTTGGTTCCCCGAATCGAATTGACCAAGCCGGCCTTATTCAAAATCCATAACAGCTTACCGGCGTTCGCAACCGAGATACCTTCGCGCTCCGCGATCTGGGCGAGCGTTAGAAACTCGCCTTCGCGCAAGCGGGCCAGTTGCACCAGACACCGCAAGCCGTACTCTTCCTGTGCTGAAACTTTCATATGGAAGTCCCACCGACCAAATACTGCATGTCCAAGGAACGAAGACAGTATAAGCAATACCTTACTTTTTAGTCAAGATTGCCGAAGGAAATATTAATTATTAATAAACTGATGCGTGTCAATCGTTTACGCGATATACACAATAATTGAGAATGAAAGATTGATCGGCGAGAAAGTTATTTGGTCGAGGCTTCGGGAACAAGCTTCGAGGGCAGTCGTGTTGCGGCGGCTCGATCCACAAACCACGTGAGTGTGCCGGCGGTCGGACGGATGAGCTGAGCCGGCAGCGTAGCCTCATCATCGACCGCTCCTAAAACCCGCGCCAGAATTTCGGCTTTGGCGGCCCCGGTGACAATGAAGATGATGTCGTCGGCGTGGTTTATCACTGGCAGCGTCAGCGTGAGGCGAAATGCGTTGAGCTTTTCGACCCAGTTGGCGGCTACCCACGCGGTCTGTTCAACGAGTGCGCGCGTGCCGGGAAAAAGTGACGCAGTGTGACCGTCATCGCCCATCCCCAACAACATTAAGTCAAACTCCGGCCACGTCGCGTCGCCGAAGAAAGCGTGCAAGTCGTCTTCGTACCGGCGTGCGCTCTCGTGTGGTTCACGCTCGCCTTCCATGCGGTGAACTAGCTGCAGTGAAACGTCGAGGTGCCGGAGCATCGCTTCGTTCGCCATCCGGTAATTGCTGTCGGGATGATCGGGCGGCATACAACGCTCGTCGCCGAAGAAGAAATGTACTTTCCGCCAATCGAGCGTCGGTCGGAAGTCACCGCCCGCGAGCAGTTCATAAACCCGCTTCGGGGTCGAGCCACCGGCAAGCACGACGCTGAAACACCCGCTTCGATTGATGGCCGCGCGACCCTTTTCGACGAACGCCTCGGCGACCGCCCGCGCGACACTTTCGGCATCGTCATCAACACGCACGGCGGCGAATGTGTCTTCCCTATCCATCAATCCACCCGGCCCTGATTCAACGCGCACCGCGCCGCGCCGTACAGCGAAGTCTTATTGTCGAGGATGACATGCACCGGCATCGACGCCACGAGGTGCTTCATCCGTCCCTTGTCCAGAAAGGTTTTGAGGAACGCGCCGTCCTTCATCTTTTCGAGAATTTTCGGCGCGATGCCGCCGCCGACAAAGACGCCGCCGACCGACTTCAGAATCAGCGCCAAATTTCCGGCCATCGCGCCGTAGATTTCCACGAACATGTCGAGCGCCTCCATCGCCAGTTCCGACTCTTTCGCCAGCGCCGACTTCGAGATTGCGGCGGAAGGGTCTTCCGCTGCTCTGATCTCCATGGCAAGTTCCGGCATTTCACCGGCGAACCTTTTGTCGAGCAGGAATGAGTAGATGTTCAGTAGCCCCGGCCCCGACAGAATGCGTTCGTAGCTGACGTGGCCGCCGACTTTTTCCGTCAGCCATTCGAGCAGATCACTTTCGAGCGCGGTGCGTGGCGCAAAGTCGATGTGACCGCCCTCGGAGGGCATCGGGTGATAGTGTGCGCCATCCCAGAAAATGCCGGCCACTCCCAGCCCAGTGCCCGCCGCGATTAGCGCGCGGTTACCGTGGCGTGGCGGACTGTCGCCGGGGTTCACCGTGTGCAACTGCGCAGGCGTGAGCGTCTCGACGCCATAAGCCATCGCTTCAAGGTCGTTAATTAAAGCCGCGCTCTTGACGCCGAGCGCCCCGGCCAAGCCTTCCGTGCTCACCGCCCACGCGAGGTTGGTTGCGTCGACGCGCCCGCCGATGACCGGCCCGGCGATGCCGAAGCAAGCGTGCGTCAAGTGGGGCCTGTGCTTTGCCACGAACTCGTCGAGGATGGCGTCGAGTGAAATGTATTCACTGCTCGGAAAACTTTCCAGCGTGGTGATGGTACCGATGCTGCGCCCGTCGCTTTCGAACAGCGCGATGTTCGTTTTGGTGCCGCCTATGTCCCCGGCGATAATCATAAGTTCTTTATCCCGCTAAACCTCAGTTTGACACCCAACCGCAATGCTGCCCCGCCGCCGGCAACCCACGGTTAAGGATTGAAGACAAAACAACTTCACCGCTGAGGACACCGAGGACGCCAAGCAGACATATAGCTTTTCACTTGATTGATGATGCGGTCTTTGATTTCTCCGCGCCCTCTCTGGGTCCGCGAGCGGTGAAATTCGGGGAAGTTATTTAATTCGTAATCCCAGGCAAGCACCGGCTAAAGATCCCACTATGGCCGCATCAATGTTTCATCGTGATATGTCGCTGGCGCATCGCGCCGACGAGATGAGCGGCGGCGGTGACTGCTTTTTCATAGGCTGCGTCGCGAATCAGAAAACTTAACTCCCGACTGAGGCGCTCTCCCTCACGCCGCACTTCATATGGCAGCACACGCCCGACCGCCAACTCTTCCCCGCCGATGCTGATTCCGGTCACAAGCTTCGTTCCTTCAGGTCTGAGCGCGACGTGGAACCGCGCCTCCGCGCCCGCGCTGGAGGTCAGCGAGATGGCGAGGATGCGGGATTCGCCCGCTTCCCCGGTCGGCGTCGCGCGCAACCGAACGCTGACGAGGCGTGCGCCCGTCTGCATCGTGAAGCGAAGCGCCTCATCCTCTCTGACCACTTCCACCGACTCCGTCTGCCAGCCAAGTTGCGCGCCCAACCACCCGACGACGAGCAGCGCCCGCAACGTGATCGCGCCTGAAGAAGCATCCGGCTGTTCGTAGATAATTTCTAATTGATCGATCTGGTCGAGGTGCGTCCGGTACTCCGGCACGTCCCAGAAGCTTGCGAGCAGCGTACGCCACGCAGTCAGTTGCCCCCAACTCAAATCACTGAGTTTCACTTTCGACTGTGGCGCACTAATCATTTCCGCCAGACGCAGGAAATTCTCATCTGGGTGAACGAAAGAAGTCGAATCAATCACCACCCGATCCGCCGTCGCGGCGAGCCGCTGAAACAGTATGTCGTCGAAGTCAGGCACATCCTTCCACCACAGAAAGACCGGCACGTCCGGGATCAACAGCGGCGCGACCGCACTGGCCAGAGTCTCGCCGGCGACACCGCCGGCCTCAATCGTAATCTGCTCACCGCAAATCTGCTTCGCGCCTTTGCTCGACAACTGGCAGCGCGTCGAGACGTACGCATCCAGCTTCGGCTCGCCGCCCTGGTCTATGACCAGCACCAGCACGCGGGCGGGATGCTGCTCGATGACATCGTCGAGCACCTCGTCGACCTTCGCGCGGCTGTCAGGGTGCAGCGTACACGCCACCAGATTCAGCACGCACGCCCGCGTCACGCCCGACGCTGCCGCATCCTCGCGGCCCTCGTCGTCTTCATGATCGTCGGTCGCCGTCGACCACATCGCCGTCAACTCCTTTTCGAGCCGCGCGACTTCAATTCCTTTCGCCGCCGAGAGCGCGACGGAGTGTTCCTGCGTTTCCATATCGATTACGCTAAACAGTTTTAAGTTTTGAGTTTTCGGTTTTCAGCTCAAAACTGAAAACTGATTACTTTTGCCTTTTTACTTTTGCCTTCCTACTTTCACGGCCTGCGCCAGTGACGACTCTGACTCTCAATGAGTTTGTGAGAAGCTTCCGGTCCCCACGTCCCGGCCTCGTAGTTCGGGAAGCCGGCTTCCGCTTTCACCGCCTCCCACTCGTCGAGAATCGGCATCACGAGTTCCCATCCGCGCTCGGTCATGTCGTTGCGCGCGTACAGCGTCGAATCGCCGAGGATGCAGTCGAGAATCAAACGCTCGTAGGCCTCGGCGAGTTTGACGCCGAACGAAGCGCCATAACGGAAATCCATGTTGACGCTTCTGATGCGCGTCGATTGTCCCGGCACCTTCGCGGCGAAGCGCATCGTGATGCCTTCATCGGGCTGGATGCGGATCACGAGTTGGTTCGGCGTCACCCCTTCCAGCATCTCTTCGCCGAAAAGTTGTAGCGGCGCGGCCTTGAACTGAATCGCGATTTCGGTGACGCGCTTTGGCAGACGCTTACCGGAGCGGACGTAGAACGGCACGCCCGACCACCGCCAGTTATCGAAGTACATCGTAATCATTGCGAACGTTTCGGTCGTCGAGTCGGGTGCCACGTCCTTCTCTTCGCGATAACCGGGAACAGACTTCCCGGTTATCGCGCCGCGGCCATACTGCCCGCGCACGCACTCGGCGTGTACACGCTCCGGAGTAAACATCCGCGCCGCCGACATCACTTTGATCTTCTCGTCGCGCACCGCCTCAGCTCCAAGATGCGCGGGCGGCTCCATCGCAACCAGCGAAAGAACTTGGAAGACGTGGTTCTGAATGATGTCGCGCATCACACCCGCCTTTTCATAGTAGCCGCCGCGCCCCTCGACGCCGACGGTCTCGGCGTTGGTGAGTTGGACGTGGTCAATGTACTGGCGGTTCCACAGTGGCTCGAAGATTCCGTTCGCAAACCGGAAGACGAGCAGGTTCTGCACCGTCTCTTTACCGAGGTAGTGGTCGATGCGGTAGACCTGCGATTCGTCGAGGTATTTCAGGATGTGCGCGTTCAACTCGCGTGCGCTCCGCAAATCGGTGCCGAATGGTTTCTCGACGATCACGCGCACCCACGACTTGTCGTCGCGCGGCTTGGTCAGCCCAGCGTCGCCCAACTGCTCGATGGCATCGGCGTAATTGTCGGGCGCGACCGAGAGGTAGAAGAGTCGGTTGCCCTGCGTCCCGCGGTCTCGGTCGATCTGTTCGAGTAGGCGGGCGAGCTGTTGATAACTCTCAGGCTTGTTGATGTCCGAAGGCAGGTAGTACATCCCCTGCGCGAAGGATTGCCAGACCTCTTCATCGACCTGTTTCTCTTCGGTGAACTCAATGACGGCCTGCTTCATCCGGTCGCGGTATTCGTCGTGGCTCATCGGGGTGCGGCTCAGTCCGACGATGGCGAACTCGGCGGGTAGGATGCGCTGCTGCACCAGACGGTAGAGCGCCGGCAGCAGCTTGCGCTTTGCCAAATCGCCGGACGCGCCGAAGATGATGACGACGCACGGCCGCCCCGCGCGCTCGAACCTCATACTTTCACGCAGAGGATTTTCCGTCGCAGTCGATTCTGAAACCATAACGATGCACGCTGAATCAAGACATGGAAGATTGCCACAAGCGTTAATTGAGTGGCGAGAGAGAGACCCCAGACTTCAGACCCCAGACTTTTGCTTTTCGAGCATCTCTTCCCACTCGGTGTGGACGAAGCCGAGTTCCGGCTTGTCGGCGCGCTCGTAGGTGTGCGAGCCGAAGAAGTCGCGCTGCGCCTGCGTCAAGTTCAGCGGCAGGTCGGCGGTGCGGAACATATCGAAGTAGCCGAGGCTCGCCGACATCGCCGGCGCCGGCACGCCTGCCTGGAGCGCATTGGCGACAACGCGCCGCCAGTTCGGTTGCGCATTATCGACCCACGCCTTGAACTCGCTGTCGAGCAGCAAATTCGGCAAGTCGGCGCGCCGCTGATAAGCCTGCTTGATCTTGTCGAGAAACTGTGCGCGGATGATGCACCCGCCTTTCCAGATGCGCGCTACTTCACCGAGGTTGATGTCCCAGTTCCAGTTCGCGGAACCGGCGCGAATCAGATTCATGCCCTGCGCGTAAGAACAGATTTTCGAAGCGTAGAGTGCATCGTGAATCGCTTCGATCATCTCACGCTTGTCGCCAACCTCACCCGCAGCGACCGCTCCTTTGATCTGTTTACTCGCTTCGACGCGCTCCTCTTTACGAGACGACATCGTGCGCGCATCGACCGAGGCGTTGATCGTCGGGATGACGACGCCGAGATCGAGCGCGACCTTGCTCGTCCACTGACCCGTGCCCTTCTGCCCGGCCTTGTCGAGCACCACATCAACCAGCGGCCTGCCCGTCTCCTCATCTTTGACGCGGAGAATCTGTGCGGTGATTTCGATCAGGTATGACTCGAGGTCGCCGCGATTCCACTCGTCGAAGATGTCGGCCATCTCTTCAGCTTCGAGTCCGAGCAGGCGGCGCATCAAGTCGTAAGTTTCGGCGATCAACTGCATGTCGCCGTACTCAATGCCGTTGTGGATCATCTTGACGAAGTGGCCCGCGCCGTCCGGTCCGATGTACGTGACGCACGGGCCATCGTCTACTTTGGCGGCGATGGCTTCCCAGATTGGTCGGATCTGTTCGTAAGCCTCGCGCGCGCCACCGGGCATCAGGCTCGGTCCCCACAGCGCACCTTTCTCGCCGCCGGAAACGCCGGAGCCGATGAAGAAAAAGCCATGCTCCTTCAATTCTTTCTCGCGCCGAGCGGTGTCGAGGAAATACGAGTTGCCGCCGTCAATAATGATGTCGTCCGGCTCAAGGAAGGGTTTGAGTTGATTGATTGTCCAGTCAACCGGGTCGCCGGCTTTGACCAGCAAAATGATCTTTCGCGGTCGTTCGACGGAGCGCACAAACTCCTCGAAAGATTTCGCGCCGATGACCTGCTTGCCCTCGGCCTCGGCGACGAAGTGTTCGACCTTGCGCGGGTCGCGGTTAAAAACGGCAATCGGATAGCCGTTGCGCTCAATGTTCATCGCGAGGTTCTCGCCCATCACTGCGAGGCCGATGAGTCCGACCTTCGCCGTCCGCGTTGTTTGTTCGGGTGTCGCCATGGTTGATGTCCTTCGGGTGATGTTCAGAGCTTAGGAATTAGACTTTGTGACTTGTGCGATTCCAACTTCGGCGGCTTCGTTGCGCGGCACGGCTTCGACGATCAACTCATGCAGGCGCTTGAGACCCGCGCTCGTATTCGCACCGAGATCGACGCGAATCGCGCGCCGCCCACGCGACGCGAGCGAGCGAAAATCGCCAAGCGCCTGCGCGTCTTTCAGCACGCTGAAGGTGTAGGGCTGTGCCGGCACTTCCAGGTCTGTTGCGTCGGGCGCGGTCACTTGAATAAAGACGCCATTCGACGCGCCGCCTTTGTGCAACTGTCCGGTCGAATGAAGGAAGCGTGGGCCATAGCCGGTCGTCGTCGCGCACCGCGTCGCGTCGCGCAGGTGCGTGCGAATCGATTGAATTAGCGCTTCGTGCTCCGGCGTCTCTTCGATGTAGTTTAAGAGCGCGATGTAGTCGCCCGCGCCCGCTCGCTTCAAGTGCGCTTGCAATGTGTCCGACACGGAAGAGGACGGCAACACTTCAGAGAGCGCCGACTCGCCCGCGTAGATCGTCAACGTGCCATCGGTGACCAGCGTCGGCTGTTTCGTAAGTTTACCGTCGCGCGCATAGGCATCGAGTAATTCTTTCGTCGCGTCCTTCGATTCCTGAACGTTCGGCTGATCGAACGGGTTGATGCCGAGCCGTTGCCCGGCGAACGCCGTCGCCATCTCCCACAGAAAGAACTCTTCGCCGAGGTCGTACAAATCGGTTAGCGTGCGATAGACAACCGGATGCCCGGCGTCTTCGAGCGCCTTGAGTTTCTTCCGCGTCTCGTCAGCGATTTCGCCGACGGCGATGGAGACGAACAAACGATCAACGCCGTAGACGGATGGCGCGCCGAGCGACTCGCCCGCGACGGGGATGACGCCCTTTTCGTCCTTGCCCGTGCTTTCGGCAACTAACTGCTCGACCCACAATCTGAACGACGCGATTTGCGGATCGGCGATGATCGTCAGTTTGTCGCGGCCCGCCTTCGCGCACTCAGCGATGATCGCGCCGAGCCGGGCCGCCGGGTTCTCGGCGATTGGCACCACGGCCGCGCAAGCGTGGACGGCGCGTTCGGCGCGGTCGAGCAGTTTAGCGATGTCGAGGCCCATTAGCGCCGCCGGCACGATGCCGAAGTACGACAGCGCCGAGTAGCGCCCGCCGATGTCCGATGGGTTGATGAAGATGCGCCTGAAGCCGTCGTCGGTCGCCATCTTCTCCATCAGCGTGCCGGCGTCGGTAATCGCGATGAACGAGTCGCCGGGTCGGTCGCTGTGGCGGCTCACTTGGTCGTACCAGAATTTATAAAACGTGAGCGGCTCGGTCGTCGTGCCCGACTTTGAAGCAATGACGAACAGACTCCGTGCGGGATCAATCCGCCGCGCCAAGTCCGCCACCGCGTCCGGGTCGGTCGAGTCAAGCACTAATAGTTCCGGGAATCCGTCTTGTTTGCCGAACGCCTGCCGCAGCACTTCAGGACACAGCGACGAGCCGCCCATCCCGCACAGCAGAACGTGATCGAACGTGCGTAAGTCTTTCAACTCGCGGGAGAAGTTCGCCAACTCGTCTTCGACACCGATCATCTCGTCGGTGACGGTCAACCAGCCGAGCGCGTTATTGATGATCTTCTGATGAGCCTCTTCGCTTTTCCAAAGGGCCGCGTCCTTGCGCCAGATGCGGCGCATCACCTCGCCCTGGTCGGACTCTTTGAGCGCGGTGTCGACGGCAGCGGCGTAAGTTTTAAGGTCGGCGGTCAGCCGGTCATTGATGCCGGAGGTGAGCGTGCCGCGTTTCGCTTCGATTGACTCGGCGAGCGAGCCGAACGATTTGACGAAGGCGTCGAGACCCTCGACCTGAAGCTGCTTCGTGACGGCAACCAGGTCGATGCCGACCTCCGCCAGTTTGTCGAAGACGGCTTGCGCTTCGTTGAGGTTCAGTTCGATTGTCAGTGCGACTCGACCGTGCTCGCGGAATGCGACGTAGGTGGCCGGCGGGATGGTGTTGACTGTGTCGGGGCCGATCAGATTGTCGACGTACAGCACATCGGAATAGCTCGGATTCTTCGTCCCCGTCGAGGCCCACAGCGGGCGCTGCACCTGCGCGCCTTTCGCCTTCAACGCAGCGAAGCGTTCACCGTAGAAAATCTGTTTGAAGCGTTGATAAGCCAGCCGCGCGTTGGCGACCCCCGCCTTGCCGCCAAGGGATTCGAGCGCCTTCTTCTCTTCCGCGATTGTCGTCTGGCCGATCCGCTCTTTAAGTTGTTTGTCGATCATCGTGTCGACGCGCGAGACGAAGAAACTTGCGACCGAGGCGATGTGATCGACCGCCTTGCCTTCGGCGTCGCGCCGCTCTAAGCCGCGGATGAAAGCCTCGGCGACCTGCTCGTAGTTTTCGATGGAGAAGATCATCGTGATGTTGATGTTGATGCCGCGGTAGATGGATTCCTCAATCGCCGGCAGCCCCTCCTGCGAGGCGGGAATCTTAATCATCACATTCTGCCGCCCGAGACGGTTGAACAAACGGTCGGCTTCGTCAATCGACTGTTGCGTGTCGTAGGCGAGGCGCGGATCGACTTCGAGACTGATGTAGCCGTCGATGCCGTCGGTCTTGTCATATACGGGCCGCAAGATGTCGGCGGCGCGCCCAATGTCATCAATCACCAACTCTTCATAAATCTCCTGGCCGCTTTTGCCGGCGGCGATCAACTCGCGCAGTTGCACGTCATAATCGGTCGAGCCGGTAATCGCTTTTTCAAAGATGGTCGGGTTGGAAGTCACGCCGCGCAAATCGTCTTCATCAATCTTGCGCGCCAACTCTCCCTCGTCCAGCATCGCGCGACGGATGTTGTCGTACCAGATCGACTGTCCCAGTTTCATCACCTCGGTTAAGGGGTTGCTCATAGCGGTTCGCTCCTCGAATGGATTCAGAATGATGGCGCGGCGTTTGACGGTTTCGCCGGAGGTTTGACCTCCCCCCGGAATTTCTGCCCGCGCAAGGATTTTCAACCGGCGGGTTCGGATTGAGTGACACCCTTCAGGCCCCGGCCTGCCGTGTCATGCTCGACTCTTAAATACTTAATTATGGGTCTTGATGTAAAGCGTCCGTTAAACTTACCACCATTCGTGGATTTTAGACCACCAGAAAAGTCTCTCCCGTAAAATTAATCAGGCACGAAGGGGCTGCGGTGAAGTGCCTCTTCGTGCCTGACTCAAGTTTCGCGCCTGATTGTCTTCAGGGAGTGTGCGCGGCCACGAGGGAAATCAGTTTGCCGCCGCGTCCGTGTTTTGGAACAGCGAGTCGTCCATCTTAAGTCCGAAGCTGACGGTCAGGATGTTCGACTGTTCCTCCTGCTTGCCGTCGGCGTAGAGCACCGTGCGGTACGGCACCAGAGTTCCCTGCGCGTATGTGTAATCGTGAAACGTCCGCTTGAACTTTGCCGTCTCGCCGGTCGGTGTATTCCCCTCGTATTCGAGCCACAACACACGCGCCCGTTGCGCGCTGATGTAGTAACGGGTGCGGACTTTCTCTTTGTCGACCAGTTCGATAACCCATGTGTCGATGTTCTTGTGCTTTTCTTTGGAGACGAAATTGAGCGTCGAGCCGTTCTCTTTGTAGCGAAGCAGCGCGTCGATGCCGTGTCTGGATGGAAGGAGGAATTTGTCGACGGCTTCCTGTCGCGGGGTGAAGGTCGTCCCGTTGACGATGCCGAACACGCGCCCGCCGTTAAAGACAAGCGAGTACTCCATCGACGGCATCTTTTGATCGAGACGTATCTTATCCTTGTCGGCGGTTTCGCCGCGGACGAAACGCCGCTCGTATGTAATGTCTTCCGTGCGCCCGTCGCCGTTCGTCCGGCTCAAGCGCCCGCGCTCGACGCCGTTGCGCTGAATGGTCGATAAGCGTTGGCGCCCCACCCCGCCGCCGAAAACCAGAATCACAGTTTCGGCAATTTCTTCGGCTGTCGGCACCTTACCTTCTTTCTGCGCACCGAAAGCGGGGCGCGGGGCGAGCGCCACACCGACCCATACAATGATCGTCGCCAGTGCGAGATAATTCAAACGTCGCAACACTAGATAAAGTCTCCTTAACAATAGAGCTGTAATTATTCGTTGATCGGAACGTATCGTGACGCATCGCAGGAAGAGGTCAGCCAAAGCGTCAATGCGGCGATTTTAACACATAAATAACCACCGGTCTCACAGCCGCCCGTCTTGAATTGGCAGACATTAGAGATGCTCGAACCTTGCCCGCCGGATGCCTGAGAGTGTGTTGACAACCTTCTTACTCAGCATGTAGAGTGCTCGGTTTTCCACACCCTTAAATCTCAGAGCGAGTGTTAATAACGAAGCCAGCCTCGTAAAAATTCCGGTGCGTCATTTATTATTTCTCGCCAATTACGAATTTATTATTTCTCGCTAATTACGAAAGGAAATCGAACAATGAAAAAAGTAGGCATTCTGGTCGGTCGCGAGCAGTCTTTCCCGGCGGCTCTGATCGAAAGAATCAACAAGCGCGGTCAAGGCGCGGTTCAAGCGGAGTTAGTGACGGTGGGCGGCGTACGGCTCGATTGGTCGAAGAGCTACGACCTGATTGTCGACCGCATCTCCCACGAGGTTCCCTTCTACCGCGGGTTCCTGAAGCGCGCTGCCCTCGAAGGCACGATTGTCATCAACAACCCGTTCTGGTGGTCGGCTGACGACAAGTTCTTCAACTACGCGCTGGCGAAGAAACTCGGCGTCGCCATCCCCCGCACCGTTTTGTTGCCGCAGAAAGATTACATCAAAGGCGTGACCGGTGACAGCTTGCGCAACCTCGAATTCCCTCTCGATTGGCAAGGCATTATCGACTACGTCGGGTTGCCGGCGATCCTGAAACCATTCGACGGCGGCGGCTGGAAAAACGTTTCGCGCGTCAACTCGCTTGAAGAGTTGTGGCGCGACTACGACCAGACTGGCACCCTCTGCATGACGCTCCAGGAGATGATTGACTTCGATCACTTCGTGCGCTGCTACTGCATTGGTCAAGAGGAAGTGATGATCATGCCGTATGACCCGCGCAAACCTTATCTCTCCGGCGAGCAGTACATCAACGACCCGAACTACCTGACACCGGAACTTGCGGCGCGTGTGACCGCCGACGTTCGAACGCTCTGCCGTGCCCTCGGCTACGACATCAACACCGTCGAGTTTGCGATCAAAGACGGCGTTCCCTACGCCATTGATTTTATGAACCCCGCACCCGACGCGAACCTTCACTCGGTCGGCGAGTTCTACCACAACTGGGTTTTGGGCGCCGTGACAGACTTGGTCTTCAAGCGTCTCGCCGAACCGCAGGCCGCTCCCCGTTACCGCTGGGATGCGCTGCTTAACCCGACTCCGGCAAGCCAGTTTTCGCAAGCGGTCGAGGCCGTCGCCTCCGCCGCTGAACAAGCCGCCCGCACGATCTTACCGAAACCCGTGCGTTACATTCCGTCTGACATCGCGGCCGGCGTCAGCGAACTGGTCAGCGACGCGACCACCGCCGTCTCTCAAATCATCGATTCCGTCATCGAATCGGATACGGCGAAGGCCAAAAGTTCGAAGCGCAAAAGTTTGCCGAGCACCACTGGTACATCAACAAAACGTAAAGCAACCACCAAAAAGACCATCACCCCGCCGACCGGTGAAACCGTTCCCGAAGTTTAGACAATTCATCGCTTCGCCCAAAAAGGAAGAAGGGCAACCCGTGGGTTGCCCTTCAAACTCCCGAATTGATGGTGGCCAGGGACGGAGTCGAACCGCCGACACCCTGATTTTCAGTC
>Ga0136617_10002347_pt1 | contig 16876 bp, 13 predicted proteins | sample AntDrymUQ3222106_2_FD_129672 | JGI IMG/M metagenome (GOLD analysis project Ga0136617, IMG submission 129672) | Polar desert sand microbial communities from Dry Valleys, Antarctica - metaG UQ322 (21.06) | ecosystem: Environmental > Terrestrial > Soil > Desert | place: Antarctica: Dry Valley...
CCCGACGTCGATGCCGTCTACATGGACGCCGTCCAAGCGATGACCGGGCGCGGCGGTTGGCCGATGACCGTGTTCCTCACGCCCACCGCCGAACCGTTCTACGGCGGCACCTACTTCCCCAAACCCCAGTTCCTCCGCCTCCTCGGGGCCATCGAGGACGCCTGGCGTACCCGCCGTCCCGAGCTGCTGCAGAACACCGGGCCGCTGCGCGAGGCGATCGGGCGCACGGCCCAACTCGAGCCGGCCGTCGAACTCCCTGCCGCGACCCACCTGGCCCGCGCCGTGCAGGCCCTCGCCCAGAGCTTCGACCAGGAGTGGGGCGGGTTCGGCTCGGCGCCCAAGTTCCCCTCGACGATGAACCTCGACCTGTTGTTGCGCTGGTACCTCCGCCGGGGCGAGGCGGGGGCCCACCAGGCCGTCGTCACCACGTTGGACGTGATGGCCTCGGGCGGGATGTACGACCACATCGGCGGCGGTTTCGCCCGCTACTCCGTCGATCGCGAGTGGCTGGTGCCGCACTTCGAGAAGATGCTGTACGACCAGGCCCTGCTGGTGCGGGTGTACACCCACGCCGCCGTCACCCTGGACGACGTCCGCTACCGCCAGATCGTCGCCGAGACCGTCGGCTACGTACTGCGCGACCTGCGCCAAGCGGCCGGCGGGTTCTCCTCAGCCGAGGACGCCGACTCCCCCGGGCCCGACGGCCACGGTCACGAGGGCCTGTTCCACACGTGGACACCGGCCGAGGTGCGGGCCACGCTCGACGACAACGCCGAGGCCGCCCTCGCCCACTACGCCATCACCGACGAGGGCAACTTCGAAGGCCGGTCGATCCCCAACCGCCTCCACGAGCGGGGCGACTGGGCTCGCGACGACGCGGCCGAGGACCGCCGCCGACGGCTGTTCGACGAGCGGGCGACACGGGCTCGTCCCGGACTCGACGACAAGGTGCTCACCGAGTGGAACGCGCTGATGATCGGCGCCCTGGCCGAGGCCGGCCGGCTACTCGACGAGCCGACCTGGGTCGACGCCGCCGTCGCCGCTGCCGACTTCCTGCTCACCGAACTGCGCCAGGCCGACGGCCGGTGGTACCGCTCATGGCATGCCTCCGGTGATCCGCCCGCCCGCCACGCCGCCCTGGCCGCCGACCACGCCGCCCTCGTCGAGGCCTTCGTCCACCTGGCCGAAGCCACCGGACAGGCCCGGTGGATCAAGGAGGCCTCGGCCACGGCCGAGACGCTGCTCGACCACTTCTGGGACGTCGACCGCGGCGGCGTGTTCACCACCCCCGACGACGGCGAAGCGCTCGTCGCCCGGCAGAAGGACGTCTTCGACAACGCCACCCCGTCGGCGAACTCGATGGCCGCGGTTGGCTTGTACCGCCTGGCCGCCCTGACCGGTGAAGCCCGCTTCGGCCATCACGCCGACCGCGTCCTGCGCCTCCTCGGCAGTGTCCTCGACCAGGCGCCGACCGGCTTCGCCCACGCCCTGGCCGCCGTCGACCTGCACCTCGAGGGCGTCACCGAGATCGCCGTCGTCGGCGATCGAGCGGACCTGCGGGCCGTCGTCGACGAGACATGGCGCCCCAACGCCGTGCTCGCATGGGGCGAGCCGTACGAGTCACCGCTGTGGGCGGGGCGCCGGGACGGCCACGCCTACGTGTGCCGCCACTACGCCTGCCAGGCACCCCAGACCACACCGGACGGGCTGCGGGCTCAACTGTCGAACGGACCGCCCGAGGCCCTCGACGGCGCCGACGAGGCGTCGTAGCGTCGGGCGGATGCTCGATCGGCTCTCGTTCGGCCGCACCGGTCACGACAGCACGCGTGTCATCTTCGGCGCTGCCGCGCTCGGCGCGATGCGCCAGGACAAGGCCGGCGCCGTGCTGGCTCAGGTGCGCGACCTTGGCATCAACCACCTCGATACGGCGGCGTCCTACGGTGACTCGGAGCTACGGCTGGCGCCGTTCCTGGCCACCCACGGCGACGAGTTCTATCTCGCCACGAAGACCGGCGAGCGCGGCGCCGACGGCGCCCGGGCCGAGCTCGAGCGTTCGCTGGAACGTCTCGGCGTGGACTGCGTCGACCTCGTTCAACTGCACAACCTCGTCGAGGAAGACGAGTGGACGCAGGCCCATGGCCCGGGCGGTGCCGTCGCCGGGCTGGCGCGCGCCCGAGACGAGGGGCTGGTCGCCGACATCGGCGTGACCGGCCACGGCGTGCGCATCCCGGCCATGCACCGGCGCAGCCTGGAGCGCTTCGACTTCGCCTCTGTCCTCCTTCCGTACAACTGGCTGATGATGCGCCAACCGGGCTACGCCGACGACGTCACCCGGCTCCTCGAGGTTTGCGCCGAACGGGACGTGGCCGTGCAGACGATCAAGTCGGTCGCCCGTCGCCGCTGGCCCGAGGGCTACCACGGCGCTCGGCGCTCGTGGTACGAGCCCCTCCCCGAGGGCCCGGCCCTCGACCGGGCGGTGGCGTTCGTGCTCGGACGGCCAGGGGTCTTCCTCAACACCTCGAGCGACGCCCGGCTCCTCGCCGCCATCGTCGCCGCCGCCGAGCGGGGCAACCCGATCCCCGCCGACGACGACCTCGCCGCCGATGCCGAGGCCGAGGACATGGCCCCGCTGTTCGACGGCCGCGAGCTCGAACGGATCTGAGCTTCTCGGGCTCCGCCGACCAGCCAAGCTGCATCGGCTGTGCCTCCCGTGCTCGCCACCGACCCTTCGGATCGGCGCTCGCGGACTCCGTGGACCCTCGGTCACGCTGATCAGACCGGGGCGGTCAGTCGGCGGCGGCGTAGGTGGCCAGGGCGGCGGGGATGGTGGTGTCGAGGACGCCCGGCTCGGCGGCGACGGCGGCCAGCCATGGCGGCCGGTAGAACGCCGTCACGGCGACGGGATCGTCGAGGCCACTGCCGGCGACGGCGAGGCGCACGAACAGCGTGGCGTAGTCGGGCGGTCGAAGATCGCGGGACAGTTCGAACAAGGCATAGGGGTCGGGGCTGACGGCGGCTTCACCGAGACGGAAGTAGGCCTGCGGCGTCGGGCCGTCCTCACCGCCGCCGACGATCCCCGGACCGTCGACCAGCACGGCGCCCCGCACGAGTCGCGGCCGGGCGCCGGCCAGCATGGTGGCGACGTAGGCGCCGAGACCGCGCCCGACGACCGTCGCCGGGCCGAGATGGGCCAGCGCCGCATCGGCGTCGGCGAGCAGCGTCTCGGCCGTGTAGCCCCCGCCGCGCGGGACCGTCGACGCACCGTGCCCGGTGAAGTCGAGGGCCATCACCGACCCCGACCACGGTGCCGCCCACGACGGCATCGCCGCCGTGCGTTCGCCGAGGCCGTGCAGCAGGAGCAGAGGCCGGCCGGCGCCACCGCGCAGTTCGTGCAGCGCGAGACGCACCTTGCCGTGGCGCAACCACGTGACCGCCGCGGTCATCCTGGCCGCCCGATGAGATCGAGGACGAGACCGGCGACGTGGACGGGCTCCTCGATGTGCACGAAGTGGCCGACGTCGGGGAGGATCTCCAGCCGTCCCTCGGGCGGCAGGAAGGGACGAACCTTCTCCGGCTCGGTGCCCCAGCCCATCTCTTCCATCTGACCGCCGAGCACGGCGAGGAACGGCATCGGCAAACCGGGCAGGCGCATCACCGTGCCCTCCGGACGCCACGGACCGAAGCCGCCCATGATCATCGTCGGGTCGATCTTCCAACGCCAGCCGTCGGAGTCCTCGCGAGCGCCGACCGATACGAGATAACGCAACCAGTCGGGGGACAGCCGGGGGTTCATCCGCCCCCGCCGCGCCGCCAGCTCGTCAAGGGTGCCGGGTCGGCGCTGGGCGTCGACGGTGCGCCGCCGCCGGTCGAGCCAGCGCTCGACGTCGGTGGCCAGCATGCGCGTGCGCTCATGCGACGCCACATCGGGCACGGCCCGCTTGTACGGCACGCCGTCGAGGTTGACGAGGTGGCTGTAGCGAGCCGAGCGCGCGTCGGCCAGCTGGATCATCATCGCCCCGCCCTTGCTGTGGCCGATGACGGGGATCGGATCAGGTCCGATGCGGTCCATCACGTTGAGGGCGTCGCGCAGATCGGCGTCCCACGAGTACAGCTCGGCGTGCCCGCTATCGCCGTGCCCGCGTTGGTCCCACGCCACCACCCGCCACCCGGCCGACGCCAACAGGGGGGCGAAGACGCTGTAGGTGCGAGCAAAGTCGAATCCACCGTGGACGAGCATGAGCGCCGGCGCGTCGTGCCGCCCCCACTCGTGAACGGCGAGCTGCACGCCGTTGGAGTCGATGCCGTACTGGCGGGCCGGGGCCTCGGCGCCCGGATAGGCCGTGGCCGTCACGTCACCCGCCAGCCCCCGCGATGAATGATCTCGTCGGGGCGGCGACGACGCTGGCGGACCGAGCGGCCGGGCCCGCCAGGTCCCGCGTCGTCACTCGACGTCGGACCGGTCGGATCGGCGCGATGACCGAGCGCGATGGCGCCCAGCATCTGCATCGACGACGGGATGCCGAGCGCCCGCCGCAGCGCCCGCTCACCACGGAACACGCCGAAGAACAAGGCACCGAGGCCGGCGGCCTCGGCCGCGAGGAGCAGCGACATCACCGACATCGACGCGTCAACGGTCCAATACGGCACCGGCCACGCCTCCGCCGACCCGCCGAGGCCGGTCGCCTGCTTGTCCGGCTCGGAGTAGCGGGCTGTGTAGGCCCGGGGATCGGCGAGGGGCAGGGCGATCACCGGGGCGTCGAGCAGGCGCTGCCAGCGGAACGCACCCCGACGCATCGCCGGCAATGTGATGTCCCAGAACCGGGCCGTCTCCTCACCCTCCAGCACGACGAGGTGCCAACCCTGGGTCTTGCCGGCGCTCGGCGCCCACGAGGCCAGCTCGACGAGCTCGCTCAGCAGTTCGGGGGCGATCGGGCGGCCGTCGAACGCCCGGGTCATCCGCCGGCGTCGGACGACGTCGGCGAACTCAGCCATCAGCGGCGTCTGCCGTGCAGACCCGGGACGGGTCAGCGCCCGCCGAGCTTGACGAGATCTTCGGCCATCGTCCAGCCGTAGACGACGAGGGAACCGCCCTTGTCGGCCGGGACACCGGCGAACAGCTCACGGCGGGCCGGATCGATCGCCTCCGGCTTGGCCGAGACGTGGTCGATGTAGCCGGCCTGACCGTTGTCCTTGACGACGAATGTCTTCTCGTCGTAGTTCGATTCGACGTCGAAGCGCTTGGCGAGGCGCCGGCCCCACGCCCGCTCCTCGCCGACGGCACGCACGCCGGGGCTGGGCGTCACGTCGTCGAGACCCTTGAAGGCGTCGAGCGCATCGGCGGCGACGAAGCGCGAGCCGACCACGACGTCCTCGTCGGGAAAGGCCATCAACGCGCGGTGGTACGCCTCGCCCATCAGGCCGCGCAACACTTGGTCGCGCTTGGCGCTGCGGCGCACGCTCATCAGGCCCAGCAGCACACACGGGGTGCCGCCGATGCGCTCCAGCGTGGAGAACGAGAAGCCGTGGAGTTTCCCGTCGATGCGGGCGGTCGTGACGAGGACCCAGTCCTCCTTGGCCTTGGAGAGTTCACCGATCCCGAACGCCCCCTCCATCGACGCAAACTCGTCGAGATCTGCGTCGGTGAGCGCCGATGAATCGTTCGTCTGCACCTGGACTGCCATATCCCCTTGCTCCCGATCGGTCGGATGCGTCTGCACCGGGCGGCGCAAACGATGCGAGACCAACATTGTACCGGCCCGAATCGGCCGGGTCCGATGCGGGTGCTTACAGGCCGACCGCGTCGTGGCCGAAGGCCATGCGCAACTCGCCGACGGCCCGATCGACGTCGACGCGGAACTCGTCGGAGAGCCGCAGCACCTGCGAGCCGAGGTCGAGCGTGACGACCGAATCGCCCGGGTGCTCGCGCAGGATGCGTTTGAGGCGCTGGATTTTCAACTCGTCGAGGGCGATGGAGGGGATCCGCAACGTCAACGGCGGCGCCGGTCCGGCGACGAGGCCGTTGAGCACCTCGACGCCGTGGGCGATGATCTGCAGGCGGGCCTCATCGCGCCGGTCGAGGCGGCCCCGCACGGCGACCACGAGGTCGTCGGCCAGCTTGTGCCCATGCTCGACGAACGTCCGCGGGAACAGCGTCACCTCGACGGTCGACTCGAGGTCCTCGAGCACGAACACGGCCATCTGGTCGCCCTTCTTGGTGAACTTGCGGGTCAACCCCGTGATCACGCCGCCGACGTGGACGGCGGCGCCGTCCGACAGATCGGCAACCTCACCGAGGCCTTGGTCGACCTTGCGCCGCAAGGCCCCCTCGACGCCGAACAGCGGGTGGTCGGACACGTACAGGCCGAGCATCTCCTTCTCGAAGCGCAGCTTGTCGGCCTTGTCGAACTCGCCCTCGGGGATCGATGTGCGCTCGTCGAACCCACCGGCGGCGCCGTCGCCAGCGTCGTCGCCCGCCCAGTCGCCGAACAGGCTCATCACGCCCTGCTCGCGTTCGCGGCGGCGCGTGATCGTGGTGTCGGTGATCAGCTCGAACACGTTGAGCAGGCCCTTACGGCTGTGGCCGAGGCTGTCGAAGGCGCCGGCCTTGATCATCGACTCGACCGCCCGCTTGTTGAGCACCGGTTCGGGCACACGCTCAGCGAACTCGTGGAAACTGGCGTAGGGACCGTTGGCGTCGCGCTCGTCGAGCAACTGGCCGACGAGGCCGGAGCCGACGTTGCGCACGGCCGACAGACCGAACGTGATCGCCCCCGGGCTGCCGAGCGGGAGCACCGTGCCTTCGGGCACCTCGCCCGGCTGCAGGGCGGCGAAGTCGGTCACCGAGCGGTTGACGTCAGGGGTGAGCACCTTGATGCCCATCGCCCGGCATTCGGCGATGTAGACGGCCGCCTTCTCCAGGCTGGTCTTCACGCTCGTCAACAGGGCGGCGAAGTACTCGACCGGGTAATGAGCCTTGAGGTAGGCCGTCTGGTAGGCGACGAGGGCGTAGCCGTAGGCGTGGGCCTTGCCGAAGGCGTAGTCGGCGAACGGCTCGATGATGTTGAACAACGCCGTGCCGACGTCGCGCCCGTAGCCCGTGCGCTCGCACCCCGCGACGAACTTGACCCGCTCCATGGCGATCAGCTCCCGCGACTTCTTTCCGCAGGCACGCCGGAGGTTGTCGGCGTCGGCGAGCGAGTAGCCGGCGGCGTGCTGGGCCACCCGCATCATCGACTCTTGGTAGATCATCAGCCCGTACGTGTCGCCGAGGACCTCCTCGAGCCCGGGGTGGAGATAGTTGATCGGTTTGCGCCCGTTCTTGCGGTCGGCGAAGTCGTTGTGCATGTTGGCCGCCATCGGCCCCGGTCGGTACAGCGCGAGAAGGGCGGCGACATCGTCGAAGCTGGTCGGCGCCAGGGCGCGCATCAGCGCCCGCATCGGCCCGCCCTCCAGCTGGAAGATGCCAATGCCGGCGCCGCGGCGCAACAAGGCGAGGGTGGCATCGTCGTCGAGGGGGACGGCGTCGATGTCGAAGTCGGGCTCCCGCTGGCCGCACAGCATGTCGACGGTGTCGGAGATGACGTCGAGGTTGCGCAGCCCGAGGAAGTCCATCTTCAACAGACCGAGGTCCTCGACGCCGTGCATCTCGTACTGCGTCACGACCGGCGCCTCGTCGGGGTTCTGGCCCGCCTCCGGCTTGCGCTGCACCGGGAGGTACTCGGTCAGCGGTTCCTTGGTGATGACGACGGCGGCGGCGTGGATGCCATCGGAACGCTTCAGGCCCTCCAGGCCTTTGGCCACGTCGACGACCTTCTTGACGTCGGTGTCGATGTCGTACATCGCCCGCAGCTCGGACGCCGCCTTGTACCCGTCGGCGTGCTTGGGGCTCTGCTCGAAGCAGTACTTGAGCGGCGTGTCGCGCCCCATCACGAGCGGCGGCATCGCCTTGGCGATCTTGTCGCCGACGCCGTACGGATAGCCGAGCACGCGGGCGGCGTCACGCACGGCGTTGCGGGCCTTGATCGTGCCGAACGTGATGATCTGGGCCACGTGGTCGCGCCCGTAGCGCTCGGCGGCGTAGCGGATCATCTCGTCCCGGTAGCGCGAGTCGAAGTCCATGTCGATGTCGGGCATCGAGATGCGGCTCGGGTTCAAGAAGCGCTCGAACAGCAGGTCGTAGCGGATCGGGTCGAGGTCGGTGATGCGCAGGCAGTAGGCGACGGCGCAGCCGGCAGCCGAGCCGCGACCCGGACCGACCCGGATGCCGCGGGTTCGGGCGTAGCGGATCAGGTCCCACACGATGAGGAAGTACGAGCTGAACCCCATCGAGGAGATGACGTCGAGCTCGAACTGGATGCGCTGGCGCACCGTCTCGGACAGGGTGGCGCCCCAGCGCTCGGTGGCGCCGCTCCACGTCAGGTGCTCGAGGTAGGCCTTGTCGTCGGCGAAGTCCTCGGGCAGCGGGAACGTCGGCAGGAGGGGCTTACCGAACGTGATGTCGACCTCGGTGCGCTCGGCCACCCACAACGTGTTGTCGCACGCCTCGGGATGGTCGCGGAACAGGTAGCGCATCTCGTCGGCGGTCTTGAGGTAGTGCTCGTGGCCCTCGAACTTGAACCGCTTGGGATCTGACAGAACGGCGCCGGTCTGCACGCACAGCAAGGCTTCGTGGGACTCGTGGTCCTCGCGGTGGATGTAGTGGGAATCGTTCGTCGCCAGGAGCGGGGCCTGGATCTTGCGGGCCAGCTCGATCAGCTGGGGGTTGGTGTCGCGCTGGGCCGGCAGGCCGTGGTCCTGCAGCTCGACGAAGAGGTGGTCTCGTCCGAAGATCTCCTGCAGCCGGCCGGCCTTGTCCAGCGCCCCCTTCTCGTCCCCGCGCAGGAGGGCTTGGAGGACGTGGCCGCCGAGGCACCCGGTCGTGGCGATCAGCCCGTCGTGGTGCTGCTCGAGCAGCTCCCAGTCGAGGCGCGGCTTGTAGTAGTAGCCCTCGAGGAAGGCCCGGCTGGAGAGCTGGATCAGGTTGCGGTAGCCCACATCGCTCTCGGCCAGGAGGAGCAGGTGGTAGTAGAGCTTCTGGCCGCCCTCGGTATCGCCGCCCGAGTCGTCGATGCGCCCCCGACGGGTCGGGCGCTCGCTGCGGTGGTCGTGGGCCATGTAGGCCTCGGTGCCGATGATCGGCTTGATCCCCTGAGCCCGGCACGCCTTGTAGAACTCCAGCGTGCCGTACATGTTGCCGTGATCGGTGATCCCGAGCGCCGGCTGGCCGTCGGCGAGCGCCTTGGCCACCAGCTCGTCGATGCGAGCCGCGCCGTCGAGCATCGAGAACTCGGTGTGGACGTGGAGGTGGGTGAACGAGTCGCCCACGCGAGGCCTTTCTGATCGATCGGGCACGACGTCGAGGTCGGCCAGCGGGTCAAATCACGCCGCTGTGATTCGCCGACCCTACCGGATCGCACGGATCGCTACGGCTCGTACCCGACGAGCTCGATGAGCGCAGTGCCGCCGGCAACCTGGGTCTCGCGGATCATCCCGACACCGGGCGCGTCGTCCCTCTGCTCGACCACGTCGGGCTCGAGCGGGGTCCAGTCCCGGGTGGTCACGACGCCGGTGTAGGACCCGGTGGGGCCGGCGACCCGGGCGTCCACGGCCAGCACCTCGCCCATGTCCTCGGCCTCTCCGACCAGGTACTCCTGGCGGTAGGCGTCGCCGACCGCCGGCGCCGCCGGCATCACGATGCCGGGCAGGGCGCCGTCGACGCCTGCCTCCCACGAGCCGTCGTGGTCGACCACCTGTCCATTCTCGTAGTTGTCGACCTCCTCGCCCAGGTACCACACGTTGCCGGCCTCGTCCTGTGCGTACCAGTCGTGGGTGTCCTCGACGATCTCGATGCGCTCGACCTCGCCGTCAGACTCGCCCTCGTAGACCCAGCGGCTGCCGGCGACGAACGGCAGGTACGGGTTGTCGATCGTGGCAGGTGCTGACAAGGCGGATCGTCAGAGGTAGGTGCCGGGGCGTTCGCCGGACTCGGGGGGCGGCTGCTGTCCCGGCATGCCGGGCATCCCCGGACCGCCCGGGCCGCCGGCGCCGGGTGGCAGCTGGCGGATCTGTTCGAGCTGCTGACGGGCGGCGAGCTGCTGGGCGAACAGCGTCGCCTGGATGCCGTGGAAGAGCCCCTCCAGCCAACCGACCAGCTGGGCCTTGGCCACGCGGATCTCCGACTCGCTGGGGACCTCGCCGTCCTTGAACGGCAGGGTCAGCATCTGCAGCTCCTCACGAAGGTCGGGTGACAGCGCCTCCGACAGCTCGACGACCGAACGCTCGAAGATCTCGGCTAAGCGTTCCCGGCTCGGCTCGTCGAGCGAGGTGGACGAGCGCACCTCTTCCAGCAGCGACTTGACCATCGAACCGATGCGCATCACCTTGGCCGGCGACGTGACCATGTCGCGGCCGTCCGCCGGCTCCGCGCCGCCCGTCTCACCGCCGCCCTCACCCGGCCCGCTCGTCACCAGCTGGCCGCGCTCGACCGGCTCGCTCTCGCCCGGTTCACCGGGCGTGGCCTCCGGATGGGCATCGTCGGTCGGTGTCGCGGAGTTGGTCATGAGGGTCCTTTCGTCGGGTCAGGCCGTCGCTGCCAGCAGCGGGACGAGCAGCTCGGCCGACGTCAGCGAACCATGCCGGCAGATGAGCTCGAACGGCCCCGAATCCTGAGGATCGTAGAAGCTGACGGGTTCGTGGGCGACAAGGGCAACGTCGCCGAGACGGGCGACGATCGGCGGCGCCATCGTCGGCCCGAACCAGTGCTCGTCGACGATCTGCTGACGCGAGACGACCCAGGCCAGGTCGCCGTAGGCCTCGCCGGCGAGGGCCAACAGGTCGGCGGCGGCGCCGGGGACAGCATGCCACCAGCGGAAGCGACCTTCGCCCGACTGCTGGGCGACGAGCCCGAGCACGTCGGGTCGCGGCTGGACGATGCGCTCGCCGACGTCGACCTGACCGTGGTCGGCGGTGACCAGCACGACGGTGCCGGCCGGCACGGCGGCGATGACGTCGGCGACCAGCCGGTCGGCGGCCCGGAGTTCGGCGTCGTAGAACTCACCGAAGCCGCGCTCGTGGGCGGTCTTGTCGATGCCGCCGTAGTAGGCGTAGACGACCCGCTCCCCGCCCTCGATCTGGCGGCGTACCTCGATCGGGATCGCCGACGCCGCCCGCCAGCCGACCGGCTTCGAGCCGCGCAGATGGGCCTCGGTGAACGCCGACCCCTCCAGCTCGGCCGGCGACACGACGGGCACGTGGTGGCCGAGGAAGGCGGGGAACGGCTGCACGTCGCGCGGCGGGTGGGCACGGCGTCGGTCGCCGGTGGCGCCAACCCAGCGCAAGACGTTGAGCACCTCGCCGCCCAGCATCATGCGGTAGCCGACGAGGCCGTGCTCGCCGGGCGTGAGGCCGGTGACGATCGAACTGAGCGCCGTGGCCGTCGTCGTTGGCGCCACCGTCGTGATCGCCTGGCCGACCATCGCCGCCAGCGTCGGCGCCAGCTCCAGACGATCCTGCAGCTGGTCCCAGCCGAGACCGTCGAGGACGAGCACGCAGACGTGGTCGGCCGCGGCCACCGGCGCCGGCATCCACGACGGCAACGTCGTCGCCCACGACCCCGGTCCGAGCAGGGCCGGCACGATGCCGCGCACGTTGGCGCCGGCGTAGTCCGGGATCATCGGCCCGGCGGTGGCGGCGTCAGTCGGCACGGCCGATGAGGCTAGGCCCGTACCATGGCCCTGTGCGTGTCTCGACCCGCGGCGACTACGCCAGTCGCGCCCTGCTCTCGCTGGCGCTGCACGCCGACGTGGCCGGGCCGACGTCGGTGCGCGACATCGCCGAGCGCACCGGGCTGCCGCAGCCGTACTTGGAGCAGATCCTGCTCGCCCTCAAGGGCGCCGGATTGGTGCGTTCCAAGCGGGGCGTTGGCGGTGGCTACGTGCTGGCCCGCGACCCGGCCGACATCCGACTCTCCGAGGTCGTCGCCGCCGTCGACGGTCCGATCACGCTCGGAGACTTCGGTGTACCCCACCAGGACGGCGCCTGCGATCACGAAGGCCAGTGCGTCCTCACCGCCGTGTGGAACGTCGCCGGCGAGTACATGCGCCACCACCTCGAGGGCTACACGCTGGCCGAGGTCGCCCGCATGGCCCAGGGCGACACCCCCTGGCCCGCCCCCACCGAACACGTCGAACCCGCCACCACCTGACGTCTCTCAGGGGGTGGTGGTGGCGAGGAAGGTGGTGAGGTCGGCGGGCAGCGGGCTGGTGAACGTGACCCGATCGCCGGTGGTCGGGTGGGTGAAGCTGAGCTCGGCGGCGTGCAGGAATGGTCGCGTCAGGCCGAACGTGGTGCGTCGGTCGCCGTAGACGGAATCGCCGACCAGCGGATGGCCGACGGCGGCCAGGTGCACGCGGATCTGGTGGGTCCGCCCCGTCTGCAGCGTGCAGGCCAGCCGGGCCAGCACGGCCGGGGTCGAGTAGCGATCGACGACCTGGTACTCGGTGCGGGCCGGCCGGCCGTCGGCCACGACAGCCATGCGCAACGGGTCGCCCGGGTCTCGGCCGATCGGCGCGTCGACGATGCCGTGGGCGGCCTCGGGATGGCGCCACACGACGGCGTCATAGCGCCGGCCGGCCGAGTGGTCGGCGAACTGTGCGACCAGAGCTGCCGCCGCTTCCGCCGTACGCGCCACGACGAGCAGACCGGAGCTGCCGGCGTCGAGTCGGTGGACGATGCCCGGGCGCATCGGGTCGCCGACACCGGCGATGTCCGGGAAGCGGGCCAACAGGCCGTTGGCGAGCGTGCCGCCGGCGTGACCAGCGCCCGGATGGACGACCAGCCCAGCCGGCTTGTCGACGACGATCACAGCGTCGTCGACGTGCACCACGGCGAAGTCGACGGCCTCCTCGGGACCGGGCGGAGCCGTTTCGGGCACCTTCGCCGGATCGACCTCGACGAGCTGGCCGGCCGTCAGTCGCACCTTGCCCGACGTCGCCACCGCACCGTCGACGCGCACGCCACCGGCGGCGACGACGGCCACGGCCACCGAACGACTGACGTCGGCCACCAGTGCCACGACGCGGTCGAGACGCTCGCCGTCGAGGGCGGTCGGCAGTTCCTCGCGGATCACGGCGCCTTCTCGGACGGTGACGGGGCGAAGAACGTGGTCAGGATGAGCAGGACACCACCGACGGTCACGCCGATGTCGGCGACGTTGAAGATCGGCCACCACTGCAGGTCGATGAAGTCGACGACGCCACCGCGCAGCCAGCCGTCGCCCCGGAGCAAGCGGTCGGCAAGGTTGCCGACGGCGCCCCCGACGATCAGCCCGACGGCCGGCGGGTACCACCGACTCTCGGCCCGTCCGATCGAAACCAGCAGGATGACGACGACCACGAGGGCGACGACCCCGATGATCGGACCGAGGCCGGTGCCTTGGGAGAACGCCATCCCGGTGTTGAAGGCCAGGTTGAAGCGCAGCGAGCCGACGAGATCGACGACGTGGCCGTCGGCCAGTGCGTTGACGGCCCAGTGCTTGGACAGTTGGTCGACGAGGACGACACCCGCGGCGATCGCCAGCGGCAGCCGCAGGCCCGGCGTCATCAGCGCCGTCCGATCCCCCCGACCTTTTCCTCGACGAGCTCGGTTGCCCACGGAATGGCCTCCAGCCGCTCGCGCGGGATGGGCCGACCGGAGACGACCGAGTAGCCGTACGTCCCGGCGCGCAGGCGGGCCAGCGCGGCGTCGATGTCGGCGATCGTCTGCCTCGCCTGGGCGGACAGGGCGAGGTCCCGTTCCCGCTCGACGACCATCGTGTCGCCCTCGCCGCTCTCGTCGTCGAACTGCACGTCACCCATCTCGGTGTCCTCGATGAGGCTGTTCGCCTCGTCCTCGAGGCGGTTGGCCTGGCCGAGCAGCGAGCTGCGCTCGTCGGTCAGCAGGTCGAACTGCGCCTTGACGAACTTGGCGTCGAAGTCCTTCGTATAGGCGAGGCCGTCCTTGGTCGTGCCGCGCCGTGCCGGGATCTCGATCCCGGCGTCAGCGGCCGGTGTGGTCGGACGGATCGGCGCACTGGTCGCCGTCGCTTTCGTGGCCACCGCGCTGGTCGACCGCGTGGCTGCGGACTTCGTGGCCGACTTCGTAGCGGCCGGCGCCTTCTTGGCTGGCGCCTTCTTGGCCGGCGCCTTCTTGGCTGGCGCCTTCTTGGCCGGCGCCTTCTTGGCGGCCGCCTTCTTGGCCGACGTCGGGGCGGCCGACTTCGCCCGCACCTTCGTGGCCGTCGTGGTCGTGGCCGCCACCTGCTTGGCGTTCCTGGCCGCCGACTTCACCGACGATGTGGCGGCCGTCTTCTTCGCCGCCGAGTTCGCCGCGGGGGCCTTGGTGGCCGTCTTCTTCGCCGTCGCCATGGTCGCGCTCGACCCTCCTCAGCTCGTGGAAGCGCCGGACTCTACCGGCGGGTGACGGTGATGGCGGGACTGTCCGTCCCCGTGTCGTCGGTGACGACGTCGCTGGCCAGCGTCTCGGAGCGCAGCAGGGCCTCATGGGTGCGGGCGGCGTCGATCCAGTCGGCGTCGGCGACGATCTCGAGGCGGATGCGGTCGGTCACGGCGAGGTCGGCATCGCGCCGTGCCTGCTGGATCATGCGCACGAGGTCACGGGCGCGGCCTTCGACTTCGAGCTCCGGCGTGACGTCGACGTCGAGCACGATCACGCCATTGCTCCGTGCGAGCGAGGCGCTCGGCTGGTCGCTGGCGGCCACCGTCGTCAGCGTGAACTCGCCCGCCTCCAGCCAGTGTCCGCCGGCGACGACACGCTCGCCCTCCAACGCCCACTCCCCCGCCTTGACGGCCCGGATGACGTCCTGGGTGTGGGGCCCGAGGCGGGGCCCGATGGTGGCCGGGACGACCTGGAGGACCTGGCCGGCGACGGCCGACACGTCGCTCGTGAGGACGACGTCGCGCACGTTGACCTCGTCGGCGATCACCGACGCGAACGGGCGCAGCAGCTCGGCGTCCGGCGTGGCGATGGTCAGCGTCGCCAACGGCTGGCGGACGCGGCGACCGTGCGTCTTGCGCACCGACAAGGTCGCCGAGCACACGTCGCGCACGTCGTCCATGGCGCGCGCGAGGTCATCGTCAGCCGGCAGTTCATCGGGCGACGGCCAGTCGCGCAGGTGCACGCTGCGTGGGCCGAGGACCGGCACGCCATGATGGAGGCCGTCGTGGATCTCCTCGGTGACGTACGGCAGCAGCGGCCCGGCCAGCCGGACGAGCACGTCGAGCACCGTGTGCAACGTGTCGATGGCGTCGACATCGCCCTCCCAGAAGCGCTGACGGCTGCGGCGGATGTACCAGTTCGTCAGGACGTCGGTGAAGCTGCGCACCTTGGCGCAGGCGCCGAACAGGTCGTAGTCGTCCATCAGGGCCGTCATCTCGAGCGTCAGCTGGCGCGTCTTGGCCAGCACGTAGCGGTCGAGGACGTGCGGGGACGACTCGGCGGCATCCCGGGTACGGCCGTGATGTCCGGCGACGTTGGCGTACAAGGTGAGGAAGGACCACGCATTCCACAGCGGCAGGAGAACCTGGCGTGCGGTGTCGCGCAGGCCGGCGGCGGTGACCGAGAAGTCATTGCCGCGCAGGATTGGTGACGACAGCAGGTACCAGCGCATGGCGTCGGCGCCGTGCACGTCGAACGTCTCCATCGGGTCCGGGTAGTTGCGCCGGCTCTTCGAAGCCTTCTGCCCGTCGTCGCCGAGCACCGTGCCGTGGCTGACGCACGTGCGGAACGCCGGGCGATCGAACAGCGCCGTGGCCAGCACGTGGAGGGTGTAGAACCACCCGCGCGTCTGGCTGGTGTACTCGACGATGAAGTCGCCCGGGTAGTGGTCCTCGAACCACTCGCGTTGCTCGAACGGGTAGTGCACCTGGGCGAACGGCATCGAGCCTGACTCGAACCAGCAGTCGAGCACCTCAGGCACCCGGCGCATCATCGATCGCCCCGTCGGGTCGTCCGGGTTGGGACGCACCAGCTCGTCGACCGCCGGGCGGTGCAGGTCGGTGACCGTGACCCCGAAGTCACGTGACAGCTCCTCGAGCGACCCGTACACGTCGAGGCGCGGGTAGGCCGGATCGTCGGACTTCCACACCGGGATCGGCGAGCCCCAGAAGCGGTTGCGGCTGATCGACCAGTCACGGGCGCCGGCCAGCCACTTGCCGAAGCTGCCGTGCTTGAGGTGGTCGGGGACCCACGTGATCTGCTCGTTCAGCTCGACCATGCGGTCGCGGAACTTGGTCACCTCGACGAACCAGGACGAGATCGCGCGGTACACCAGTGGCTGCTCGCACCGCCAGCAGTGGGGATAGCTGTGGTCGTACGTCTCGTGGCGCAGCACGAACCCGCGTTCCTTGAGGTCCCGGATGATCAGCGGATTGGCGTCGAAGACATGCCGGCCGACCCACGGCGCGACCTCGGGCGTGTACTGACCGTGCTCGTCCATCGGCACGATCGTCGGGATGCCGTGGGCGTTGGCGGCGACCTGGTCGTCCTCACCGAAGCCGGACGCCAGGTGCACGACACCGGTGCCGTCGTCGGTCGTCACGAAGTCGGCGGCGAGGACCTGGAAGGCCTGCTCGGTCCCGAACGTCGCGGTATCGGTGAAGAAGTCGAACAGGGGCGTGTAGCGCCGGCCGACGAGGTCGGCGCCCTTCAGTCGGGCGACGGGTTCGGGCGCCTCGCCATCGGCGCCGCCGAGGTCGCGGGTATAGGCGCCGAGGCGGGCTTCGGCGAGGACGTAGCGCCGCCGGGCGTGCTCGACGACGACGTAGTCGACGTCGGGGCCGAC
>Ga0136617_10002348_pt1 | contig 16874 bp, 14 predicted proteins | sample AntDrymUQ3222106_2_FD_129672 | JGI IMG/M metagenome (GOLD analysis project Ga0136617, IMG submission 129672) | Polar desert sand microbial communities from Dry Valleys, Antarctica - metaG UQ322 (21.06) | ecosystem: Environmental > Terrestrial > Soil > Desert | place: Antarctica: Dry Valley...
GTGGCCTCGGAGGCGATGTCTAGCAGGTCGTCGGAGAGCTGGAAGGCCACCCCGATGATCTCTCCGTACGATGTGAGGATCTCGATGGTCGTCGCGTCAGCACCACCGAACATCGCTCCGAAGCGTCCCGACGTGGCGATCAGCGAGCCGGTCTTTTGCGCGACCACGTCGAGGTAGAAGGCCACCTGATCCGCCTCGGCCGGCGCGCCGACCGTCTCGTGGATCTGACCCATCACGAGCCGCTCGAAGGTGTGGGCCTGAATGCGCACGGCCTCGGGCCCCAGGTCGGCGAGGATGTCGGAGGCTCGGGCGAAGAGGAAGTCGCCGGTGAGAATCGCCACCGTGTTGGTCCAGCGCGCGTTGGCCGACACCGCACCGCGGCGGACGACAGCTTCGTCCATGACGTCGTCGTGATAGAGCGTGGCCAGGTGCGTCAACTCGACCACCACGGCGGACGGCACGACAGACGGGCCGTCCATGTCTCCGAAGGCCGCTGCGAGCAGGACCACGAGCGGCCGGAACCGCTTGCCACCGGCTTGTACGAGGTGCCGTGCGGTCTCGGTGACCAGCGAGTCGTCAGAATGGACGGCCGCGAGCAACCGCTCCTCGACTAGCGACAGCCCGGATCGCACCGCTGCTTCGAGCTCAGGGTCGTGAAACTCGATGCCCGCGATGCCGTGCGCGCTGACGCTCACGACTAGCCGACGAACCGCGCCGCGGTGTCCGCCAACTCCAGCAGCGGCTGCGGCACGACGCCCATCACGACGGTCACGACCACCCCGAATGTCACCGCAGCCGAAGTGAAGGCGCCCGGGACGCTCACCGTAGGTCCGGTTTCGGCGGGCTCGGTCAGGAACATCAGCACAATGATCCGCACGTACGGGAACGCCAGCACCGCGCTGGCGATCACTCCGACGATGACCAGAGGGGTGGCCCCGCCCTCGACGGCCGCAGAGAACACCGCGAACTTGCTGGTGAACCCGCTCGTCAGCGGCAGGCCGGCAAAGGCCAGCAGGAACAGGGTGAAGACACCCGCGACAAGGGGCGATCGGCGGCCCAGCCCGGCCCACTGTGACAGGTGGGTGGCCTCCCCGTCAGCGTCCCGCACCAGCGTGACGACCGCGAAGGCGCCGATCGTCATGAAGCCGTACGCCAGCAGGTAGAACAGCGTGCTGGAGATGCCGGCGGTGGTCACCGCCACCACGCCGACCATGATGAACCCGGCATTGGCGACCGAGGAGTACGCCAGCAGGCGCTTGATGTCGGTCTGCGTGACGGCGAGCACGGCGCCAACCAGCATCGAGACAATCGCCACGCCCCAAATCAGCGGCCGCCAATCCCACCTCGTGTTGGCGAAGCCGACATAGAGCACCCGCGTGATCGCGCCGAAGGCGGCCACCTTGGTGCACGCCGCCATCAGGGCGGTGACCGGAGTGGGCGCACCCTGATAGACGTCGGGTGTCCAGGAGTGGAACGGCGCGATGCCGGCCTTGAACAGCAGCCCGACGACCAGCAGGCCGAGGCCCAGGAAGAGCAGGACGTCGTCATTCGGCGATCCGGTGGCGGCCTCGTAGATGCCCCGCAGCTTCACCGTTCCGGCATAGCCGTACAACAGCGCGACGCCGTACAGGAAGAAAGCCGAGGCGAAGGCACCGAGCAGGAAGTACTTGACCGCCGCTTCCTGCGAGAGCAGCCGGCGCCGGCGGGACAGCGCGCAGAGCAGGTACAGCGGCAGGGAGAGCACCTCAAGGGCCACGAACATCAGCAGCAGGTCGTTGGCCGACGCGAAGAGCATCATGCCGCCGAGTGCGAAGACGGTTAGCGGAAAGGCCTCGGTCTGGGAATACGTCGCCGTGGCGAGCCGGCGGTCGCTGGCCGAGCCGACCGTCATGGCCGCCTGCGCGACGAGGGCTCCGCCCGCATCGGCCGACCGCTCGGCCAGCATCAGCACGCTGGCGATACCCAGCACGGCCAGCGTGCCCTGGACGAACAGCGCCGGCCCGTCGACAGCGAGCGCCCCCGCCGCCGTCGTCTGGTGCGTGCCGGCGACGAGCACGACGGCCACCACGGAGGCGACGAGCCCGGCAAGGGCCACGAGCACCTGGGTCATGTGGCGGGCCGCCCGCGGCAAGAACGCCTCGACCAGCACGCCCACGCAGGCCGTACCGAACAGGATCAGCATCGGCGACAGAGCCGCGTAGGCGATCTTGGGCGCCTGGATGCTGTCAGCCGCCAGCACACCCAACGAAGAACTTGTCGTGCTCATTTGCCGTCACCCTTGGCCGTTGGTGCCGGGTCCGTGACACCCATGTCGGCCATCGTGGCATTGACGGCCGGCGTGATGATGTCGAGCACCGGTTTGGGATAGACGCCGAGCGCGACGACGAGGCCGAGCACCGGCGCGATGACCCACGCCTCACGGATAGATATGTCCCGCATCTTCGGGAGCGAGGGGTTGGGCGGGCCGTGCATGGTGCGCTGGTACACCAACAGTACGTAGAGCGCCGCCAGGATGATGCCGAGTGTCGCGATCACCGCCACCGGGCGGTTGACCGTGAACGTGCCGACCAGAACCAGGAATTCGCTGACGAACGTGTTGGTGCCCGGCAGCGCCAGTGCCGAGAGCCCAGCCAGCAGGAACGCGCCGGCGACGAGTGGCGCCTTGCTGGCCACGCCGCCATAGTCGGAGATCAACCGGCTGCCCCGCCGGGCGATGAGGAAGCCGACCACGAGGAACAGCGCGCCGGTCGACAGCCCATGGTTCACCATGTAGAGCACCGCGCCGGTGCCGCCCTGGCTGGTGAAGGCGAAGATCCCCAGCGCGATGAAGCCGAAGTGCGCAACCGAGGTGTACGCGACCAGCCGCTTGAGGTCCTTCTGACCCATCGCCAGCACCGCGCCATAGATGATCCCGACGACGGCCAGGACGAGCACCAGCGGCGCGAACTTCTGCGACGCATCAGGAAACAGCGGCAGGCACCAGCGCAGGAAGCCGTACGTGCCCACCTTGTCGAGCACGCCCACCAGCAGCACGGCCGGCCCGATCGGGGATTCTGCCCCGGCATCGGGCAGCCAGGTGTGGAAGGGCACCAGCGGCGCCTTGATGGCGAAGGCGATGAAGAACCCGAGGAACAGCCAGTTCTGGGTGGCTGGTGAGATGTCCAGCCCGACCAGGTCGCCGAACGCGAAGCTGTTGACGCCCTGATCCTTGCCGACGACGTACAGCGCGATGACCGCCACCAGCATGATGAGCCCGCCGGCCAGGGAGTAGAGGAAGAACTTCACCGCGGCGTACTGCCGGCGCGGTCCGCCGTAGGAGCCGATGAGGAAGTACATCGGGACCAGCATCGCCTCGAAGAAGACGTAGAACAGGAACAGGTCGGTGGCCGCGAAAACCCCGACCGTGCACGCCTGCAGCGACAGCAGCAGGCCGAAGAAGCCCTTCACCGATCGCTTGCCGGGCTCGGCGTCGTGCCACGAGGCCAGCACCACCACCGGCATCAACACGGCTATCAGCCCAATTAGCACTAGTGCGATGCCGTCGGCGCCGAAGCCGAAGCTCACCCCGAACTGCGGGATCCACGAGTACTTCTCGATGAACTGGAACCGCGCCCCACCCGCGACGAACCGCACGCACATCACGATCGCCAGGGCCAGCTCGATCAGGGTGAATGCCAGCGCCACAACCTTGACCAGTTGCTTCGGCCGGCTGCTGGGCACAGCCATCACGGCGAGCGCGCCCACCAGTGGCAAGACGGTCAGAATTGGCAGGTACGGCAGATCGCTCATCCGAGCTTCACCGCCAGCAGTGCCGCGACGACGGCCACCGAGCCTCCGAGCATCGTGAGGGCGTACGAGCGGACGAAGCCCGTCTGGGTCTTGCGCAACCGGCCGGACCCGCCGCCGACGAGCGCGGCGAAGCCGTTGACCGCGCCGTCGATGCCGCGGTTGTCGAACCACACCGACAACCGGGTCAGCCACTGGCCTGGTCGCATGAGGACCATTTCGTTGAAGGTGTCGGCGTAGAGGTTATTGCGCGCGGCCACCGTGGTCGGCGCGACCGTCGTTGGTGCCGTCGTCGGCACCGCTCGGGTGCCGAAGGCGTACCAGGCTCCGGCCACCCCGCCGAGCACGACCAGCAACGTCAGCCCGCTGACCACCGCTGGTGAGATGGTGTGGATGCCGGTCTCGACGGATTCGCCCACCGCGGGCTCGAGCCAGTGCTGCAGCACCCCGCCGTAGACGAGCAGGCCACCCGCGGCAACCGAGCCGATCGAGAGCACGATCATCGGCACCGTCATCACCCGGGGCGACTCGTGCGGATGCACGTCATCGGTCCACCTGCGCTCACCGAAGAAGGTCATGACCATCAGCCGGGTCATGTAGAAGGCCGTCAGCCCGGCGCCCAGCAACGCGGCACCGCCGAGCACCCAACCGGACGTGCCACCCTTGTCAAAGGCCGCCTCGATGATCTTGTCCTTGGAGAAGAACCCGGAGAACGGCACCATCCCGATGAGCGCGAGGTAGCCGGCCATCATCGTCCAGAACGTCAGCGGCATGACCGTGCGCAGCCCGCCGAAGCGCCGCATGTCCACCTGGTCGTTCATGCCGTGCATCACCGAGCCGGCGCCGAGGAAGAGACCGGCCTTGAAGAAGCCGTGGCACAGCAGGTGCAGGATGCCGATCGCGTACCCGGCCGGGCCGAGGCCCACGGCCAGGAACATGTAGCCGATCTGGCTCACGGTCGACCAGGCCAGCACCCGCTTGATGTCGTCCTTGGCGCAGCCGACGATGCAGCCGATCAGCAGCGTGATCGCACCGATCGCGGTCACGGCTGTGCGGCCGTCCTGAGTGAGGTCGAAGACCGGCGCCGACCGGGCGATGAGATAGACGCCGGCGGTGACCATGGTTGCCGCGTGGATGAGCGCCGACACCGGGGTCGGGCCCTCCATGGCATCGGGCAGCCAGCCCTGCAGGGGGAACTGCCCGGACTTGCCGCAGGCACCGATCAACAAGAGCAGCGCAAGCGCCAGCAAGGTGTTGCTACCTAGCGCGCCCACCCCGTCGAACACGCCGACGAACGACGTGGTGCCCAGCGTCGCGATCATGATGAAGATCGCCAACGTGAGCCCCACGTCACCGACCCGGTTGAAGATGAAGGCCTTCTTGGCGGCGGTCGCCGCGTCGGGCTTGTACTGCCAGAACGCGATCAGCAGGTACGACGCCAGGCCGACGCCCTCCCAGCCGACGTACAGCGCGAGGTAGCTGTTGGCCAGCACCAGGAGCAGCATCGCGGCGACGAAGAGGTTCAGGTATCCGAAGAAGCGCCGCCGGCCGGGGTCGTGCTCCATGTAGCCGATCGAATAGACGTGGATGAGGAAACCCACGCCGGTGATCAGCAGCACGAACACCGCGGACAGCGGGTCGTAGAGCAGCCCCATCTCGGCGGTGAACCCGTTGACGGTGATCCAGTCGAACAGCTTCAGCGTGACCGCACGTTCGGATTCACCGCGCAGCGCGAAGAAGTAGATCAAGCCCAGGAGGAAGCTCACCCCGACCGTCGCGCAGCCGAGCAGGTGGCCCCACTTGTCGGCGCGCTTGCCCGCCAGCAACAGCACGGCCGCGCCGACCAGCGGCAGCACGAGGAGGAGCCAGGAGCTGGTCAGTACGCCAGAGGCAGCAACATACGGCTCTGGAGCGGCGGCGAGCACGGAAGACACAGCCATCCTCGGGTCAGTACTTCAGCAAGTTGGCGTCGTCGACCGAGGCAGAGCGGCGGGTACGGAAGATCGACATGATGATCGCGAGCCCGACGACGACCTCGGCGGCTGCGACCACCATGACGAAGAAGGCCATGATCTGCCCGTCGAGGGTGCCGTGAATGCGCGAGAACGTGATGAGCGTCAGGTTGACGGCGTTGAGCATCAACTCGATGCACATGAACACCACGATGGCGTTGCGCCTGATCAGCACGCCCACCGCGCCGATGGTGAACAGCGCGGCCGACAGCATCAGGTAGTAAGTAGGTGTCACGTCTGGTCCTTGGTCCGCGCCTGCTCGACAGAGATCGGCCGGACGACCGCGCCCGGACCGCCGGAGACGGGCGGGATGCGTTCGCCGCTGCGGATCTCAGTGCCCACTCCCGTGCCGTCGGGCAGCAGTGCCGGAGTGACCACAGAGTTGGAGGTCGCGAGAACGCCGGGACCCGGCAGCGGGCCTGGGTAGCTGCCGTCACGGAACCTCCGACGAGACAGGTCGCGCTGGCTGACCCGCTCTTCCTTGGTGCGCTCGACATGGGCCAGCACCATCGCACCCACGGCCGCCGTGATAAGCAGGGCGCTGGTGATCTCGAAGGCGAAGACGTAGTCGGTGAAGAGCAGACCGGCGATCTCGTCGACGTTGTCGCTGTAACCCGCCTTGGCACCCAACTCCTTGCTCGTACCGATGCCTTGCACCGTGGACAGCGCCCGGGCCAGCGCTGCGGTGACCAGCGCGGCGAAGCCGATACCCAGGACCGCTGCCGCGACCCGTTGGCCGCGCAGGGTCTCGACGATCGAGTCGCTGGCGTCGCGTCCCACCAGCATGAGCACGAACAGGAACAAGATCATGATGGCGCCGGTGTAGACGATGATCTGCACCATGCCGATGAACGGTCCCTGCTGGACGGCATAGAACACGCCGAGGCTGAACATGGTCATGACGAGAAACAACGCGCAGTGCACGGCGTTGCGGGCCAGCACCATGCCGATCGCGCCGGCGAGGGCGATCGGGGCGAGGATCCAGAAGGTGACGGCCTCACCGGCGCTGACGGTCTGGGCGGCGGCCAGCGCGGTACTCATGACTCCTCCGCGGGAAAGAGTGCGTCGTCGGAACTCATGACTCCTCCGCGGGAAGAAGGGCGTCGTCGGAACGCCCTCATCGCTTCCTCCTGGCCGCGCCCGGCTCACCCGTTGGTTGCGGCTGGCGGGCCCCGGTGACGTCAGGGCTTTGCACACCGCTGTCGGGAAGATTTGCCTCGGCGGCATTGGAGGTCTGGGTTGTCTGGGCTCCGGCCGACGCCCCGGGGTTGCCGATGGCCCCCACGTAGTAGTCCCTCTCGGTGTCCCCCAGCCGCATCTCGTGCGGCGGCTGTTCCATGCCTGGGAGCAGCGGAGCCAGCAGTTGCTCCTTCGTGAAGATCAGGTCCTCCCGACTATCGGATGCCAGCTCGTACTCGTTGGACATCGTGAGGGCGCGGGTGGGACAGGCCTCGATGCACAGCCCGCAGAAGATGCAGCGGACGTAGTTGATCTGGTAGATGGCGCCGTAGCGCTCACCGGGGGAGTAACGCTCCTCGTCGGTGTTGTCCGCACCCTCGACGTAGATCGCGTCGGCCGGGCAGGCCCAGGCGCACAACTCACAGCCGACGCACTTCTCCAGCCCGTCGGGATGCCGGTTGAGCACGTGCCGCCCGTGATAGCGCGGCGCCGTCGGCTTGACCTCGTCGGGGTACTGCTCGGTCGCGACCCGTTTGAACATCGTCGCGAAGGTCAGGCCGAAGCCCTTGATCGAATCAAGCATCGGCTGGCCCATCGTCGGAGTCGTCGTCGGATGAGCCGGCGCTGCGGCCGCCGGTGCTGGCCAGCTGCGCCTTCTTGATTCGCGGCGACGGTGGCACGACGAGGTCCATCGGCGGGAGCGGGAACGGCAGGCCGTCGTCCTCTTCGGACTTGCCGGCATCTTCTGCCGCCGGCTCGCTCTCGGGCCAGAGGAACACGATGAGCAGCCCGATGGCCAGCGGGATGCCGATGATCTGCAGCAGCCGGCTGCGTTCGTAGTCCTGAGCGCCGAGTACGCGGACCGCGTCGACGAGCAGGATCCAGAGGAGACTGAGCGGCACGAGCACCTTCCAGCCGAGCGCCATGAACTGGTCGTAGCGCAGCCGGGGCAGCGTTCCGCGCAACCAGATGAAGACGAACAGCGCGATGAGCAGCTTGCCGGTGAACCACAGGACCGGCCACCAGCCGGTATTGGCGCCCTCCCACAGAGATATCGGCCAGGGCGCCCGCCAGCCACCGAAGAACAGCGTCGTGGCCAGGGCCGAGACCGTGACCATGTTGATGTACTCGGCGAGGAAGAACAGCGCGAACTTCAGCGAGGAGTACTCGGTGTGGAATCCCCCGACCAGCTCGGATTCTGCCTCCGGCAAGTCGAACGGCGCCCGGTTGGTCTCGCCCACCGCTGATATCGCATAGATGATGAAGCTCGGCGCGAGCAGGATCGCGTACCACGAAGGCAACTGGACGACTGCCCCGAACAGCTCCGCCTGCGACCCCCCGGCCTGCGCGGCGACGATCTCGCTGGTCGACAGCGACCCGGCAGTCAGGAACACCGCGACCATCGACAACCCCATCGCGACTTCGTACGAGATCATCTGCGCCGCGCTGCGCAGGGCGCCGAGCAGCGGGTACGTGGAGCCGCTCGACCAGCCTGCGAGCACGATGCCGTAAATCCCCAGTGACGAGCAAGCGAGCACGAACAGCACGGCGACCGGCAGGTCGGTGAGTTGCAGTGGCGTGTGGTGTCCGAACACGCTGACCGTCGGGCCGAACGGGATCACCGAGAAGGCGAGAAACGCCAGGATCGTCGACAGGATCGGCGCCAGGATGTAGACCGGCTTGTCGACCATCACCGGCACGATGTCTTCCTTGAACGCCAGCTTGATCCCGTCGGCGAGGCTCTGCAGCAGGCCGAACGGCCCGACCCGGTTGGGGCCGATGCGGTTCTGCATCCGCGCGACGACGCGGCGCTCCATCCAGATCGTGAACAGTGTCATCACGACGAGGAAGACGAACACGGCAACGACCTTGGCGATCACCAGCCAGATCGGCTCGGACCCGAAGTCTTCGAGCTTGGTTGTATCCGCGGCGGTGATCACTCGGCACCCCCGGCAGCGATGCGTACGACCGAGCCACTGTCGGCCGCCAGGCTGGCGCGCACTGCCGAGCCGGGCGATCTGGTCGGTAGCCACACCACGCGATGGGACAGGTCGGCGAGCACCAGCGGCAGGGTGATGCTGCCGCGGTCGTTGGAGACGGTGACCGGCTCGCCCTCGACAGCCCCGATCTCGGCGGCGGTGGTGGCCGACAGGTGAATTCGTGGCCGCTTGGCGGTGCCGGCCAGGTGTGGCTCGTCGCGCTGCAATGTGCCGTCGTCGAGCAGCCAGTGCCAGGTCGCGAGCACCGCTTCACCCTCCGCGGGCTGAGGAACTGGTGCAGCGGTCATCGTCGGCGCCGGTGGCCGGGCGTTGGTGGTCGCCCCACCGAATGCCTGCCACTGCGCGTGGATGGCCTCGACGGTAGCGGTGTCGAGCTCGACCCCCAGCTCGCCGGCGAGGCCGTCGAGGATGCGCGCGTCGCTCAGCGCTCCGGTGCCCCGTAGCGTCGTCTCGAACTGTCGCGGCCGGCCTTCCCAGTCGACGAAGGTGCCGGACTTCTCGACCGCGGGCGCGACCGGCAGCACGACGTCGGCATGTGCGGTAACCGCCGAGGGCAGCAACTCCAGGCTGACCACGAAGCCCGCAGCCGCGAGAGCCTCCTCGGCCAGCGCCGGGTCGGGCAGGTCGGCCGGATCCACGCCGCCGACGAGCAAGGCCGACAGCTCGCCGTCGCGGGCGGCCGTCAGGATCCCGGTCGTGTCCCGGCCCGGTGTGACCGGCAGCGGCTCACACCCCCACGTGCGGACCATCTCGGCGGACGCCACTGGATCGGACACCAGGCGGCCACCGGGCAACAGGTTGGGCAGCGCGGCAGCCTCGATGGCGCCCCGCTCGCCGGCTCGTCGCGGGACCCAGGCCAGCTTCGCCCCGGTCGCGCGGGCCAGTCGCGCCGCCGCCGACAACGCGCCCGGCACGCCGGCCAGCCGCTCGCCGACGAGGATCACGGCGCCGGTCCCGCGCAGCTCGCCGGCCGGCTCGGCCAGGTCGGTGTCCGCGGCGCGCAACGTATCGAGGATGCCCGCTTCGCCGCCCGGCACGATGCGCAGCAGGCCGCCACCCAGTTTGCGCAACCCGTTGCTCGTGAACGGCGCGACGCTGAAGACCTTCATACCGGATTCGCGGATCGCCTTGCGCAGGCGCAGGAAGACGATCGGCGACTCCTCCTCGGGCTCGAAGCCCACGAGCAGCACGACTGGCGCGGATTCGAGCTCGGCGTAGGTGACGCCACCCGCAGACGGGGCAGAGCGCACGACCTGCGAGGCGAGAAACGCAAGCTCTTCGGCAGAGTGCGGGCGGGCCCGCATGTCAACGTCGTTGGTGTCCAGCCCCACCCGGGCGAACTTGGCGTAGGCATAGGCGTCTTCGACGGTGAGCCGGCCGCCGGGGAGCACGCCGACCCCCGCGCCGTTGTCCCTGGCTTCGCGCAGCCCCTCGGCAGCGCGCTCGAGCGCCTCGGGCCACGACGTCGGGACCAGCTCACCGGAACCGTCACGGACGAGCGGGGTCGTGATCCGGTCGCTGGCGAAGGCGTACGTGAACGCCCAGCGGCCCTTGTCGCAGTTCCACTCCTCATTGACCGCGGGGTCCTCACCGGCCAGCCGCCGCGTCACTTTGCCGCGCCGCCAGTCGGTGCGCTGCGCGCAGCCGGAGGCACAATGCTCGCACGCCGACGGGGTGGACTGCAGGTCGAACGGGCGGGCGCGGAATCGATAGGCGGCGCCGGTCAGCGCGCCGACCGGGCAGATCTGCACGGTGTTGCCTGAGAAGTACGACTCGAACGGCTCGTCTTCATAGATGGCGACCTGCTCCAAGGCCCCCCGCTCGAACAGCTCGATGAAGGGGTCACCGGCGATTTGCTGGGAGAACCGCGTGCACCGGGCGCAGAGCACGCAGCGCTCGCGGTCGAGCAGCACCTGCGTGGAGATCGCGATCGGCTTGGGGAAGGTCCGCTTGACGTCGTGGAACCGGCTGTCCGGGCGGCCGTGGGCCATCGCTTGGTTCTGTAGCGGGCACTCGCCACCCTTGTCGCAGACCGGGCAGTCCAGCGGGTGGTTGATGAGCAGCATCTCCATGTTGCCCTGCTGCGCCTTGTCAGCGACCGCGGACGTGAGCTGAGTCTTGACCGCCATGCCGTCGGTCACCGTAACCGTGCAGGAGGCGACCGGCTTGCGCTGGCCCTCGACCTCGACGATGCACTGCCGGCAGGCGCCGACCGGGTCGAGCAGCGGGTGGTCACAGAACCGCGGGATGACGATGCCGAGGATCTCGGCCGCCCTGATGATCAAGGTGCCCTCGGGCACCTGCACCTCGAAGCCGTCGATGGTGACGGTCACATAGCCGGGCGGCGGCTCGACACTCGGCTGCACTGATTTCTCCGAAGTCGTGGTCACGGGCTCGTCACCCCGACCAGCGCCTTGCGCGAGCTGAACGGACACCCACCGTGCTCATAGTGCGCGACGTACTCGTCGCGAAAGTACTGGATCGACGAGACGATCGGGCTGGTCGCACCGTCACCCAGCGCGCAGAACGCCCGGCCGAAGATGTTGTCGCAGGTGTCGAGCAGCGTGTCGATGTCCTCAGCAGTGCCGTCGCCGGCCTCGAGCCGCTCGAGGATCTGCACCATCCAGTACGTCCCCTCTCGGCACGGGGTGCATTTCCCGCACGATTCGTGGGCGTAGAACTCGGTGAACCGCAGCGCGGCCCGGACGATGCAGGTGTTCTGATCGAAGATCATCAGCGCGGTCGTGCCAAGCAGCGAGCCGGCCGCCACCATGCCCTCGAAGTCAAGCGGGGCGTCGATGTGCTCGGCCGTCAAGAACGGTGTCGACGAGCCGCCCGGGGTCCAGAACTTCACCTCCGAGCCGTCGCGCATCCCGCCGGCCAGGTCGATCAACTCACCCAGTGTCGTACCCAGCGGCACCTCGTACTGACCAGGGTTGTTGATGTGCCCGGACAGGCTGAAGATCTTGGGGCCCGACGACTTCTCGGTGCCCATCGACTTGAACCAGTCGGCCCCGCCGAGAACGATGAACGGCACGCTGGCGATCGTCTCGACGTTGTTGACCACCGTCGGCGCGGAATACAACCCGTGCGTCGCCGGGAACGGCGGCCGCAGCCGGGGCTGCCCCCGGAAGCCCTCAAGGGAGTCCAGCAGCGCCGTCTCCTCGCCGCAGATGTACGCACCCGCTCCACTGTGGACAGTGAGCTCGAGGTCGAAGCCGGAGCCGAGGATGTCGGTGCCGAGATAACCGGCCTCACGAGCTTCCTTGATTGCCGCGTCGAGCCGGCGCCGGCCGTGCACGAATTCGCCTCGGAGATAGATGAACGCGTGATTGGAGCGCACCGCGTACGAGGCGATGATGATGCCCTCGATCAACGAATGCGGGTCGGCCATGATCAGCGGGCAGTCCTTGCAGGTGCCCGGCTCGCCCTCGTCGGCATTGATAACCAAGTAGTGAGGCTTCGCGACTGTGTCGTCGGAACCCTCAGTGGTTTGGGGGATGAAACCCCACTTCATGCCGGTCGGGAAGCCGGCGCCGCCTCTGCCGCGCAGTCCAGAGTCCTTGACGACGGCGATGATGGCGTCGGGCTCCATGTCGAGCGCCTTGCGCAGGCCACGGTAGCCCTCGGTGCGTTCGTACGTCTGGAGTGTCCAAGACTCGGGCAACGCCCAGCGCTTGGTGAGGACGGGAGTCAGCGGCATGGTTAGCGCACCTTCCCCGAGTTGGTTGGCTCGGGGTACGGCGGGGCCTGCTGGCCACGGTCGGCGGCCAGCCGCAACCCGATCAGCGTCGGCTCGCCTGCTGGGCCCTCGCCCACCGCCTCGGATCGCGGGTCCCCGAAGCCGGCGAGCAGCCGCTCGATCTCGCGGAACGTACACAGGCTCGCGCCACGGGTCGGCTTGGGCAGCGAGCCATTGCCCCCGTCGGCCAGCGAATCGACCAACTCCCGAGCGGAGTCAGGCGTCTGGTTGTCGAAGAACTCGTAGTTGACGGTGACGACCGGGGCGTAGTCGCACGCGGCCAGGCACTCGGCATGCTCGAGGGTGATATTGCCGTCGGGGACCGTCTCGTTGTGACCGATGCCGAGGTGCTCCGACAGGGCCTCGAAGATCTCGTCACCGCCGAGGATGCCGCACAGCGTGTTGGTGCAGACACTGACCAGATAGTCACCTGTTGGGCGCCGCTTGTACATCGTGTAGAAGGTCACGACGGCCCCGACCTCGGCCTTGGTCAGCCCGAGCTCCTCGGCGCACAGCGTCACCCCGGCCGGGGTGACGTAGCCCTCCTCGGACTGCACGAGGTGCAGCATCGGCAACAGCGCCGAGCGCGGCTGCGGGTAGCGCGCGATGATCTCGCGAGCCTTGACCCGGGTCTCTTCGGTCAACGCCATCAGCGGTCGACACCGCCCATCACCGGGTCGAGCGAGGCGACGGCAGCGATCGCGTCGGCGATCAGGCCGCCCTCGCACAGTGCCCCGACTGCCTGCAGGTTGACGAAGGACGGGTCGCGCCAGTGGCACCGGTATGGCCGGGTGCCGCCGTCGCTCACCACATGGAAGCCCAGCTCACCGCGCGGAGACTCGATGGGCACGTACACCTGTCCGACCGGCACGCGGAACCCCTCGGTGACCAGCTTGAAGTGGTGGATCAGCGCCTCCATCGACTGGCCCATGATGTTGCGAACGTGGTCGAGGGAGTTGCCCAGCCCATCGGCGCCCAGCGCGAGCTGCGCCGGCCAGGCGATCTTCTTGTCCTCGACCATGATCGGCCCCGGCTCCAGCTTGTCGAGGGCCTGCCCGATGATGCCCAGCGACTCGCGGATCTCCTGGATTCGTACGGTGTAGCGGCCCCAGGCATCAGCAGATTCGGCCGTCACGACGTTGAAGTCGTAGTCTTCGTAGCCGCAGTAGGGCTGCACCTTGCGCAGGTCCCACGGCAGGCCGGCCGAGCGCAGCACCGGGCCGGTGACGCCCAGCGCGATGCAGCCGGCGACGTCGAGATAGGCGACGTCTTGTAGCCGCTTCTGCCAGATCGGATTCCCGGTGAGCAGTTGTTCGTACTCGTCGACCCGACCCCGCTGGTACGGGATGAACTCGCGGATCTGCTCAACGGCGCCCGGGGGCAAGTCCTGGGAAACACCGCCAGGGCGGATGTAGGCCATGTTCATCCGTAGCCCGGCGACCATCTCGAAGATGTCGAGGACGTGCTCGCGGTCGCGGAAGCCCATCGTCATCATCGTCAGCGCGCCGATCTCCATGCCCCCGGTGGCCAGCCAGACCAGGTGCGAGGCGACGCGCTGCAACTCCATCATCAGCACCCGGATCGTGGTCGCCCGGGTTGGCGCTTCGATGCCGAGCAGCTTCTCGACGGCCAGGCAGTAGCCGGTCTCGTTGAAGATGTTGGCGAGGTAGTCGGCCCGGGTGACGAACGTGACGCCCTGGGTCCAGTTGCGGTATTCGGTGTTCTTCTCGATGCCCGTGTGCAGGTAGCCGATGACCGTACGGGCCTGGGTGACGGTCTCGCCCTCGAGCTCGAGCACCAGCCGGAGCACGCCATGCGTCGATGGGTGCTGCGGGCCCATGTTGACGACCAGTCGCTGCTCGCTGATCGGGTCGCGCTCGCCGAGAACTGAGTCCCAGTCGCCGCCGGTGACCGTGTAGACCCGGCCCTCGGTGGTTTCGCGTTCGGCGGCGTAGGGGTCGCGTGCCTCGGGAGGCAGTGAAGCGCTCACCGGTAGGCCCTCCGCTCATCGGGTGGCGGGATCTCGGCCGCTTGCCCGTCGACAGGCTTGTACTCCACGGGCACCCCGCCCAGCGGGTAGTCCTTGCGCTGCGGGAAGCCGCCCCAGTCATCGGGCATCAGGATCCGGGTGAGCGCCGGATGACCGTCGAAGACGATGCCGAACATGTCCCAGGTCTCGCGCTCCTGCCAGTCGGCGGTCGGGTAGACCGCCGTGACGCTCGGCACATGCGGATCGTCCACAGTGGTCGCCACCTCGAGCCGGATCCGCCGCCGATAGGTCATCGACGTGAGGTGGTAGACGACGTGCAGGCGCTCGGCTTGGTCGCCGTCGGCTCCGCCGACAATGTCTTTGTAGTCCACTCCGGACACACTCGAGCACAGCTCGAAACGCAGCGCCGGATCGTCGCGCAGCGACTTGCACACCTCGGCGATGCGGTCCTTGCGTACGTACATGGTCAGCTCGCCGCGGTCGACGACGACCCGCAGGATCGCGTCGTTGAACCCGGGATATGCCACTTCCAGGGCGTCGGTGACCTCGTCGAAGTAGCCGCCGTACGGGCGCTCGGACGTGCCCGGGATGACCTGCTTGCGGACCAGCCCGCTGTAGCCGGACGTGTCGCCGCTGCCGCTCACGCCGAACATCCCGGTGGGCTTGTCGTCGGTCACTTCTTCGCGAACCTCTCCGACGACGGTAGGACGCCGTAGCGGGGTCCGCCCTCGATCTGCTTCACGCGCTTCTCACCCAGCGGCTCGTGCTGGATCTTCTCGTGCAGGCGCAGAATCGCGTCGATGAGCATCTCGGGGCGGGGCGGGCACCCGGGCAGGTAGATGTCGACCGGGACGACGTGGTCGACGCCCTGCACGATGGCGTAGTTGTTGAACATGCCGCCGCTGCTCGCGCAGACACCCATCGACAGCACCCACTTGGGCTCGGGCATCTGGTCGTAGATCTGCCGTAGCACCGGCGCCATCTTCTGACTCACTCGGCCGGCCACGATCATCAGGTCGGCCTGCCGCGGTGAGGCGCGGAAGACCTCCATGCCGAAGCGGGCCAGGTCATAGCGGGGCGCACCGGCGGTCATCATCTCGATGGCGCAGCAAGCCAGCCCGAACGTCGCCGGCCAGAGCGATGACTTGCGGCTCCAGTTGACCAGCTTCTCGACGCTGGTCAGCAGGATCCCGCTCGGCAGCTTCTCTTCTAGTCCCATGTCAGTCCCAGTCCAACCCGCCGCGTCGCCAGACGTATACGTAAGCGATGAAGACCGCGCCGATGAAAAGGACCATCTCGACCAGGCCGAACACCCCCAGTTGCTCGTTGGCCACTGCCCACGGATAAAGGAAGATGATCTCGATGTCGAAGATGATGAACAGCATCGCGGTCAGATAGAACTTGACCGGAAACCGCCCCCCACCGATCGGTTGCGGAGTCGGCTCGATGCCGCATTCGTACGCGTCGAGCTTGGCTCGGTTGTAGCGCTTCGGCCCGATGAAGCCGGCCGCAACGACCGAGAACACGGCGAACCCCGCAGCGAGGACGAACAACGCGACGATGGGGAGGTACGGGGTCAGCACGTTGTTCTCCTTTCAACGGGAATTGGTGCCAGACTACGGGGCAAGCGGGGCCTAGCGGCCAGCGCCCTGCTCACGCCGCGGGTGCCGCCGTGCTCATGCCGCCGGTGCCGCTGGCTCATGCCGCCGGAGCCGCTCTGGCCAGGCCGTTGATCACCCGGTCCATGGCGTCGCCACCGCGCGGATCGGTCAGATTGGCCATGAGCTTCAACGCGAACTTCATCAACAGCGGGTGCGGAAGGCCGTGCCGGGTGATCAGTTTCATCACGCTGGGGTGGCCGATCAACTCGACGAATACGCCGCCGAGCCGGTAGTAACCACCATAGGCGGCCTTCAGTGCCTGGGGATACGCCCGCAGCGCGCGCTCACGACCCAGCCCAGGCTGGCGATCTAGCGCCTGCAGGACAACCTCGGCGGCCATCTCGCCGGACTCCATCGCGTACGCGATGCCTTCGCCATTGAACGGATTGACGCACCCACCCGCGTCGCCGACGAGCAGCAGGCCGCGGGTGTAGTGCGGCTTGCGGTTGAACCCCATCGGCAGTCCGCCGCCGCGGACCGGCCCGGTGGCGTTCTCCTCGGCGA
>Ga0136617_10002349_pt1 | contig 16867 bp, 11 predicted proteins | sample AntDrymUQ3222106_2_FD_129672 | JGI IMG/M metagenome (GOLD analysis project Ga0136617, IMG submission 129672) | Polar desert sand microbial communities from Dry Valleys, Antarctica - metaG UQ322 (21.06) | ecosystem: Environmental > Terrestrial > Soil > Desert | place: Antarctica: Dry Valley...
AGCGAATGTTGCGACCTTTTGCATTGTCGCGGGTGAAATCCTCGCCGCCTTCGATGTAGTTCAAGGTCGAGCCATGCAGATCTGCGCTCCCGCTGATCAGAAACGGCATTTCCTTCGCGAGCGGTTGCAGCACTTCGCTGCCCGCTTTTCGAGTCGCGAGCTTCGCATCGGTAGGATATGAGGGAATTTTCGAGAAGAGGTCGGCGGGAACTTTCTTGTCGACCGCATCGTCGAGAAGTTGGGCCTGCTCCGGATTCTTCGTCCGCCAATCCTCGTAGGATTTTTCCCAGCGCCGATACTGCCGGACGAGACTCTTTTTGTGCTTACTAAAATACTCGCGCGTTTCCTGCGAGACGAAGTAGTGCTCCTCGGGCAAACCGAGATGGCGCCGCGCTTCATCGACGAATTTTGCCCCCGCTTCGCCGTGGGCCTTGGCAGTGCCCGCCACTTCCGGAATCCCTTTTCCGATGACCGTCTGCGCGATGATCATCTGCGGTTTGCCATTGTCGCGGCTCTTCGCTTTTTTGAACGCGCGCAGAAAGGCGGTCATGTCCTGTCCATCGATTTTCTGGACGTCGAACCCGTAGGCCTGAAACCGCTTCCCGGTGTCTTCGCTTTGCGTGGCCGCGGCCATCGCATCGAGCGTCACGGCGTTCGAATCGTAGATGAGGATCAGATTATCGAGACCGAAGTGGCCTGCGAACGCGCTCGCTTCCGCGGAGACGCCTTCCTGCAAGCAACCATCCCCGGCGAGGCAGATGATGTGCTGGTCAAAAATCATATGCTCCGGGGTGTTGAACCGCGCGGCGGCCATCTTCGCCGCCACCGCCACGCCGACCGCATTTCCCACGCCTTGTCCGAGTGGGCCGGTGGTGCATTCGACTCCCGGAGTTTCGAAAAATTCGGGATGTCCCGGCGTCTTGCTGTGGAGCTGCCGGAAGCGTTTGATCTCTTCCATCGGCAGGTCGTAGCCGCTGAGATGCAGCCAAGGATAGAGCAACATGCTCCCATGGCCGGCGGAAAGGATGAAATAGTCGCGCCCGATCCAACGCGGCTCCTCCGGATTATGCTTCAAAGCATAGCCGTAAAGGACCGCGCCGATCTCCGCGCATCCGAGCGGCAAACCCAAATGTCCCGACTTCGAAGCCTGCACCGCATCCATCGCCAGGCCGCGCGCTTCGTTCGCGGCACGCGAGAGAATTTCGAGATTTAAACTCATGCCCTGCTTATACGAGTGCGTGCGAGAGTGGCAAGGGTTCAGGGTTCAGTTTGACGAATGCATCGTTCCGCCTGAAACCTGAACCCCGAAACCTGAATCCCTGCGTGTAAATGAACCAACCGCTCTTTCTCCACATCGTCGAGCGCCTGGAGGGTTTCCTAGGCAAACTGCCCGCTTCCATTCAGAAGCCGGTGCTGCACGAGCTCACGCCGCTGAAAGAACTGTTCCTGAAGCAGCGGGCGCCACGATTTGTTCTGACCGGTTCGCCTAAACTTCCGGTGCAGGAAGTAACTGCGGCGCTCTTCGCTTCCGCGCAGCCCGGCGATTTACGCGACGTTCTCATGGAGGTGTTTCGTTGGCAGAATATTAACGTCGGAGGCCACGGCACGGTCGAGATCCTGGATGCCCGCGGAGCCGATGATGCAGCGACGCGAAAGATCGAAGAGGAGCTTCAGCGCGAAACGGCGGACTTGTTCCTGCATTTGGTGGACGGCAATAATGCGCGCCCGGTCCTGGCGCGCGACCTCGAGCATCTCTCGAAATTGGTCGGCTTCGGTCGTCCACCGGATGCACGCGCGAAGGTGATTGGCGTTTCCCTGCTTTCGCCGAAAAAGGCCGCGCGGGAGGTGACCCCGGAAGGAGCGGACCGACCGAGTGCCCAGTCAAAACTGCGAGCGGCCATCGCCGAAAAAGCTTCGCTGCGGGACCATCTCCTCCAAGTTTTCGAGATTCCGATCGCGATCGGGCCGCCTGCGACGGAAACAGACCCAGCAACGGCTCAATTTATGGCCCTCCTCGCCCAGGAGTTGCCGAACGAAGCGCGCGTCGAAATGATCCGGATTTCCCGCGACCGTGAGGCTCAGGTTCAGATCGCACAGGTCTTAGTGAAATCGGCCAGCGCCATCTCCACCGCGATTGGCGCCCAACCGATCCCACTCGCTGACCTCCCGATCCTGACCACGCTCCAGCTCGTCATGGTTTCCGGCATTATGTATATAGCGGGCCGCGAGCGCAGCCTCCGGGCGGCAACGGAGTTCGCCGCCGCGCTGGGCGTGAATGTCGGAGCTGGGATGGTTCTGCGGGAAGGCGCGCGCGTCGTCCTGAAGTTTTTCCCCGGTTGGGGCAACGTGGTTTGTGGGATGGTGGCCGGGGCCGGCACCTACGCGCTAGGCCGGGCGGCAATTGTCTACTTTGTCGAGGGGGTTTCGCTAAAGGACGCGCGGCGGATTTACTCCAGCAGTCGAAAAAAATCCGCCAGGCCTAAATTGCTCCGTGCGGCCTCGGATCGCGCAAATGAGCCGGCGGAGAAGTGAATCTCGTGAGTGAAGGAAGCAGTCGCTTGGGAAGAGTCGAATAAGTTGTGAATAAGAACGCCTTCACGGCGCAGTTTGTTCACACCTTTCTGTGAATAGGGGGAGCATTTTCCAGCGACACGCACAGTCGGGTTCATGAAACTTTCTGAGATCCAAGCGACTCTCCGCGAAATCCGCGTCGCGCCCGTCAAGACCCTTGGTCAGAACTTCCTTCACGATCGGAATCTGGCGCAGTGGATCGTCGACCGAGCGCAACTTCAGCCTGAAGATTACGTCGTAGAGATCGGTCCCGGCCTTGGCGCCCTGACGGAGTTTGTGCTTGCCTCCGGCGCCCGAGTTCTGGCGATCGAGAAGGATGCGCGGCTGGCGGCGTTCCTGCGCCAAAGATTCGAGACCGATCGTTTGGAAGTGCTCCACGCAGATGCCTTGGAATTCGATGTCCGGGCGCTCTGGGCGGAACATCAGGTGAAGTTCATCGGCAACCTGCCGTATAACATCTCGAGCCAGGTGCTGCTTCAGTTCACAAAATATCCAAGCCCCATTCACCTATGGTTGTGCATGTTACAGAAGGAGATGGCGCGACGACTCTCCGCCGCGCCGCGCACGGGCGACTACGGCGCGCTCACGTTGCTCGTGCAGATGCATTATCGGGTGGAGTATCTTCGCACCGTGCCGGCGAGCGTGTTCCTGCCCCAGCCGGAGATCGATTCGGCATTTGTAAAAATCACGCCGCGCTCTACCAGCGACCTTCCAGATTACGATCCGGAAGTCTTCACCAGACTGGTGCGGCGCGGATTTACACAGCGTCGCAAACAGCTGCAAAAGCTGCTGCGCGAGGAGGTGCCGGATTGGGCATCCGCTTCGGCAGCCGGAGAATTCGACCCGAAAGCGCGCGCCGAGGAATTATCGCTTCTTCAATGGATTGCCTTGTCCAACTTCACCTCCCCCACTCCCGCTCCCGATCCAAAAAGCGGCCCCGAAGAGCGGTTTGCGGTGGTGGACGAAAACGATCAAGTGGTGGGTGCTGCTCCGAGAGCCACAGTGCATGGGAATAACTTGCTCCACCGAGCTATCCACATCCTGCTTTTCAACCAAAAAGGAGAGCTTTTCTTACAGAAGCGGTCTCGACTTAAGGATCGGCACCCCTGCGTCTGGGATTCCAGTGCCGCGGGCCACGTGGACTCCGGCGAGGATTACGACGACGCAGCTCGACGGGAGTTGCAGGAGGAACTTGGCGTTAACGCGCAGCTCGCCCGGATTGTGAAGCTTCCGGCCTCCGAACGCACCGGGCAGGAATTTATCTGGCTCTATAAAGGCAGGCACGACGGCCCGTTCCAGCTAGCCCGAAGTGAAATCGAACTCGGAGATTTTTTCCCCACCGGTCTGGTGACAGAATGGCTACGCGCCAGGCCGGATGATTTCGCACCCGGATTTGCTGAATGCTGGGCCGCGTTTTGCAAAGGAGGCAGTTAGCTTCCCAAGCCTCGAAAACGGGGAGTTAGCAGCGTCCCCTGCAACTCAAGCCTATCGCCGACGCGTTTTGCTTCGCTGGGCGGCGCCCTTCGGCTTCGGCTTCGGCTTCGCTTTGGAAAGGGGCTTGGATTTCGCTTTCACCTTGCGCGCCTTGGCCGCGCTGATCGGGCCGCGGAAGATTCGTTCCGGCAAATCCTTCATCACTTCCCGCTTAAATTTCCGGGCCGCGCGGCGCGCACTTTCCTTCCCACCGAAAACGGAATCGCTGAACATCCTCGTGACCGCTTCGCGCCCCCGCAGGAAGTGCACTTGGAAACCGTGCGTTTGTTTCTTCGCGCGCGCTTTCGAATCGATGCGCCGGATGTTTGCTTCAGAATCGGGATTGGCTCTTTTTTTCATACGTTTGGCCTAACGAGCGGAAGGTAGAGTAAAAACGAGTTGGCGCAACGGCCAACCACGCGGTTTATCGTCGCGCTGTCTTCGTCTCGGGCGGTGCTGGCAAATTCCACGTCTGCCACTTGAGATCGTATTCAGAGGATGGCAAGAGCGCATAAAAGGGACGGGCTCCACTTTTCAGCCAGGTGATGACCCGCACCAGATCCGGTTCGGCCATCGTGGTGCAGCCCGCCGTCGGCCGGGTCACGCCCCGCCGGATATGAAAGAAGATGGCGCTGCCGTCGCCCGCCACGGGCGGATCGGAGTTGTGACGAATCTCTACCAGCCAGCGGTAAGCGAAGTCGTTGTGCCGCATCTTCTGTTTCTCAAACCAAGGTGGCGGATTCGCCGGATCAGGGATGGTGATGAAGCGGTTGTAATCCGGGTGGCCCGGGTCGTCGATCCAGGCGTCGGCGGTGGTCACCTGTCGGTAGGGCAAGCTCGCCCCGGCCGGAAGTTCGGCATCGTAAGTGTAGATCTTGCCAATTCGAAAGACTCCCGCGGGCGCTCTTCCATCCCTTTCCTTTTTTCGGAGCCCCGCTTCCTTCTGACCCGCCAGGCCGCTACCCCAGGCGAGCCCATTCTTGCCGAAGAGAACTGGAATCGCGGGGCCTTGCTGCGCCCATTTCCCGCCACGTGGCCGCTCGTAGCGGCGCATCTCCCCACGCATCGAATTCCAGTCCGGGGCCACTCCGACTAACAACTGCGTGCAATCGTCCGGGAGACCGGCGGCATGCACGTTGCTTGCCAGCAAAAGAAGCGCGAGAACTCGAAGGCGAAAAAAAGCAGACATTTCTAAACTTAAACGCGCAAGTTACTGCTTCTGTCCACCTCGATTGCGTTTGTGAAAAGATTTCTTCCCGTTTTGCTCCTGGCTGTCGCCGTTCTGGGAGTCTACGCGCCCGCGGTCCGAAACGGATTCGTTTGGGACGACGCCGCTCTGGTCTTGCGCGATCCCTTGATTCGCAGCTGGCGGCTCATCCCGGAAGGGTTTCAGCATTTCCTCTTCACCGACGCGACCGCTTCCGATTTCTACCGCCCGATCCAGCGGCTTACTTACACGCTGGAATACGCGGCCTTTGGATTGGTCCCGGCACCGTATCATATCACAAGCATCGTGTGCCACCTCCTGGCCGCGGTCGCGCTCCTTTTCTTTGCGCGCGAACTCCTTCGCGCGTTTGGAGTCGCCCAGAAAACTCGCGATTGGTTTTCGATCCTGGCCACTCTCGTTTGGGCGATTCACCCGCTGCAAACCAGCGCCGTCGCTTATATTTCGGGACGCGCGGATTCGCTCGCCGCCGCTTTTGGATTCGCCGGACTCTATCTGGGGTTGGTGAGTTCGCGTGCGACGGGTCGTCGCTGGTGGATTCTGACTGGCGGGTCCGCGGTGCTATTTCTTCTCAGCGTGCTAAGCAAGGAAGCCGGTTTTGTTTTCGTTGCCGCCTGGCTGGCGTTTCTCCTTTTCCAGAAAAAATGGCGGGAAGTCCTTCGCGCCGGGGTCGCAGTCTTATTTGTGGTCGTGATCTATCTCAGCCTGCGCGTGCCGGCAGCGCACACTCCTCCTCCCGCGGCCAGTTCCCTCCCGCTCCTCGTTAGGCCCGTCCTCGTTGCTCGCGCTATCGCGGAATATACGGGGCTGATTTTGCTTCCACTTAATCTGCACATGGACCGGGACGTCGAGACGCGTCCTTCCGGCTTTAGCCGTGAGAGCATTACCGGAGCCGCCTGGCGCGAGCTCCAAACACTTGCCGGCATTTCGCTGCTCGCCGCCTTCTTCTATTGGATGTGGCGCGCGCGAAAGCGTGATCCCGCGATCTTCTTTCTCCTTGTCCTGACCAGCATCAGTTATTTGCCCATGAGCGGAGTCTTTCCGCTGAACGCAACCGTCGCCGAACATTGGCTCTATCTTCCGACCGCATTCTTGTTCCTGGCCGCTGGACTTTCCTGCTGGCGAACCCTGCAGGTGGTCCCGAACCGCCCGACCCAGGCACGAATGCTAACCGGCGCGCTGGCCCTTTGGATTCTTTTCCTGGGCGGGCGAACGTTCATTCGCACCTTCGACTGGAGAGACCCGCGCACCTTCCTCGAGCGCACGATCGCGCAGGGTGGAGATTCCGCGCGCATGTTGATCAATCTCGGCGGACTGGAGCTAAGCGAGGGCCGTCTGGATGAAGCGAAGAAACACTTGCACGCTGCGTTGAAAAAAGAACCGGACCAACCCTTTGCCGTGATCAACCTGGCGGCGGTGGCCGTAAAGGAGGATGACTTTAAGACCGCCCACGAATTGCTGGAGCGCGCGAAAGATATGCCGATCGTGGACGCACAAGCTTATGAGCTGCTCACGATTCTGGAGGGCAAAGAGAAGGGCAGTGCCAATTTGCTCCGGATGCGGCTGGCGGCGCGCACGGGACCTCCAAATTGGGCGATCGAGAAGCGTTACGTGAAGTTGTTAGCTGAAGCCGGCGCATCCGAGGCTGCGATGGGCGAGTTGAGGTATTGTCTCGCGACACAATGGTACCGTGCTGAGACATGGCAGCTCTTGAGCGAGCTTCTTTCCAAAGCAGGCCGAGCCGACGAGGCTGCCGCCGCGATGACACGCGCCCGGCGCTATGATGTGCGCTTGTCGGATCGGCTCTGACCTAGCGCGCACTTCTCGTTAGCAAGGAATTGCCGCCAGGCGATTTCTGTTTCTAACACAGCGGCTGAATAACGGCGCGCCGCTTTCCGTCAGTCTTTCACAACTTATGAAACAACTATCCTTATTCGGAGCAACCCTGGCGGCGGTGAGTCTTGCCATTGCTTCTGTCAACGCTCAGACTCAATCGACCACGTCAACCACAACTTCGACCGGCTACATTCAGAGCAGCAAGATCATCGGCTCGAAAATCCGGAGCGCTGACGGCTCGGAAGTCGGCGTGATCAAAGACGTAGTCCTGGATCGCAGCACCGGTTGCATGGCCTACACCATCCTGGAGACGAGCGACAACGCCAACGTGGCGGGAACAAGCGGCGGTGCGCGCAGCACCACGACAACCACCCGGAAGACGGTTGCGATGCCATACAGCGCATTCCAGACGACAAGCGACCCAACTGTCTACACGACGCAAATCCAGCGCGAGCGAATCTACAGCGCGCCAGCTTATGATTACACCCGCGTGGAAGAGTATAGCCGCCCGGAATACATCAGCGGCGTTTACAGCCATTACGGTGTGCAGCCAGCCATCGGCGTGAACATCGGTATCGGCACGAGCGGTGGACGTCCCGGTCTCAGCACGCAGACCGGAGTCAGCGCTTCTACGAATGCCACTGCGGCTCCGACAGCTTCCGTTGCACCGGCCGCCTCGGCAGTCCCGACGGCCACAGTGAGCGCCACGGTTTCACCGGTTGCTTCCGCTTCCCCGGCTGTGAGCGCGTCACCTCGCGCCACCGCGACCGTTTCCGCAACCGCAACCGCGTCGCCAAAAGCATCGCCCGCGGCGAGTGCAGCCGCTTCCGTGAGCGCAACCGCGCGCCCCTCGGCGGCCGCAAGTGTTAGCTCATCTTCCACCTCGGCCACCTCCGTCGCGAGCCCGGCAGTGAAGACCGAGAGCACCACAGCAACGTCCACTTCGACGAGCCCTGTGGCCAAGAAGGATAGCGCTGCCGCATCCACCACCCAGTCGGCGACCGAGTCTGCGACAACCACGTCAACGACCGATAAGAAGGGCGACAAAGCCAAGAAGCCAAAAGGCGCTGAGGCCGAGCCAACCGCTTCGCCTTCCGAGCCCTAACTAACAGTCGAGCGGGAAGGCCCGCACGCATTCGAACGGCAGGAGTGACGCTACGTTGCTCCTGCCGTTTTCGTTTCCACCGCGAGCGGGCCTTCGATCACCGCAGTATCTTGCGCGAGATACTTCGAGCCAAATAACCAGATCACGCCCGAGATCAGCATTGCGATAGAGACCACAAAGAAGGCGACGTTCATACTCGAGCGACCGGCAATCGCACCCATCAGCGGCGGCGAAATGGCATCGCCCAGAGCGTGGATTACAAAAATGTTTACCGCGAAAGCGGTCGCACGGAGCGACGGATGCGTCACGTTAGCTAATGCGGTGTTCGAGGGGCCGGTGTTGAAGAAAAGGAAGAAAACGCCAAAGAAAATTGCTAGCCAGGCCCACGGAAACGGCACGAACAGCATCGCAATGATGAACGGAAACCCGGCCAGCATGCCTGCGGCGGAGACGAGGAAGTAGGAGCCCGGATAGCGCGATCTCAGCTTGTCCCCCGCCCACCCTCCCGACAGCGTTCCCGTGAGTCCGGCCACTACCGTGATCGCGCCGAAAATCAAATTGACCCGCGCTAAATTGGGCACCCCGCGAAATTCATGCACGTAGGACGGGGTCCAGAAGGCGAGGCCACCGATCGCGAACGTCATCGCGGCGCACGCGAGTGTATTTAGAAGATAAGATCGGGTTTTGAACAGAGCCGCATAGTCCGCGCGACGGCTCCTCACCCGTTTCGCCGCGCCGCTGCTGCTCTCCCCCCGCTGAGGTTCGCGCATAAACGGACAAAGCGCGGCGAGGAGCAGGCCGGGTGGCACGACCAGGTAAAATGCCCACCGCCAATCCAGGTGTGCATTTACGACTCCCGCGAAGGCATAACCAAGAGCGCCGCCCACGGGGATGGCGATAAAAAAGATCGAGAGCACGCGCCCGCGCATCTTCAGCGGATAAAGATCCGCCAGGATGGTGGGCGCGGCCGGCCCGTAGGCCGCTTCGCCGATGCCGACAAAAACCCGCGTGATGAGCAGCACTAGAAACGAGCCCGCCAGACCAGTCGCGCCGCTGGCCAGACTCCAGACCGCGACACCGCCGGCGATGATCCACCAGCGTTTCCAGCGATCCGCGAGACGCCCGAAGATCGGCGCCGCGAACATGTAGCTGAGCAGGAACGCGGTCGCGAGCGCGCCGGTCTTCGTCTTTGCATCCACGTCGTCGGGGGAGAAAAACGCGCGCCGAATTTCAGGCTCGAGCGCGGCCAGAATGTAGCGATCGATGAAATTGAAAAGATTGATCGCGAGCAGCAAAACAAGCGCGGCGCGCGCGCCGGATTGCGGTTGGGGTTCGCTCGGATTCACGGAATCGCGATTGCAGTAGGCGCTGCCGTGATTGTAAATCATAAACAGATGCCGCCTTCCTCTTTCGCAGAACGCGCGCTCTACTTCGTCGGCCACCTGCTCGCGCGGCCGATTTATCGCGTCAGAACGATCGGGATAGAGAACCTGCCGCCGGGTGGTTTCCTACTCCTGCCGAATCACATCACCTGGGTGGATGCGATCATTCTCCTGCTCGCATGCCCGCGTCCGATCCGCTTCATCGTCCACGACGATTATTACCACCATCGGCTCTTCCACTGGGTTTTACGCACGGCCGGATGCATTCCAATCAATCCTCGGCGCGCGAAAGAGGCGATCCGCAACGCGGCCGAGAAAATCCGCGCGGGCGAGATTGTCTGCCTTTTTCCGGAGGGCCATCTTTCACGCTCCGGCACTTTGCTGCGTTTGCAGCGCGGATATGAGATAATCGCGCGGCAAGCGGAGGCGGCAGTCGTTCCAGTGTGGATGGATGAGCTTTGGGGATCGCTCTTCTCCTTCAAAGGCGGACGCTTTTTCACGAAATGGCCGCGCGAGCTGCCATTTCGAGTGGTGGTCGCGTTTGGCCGTCCGCTTGCGGCTGCGGAGGCCGACATTGCTACGGTGCGCGAGCAGTTGCTTAAGCTCGGGGAGCTTTGTTACAGCCAGCGGCCCGTGCTGCGGCAGCATCTTGCAGGCGCCGCATTGCGCGGATTAAAGCGGAAAGTCTTTCAGACCGCGATTATCGACGGCGTCGACAACACAACCCTTTCGCGCGGGAAACTGCTCGGCGTGGCGACGGCGCTCGCGCGGCGTTTGCGAGCGGCCTGTCCGGAATCCCGCATCGGCGTTGTCCTTCCCCCGGGCAAAGGGGGCGTGATCGCAAACGTCGCCATCGTGCTCGCCGGCAAAATTCCGGTGAACTTGAACTTCACCAGTGCGCGTGAATCGATTCAATCGGCTCAAACCCAAGCCGGTCTGAGGACGATCATCTCCGCGCGCGCGGTCGCGAAACGCTTGGAGGATTTTCCCTGGACGCCAAACGTGATCAACCTCGACGTGCTCCTGGCGGCGATGAAGCCGGCCATAATCTCTTGGTGGCTTGTGTGCCTGGTCGTCCCGCGAGCGTTGCTCGCGCGTCTTCTCGATCTTCCGGAGGTGGGAGATCGCGCGGAAGCCATCCTCCTTTTTACGAGCGGCAGCTCCGGTGCTCCCAAAGGCGTAGCGCTCAGCCATCGCAATATCCTCGGCAACGTCTCGCAGTTTTCGGCCATGCTCGATTCGCGACCAGACGAGCTCCTTCTGGGTTCACTGCCCTTCTTTCATAGCTTCGGCTGCGCCGTGACGCTTTGGTTTCCGGTCATCGAAGGGGTCAAGCTGGTCACCTATCCGAGTCCACTGGAGGCGGTCAAAAACGCCGCGCTGATCGAGAAACATCAGGCTACCATTATGTTCGCGACCCCGACTTTCCTGCGCGCCTATTTGCGCAAGGCGGAGCCGCAGCAGTTACGCAGTCTGCGGCTCGTCATCACGGGCGCAGAGAAGCTTCCCCTCGATATCGCACACGCGTTTGAAGAGCGTTTCGGGAAGCCAGTCTACGAGGGCTACGGCCTCACTGAAACGTCGCCGGTCATCAGCGTAAATCTCCCTGATCCTGTCGCACTCGAAGCCGGCCTCTCTGTGCAACCTTCCAATCGCCTTGGCTCCACCGGCAAAATGGCGCCCGGGATCGCTGCGGAAATCCGCGATCCCGATTCAAGTGAAAAATTAAGTCTGCATGAAAGAGGAATGCTCTGGGTGCGGGGGCCGAACATCTTCGACGGATATCTGAACGATCCGGCGCGCTCTGCGGAAGTCCTTGAGGATGGCTGGTTCAAGACGGGCGACTTGGGCAGCTTTGATGAAGATGGCTTCCTCCACATTCACGGCCGGCTTTCGCGTTTTTCGAAAATCGGCGGCGAGATGGTCCCCCATGAAATGGTGGAGCAAAAAGTTCTTGCGGCTTTGGAACTCGACGGCCAATCGGATCGCACTATTGCCGTCATGGGTGTCCCCGATGAAGCGAAGGGAGAAGCGCTCGTCCTGCTCACAAGCGTGGAGATTGATGCGCAACAGCTACGCGCGGCCCTGCGCGAAGCGGAGGTGCCTAATCTCTGGGTGCCTCGCACCATCCGGCGCGTCGATGCGATCCCAGTGCTCGCGTCGGGCAAGCTGGACCTCGGCAAATGCAAGGAGCTGGCCGCCGCCGCTTGATTCTTCTACGCCGGTCGCCGCTGCACCATGGCGTTCGCCACATAGCTTAGGACGACTTCGCCGCGCTGATTCGTCGCGACGTTTCGGATCCGGATGATGCCATGGGCCGGTTTGGAACGGGAGAGGCGCGCCTCCAAAATCTCCGTTTCGAGCTGAATGGAATCGCCAGGTCGAACCGCGATCGGCCAGCGGAGCTCATCCACCCCAAGGCCGACCGCGCCACCGACGAATCGCAAAGGCCCAGTCGTAAACAGCCTCATGGCAAGAGCGGCCGTGTGCCAGCCGCTCGCAGCCAATCCTCTAAAAACGCTCTCGTTCGCTGCCGTATGATCGAGATGAAACGGCTGCACATCGAACTCCCGCGCGAATTCCAAAATAGCGCTCTCACTCAGCTCGTGCGGCTCAGACTGGAAGCGATCCCCCGCTTTCACATCCTCGAAATAGAGTGCGCTCATCGGGAAAACACCCGGAGGAAAGTGCCAGAGGGGAGAGTTGAACTCCCGACCAAGGGCTTATGAGTCCCCTGCTCTACCACTGAGCTACCCTGGCGTGCGGCGTGTAAATTGACGCCTCTCCGCCATGTGTCAACGGCTCGGAGTGCCCGCGGCACTGTCTCGGTTTCCCTTCTCGAGGTACGGCGCCAGGTCTTTCTCTCCGCCGCGCAAGGCCGCCATGAAGCAGACGCCCGCCTTCGCCTGCACGACGCCGGTCCACCCTTCGTGCTCCACATAGCGCCAGCCCGCAAACTCCCGCGGCTTCGCGTCTTTCTGACTCCTTTCCGCGGGGAACAAGAAGAACTGCAGCCGTTGCTCCGGCACGGTGATCTGCGCCACCCGGTGGCCCTCGTCGTCATCGAAGACGCGGCACGCGGAGGCCCGCAGGCCGCCGAATTCGGGCGCGACATCGTAGTGCTCGAGCCGGTACTTCATGAAAAAGAAATCGCCTAACGAGCCCGTCTCCGCTTCCACTGGATCGAGTTGGACACCGCGCGCGGCGGCAATCGCCAGCATTTTGCGCGCGGTGCCGGAGCCGGGAAATTCGTTCATCCGTTCCATCACGATGTAGACGATCACCCCCGCGATGACGGCGAGGGCCAGGGCAATCGAGAGCACGGCCGGATTGCGCGCGATCTTTTTCCAGGTGCGTTTCTTCTGGGGGATGAGTTTTTCGTTTCGGAACCATTCCGCGATTTCGGCCGAAACCGGCGTGTCCTGCACCAGCGCCGCCATTGCCTTGTCGAAGGCTTGCTGTTGAGAAAATTCCTTCGCAGTCGCTCCGCTCCGCCGGGCCCGCAACACAGCCACCCGCATGCGGCGATCGATTCCGGGCTTTTCGGTGATGGGCGCGCAGCACGCGAGCACCTTCTCGCGCCGTGACATTCGGAAGATGCTCATTCGTCCTCGTAAATGTCTGCCGGCGTGGTCGCGTCCATCCACGCCTGGAATTGGCGGCGACCGGTCGCGACGAGGTCCGAGAACTCACCGACATTCAATTCCAGGAGCGCAAGGGCCTCATGCGGAGTGAACTCATCCAGGTAGTAGACAGCGAGAGCACTCCGTTGCGGTTCCGGCGCGGCGGAAATCCAGACGGCCAGTTGCTCGGGATTGAGCTGGCCGATTTGAGAGGCGGCGTGGGGCGACAGGTCGTGTTCTTCGAGCAGAGCCGCCTCGGCCTGCAGTCCTTCCTGCCCCGCCACCACGCACCGCCAGCGCGCATCGCGGAAAAACCAGAGCCGGTCCGCGGGCGGCTCGCCTTGCGCGGAACGCAAAGCGGCTTCGCGGAGCGTGGCTTGAAACGCTTCCTGTGCCTTGGCCGCATCTCCCGTCATGAGAAAACAAAAGCGGTAGAGCTGCGGGAGATTTTGGTTTGTTTCGAGCACGCCGTTTTTTCGGAAGCGAATCTTACGCGCCTCGCAGGTTCAGACAAGAAGCGGATGAGCTGAAACCTTGCGCGGCCGGGTCGTGGAGGCGCTGTCCGCCGCCCGCGTACGCGGATTATCAAGATCGCATCAGCCCGCGATAGACAATATCGCGCGTTTCTCCGCTCGGCGCCTGTCAGAGCGGCAACGCCACCGCCGCTTACGCCTACTTCGACTCCGGGCCGTCCCGGGGCCGGGTCAAAACTTTCACCGACGCGCGTGGGAACATCACCACGTTTGAATACAATAAGCGCGGCCAGGTGACGAAAGTGACGCACCACGACGCCACTTACATCGAGAACAGCTATAACTCCGATGGCACCCTGGCCTGGACGAGTGACGAGTTTCGCCACACGACCACTTACACCTACGATGACTACAAACGGGTCACGAGCGTGAAGAATCCGCTCAATCAGACCACTTCATACAATTACGCGCAAGATTGGGTGAACCCTTACCTCCACACCACGTCGAGCGTGAAAGGGGCGGTTAGCCCATCGGATAAGGCGGTTCATTTTGGCTACGACGAAAACTGGCGGGGCGCTATTTTGCGACAGGCGCCGGGGACCGCTGACGACGCCTGGACATTTTACGGTTACGACGCGGCCGGCAATCTCACGTCGCTCCAGGACCCGCGCGGCAAAAGCACCAGCTTCGGCTATGACGAGCGCAATCGCCGCACCAGCGTGACTGATCCTGCCCCCTTCAATAATCAGGTGAGCCGTTTTGAATACGACGGCGCGGGAAACCTGACGAAAGAAATCCGGCCTGACAATTCATTCCTGCGCAGCGTTTACGACGCAATGAATCGCGTCACCGAAACATTCGGTTACGCCAATGAGCGCACCGCGACCCGACGCGATCTCTCCGGCAACGTCGACCAGATCACGGACGCCAAGAGCGCGATCTACGATTTCGGATACGATTACCTCAATCGAAAAATTAGCGCCGGCTATCCTCTAGACAGCTCCGGTCAGAATCGGACTGAGACCTGGGGCTACGATGCCGCCGGGAACATGGATCTCTACAAGAACCCGGCGGGCCAGTATAAGCATGTGGTGTTGGATTCGCGCAACCGGCCGGAGCGCGGCTACTGGAACAATTCGGCGGCCAGCACCGCGCCGGATTGGACTCTCGCCCCCGAGACCATCTCCACCTTCGATGCCGCCAATCGTTTAACCGAGCTGAAAACAAAGACCAGCGCCACGGTGACCGAGACGACCGTGGCTTTCGGTTACGACGACGCCAACCGTCAGATTTGGGAGGACCAGACATTTAACGGTGTGACTCGCCGAGTGACGACCGAACGCAATGCCGACGGGTTCCGAAAAAACCTGCTCGTGCCGGCGATCAACTGGGTCAACGTTCATTATACCTACAACAATCGCGGCCAGCTCGAGCGCATCAACGAGGCGGGCGAGGCTCATTGGTTCAAATACAATTACGATTTGAATGGAAACATGACCAAACGGCAGAATGTGTGGGCCGCGATGAACAATGCCACCAACGTGGAGTACGACGAGCTGAATCGTCCCACGATTTGGGAGAACACCGGCACCGCGGACACCGCCTTCGCGCGCAGCCGGCAGCAGTACGATTCCCTGAGCCGGCTGACCGCCACCTGGCGCGACGAACAAGCCAGCAAAGGCGAGCGCTTCGGCTACGATAGCACCGGGCAATTAACCAGCGCGCTCTACAATGCCGAACAGGTCTGGACGGGCAACCCGCTCAACCCCACGCGCACCGTCGGCTACAACGTGAGCGATTTTCTCAATCGCACGGGAAGCAACGGGGTCACCGTGAACGAGAGCGGAACGCAGACCCAGACCGCTTACACCCCCAACAGCATGAATCAGTACTCCAGCGTGGGCGGGCAGAACCTCAGTTACGATGGGAAGTTCAACCTGACGAAGTCGAGCGGCTGGAAATACAGCTATAATGCAGAGAACCGGCTCACCGCGGTGAGCGGTAGTGGGGCGCAGTTCGTTTACGACGGCCTGGGCCGTTGCGTGAAGCGGACCGTGACCGGCGTCAGCACTTTCTTCCTTTATGACGGCTGGAAACCGGTCATGGAGTATGACGCAGCCGGCAATAATATCGCGTGGAACGTGTATGGCCCGGGCGCGGATGAGATTCTCTATCGCTGGAGCACAGCTGCGGGGGAAGCCTATTATCACACCGATCGCATGGGCAACGTGATGTTCCTGCTCGATGGAGCAGGCGCCGGGATCGAGAGGTATACCTACGACGCCTTCGGCTCGCCTACTGTGACCAACTGGGATGGGAGCGGGACACGTAACTACAGCAACTACGGCAATCGTTTCATGTTTACCGGACGTGAATGGCTCTCTTCGTTAGGTATCTACGATTATCGCAACCGCTTTTACGATCCTGTTTCCGGTCGCTTCCTGCAGGCTGATCCGCTCGGCTTCTCCGCGGGCGATGCGAATCTCTTCCGCTACTGCGCCGGTGATCCGGTGAACAGAAGCGATCCGATGGGTCTGACGGTTCTTGTCTCGACAAAAGCCATGGGACCTGGTGGGCACACGTGGATCACTTTGATACCGAACAATCCAGCGGCTTTTTCCAACAATCCGGCTTTCTCCAACGGGACCGTCACTGTGAGCGGCCAGCCGTCCGGCAATTGGCGGACTGATTGGGGGACGCTCACTTCTACAACCAATACCGACCTAAAATCGACTCCCATTACATCGATCGCGATCAGCCCCCCTTCTGGACAAACGGACACCGACTTTATCAGCAGCATCCTCGCTGCGGTGGCGGCATTTTCGAACAACACCTATCCGTATGCGCTTGTGCCGGCTTTAAATCCAGGCACATATAACTCGAATAGCTATATAGCTTGGATCCTCAACCAAGTTGGATACAACGGGCCCGGCGCGCTTGGGGACATCTGGGGTTGGCTCCCTGGAAGCAATATTGTTCCTCCTTTAGGCACGTTAGGCAATCCGCCGAGTTTCGATCAAGGAGTAAGAGCGTTCGGTGGCGGCGGCGGCGGTGGCGGTGAGAACGGCATCTCACACGACAACGGCTCATTCAGCTCGTTCACAAACAATAGTGGGTATGGCTTTACAACGTCAGAGGGAAATTCCGCCTTCGGTTTTAGTGTTGATTTATCACAGGCC
>Ga0136617_10002350_pt1 | contig 16867 bp, 15 predicted proteins | sample AntDrymUQ3222106_2_FD_129672 | JGI IMG/M metagenome (GOLD analysis project Ga0136617, IMG submission 129672) | Polar desert sand microbial communities from Dry Valleys, Antarctica - metaG UQ322 (21.06) | ecosystem: Environmental > Terrestrial > Soil > Desert | place: Antarctica: Dry Valley...
CCGCTTCCTCCGGTGTTCGAGGAAAGCGAGGCGTAAGCAATCAGCGTGGAATGAAAAGAGCCCGTTCGAAAGAGCGGGCTTTTTCACGTCCTAGCCTGCGCGCGGCCCGGAATACCAGAGCACGGCGAAGAAATGACACGTGCTTCCGGCGAGAACGAACAGATGCCATACCGCGTGCCCGTACCTGACGCGCTCGTCGGTGGCGTAGAATACAACTCCGCCCGTATAGCACAGCCCGCCCGCGAGCAGCCACCAGAAACCAGCCGGCCCGACGAGCGTCAGCAGCGGCTTCACGGCGACGACGCTGAGCCACCCCATCGCCACGTACACCGATGTCGTAAGCCGCTTCGTTCCGAAACCCCTGAAGGTTTTCAGCGCGATGCCCACCAGGGCCATTCCCCATACGGCCGCCAGTAGCGACCAACCCCAGGGCCCGCGCAATGGGCCGAGCGCGAAGGGAGTGTAGCTCCCGGCAATGAGAAGGAAGATCGCCGAGTGATCGAGAATGCGAAGCACTCGCGTCGACGGCGAGCGGGGGAATGAATGGTAGGCGGTGGAAGCGCCGTACAGCGTGACCAGTGACAGCCCGTACACGGCGGCCCCCGCAATCTGCCACGGATCGTCACGCTTCATGGCGGCGAAGATCACGACCGGCATTGCGACCAGGCTAGCCATGAACCCGACGCCGTGAGTGACGCTGTTGGCGATGTGCTCGCCGATCCCTTTGTCGGCGTTCGAGCCGTGCTGTGTCATTGACCGAAGTCGTAACCGCAAAAGCCGTGACATGGCTGGATGTAACATCTCGACATGCTAGTGCGTCCGTTTATCAGACACCACGCCCTCGGGAAGGAGCTGCCATGCGGACGAGATTCGAACAGTGAGCGGCGTTGCGCCGGCTCCCGTCGTGGAGCCTGACTTTCCTGGAACGGCGGGCAGATCGGTCCTGCTGATCGGTGCGACGGGCCTGGTCGGCGGCGAATGCCTGCGTTTGCTGCTGGAGGATGAGAGCTGCGAGCGGATCGTCGTGCTTACGCGGCGACGTCTTCCCGCGAGCAAGGCCTTTGCACGGCTGGAGACGCACGTGATCGATTTCGATCACCTCACAGCGTACTCGAAGTACTTCAAGGTAGACCAGATCATCTGCGCGCTGGGAACGACGCGCAAGCAGACTCCGTCCAGGCGCGAGTACCGGGCGGTCGACTTCATGCTTCCGATCACGGCCGCTCACCTCGGTCTCGAAAACGGCGCTTCGCACTTTCTGCTGGTAAGCTCACTCGGTGCCGACTCGAGCGCGTGGGCCTTCTACCGCCGCCTCAAGGGTGAGCTCGAAGACGCCTTGAAAGCACTGCCCTATCGCGGCGTGACGATCGTTCAGCCCTCGGTGCTGATCGGGAATAGAGCGGAGCGACGACTGTCGGAAAATGTCGCCGGCTGGCTGTCCTTCCTGACGCCGCGAAAATTCAGGGCAGTACCCGCCTCGAGCGTTGCGTGGGTGCTGGTGGCCGCAGCGCGCCGCAACGAGGCCGGAGTGCGGGTGATAGAGAACCGCGAGATCAGTGCGATGGCTCGCGCTGACACTTAGCACGCTACGTGGAAGCACGCCTTGCGGGATCACAGCAGGTTGCGAATCCTTCAGTCATGACTTCGACACGATCTTTCCCTGAATGACAGCCAACGGAACAACTTTGTCTCGAGCCGGAAAGCTCGGATGGATAATCTGCGCCGCCTCGGCGCCAACGCTGATGCTGGCTCTCATCACCGGATGCGTGACCAAGAGCCCCCGGCCACCGGAAAAGTCAGTGTCGTTTGCCGCGTCGCTGCCGGCGTTGATTGCCGCCGGAGATTCTGCCGGCATTGCGCGCGGGGCGAAAGCCGAATGCGCGAGCGCGCGAGCGCCTTCCGACTGCTACGAGAAACTGGCGGTCTCTCTCGCCGAATCGGGGAACGTGAGACTCGCCATGGGAACCTTCAACCGGCTCGGCGATCTCGATGAGGGCATCCGCAGGGATGGGCACGTCTATGCTCACGCGATCGGGATAACCGCTGGAAAGGCGGTGCGTGACGTTGCTGCGGCGTTCACCCAGTGCACCGAGACGTTTCAGTCGGGCTGTTATCACGGAATTGTCCAGGCCTATTTCTCATCCGCCGACAGTGTCGGCAAGACATCAGTAAACGCGCTCTGTGAGCCGTTCCGCGCCAAGCCTTCCGACCGGTGGATTCGGTTCCAGTGTGTGCACGGCATGGGGCACGGCTTGACGATGTACTACTCGCACAACCTGCCGCAAAGTCTGAAGGCGTGCGACTTCCTCGCGGAGTGGTGGGACCGCCACTCGTGCTACGGCGGCGCATTCATGGAGAATATCGTCAACGTTACCATGCCCCATCATCCGGCGAAGGCGCTCAAGGATACTGCGGCGGCGCATGGGGAGCACGCGGACCATCACGCGGACGCAAGTCCTGTTGCCTACAAGGCGATCGATGCGGCGGATCCGTTGTATCCATGCTCGGCGTTACCCGAACGCTACCTGCCTGCCTGTTACGAGATGCAGACCTCCGTCATTCTCTATCACAACAAGGGCAACATCGGCGCCGCCGCAAAAACGTGCGATACCGCGCCCGTTGCGATGCGGTCAGTCTGCTACAAGAGCCTCGGCCGCGACATCAGCGCATACTCCGCACAGAACCACGCCGAAGCGGTGCGGATGTGCTCGCTTGGCACGGAGAAGTACCAGCGGTGGTGCTACTACGGGCTGGTGAAAAACTTCATCGACCTGAACGCGCGAGCGGAAGACGGTCTCGCGTTCTGCAGGAAGGTGCCTGAAGGACCGAGCAAGGTTGTCTGCTACACGGCGGTGGGCGAACAGGTGATGGTGCTGCGAACGACTGCCGACGAGAGGCGCTCCTTGTGTGAATTATCCGAAGACGCCTACAAGTCGGCCTGCCTCTATGGGGCCGAAGTCGTCACTGTCCCGCCGCCCGCGCTCGCCGAGGTGTGGAAGTCGTCAAAGTAGGGTGCTCGTTGACGCGTTATCGTTGACTACTTCGCCAGCGTCGTCGCGAAACCGTCGATGTGAACGTCGAGATTGTGGTTGACACGAATCCCCGCGATTCCCGCCGTGCCTGAGTGAGGTCCACCCGCGTCAATGGTCGACCGCGGAATCTTGTGGACTTCGGTTCCGTTCACGCGAAAGGTCAGAGTCTCGGCACCGACTACTACCGCCAGGGCGTTGGTTGCCTTGCCACTTGCATCTATCGCCTTGATGGCGGGATTCGCTGTCCAATCCACGATCTTGTGAACCTCGGTGTCACTCGCCCGGTGGTTGATGATGAACTTGCCGTCCTGTCGCACCAGGAAATACAGGTAGCTCTGATTCGCTGCCTTGAGATTCGCTCCCGCCAGGAACAGACCATAACCCTCGGGATGTGCCGACGCTTTCGACTGGGCGAAGGTAGCTCCTACCGTGTAATTGCCGCGGATGTTGTTGGCCGGATTCCAGTAGGTTGCCGCAGGGCCGGCGGTGACGTGAATGCCTTTCCCCATAGTGTAGAATTTCGTGTCCGCCAGGGTCCGCCCGGAGGCGGCAGGTCGGGAATCGAGTCTCCCCGTCCATCCGGCGACCTTCACGCCTCCATCCTTGACGACCTTGTCGGGATCGGCCTGTGCCGAAACCGTCGAAGCCCCTATCGCGAGCATGGCAGCGACGACTATTGAAGCGCGCATCTATCCCCCTCTGAATTGATTTTAGTTTGCGAGTCAGCCAGCATAGTAGTGGAGGGGGCAACCTGTTCGCCAGCGTTTCCATCCTGTGTTGTTGCCTGAATGCCAGCGGTTGAAAGCGAAGGGCGAGATTCTTGCCTCGTTGACGCACGGATAGCTCACTCGACAGCCGGAGGCAGCATGCGGTGGACTCCAGGGGGACGAAGCAAGAATCTGGAAGACCGGAGGTCAGGCGGCGGAATCGGCCGCGGACTCGGGATTGGCGGAACGGTGGTCGTGCTCGCCCTAAGCCTTATCACGGGACGAAATCTGTTCAGCGATCTCGGAGTCGAACCGGGCGTCGGCGGAGCCGGTGCACCAATGTCCGCGGCGGACTCGGCGGCCGAAGAGCCACAGGTTCAATTCGTGTCGTTCGTACTCGACGATGCGCAGAAAACCTGGAGCACGATCATGGCTCAGAACAATGCAACGTATCGGGAGGCGAAGCTGGTTCTGTTCCGCAACTCGACGCAGTCGGCCTGTGGGACAGGGCAGTCCGCGATGGGCCCCTTCTATTGTCCGGTCGACAACAAGGTCTACATCGACCTCGGATTCTACGATGAGCTCAGGAAACGCTTCGGAGCATCGGGCGATTTCGCGGAGGCATACGTGCTGGCGCACGAGATCGGCCATCACGTGCAGAATCAGCTCGGCACCGATTCACAGATGCGACAGGCTCAGCAGCAGAATCCATCCCGCGCGAACGAGCTGTCCGTACGGCTGGAGCTTCAGGCGGACTGCTATGCGGGAGTGTGGGCGAACTCAACCAAGCAGCGTGATATCCTCAGCGAGGGTGACGTCGACGAGGCGCTCGCCGCCGCTTCCGCGGTGGGGGATGACAGAATTCAGCAACGCACGACCGGACGCATAAACGTCGACGGCTTCACTCACGGCTCTGCCGCGCAGCGGGCTGAATGGTTCAAGAGAGGGTTTCAGTCGGGCGATCCGCGGCAGTGCGACACGTTCCGGGGGTAGCACGCCATAGCAGGCGGCGGCTCATGAAATGAAGGTACCCATCAGCTCGCCGACGAGCGCGTAACCCGTGGCGATCGCGGCGACGACACCGGTAGCCGTCAGCATCACCTGCGCCGCGGAGAGCGCGAGCAACGCGCGCGAGTCGAGAGAATCCGATTTGGCTCCGCGATATTGCTCGACCAGACCCCAGCCGCCGAACGACCCGGCGGCGACGAACGGCAGTGCCACCTCCCACCATGAAACCCTGAATACCAAGGCTGAAGCGAGCGCCAGAGTTCCGGCGACCGCCGCGACCTGGAGCTTCTTGGCGGGAGTGCTGCGAGCGCGCATCGCGAGCGCGGCCAGTATTCCCAGCGGCTCGGCAGCGATCGCCGAATTTGTCCGCGCGTGCGGCGCGACGTCCATCGTTTCGATATGCGAATCGGGATGCATACGGCTTCGCTCCCTCCTTCATGTCATGTCACGCGACAGACGAATCACTGCGATCCCTGAATACCTCTCAACTCAGCCAGCAGCGAATCGAGTTCCTTGCGCAACACGTCGTATCTCGCAACAGCGTCACCTCCAACTACCTGATCCGCATTCGTGACCGCCCCGTACAGGTACTGAATCTGGGCCTGAAGGCCCGGCTGACTGTACCGTATACCGGGGGTTACCAATCGCTTTTCAATCGTTGCGAGCCGGTCTGCCGGCGCGCCGTTGGACACGGGTGTGGCGCGGCGCGCGGTCTGAACGCTCGCAACCGCCCGGTTCACTTCCGTGACCAGATCGCGCACACGGATGTTGTGAGCGAGCAGCTGCCTTACCTCGGCAGCACCCGCTCCATCAGCGACAGCTCTCGGATCCATGCGCACGAGAAGCGTCTCACTCCCCGTAACTCCGTCGGCGCTGACGCGAATCGTGTACGTGCCCGGTGCGGCCATCGGTCCGTTCCTGCCACTGCGCCTCGGATTGGAATCCCAGGGGCCCGGCAGTGCAAGGTCCCACACGAATCGATTCAGCCCCGAGACCGCCGGCAGCCGCGGGGTGCCCGTTTGCTCGAGCTCTGGCCGACGCATACCTGGTTGCTCCGGCGGTTGCAGCGACTCACCACCCGCGGCACTGGAGAAGCGTCGTACGACACGCCCCTGTGCATCCGCGATCTCGAGAGTGACGGGCCCCCTGACCGCGGGGCCGACCCAGTAGTTGATCGTTGCGCCGGCGGGTGGATACTGCGGATCGCCGCTGGACGCACGTACCGATTCGGCGCCGCCGAACGACCCGCGGTACCTCATCCGAAAGGCCGGCCGCGGACGCACGAGGTGCAGTGGCGCAGCCATCACACGGTCGCTCAGCTCTCTCAGCGGCGACAGGTCATCGAGCACCCAGAACGATCTCCCCTGAGTGGATACTGCGAGATCTCCGCGATGCACCTTCAGGTCGGTGATCGGCGTCACCGGCATATTGAGCTGCAGTGGCCGCCACCTCGCACCATTGTCGAACGAGACGAACAAGCCGAATTCCGTTCCCGCGTAGAGTAGACCCTCTCGCTCCGGATCTTCTCTCACGACACGCGTCGGCTGATCGTATGGGATCCCATTCAATTCAGTCGTGAGAAGAGTCCAGGATTTTCCATAGTCGTCGGTACGCCACAGAAACGGGCGGAAGTCGCCGAGGAGATAACAGAGCACTGCGTAATACGCGGATCCGCGGCGGTGCGGAGAGGGATCGATATTCTGCACACGGCAGCCGGGCGGCTGACTTGCCGGCGTCACGCGCGTCCATGTCTTTCCATTGTCGCGCGTGACATGGAACGGGCCATCGTTGGCCCCGGTCCAAATGACACCTCGCTCCAGAGAAGACTCGCGAATCGAGTAGAGCGTGCTGTACAACTCTTCGCCCGTCACATCGATGGTTATCGGTTCACCGGAAACCCGCTGCTGTCGTTCTGGTGGATTCCAGGTGAGGTCGGGGGAGATGCGTGTCCAGGTGACGCCCTCGTCACGCGTTCGGTGCACGTGCTGCGACCCGTAGTAGATGACACGTGGATCGTGAGGCGAGATCTCCATCGGAGACACACGCTGGAAGCGGTAAATGAGATCCTTCCCCGGATTTCCGTAGAGGGACTGCAGACCCACCGGGTACGATCGTTCCTGCCCACTGCGGATCGACATCCGCGAAAACAAACCCTTGCACGAGCCGTAGACGGTGTCGGGATTCGCCGGATGCGGGATTATCGGGCCCGTTTCGCAGCCCGGCCCACTCGTCCAGCCCTGCACCGGATCGTCCAGCGGCCCGGAGGATATCGGGAGGCTCGGGACGATCAGAGTCGAGTTGTCCTGCTGCGCTCCGTACACGCGGTAGGGAAACTGATTGTCGACGTATACCTGGTAGATCTCGGCGGTGGGCTGGTTGTATTGCGTCGACCACGTCAGCCCGCCATCGAGGGTTACGTTCGCCCCTCCGTCGTTGGACTGAATCATGATCGACGCGCTCCGCGGGTTGATCCACAGGTCGTGGTTGTCCCCGTGCGGAGTGGGCATGATCGCCCACGTCTTGCCGCCGTCGATGCTTCGATAGAACCCCTCAGTGCCTACATAGAGCACATCGGCTTTCGTCGGGTCAGCGTCGACGTTGGTGTAATAGAAGGGGCGTGTGATCAGGCCGCGTGTCGTCGTATCGACTGCCGTAAAGCTGCGGCCTGCATCGTCGGATCGATAAAGCCCGCCGCCAGGGTTTGCCTCCATCAGCACATAGAGCCGGTTTGGCGCCGCAGCCGAGACGGCAAGGTCTGCCTTGCCAACGAGTCCGGCGGGAAGGCCGCCGCCGAGTCTCGACCAGGTGTCGCCACGATCCGTGCTGCGATAGACGCCGCCCTCACGCGCGCCGCTGATGATCGTCCACGGCTTTCGCTCGGCGCGCCACGCCGCTGCGTAGATCACGTCGGGATTGCCAGGCTGAAGCTCGAGATCGACAACGCCCGTCGAGTCCGATATGTAGAGAACTTTCTGCCAGCTCTTGCCGCCGTCTCGGGTTCTATAGACTCCGCGTTCGGCGTTGCGTTTGAACGGATTTCCCACCGCGGCCGCGTAGGCGACATCCGGATTGGTGGGATGTATGACGATGGAGCCGATCTGGCCCGCGTCGCGCAGTCCCGAGTAGACCCACGTCTTTCCGGCATCGGCGGATTTGTACATCCCCTTGCCGATTGACACGTTGCTTCGCAGTCCCTCGGAGCCGGTGCCTGCGTAGACGACGTTCGGATCTGAATCCGCAACATCGAGCGCACCCATGGATGCGGAGGCGAAGAACGGGTCCGATACGTTCACCCAGCTGTGGCCAGCGTTGGTGGTCTTCCAGACCCCTCCGCCGGTAGACCCCATGTAGAACGTCGTCGGCTCCTGAATCACCCCGGTGACGGCCGTCACGCGTCCGCCGCGCGCGGGTCCGATCATGCGGTAGCGCAGGCCTTTGAGCCGCGATGTATCGAGTGACGCCACGGTCATCGTGGTGAGCGCCGCCGTGCGACGCGGCGCTGCGGTTTGTGCACTCACGACGTCCGCCACCGACATCAACATCGTCACCGACAGCGGCCAGGCCAGGCAGCGGCGCAGAGGAAATGCTACGCCAGGGGTCGAGTTTCTCTTCATCATGTTTGCATTTTCCGCATCAGGTCTCTCCGGGAACTCCGCTATGCTAATATGCAGCATCTACCGAATCACAGAGGGCTCCAACAATGGCGGTTCAGTTCAAATCTTCCGGCTGCCTCGCCAGTATCGTCGTTTCAGTAATCCTCACTGTAGTTCTGAACCTGCTGTTGCGTGCGTGCTGATTTCGCCATTGACGTCCCGGGCTGCTGCAATCGCGACGCGCTGAACGTCGTTGCGCCTGTCTCGCGCTCTGCCTCGACCCGCACCTGCTTCAGCACACGCAGATGGATGCGATGCAGCAGCCACTCGGCAACCGGGCGCCAGTACGCCTGCGGATACATGTGCATCGCATACCAGGTACTTCCCTCCAGCCGTGTTCTTCCCTCACTGAGTGCAATCAAGCGGAATTCACCACGTCGCGAGATGAAAAATCCATCGACGTGGGGTGCGTAGACCTTCCGGTAAGGGCTCCATTCACGCAACGACGTGGGCTGTGACGCGACGTCGAAACCGAGCCGTCGCGGGGCATCCCACACGGTGATCGGCTCGACAAAAGCGCCGGTGGAGAATTCACAACGGCGAACAGCGCCAACGCCCGTACCGGTGATCGTCGCCTGCACGGGATAGGCAATGCCAAGAGTGAAAGGCATGCCCACCGGTTCCTCGATTCTTTCAAAACGCACGACATGCGCCCACACCCGTTCCGGCGGCGCAGCGACCACAATGCTGGTGACGGCCTCGAATTCCGCGGACACGGCGTGGCGATCGACGATTGTCGCGATCGGAACGAGCAGGAACATGTGAGCGGCAACAGCCGGCGGCCGGCCGGATGACGAAGCGAGTGCGCGCCCGGCTGCACCGCCAAGAAGACCAGCGACGACACCCAGCGGAAACGCCATCACGAGGCAGACCAGGCCCTCGAGCGCGAACAGCAGCAGAAAGAGGCCGAGAATCAGCAGTGTGAGCACGATCACCGTGTTCGTCTCGAGGAGTGATCGGCGATGGCCGCGATTGTGTATGTAGGCAGCGATCGCGCCGAGACAGAAAGGTGAGCCGAGGAAAAGCGTCAGGCCGTAGCTGCGAAATTCGGTAGTCACCAGAGCGACCGCCGGAATTCCCACCGCCAGTGACGCCAGGATCGCGAGCATTGCGCTCCGGATCCGGTATGCTGAGGTGGTCACGGCGACGGGGGCCCGATAATCGGCCGCGCTCGGAAGGGAAGCGAGCCAGAGCATCGCGGCGTAATTGAGCACCGGCACGAGCACGAGGAGAGTCAGCATCGGTGACTTTCCCGCATCGAGCGTCCGTCGCAGCGACATGCTCACCGCGATCCACAGGAATGGCAGTGTCCACAGGACGAGCGCCGCGGCGAGCCATGGCGACATCGCCGCGATTTTGCTCTGCTTGAGAGTCAACAGCGGAAGCATGTAGTCGAAGGGCGTCCAGAGCTGCCGGCTGAATAACCAGACGGCGCCGGCATCGACAACGTATTTGAGGGCCATGAGGGGGACCCCCGTTGTCAGATACGTGCGACGGTCCACGCGGCCGCTGAACCCGAACAGCCGCGCCGCGAGATTCACTCAGGATCCCCTGTAGGCATGATGTCCGCGCCTTCGACCATGAGGATGACCGCGCGCTCCGGCGCACGCGTTCGATGCACGACAGCTCTCGGAACGACGAATCCCTGGCGCGGACCGAGCGTGATGGTTCTCTCCTCGAGATCGATCAGAAACTCGCCCTCGACAACGAAGAAAAACTCGTCGAGATCGTCGTGCTTGTGCCAGTGATATTCGCCCTGCATGACGCCGAGCCGAACCACTGAATCGTTGACTTTGCAGAGAGTCTGATTGTACCACTTGTCAGTCACCGCATCGACGAGTGCGGGGACGTCGACTATCTCCAGTGGTCCGTAGCGTATGTCGAGATGCGTTGCATAGGGATATGTCACGGGGGATCCCCTATCGCTGTCGGTCATCGTGTCTTTCCTTGTTGATCGGTTGTGCTGGCCTCAGCGCACGGGCCCGGACCCAGCGGCGGTAGTCCGCGCGCAGGATTCCCATGGACCGGGGCCCGCAGCGGCGAGCAGGCTCTCTGCTTCGGCGGGAACGCCAATCGCGGCGAGGACGCACGCACGGTAGCCGACTGTCGCGCGGTCACCTGGATCGAGATTGGACGCCCAGGCAAGATGGCGGTCGGCCTCCATCAGGTCGGTGTTGGAAAATCCATCGCCGGGGGCATTGCCCGGAGAGCGTTGCGAACGAACGAGATAGTATCGCCCGAGCTCGCGGTGCGCTATCGCGCTCTCGGGTTCGCGCGAGACAGCGGTCTTCAGATGGTCGCCGGCCTGCTCCAGATCGCCGGCGTCCATGCTGATGCGTGCGAGATACAGGTTGGCGACTCCTGACCGCGGGTAGGTGACGGCGGCCTGCCCCAGATCTTGAATGGCGGCGGGGATGTCACCGGCGCGGTAGGCAGCAATCCCTCGTTTGGTCTGCTCCGGGATACCTGACACCAATCCGATCGACTGCGCAGCATCGACCAGAAACCCGCCCGCATTGCCGCCGACGAGCATGAACAAGGCACCGATGCCGAGTGCGAAGATAAGCGCCAGGAAGATGACGAACCGGATGATGCAGCCGGCGATCGGCAAGCCGGCCGTGGGCCGTGGAGCCGGACGAGGGGCTTCCGGTACCGGTGCGTGACTCGTGGGGGAAGGAACAGGAATAGGGGGAGAGGGGGGCAAAGAAGGAGGCGTCCTTTTCTTCGTCATAGCTCTTTCCGAGCGGGTCTCTCGCCCCCGGGGTTCTTCCGTTTCGGGGCGGCGCGGCACGCGCCGGCCGCGGAGGAAATACTCGAGCAGCTCTTCAAGGGTGCGTGGTGGGGGCGGCCATGCACCGCCGGGCGGCGATTCAGGTGGCGAGCCGGTCCGCCGCGCGCCGGGGAAGATTCCCCCCCCTGAGCGCCGCTTTCCTCTGGCTTCACCTGCGGCCTCTCGCGGCCTCTCCGCTTCCGGTGCATCGCGAGTCGCCGGCGGACGGTCAGCCGGGCGTGAGCCCGGAGGGGTCCAAGTCGGCGGCGGCGTGCGCGATGGAGGTGAGCGCGGCGGGGCGGGCTCCGCGCTGGAAGGATCTCCGAACTTCGCACCGCACTGAGAGCACGCGGGCTTGTCTAGCCAGACGCCCGGCTTGTGCCTGGTGCAGAAGTATCGAACCTGCTCTTCGTGACAGGCCTCGCATTCGCCGGTCACCGCCTGCGTCGTTCCGCAGTTAGGACACCGCAGCACGACGCCCGTCATTGCGGCGAAGCGGAAGGTTCGGCCTCCGCGAGCGCGTTCGCGTCGAGAGCTGAGTCGGCCGCGCTTTCTGGAGGATCGGAGGTGCCGCTTACAACGCCTGCGCTGCTCGTAACTTCTGTGGTTGTTGCAGCGCCGGTCGCCGCGGGTTGTGCTGCAGGACTCTCCACCGCATCCGGATAAACTTCACGAACGATGTCGGCCGGTATGTTGAGCCGGTATACCTGAGGGAGCGATCCCCTGATCCATCGCGCTATTGTCGGGACGCGTTCATACGTGCCGAATGACTCTCTTGCCAGCCGGCGCGACAGCGCCACGGTAGTGAGAACCGGAGTCGCCGCATACGCCTCATATACCTCGAAACGATCCTCGACGTGATCGTGCCCTCTCACCATGTGAGTGACCGGCCTGTCGAGCCGACGGCTCACCGCGCAGAAGTCGGCGAAATCCTCGTGGCCGAACTGGCAACCCCGCGAAACACGATTCGGAATTTTTCTCCGCGCTCGCGGGTGTGCGCGCGTCCACACAAAGTCGGTCAGACATCTCTCATCGTTCCACTCGCCGGTCTCGAGTAGAAATGGATGCAGGTCCACCAGCGGGAAACCGCCGTGAGCGACGAGCAGACCGTCGGGGAAGAAGAGCGCTCTCGGGGCGTCACGAAACAGCCGGATGGCCGTCATCCCGCATCGCTGTAACCCGTCATCGTCAGGGCTGGCGTTCAGCGCTTCGGAAAAGTCAGCGGGTGAGACAGTGGCAACAAACTTTCGGCCATCGTGGCCGAGTGCTTCGTCATGGTTGCCGGTAACGACTGCAATCCGGGTAGGATGCGCCGTGATGAGCTCGAACACACGTAGCACGACCTCGACAGGAAATCCGTAGTCGTCGAACAGATCTCCCAGGAAAACTATGTTCGGCGGAGGGCGATCGGGCGGTGTATCCCGAGCGATGAGAGCAAGCGCTGCTTCGAGCGCCAAAAGGTCGCCGTGAAGATCTCCGATGAACCAGAGCGGGTCAGTATCATCGATCTCACCGACCTCTATCGCGCGGTCCGAGCGGCTGGAGCGAAAGGAGTCGAACAGCAGCGAGGGCCACGCATCACTCGCCAGCAGAGCATCCATCGCTGCGAGTATCGGTTGCATCCGGCCGCGAATGCCGCCGGGATTCAGACCGGCGTGAATGGCCTTCCAGTCGAGGTCATGCACGTCAACCACTTCCGGAATCGCCGGCGGTGGGGTGACCGCTTCAGCTGCATCGCCCGGTACGCCGCCTCCGTCGAAGAAATCGGCGGCAGGGCAGTCGTCAAATCGCACGCAGTTTCAGCGGAAGCTTGACGATACCCTTCGAGTGGCGGCCAACGGCGATCGTATCTCCGTCCCGCAGTCGGGACGCAGCCGTGAGTATCTGCCCGTTGAGGAGCGAATCATTAGCGGTCCCGGCGAAGGGCGTGACAATCCATTGACTGTCGGGCCCGCGCTCTACCACGAGCTGACGGGAATCCCAGAACTCACCTTCCGCGCCGAACTGTCGCGCCAGCGTCTTTCCAATTTCGGTGCGAACACCGATGTGCAGCGACTTTCCATCCGCACCCACCAGCTGTATGCGCTCCGAAGAAAGAGCTCCTTTCTCGAGTGACGGAGGTGCGGCGGGGGAAGCTCCGCTTGCCGTTGCACCCACGGCCGCTCCTCTGCCGCTTCCGGCCTTCACAGCCGCAGGCTTCGCACCGACGACCTTTCGCGCTGAACCTGCGGGTGCGGATACGGATCCTTTGGGAGCGCGGCCGCTCAATGCCGCTCGCAGCTCCGCTGCCGTCGGACGCTTCGCGGCATCGGGCGAAAGGCAACGGTAAATGGCAGCGCTCACATCGGCGTTGCTCGCCGGCGCCGGCATCACGCCCGCCAGGGCAGGGGGTTTTATCGCGTACGCTCTAACGAGCTGCGCGTATTCCGCCTGATCGTCGCGCCAGTACGGATGCGTGCCAACGAGCAGCTCGTGGAGAATCAATCCCGCCGTGAAGATGTCCGACGGAAGAACGGGAATGCCGCCGCGCGTGATGTGCTCCGGCGAGCGGTAGTTGTCCGATCCGATGTAGCCCTGGTATCCATGCCATGGTGCCCGCTTGTCGGCCAGAACGGAAAAGTCGGTATCGATCAGCTTCAGCTGGTATCCCGAGGCAAGTGTCGGATCCTTTATCAGATATGCGTTCGGCGGCTTGAGGTCTGCGTGCACGATCTTCGACTCGTGCAATGCCGCAATCCCTGCCATCAACACCTTCGACCAGGTGATGTGGCGGGCCCACACCGCCGGATCGCGAATCGGCGCGACCTTCGTTCGGCGGTGTTGCTCGCGCTCTTCGTCGAGCATCTGCTGAAGGTCGCCGCCATGCTCGATGAACTCATATGCCTGGAAGTAGCACGGCCCTCCCCACCGCTCCTCGAAGGCCTCCACCATCCGCACCGCGTAGTGCGCGCCCTTGCCCTCGCGAACGCGACGTGAGACTTCACGCTGGTATTCGACGAAGTCGTTGTACCAGATGACTGTCGGAGCAGGGGACTTGTACTGCTTGAGAAAAATTTTCTCTCCGCCCGCGGATTGCGCGCCATACGAAATAGCCATCATGCCAGGCCCGAAAACTTTCGTGACCCGGTAACCGCGGACGCTGTCGCCAACTCTCAGCTTCTTCGCCATAGCGTCGGAGCGCCGAAACCCTTCAGTGGCGGTCTAAAGCGCGACCGTCTCCGCCGAGCGCGAAACGCTGGCAGCGAGCTGTTTCATCGTCGTTTTGAAGTTCGCGGGATCGGAGGTGAACTTGTCGAGGGCCTCCTGCGCGTTGAGGCCTTCGTACTCGATCACTTCCCATTCCGATTTGTCGATCTGGCTCAAGCGATCGTATCCCTCGAAGTTCGGCGCGAACAAGCTGAGGATGATCCGGTTGGCCATCACCACATTGGCGACGTCCTGCATCGATCCGCCTTTCGCTTCCTGGATGCTCATTGTCTCCTTGAACGAGGCATCGGTGAACACCACCACCACGCGCGCGGCATCGCTGCGGTAGCGCCACTTCTCCGCATCCTCGGACTGGGACCCTTTGGGAAGAGCCTCCATCGTCGCAACCTTGTAGAGAGCATCGAGCAGGGACTCAGGTTCGTCTCCGCCTCCTTCGGCGCGCAGAGCAGCCAGCTGCGACTTGAGCGCAGCTGTGTCGCGCACGAAAGGGTTGTTAGTGAGCCATTCGAGGCCCTCGGACTGTGCGGCCTCGATGTCGCGATACCCCACAACCTTCCCACGCCAGTCCTTCACAGGTGCAGCGTTGTTCGTGTCACCCGAGCTCAGTGAGTCGATGAATGCTTCGATGTTGCGGCGGAGGGCATCGATGCAGGTGGACATGCTTCCCGAGATGTCGACGAGAAAGACGACGTCGGCGACGCCCTTTGTCTTCGCGCGCCCTTGAGGGGGTGGTGCGGCGGCCGCTGGCGCAGATTCGCCGGCCGGCCCCGTAGCGCCGGCATCGGCAGAAGGGGCAGGCGCTCCGTCCCCGGTGGTATCGGGAGCCGAAGGATCAGCTACCGCCGAAGGATCGGTTACAGCTGCACCCTCGGCTGATGCGGAGGAAAGGTCGCCGGCCGGACTGGCCAGCTCGCTGCTCGCTGCGGTCGCCGGGATATCAGATTCAGCGGGGTCAGCCGAAGTCGCTGGGGTGTCCGGATTGCCGGTGGTATCCATCATTCGCTCCGATCAAGAATAGGTAGGGAGGCACGTACATGAATAATCGGCCCTAATGCACATCCTTTGCCGTTCGGTCACGGCCTTACTGCTCGAGCGAATACTCGACTGTGGATACCACACGTACCGTCTTCACGATCTGGCTGGCTTCCGTGATTCCCTGAGCCTGGTCGCGAGGCAAAATCTCGAAAACCCCCTGGCTCGCGCGCCGGATCCCTCCCAGCCCGCTCCGCGAATCCCGCGCGAACTGCTCGGCACCTTCGCGTGCGCGGGCGGTAGCCTCCGCGATCATCTGCGGCTTCAGCTTGTTGAGACCCGTGAAGATGAAAGTCGGGCCTCCGCTGCCATATTCTCCGCCCGATGAGAGAACCACTCCGGCGCTCACCAGCTCAGCGACGCGTTGGCTCGCGGCGAGTACAAGCTCGGGGCGTGTGGAGCGCACGACTACAGTCTGGTGAATCACGAAGCGGCTGGCTGAAGTCTGCCCTGACCCATACTGGTTCGTGTTCGCATCCTGAACGGCGAAATCCTGAAGCTCCGACTGCAGTGTGTCGAGCCGCTGTGCGGCAAGAAACTGACGGGTTCTGGACAGGCTCGTCTGGAGCTGGGCATAGGCGCGCGACAGGTCGTTGTCGGCGGCAACGATCCGGAGCGGCCAGATGGCGAGATCCGCTCGCGCCTCCCGCTCGGAGATTCCCTTCACCGTAACGACGCGGTCAGCCGCCCGCACCCGCGCTATCCCATTTCCGGCGAGAAAACCGCCGATCGCCATTCCAATCGAGACAATGAGCGCGGAAAGATTCCAGCGATCAAAGGACATATGGGATCCCATGCAATTTCAGGTGGGAAGGCCCCTTTCGCCCATGGGGCGTCACTGCGCGGAAACCATGTCGATCGAGAATACCAGCACGGCGTTGCCAGGAATCGGACCGCTGCCGAAGGCTCCATAGCCCTGCGACGGCGGGATGACCAGCTGCCGTTTACCTCCTACTCGCATGCCGGGCACACCCGCATCCCATCCGGCAATGACCTGCCCCACTCCGATACGAAAGGTGGCCGGCGGGCTCGAAGGCTGAACAGTGTCGAAAAGCGTGCCGTTGGCAAGCCATCCGCTGTAGCGCACCGAGATCTGCTGTCCCGATGTAACTACCGCTCCCGTCCCGATGACAAGGTCGCGCATGTACACGCCGCTCGCCGTTCGCGTCATCGCGGACAAGTCGACTCCAAGGGCTGGTGCGAAAGTGGTCGTCTCGACCGAGGCAGAGGCGATCGGCTCGGTTCCGGAAATGCTGCACGCCGCCGAGAAGAGGGCGGGCGCCGCCAGCAGTGAAATCAATATTCGGCGAGAGATTATTGTCATCGTTCAGTCGTGTGAGTTCGAGGTGTCCAATTAAGGTATCAGCCTGCGTGATGCACTTCACACCGGCGCCGGAATCGAGCGCAGTCTCTCGCGCGGCTGACCAGGGTAATTGATATCAGCAGCGAAGGCCACTC
>Ga0136617_10002351_pt1 | contig 16851 bp, 19 predicted proteins | sample AntDrymUQ3222106_2_FD_129672 | JGI IMG/M metagenome (GOLD analysis project Ga0136617, IMG submission 129672) | Polar desert sand microbial communities from Dry Valleys, Antarctica - metaG UQ322 (21.06) | ecosystem: Environmental > Terrestrial > Soil > Desert | place: Antarctica: Dry Valley...
AGATGATGTTGTCGGTCATCGTGAAGCCGTCCATCTCCACGAGGAGCTGGTTGAGCGTCTGCTCCCGCTCGTCGTGACCGCCGCCCATTCCGGCGCCGCGGTGGCGCCCCCCGGCGTCGATCTCGTCCATGAAGATGATGCAGGGGGAGTTCTGCTTGGCCTGCTCGAACAGGTCACGCACGCGCGAGGCGCCGACACCGACGAACATCTCGACGAAGTCCGAGCCCGAGATCGAGAAGAACGGCACGCCCGCCTCGCCGGCCACGGCGCGCGCGAGCAGCGTCTTGCCGGTGCCCGGCGGTCCGTACAGCAACACACCCTTGGGAATGCGGGCCCCGAGCGCCTGGAACTTCTTGGGGTTCTCGAGGAACTCCTTGATCTCGTGCAGTTCCTCGACCGCCTCGTCGACGCCGGCCACGTCGCGGAACGTGATCTTCGGCGAGTCGACCGACATCCGCTTGGCGCGCGACTTGCCGAAGGACATCACCTTCGAGCCCCCGCCCTGGACCTGGTTCATGAGGAAGATCCAGAACCCGATGAAGATCAGGAACGGCAGCACGTAGGTCAGCAGCGACAGGATCACGCTCGACCGCGACGGCTTGACGTCGAAGTCGCGGATCAGGCCGTCGGCCTTGGCCGCACGCAGCTTCGTGACCAGCACATCGGAGTAGTCCGCCGGGTAGCCGACTTGGTACTTGTTCTTGTCGGTCCCCTTGAGGCGGACGTCGATCGAGTTGTCCTTCGTCTTCAGCGTGGCCGTCTGGATCTGGCCGTTCTCGACCTGCTCGAGGAAGCCGGCGAAGGATCGCTGCGGCGCCTGGTCCGACCGCGAGATCAGCTTGGAGGCGAAGAACGCCAGCACGATCACGATCAGGATCGGGAAAAGGGCGCTCTTGAAGAAGCGGCTCACAGGAAAGAGAAGGCTACCAGGGGGTTCATGGCGTCCAGGGGGTTTCAGCGCCCACGCGCCAGGCCCTCCGGCCGGTCGTCCTCACAGCCGCAACGCCGCCACGTACGGGAGGTTGCGATATCGCTCGGCGTGATCGAGGCCGTAGCCGATCGCGAACTTGTCCGGGATCTCGAAGCCGACGTAGCGCGTCGGCAGCTCGACCTCGCGCCGGTCCGGTTTCGTCAGCAGGGCGCACACCTCCAGCGAGGCGGGCCCGCGGGCCTGGAGGTTGCGCAGCAGGTAGGAGAGCGTGAGGCCCGAGTCGACGATGTCCTCGACGATCAGGACGTCGCGGCCCTCGATGGCGGCGTCGAGATCCTTCAGGATCCGCACCACGCCCGAGGATTGGGTCGAAGAGCCGTAGGAGGCGACGGCCATGAAGTCGACCTCGCAAGGCACCTCGATGTGGCGCATCAGGTCAGAGAGGAAGAAGACGGCGCCCTTGAGCACCCCGACCAGGAGCAGGTCCTTGCCCGCGTAGTCGCGCGTGATCTCCTCGCCCAGCTGACGGACCCGGTGCTGGAGCTCGTCGGCCTGCACGAGGATCTCGCCGATGGCTTCGTCGCGGAGCACGCGCCGGGCAGTCTAGGCGTCCGGTCGGGACGTCGACGGGTTGAGGGAATCGTCTCGCGGCGCCAGGAGCCACCCATGAGGATCAACGATGCACGCATCGCCTCACCTCACGTGCGGCTCCTCGCATCCACGATCCGGTTCCCTCCGACCCGCCGCCGATTCCCGACCGAACACCTAGGCACGGACTCGCGGCGGCGTGGCCACGAACTCGAGGCGTCCGGCCTCGATCCGAGCACGCAGGCCGCCGCCGACGTCGAGCGCGCCATGTTCGGCGAGCCCGAGGATCTCGGCGGTGCGGTGCGAGACGGCGGGGCCGCCGGCCGCGTCGGCGAGCTGTTGGACGGCCAGCCGGGCGAGCGCGGGCGGCAGCGCACGGAGGTGCTCGAGCGACGGCGGCGCCCCCGCCTCCGCGAGGACGGCGCTGACGGCGGCGTCGAGCACCTCGGCCTCGTCGCGCAGCAGCTCGAGCGTGCGCAGCACGTTCTGCTCGGCGGCGGGGTGCAGCTCGCGCAGCGCGGGGACGAGCCCATGGCGCGCGCGGTTACGGGCGTAGGCGCCGGAGGCGTTGGTGGGGTCCTCGCGCCACGGGAGGCGATGCTCGGCGCACCACGCCTCGGTGCCGGCGCGCCAGACGCCGAGCAGCGGGCGCACCAGCCGGCCGTCGCGCGGGCGCATGCCCAGCAGCGCCCGGCGGCCCGGCGATGCCGCGAGCCGGTAGAGCACCGTCTCCACCTGGTCGGTGGCGGTGTGGCCGGCCGCGACGTCGGCGCCGGCGCCGGCGCCGGCGCCGGCGTCGCGCGCCAGCCGCGTCGCCTCGAGGTAGCGCTGGTCGCGGGCCCAGGCCTGCAGGTTGCCCTCGGGCCGGCGCGGGCGGTGGACGCTCAGCTCGACGCCCAGCCGTTCGCACAGCGCGGCGCAGTGCGCGGCGTCATCGGCCGCCGAGTCGCGCAGCCCGTAGTCCACGTGCAGCGCGCGCACGTCGCCCGAGATCCGCACTGCGAGGTCGAGCAGGCACACGGAGTCGGCCCCGCCCGAGAGCAGCACCACCACAGGCGCGCCCGGCCGGAGCAGGCCCTCCTCGCGCGCGCGCGTCTCGAGGTCAGCGTCGGCGAGGCTCATGAACGGTCCACGCTACCCGGCGAGCGGCAACGAAAAAGCGGCGGGACCGCGGTCGTGGTCCCGCCGCATGCGGGCAATGCGGCCCGCTGCCTCGGCCGACGACGTTCGTCAAAGGCGACGCCTTGCGAGGGGCTGAACCCCTCACTTCCCGGCCTATTGCCTTGGTTGGACCCTGAGGTCTACTCCTCGCCCATGCGCGTGTCAAACACGCCCGGCGGTCAGACCTTGAGGTGCGGGTAGTCGCTCTCCACGAGCGCCCGGTAGCGCGGGTAGATCGGCTTCGTGATCGGCACCAGGTTGAGGGCCGCCTTGACGTCCCCACCGGTCTTGATGCGGCGGCGCGCGATCGCCACGGCGACGTTCTCCTTGCCCTGGAAGTACTTGTTGGCGGTCTCGGAGGACATCTTCATCCGCACCTTCGGCTCCCACGCGACGTCGTCGGACCACTCCCAGTGCAGGTTGCCCTCGCCCTCCCCGCCGGCGCGGATGTTGACGACCAGGTCGAGGTCGTCGAACTCGAAGCGCTGCGGCGTGTCGGCGTCGCGCAGCGCCGGCCCCATCTCCGGGTCGTCGCTCATCATCGCGAAGATCTGGTCCATCACCGTGCGGAACTCCTGGTCGGACGCGAACTGCGGCGAGGCCATCAGGAGGCGGCGGGCTTCTTGGCCGGGGCGGCCTTCTTGGCCGTGGTGGTGCGGGACTTGGCGGCCGGGGAGCGCGGCTTGGCGGCGGTGGAGCGTGACTTCGCGGTCGAGCGCGCAGTGCCGGCCGCCTTCGCGGTCGGGGACGTCGTGCGCTTCTTGACGGTCGAGCGCGAAGCGGTCCCGCTCGCGCTGCCGCGGGAGGCGGGCTTCGCGGCGGGCTTGGCCTCGAGCTCGGCCACCCGGCGCGTGAGCGTCTCGACCTCCGCGCGCAAGCGCTTGAGGTCCTCGAGCACGCGGATGTCCTCGATCATCTCGCGCACCCGGCCGGCCGCGCCGGCCACCTCGTCGACGAGGTCCTGCGCCCGCGTCCGGGTGGACTGCGCGCTGTCGGCGGTCGCGTGGAAGGTGCGCTCGACGGCGGTGCGCACCGCGCCGACGGCGTCGGCGGGCTTGGTCTCCTTCTTCGCCTTCTTCTTGTCCTTCTTCGCCATGGCGCGCGCAAGTCTAGTTCTATTGCCGGCGCTCGTGACGCGGACTCCCATCCATCTCAGGCCGAACGCGCCCGTCGCCGAGCGCGCGCTGCTCCCCGGCGACCCGGGGCGCGCGCTGCGCCTCGCGCAGCACATGCTGGCCGCGCCGATGCAGGTCCTCAACACCAACCGCGGGCTGTGGGGCTACACCGGCACGGCCGCCGACGGCGCGGCGCTGACGATCCAGAGCACCGGCATGGGCGGCCCGAGCGCAGCGATCGTGGCCGAGGAGCTGATCGCGCTCGGTGCGCGCCGGCTCGTGCGGGTCGGGACCTGCGGCGCCTTCGCGGGCGGCCCGCCGATCGGGGTGCTGCTCGTCGCCGGCGAGGCGCTGTGCGGGGACGGGACGAGCCGCGCACTCGGTGCCGGCGAGCGCGCCGCCGCCGACCCGGGCCTGTGCGCCGCGCTGGCGCGAGCGGCCGGCGAGCCGGTCACCGTCGTGTCCTCCGACCTCTTCTACGACCCCGACGAGGAGCGCGCCGCGCGCTGGGCGGCCGCAGGCGCGGTCGCCGTCGAGATGGAGGCGGCGACGCTGTTCACGGTCGGGCGAGTGCGGCAGGTCGCGGCCGGCTGCGTCCTGCTCGTCTCGGACGACCTCGCCACGGGCGAGCGCATCGGCGACGACGCGCTCACGCTCGCGGAGCTCGCGCTGGGCGAGGCGGGGCTGGCGGGGTTGAGTTAGCGCTTCTTGCGCGCCGTGGACGCGCGCTTGGGCTTGGGCTTGGCCTTCGCCTTGCTCGGCGCGGATGACGCGTCGACCTCGAGGCGCTCCTGCTCGCGCGGCTGGTGCGCGGGCTGCGAGCCGAGGCCGGACGCGAGCGCGCCGAGCTCCGCGACGAGCTTGGCGAGCTGGGACTCGATCCCTGCCAGCCGCTCCTCGGCCCCGCTCAGCGCCGGCCGGTTGAGGGCCTCGAGCCGCTGGTCGAGCCGGTCGACGCCGTCCTCGATCCCTTCCAGCCGCTGCGAGACCGAGCGCAGCCGCCGTGTCAGCCGCTCGACGTCGGCCGCCGACGGGATGTTCAGCGCACCCATCGCGGCCTCTTGCGCCTGCACCGCCCGCTCGCGGGCCTCGAACGCGCGCGAGATCGCGCCGTTGACGAACTGGTTCTCGAGCAGGTCCTGCGCGATCTTGCCGAGCGCGTCCTCGCTCGAGCGCGCAAGCTTGTCGCGCAGGCCCTCGCTGTCGGTCATGTGATCCTCTCTGGGCATTTTGGCTGAGGCTCAAGTGGAGCTTCAGGTACTGATTTCGCATGAGTTCGAAGTTGAATCCCGGCCTTTCGGAGATTAGCCGCAAGGGAGCGGGCGGTTAACCGTTCCCTAATTGCAAAGGCAGAACCCACTCAGTAGCGTGCGGCGCCAGTTCCCGGGGCAATATGACAAGACGGAAGGGCATATTCGCGCTGATCGCCGCCGTGGCCGGCCTTGGCATGGCCGCGATCCCCGCCGCCGCCGAGCTGCATTCCGTCACCCTGGTCCTGACCACGGGCGAGCACGTCGAGGTCACCGTCGACGTGCCGCCCGGCACTCCGCTCAGCCAGGTCACGATCCCCGGCATCACCGGCACGATCAAGGAGGTCATCGACAACGGCGCGGTCTCCACGCCGACGCCGAACCCGACCCCGGCGCAGCCCGTGCCGAGCGTCCCCGCCGCCCCCGGGACGCCCACCCCGACCTCGACGTCCACCCCGGACGGCAACGAGAAGCCCGGCGCGCCCAACCGGACGCAGGGCGGCTCGAGTCCGGGCAGTTCCACGCGCGCACGCGAGGACCAGGGCAACCGGACTTTCCGCGCCGGCAACATCAACGCCAGGAAGCCTGCGGGCAAGCTCGAGCGTGCTGCCCGCAAGAAGGCCCGCGCGCCCCGGCGCGGCCGCTCCCCCGGCGGGGCGCCCACGCTCGACAACCCGGACTACGCGCTGGCGATGCCCGGCGCCGCTCCGATCGGCGTGCCGAACTTCTTCATCGACAAGTTCCGCATCCCGCCCTTCCTGCTCCCGATCTACCAGGCCGCCGGAATCGAGTACGGCGTGCGCTGGGAGGTCCTCGCCGCGATCAACGAGATCGAGACCGACTACGGCCGCAACCTCAACGTCTCCTCCGCCGGCGCCCTGGGCTGGATGCAGTTCATGCCGGCGACGTGGAAGGCCTACGGCGTCGACGCCAACCAGGACGAGGTCGCGGATCCGTACAACCCCGGCGACGCGATCTTCGCCGCCGCGCGCTATCTCAAGGCCGCCGGCGCCGAGCAGGACCTGCGCAAGGCGGTCTTCGCCTACAACCACGCCGACTGGTACGTCGACTCGGTGCTCATGCGCGCCCGCATGATCGGCGGCCTGCCCTCCAACTTCGTCGGCTCGCTCACCGGCCTGACCCAGGGCCACTTCCCGGTCGCGGCGAAGGCGACCTACGCCAACGACCTCTCCGAGCGCGAGGCGAAGAAGCTCTCGAAGCCGTCGCGCAAGCAGGGTAACCGTGCACTGGTGGTCGAGGGTTCCAAGCACCGCCGCGGGATCAAGATCTTCGCCCGCCGCGGCGCGCCGGTGATCGCGGTCAACGACGGCAAGGTCACCCGCGTCGGCAGCAGCAAGCGCCTCGGCCGCTTCGTCCAGTTCCAGGACGTCCACGGCAACACGTACACGTACGCGCGCCTGGCCAAGGTCGCCAAGACCTACCCCGCGCCCCGCGAGCGCTCGACGAGCCGCAAGGCCATCGCCCGCGAGCTCGCGCTGCCGGCCAAGGACGCCAAGCCGACCGCGCCCGCCTCCGCCACCACGGTGCGCGCGAGCAAGCGCCGCGCCCCCGCCGCTCGCAAGCCCGCCCGCCGCAGCGCCCCGCGCCGCGCCGCCGCCACCAAGCAGCGCCTGTTCGCGCACCCGGAGCGCCCCCAGGCCGGCCGTGCCGGCGGCCGGCAGCAACTGTTCGAGCGCACCGGCAAGATCGACGGGAGCTCGAGCTTGGTCTTCGGCCTCGACCGCAAGGACGTCCGGATCAAGAAGCTGCGCCCGGGTTCGCGCATCGTGGCCGGCACCGTGCTCGGCCGCATCGGCGAACGCTCCAGCGCGCAGTCGCCGCACGTGCTGTTCGAGATCCGGCCGGCCGGCCGCGGCGCCCCGCGCATCGATCCGAAGCCGATCCTCGACGGCTGGAAGCTGCTCGAGTCGACCGCGCTCTACCGCGCCGCCGGCAAGAACCCGTTCTTCGGCCCGGACGCGGAGACCCCGTCGATCGGCCAGATCCTGCTGATGAGCAAGGAGGCGCTGGTCCGGCATGTGGTCGCCAACCCGCGGATCGAGCTCTACTCCTGCGGCCGCGACGACATCCGCACGGGGCAGGTCGACCGCCGCGTGCTCGCCACGCTCGAGTTCCTCGCCGCCTCCGGCTTCCGTCCGACCGTCACGTCGCTGAAGTGCGGCCATGGCTTTTACACCGCCTCGGGCAACGTGTCGCACCACTCCTCCGGCAACGCCGTCGACATCGCCAAGATCAACGGCATCCCGATCTTCGGCAACCAGGGCGAGGGCTCGATCACCGAGCTCGCCGTGCGGCGCCTGCTGACCCTGCAGGGCACGATGAGGCCGGACCAGATCATCACGCTGATGAAGTTCGAGGGCGCCGACAACACGTACGCGATGGGCGACCACGCCGACCACATCCACGTGGGCTGGAAGCCGCTCTACGGCACCAACTCCAAGGCCACGAAGCAGGTCAACGCGGTACTCAAGCCCAAGCAGTGGATCAAGCTGCTCGACCGCCTCGAGAAGATCGACAACCCGACGGTGCGCCTGCAACCCTCCAAGCATGCGCTGAAGGTCACCGAGCGCGCCTCCAAGGCGCACTCCGGCGAATAGAGAGGAGCGGCTGCGAGCCGCCGCTTTCCCTTCGTGCAGTGGGAGTTCGCCGGGCAGATCGGGCCGGAGGCCGGTCGCTACGTGATCCGGCGCTATGCGGGTGACGACGCGCGCCACGTCGTCGTGATCGGCGATCTCGAGGCGCCGCGCCGGCGCCGGCTCGGCCGCCGCCGGGCCCGGCGCGCCGAGCCGGGCGCAGCGCCGGGGGCGGTCGAGGTGACACGTGCGACGGTCATCACCACCGACCCGCTGCCCGGCGACGGTGCGGCAGCGTGGCTCGAAGCCGCGGTGCGCGACCGCGAGGCCACGGTCGGCGCCGCGCTCGCGCTCCTGAACCGCACGATCCACGGCCACCGCCTGGCGGCGATGGACCCCTACGTGGCCGAGGTCCGCGCCGGCCAGGCGCTCGCCACCCGCATCGGCTACGGCTCGGGCGAGCAGGTCGCCGAGGGCGACTGGGAGGCCGCGAGCGAGCTGCCGCCGACGAAGCCGTCGCGCTCGATGCTGCTGCATCCCCAGCAGCGTCTCGCCGCGCTGCTGTCGGGCCGCGACGTCGCGCTCGCCTGCGAGGACCTCGCGCTGCGCGCGCGGCTCGACCTCGACCAGGGCCGCGGGCGCGAGGCCGCGCTGCAACTCGCGGCCGGGCTCGACGCGGCGCTCGCCGAGCTCGAGGGCTGGCGCGCCACCGAGTCCGTCGCGCGACGCCTTGACGAGCTCCACCAGCACCGCGAGACCGTCGACCGCGCCGCCCGGGCGGCGCTGGAGGGCGGCCTCCAGACCGAGCACACGGAGGCTGTCGAGGCCGCGCTGGGGCGGCTGGAAGCGACCCTTCGCGCGCGCACCGCGAGCCTCTGATGGCGCGCACCGGCGGAGCGAGCCGTTAGTGGAGCGCCGGGAGCAACGCGGCGAAACTTCGCCGGCGGCCCGGGCCGGGATCGACGAGCGGCTCGCGGAGCGCTGGGCGGCGGTCGACGGGTATCTCGCGGAGCGGCTCGCGCCGGGCGAGGCCGCGCTCACCGCGGCGCTCGAGGCGAGCGCGGCAGCCGGGCTGCCGGCCGCCGACGTGTCACCGGTCCAGGGCGCGCTGCTCGAGCTGCTCGCCCGCCTGTGCGGCGCGCGGGCGATCCTCGAGATCGGGACACTCGCCGGTTACAGCACCATCTGGCTGGCGCGCGCGCTGCCGCCCGACGGCTGCCTCGTGACACTCGAGGCCGACCCGCGCCACGCGGCCGTGGCCCGCGACAACCTCGCGCGAGCCGGGCTCTCGGCCGTGGTGGACGTGGTGGAAGGACCGGCACTCGAGACGCTGCCCCGGCTGTCCGGCCCGTTCGACCTCGTCTTCATCGACGCCGACAAGGAGTCGACCGCCGACTACCTCGCGCTCGCGCTCGAGCGCTCGCGGCCGGGGACGCTGATCGTGGCCGACAACGTCGTGCGCGGGGGCGCGCTGGCCGACGCGGGGAGCGAGGACCCTCGGGTGGTGGGGATGCGGCGGCTGGTCGAGGCGGTCGCGGCCGAGCCGCGGCTCGTGGCGACCGGGCTGCAGACCGTCGGCGTCAAGGGGTGGGACGGGATGGTGCTGGCGCTGGTGGTGTGATTCGGTCGGTCGTGGTGTTGCCGGCGAACGTCAACGGCGGCTGGGTGGGGCTGGGTTTCGGGGTGGGCGTGGTGTGTTCATCGCAATAGTTCACATGAACACACCACACCCGGCCTCCGCACCCCTCGCGAGCCGCCGCGGCGGCTCGCACCCTTTCCTCAATGCGCCGTTGCCGTTTCCGCGGCACACACTCCGCAGCGGCCCCGAACGAGCACCTCGGCGCCGACAGGGGCGGCGCCGGCGGCGCGTAGAGCTTCGAGCGCCGGCGCCAGGTCGACCTCCGCGTCGAGGTCAGAGACAGAGCCGCAGTCGTCACAGACGAAGTGGTGGTGCGGATCGGGACGCGGGTCGAAGCGCACCGCGCGGCCGGCGTGGACGCGTGCGGCGAGGCCGAGGTCGGCGAGCAGCTCGAGTCCGGCGTAGACCGTCGGCAACGAGACGCCGGGCACGGTCCCGTGGACCCGGGTGAGCACCTCCTCCGCCGTCGCGTGGCGGCCGAGCGCCCGCAGGGCGCCATGGATCGCGAGGCGCTGGGGCGTCACGCGCAGGCCACGGGAGTGCAGGGCGGTGCGGATCTCGTCGTGGGCGGGCATGTTCGGGTTCCCTAACACTAGCATGTATTTCACTATTGCAATTGACTTTCGATAGACTGGACGCCTGATGCTCTCCGACATCGCCCTCGCCAATTGGCGCGACGCCGACGAGCGCTCGCGCGTCCTGCAGGTGATCCAGCCCGGGCTGATCGGGCTAATCGACGGCACGCTCTCCACGCTCGCGCCGATCTTCGCCGCCGCCTACGTGAGCGGCTCGCGCGCGGCGCTGCTCGTCGGCATCGCCGCCGCGCTCGGCGCCGCGATCTCGATGGGGTTGTCCGAGGCGCTGTCGGACGACGGCACGGTCACCGGCCGCGGTGGCTCGACCGGCCGCGGGATCATCACCGGCTCGGCGACGTTCGTCGGCGGCAGCGCCCACGCCCTCCCCTTCCTGATCTCCGACCTCTCGACCGCGCTGGCGATCGCCTACGCCGTCGTCTCCGTCGAGCTCATTGCCATCGCGTGGGTCCGCAAGCGCTTCCTGCACGTGTCGATGCGCACCTCGCTGATCCAGGTCACCCTCGGCGGCATCGTCATCGCCGCGGTCGGCGTCCTGCTCGGCCACGCCTAGAGCGCGGCCACAACCGCCTCGAGCTCGGTGACGACATCGCCCGAGAGGCGCACCGCGGCGCGGGCGTCGTACTGCGTCGCGCTCTGGGTGACGATCGCCAGCGCGCCGCCGGCGCGGAGGGTGATCGCCGGCAGCCCGGCGACCGGGTAGACCTCGAGCGAGGAGCCGACGCAGAGCAGGACGTCGGCGCGCTCGGCCAGCTCCGTCGCGCGGTCGATCGCCGCCTCCGGCAGGAACTCGCCGAACAGCACGACGTCGGGTTTGAGCGGCTCCCCGCATTCGCAGCGCGGCACGCCGTCCGGATCGGCCGCCAGCCGGGCTCGCACGTCCTCGAGCGCGTACTGGCGCAGGCACTCGAGACACGACGAGTGCGAGATCGAGCCGTGGATCTCGATCAGCTCACGCGTGCCCGCCGCCGCGTGCAGCCCGTCGATGTTCTGCGTCACGACCGCCTCGAGCGCACCGCGGCGCTCGAGCTCGGCCAGCGCCGCGTGCGCCCCGTTCGGGCGCTTGTCGCGCAGCGCCGTGAAGCGGTTCCCGTAGAAGTGCCAGAACTGCTGCGGGTCGCGGCGGAAGACGTCGATGTGCGCGACCGCCATCGGGTCGACGTTCTCCCACAGCCCGGTCCCGGGCGAGCGGAAGTCCGGGATCCCCGACGGCACGGAGATCCCGGCGCCCGTCAGCGCCACCACCGTGCCGGCCGAGCGGATCAGCTCGGCCAGCGCGGCAGCGCTCACTTCCCCTTGAAGTCGGGCGTGCGCTTGCCGAGGAACGCGCCGATCCCCTCGCGCGCGTCGTCGGAGGCGAACGCCTTCGAGAACGCCTCCTTCTCGGCCGCGATGCCCTCGTCGAGGTCGCCCTGGTGGGAGGCCTGCTTGATCAGCTCGAGCGCGAGCGGTGCCTGGCGCGCGAACTTGCGCGCCCACTGGACCGCGGTGTCGAACAGCTCGTGGTCGGAGACGACGCGGTTGACGAGGCCGTGCTCGTAGCCGTCCTCGGCCGAGACCGCCTCGCCCGTCGTGTTCATCTCGAGCGCCTTGGCCGGGCCGACGAGCCGCGGCAGCCGCTGCGTGCCGCCGAAGCCGGGGATGATGCCGAGGTTGATCTCGGGCTGGCCGAAGGTGGCCGAGTAGCCCGCGAGACGGACGTCGCAGGCCATCGCCAGCTCGCAGCCGCCGCCGAACGCCAGCCCGTTCACCGCCGCGATCGTCATCGTCCGCGACCGCTCCCAGGAGCGCAGCAGGTCGTGCGCGCCGTCGAGCAGCTCGCGGCCCGACGCCGCGTCCATCTTGGTGAACGCCTTGATGTCGGCGCCGGCGCAGAACAGCGCCGGGTTCGGCGAGGCGAGGATCATCGCCTTGACGGCCGAATCGGCTTCGATCGCCTCCCAGGCCTTCCCGAGCTCCGCGATCACCTCGGGGGAGATCGAGTTGGCAGGCGCGTTGTCGAGCCACACGATCGCGTACTCGCCGCGCGTGTCGAGCTTGACCTTGGCGTTCTCGTAGCCCTCGTCGGGCTGCGGGTAGGGGTAGAAGCCCTGCCCGCTCTTGGCGCCGAGGCGGCCCTGGGCGACGAGCCGGCGCAGGATCAGCGGCGGCTCGAAGTGCTCGCCCCACTCGTCCTCGGCCTTTTCGAGCGCGGCGAGGACGTCATCGAGCCCGCGGAAGTCCGCGCGGGCGAACGGGCCCGGGATCATGCCCGTGCCCATCATCATCCCGAGATCGATGTCGCGGACGCCCGCGATGCCCTCCTCGACGACGAGGCACGACTCGATGAACGCCTTGAGCTGGAAGCGCTCCGCGAGCGCCTCGTCGACGGCCGGTGCGGCCTCAGGAGTGCTCATAGAAGCCCTTTCCGCTCTTCTGGCCGAGGTTCCCTGCCTCGACGAGCTCCTCCATGCCCTGGTGGACGTAGAAGCGGTCGCCGTAGGCGTCGCGCATGTCCCGCGCGACCTTGAGCGTCGTGTCGAGGCCTGACATGTCGGCGAGGAAGAACGGCCCCATCGGCACGAGCTTGGACTCGGTGAGCGCCTTGTCGATCTCCTCGATCTCGGTGCCGGTCTCGTCCTGGTAGCGCCAGATCTCCGACGCCGTCGAGGTCAGGATGCGGTTGACGACGAAGCCCGGGCACTCCGCGCAGCGGACCGGCATCTTGCGGATGGCCTGCGCGAAGTTCGCGGCGGCCTGCAGCGTCCCCGGCGAGGTCTCCTCGCCCTCGATGACCTCGATGAGGCGCATCTTGGAGGCCGGCCAGAAGAAGTGGAAGCCGACGACCTTGTCCGGGCGGTTGGTGACGTCCCCGATCTCGGTGATCGAGAGGCCCGAGGTGTTGGAGGCGAGCACCGCATGGCCGGGGGTGGCGGCGTCGAGGTCGGCGAAGACCTGATGCTTGATCGCCATCTTCTCCGGCACCGCCTCGATGACGAAGTCGACGTCGCCGAAGTCGGCGTACTCGGTGGTCCCGGTGATCAGCCCGAGTGTGTGCTCGATCTGGGCGTCGGCCTGCTCCTGGGTCAGCTTCTCGCGCTCGACCAGCTTGCCGGCCTGGCTCTCGGTGACCGCGCGCGCCTTCTCGAGGCCCGTGTCGACGAATTCCTGTTTGACGTCCTTGAGGAGGACGGGGATGTCGGCGGAGGCGATGACCTGGGCGATCTCCCCGCCCATGACCCCGGCCCCCACGACCGCAGCTTTGAAGACGAACATGGAGGCATCCTCTCACGCGAGCCGCACCGCCGAGAGCCCGGCCAGCGCGGTCATGCAGAGGGCCGAGCCGACGCACCAGATGCAGATCGCGTGCAGCTCTCCGACCTCGATCCAGGTCAGCCAGGCCGACAGCCCGAAGCCCGAGAACGCGAGCACGGCGGTGACCGACCTGGCTCGCTCGCCGTCGCCGGCGAGCGAGCCGAGGATCGCGGCGTAGCCGAGTAGCCCGAGCAGGGCGACCGGCACGCCGGCGAGGTCGGCGTAGGCCGACTTCTGCACGGTCGCGCAGCCGTGGGCGATCGCGCACACCGGCGCGTCGCCGGCGTAGTGCGCGACCGTCAGGTAGCCCGCGATGCCGAGGCCGACCAGCGCGACCGCGACCGACAGCCGGCGGGTCATCGCAGGGCCTTGGCGAGCGCTTCCGGAGCCAGCACGCCCGAGCCGATCACCTTCGGCGCGCCGTCGCCCTTCGCGACCGTGAACGTCGGCGTCGAGTTGACGCGCAGCCGCGTCGCGTCGGCGTTTGCGCGCTCGAGCCGCCGCAGCGCGAACTCGCCATCGGCCGCGGCCAGCGCCTTGCCGGCATCGACCCCGGCGGCCTTGGACACCGAGCGCATGAAGCCGTCCGTCACGTAGCCGGCGTTCTCGCCGCCCTGCGCGGCGTAGAACGCCTCCACGAACGGCCACAGCCGGCCCTGGCGCTCGGCGCCCGCAGCCACGCGCGCCGCGCGCTCGGAGTCCGGGCCGATGAAGTGCAGCGTGCGCAGCTCGAGCTTCGCCTTGCCGGTCCGGACGTAGTTCTCGACCAGCCACGGCAGCGTCTGCTTCGACGCGACGGCGCAGATCGGGCACTGGAGGTCGACGTACTCGGTCAGCGTGAGCGGGGCGCTCGGGTCGCCGAGCACGCCGTCGCGCTCGGGGATGCCGCGGAACAGGGTGCTCGCCGGGACGGCGGGCGGATCGGCCGGCGTGGTACCGCCGGATGCGGAGACGGCGATGCCGGCGGCGACGAGCACCGCGGACGCGCCGAGGACGGCGAGCAGGCGCCGAGGGGCAGAGGACATGAGGAAACCTTTCGAAAGTGGGATGGGATGGGTGCCGCGCGGAACTACGCGGCGACCGGGGGCGCGCGGCCGCGCATCAGGCGCAGCCGGGCGGCGCTCGCTCCCAGGGGCGAGCGCTGGAGGGGCCGCGAGGCGATCGCGACGAGCGACTGGAGGCGCGGTGCGCGGGCGCGGAGGGAGCGCACGAGCGAGCGCGCGGCGGGCGCGACCCGCAGCGCGAGCGCGAGCACGGCGCCGGCGAGGACGCCGAGCGCGAGCAGGCCGAGCCAGCCGCCGCCCAGCATCGAGCCCGCGCCCACCCCGGTGGCGAGCGCCGCCTGGGCGCCGCAGGAGAGCCAGATCGCGCCGGTGGCGAGCGCCCACAGGCGCCCGAAGCCCGGCGCGGCGCCGGCGAGGCGCGCGACGATCAGGGCGAGCCCGACGCCGTAGAGCACGAGCGCGACCACGCCGGCCGTGCTCCATCCGGAGCTCGCGGCCTCGAGGCAGCTCTGCGCGCGCGGGCCGCACAGCAGCGTCGCTCGCGTCTGGTCGGCGCCGACCGCCAGCAGGGGCAGCAGCAGGAGGGCGCGCAGGGTCAGAGGCAGATGGCGCATCAGGTCACATGATGCATCGGCAGATGAGCGGAGCCTCAAAATCCGTACGAATCCGCAGATGTGTGACGAACGTCAACGGCGGCAGGTGAGGGAGTGAGGGGTCCGGCCGGGTGGGTGGATTCGGCCGGGTGTGCGGAGTTGGGGCTGACTATGCGACTCAACTCCGCACACCTCCCGCTTTCGACCTCGCCGCACCCCTCCGGGCTTCCACTCAATGCGCAGTTCGCCAGTCCCGCCGAACGCGCTCAGAGCAACGCCCGATCCCCCTCCAGCTCGCGCGCGAAGCGCGTCAGGTTGCTCCTGAGCGACTCGCGCAGCGCGCGCCGGATGAACAGCGCGTCGGTCAGCGGTGTGAGCACGTTGGAGCGCTTCAGCTCGTAGGAGAGCTCGAGCGCCACCTCGACCCCATCCGAGCCCGGCTCGAACGTCACCCGCTGGGTGCCCTGCAGCTGCTCGTCCTCGACCGCGAGCGTCTGCCCGGCGCGCGTCTCGAAGGCCGTCACCCGCTCGACGACGCGCCCGCGGCCGCCGGGCTTGGAGTTCCACACCGCGCGCGCCCCCGGTGCCGGCCACTCCCCCTCGAGCTTGACCAGGTGGCCGAAGCCGACGACCCACGCCGGCCAGCGCTGCGCGTCGTACCAGAGCGCCTCGGCCTCGGAGGCCAGGCCCGGCACCTTCAGGGCAGCGCTCACTCGGGGCACGCCCGCCTACCCCACCCACACCGCGTGGCGCCACTCGCGCGCCGCGGCGCCCGGGTCGCCGGCCAGGAGCGCGCGCTCCGCGACGGCCAGCACGGGCAGGTCCTCGCCCGAGCCGAAGCCGGTGACGACGGGCTGGCGGACCTCCGGGCGGTCCTCCCGCCCGATCTCCCACCGCAGCACCGGATAGCTCGTGACGAAGCTCGCGCCGAGGTAGTAGGCGGCGTGCAGCACGAGCGGCCGCGAGACCTCCGCGAAGTCGCGGAAGCCGGCGTGGTTCTGGTCCAGGACGACCTGGACCCACAGCGGCACCTTCGCCGGCGCCGGCACCTCGACCACGTCGACCTGCGCTCCGATGCAGCAGAGCACCTCGGACACGGACGCGAGGCTGAAGTCCGCCAGCACCGGCGCCTTGGGGTCGCCGAAGCCGGCCGCGGCGGCCGCCGCGCCCTCCTCGAGGAAGCGCGCCAGATACTCGCGCGCCTCGGCCTCGGTCCCTTCCGCGAAGACCCACCAGTCCAGGTCAGAGCACCTCCGCGCGGATCGCGTCGATGGAGGCGGCGATGCGGTCGAGCCGCGGCCGCAGCTCGCCGCTGAGGCGGCCGAGCTCGGCGCGCCCGGAGTCCGTGATCCGGTAGAAGCGGCGCGAGCGGCGCTCCGGGTGCTCCCACTCGCCCGCGACGTACCCCTCGGCCTCGAGCGAGCGCAGCAGCGGGTACATCGTGTTCGGGTTGACCGCGAGCGCCCCGGTCGTCAGCGACCCGATGCGATCCATCAGCTGGTTGCCGTACGACGGCTCCTCGGAGACGAAGTGCAGGACGAGCAGCGGCAGCAGCCCCGCGCGCCGCAGGTCGCCAATGAGCGGATCCGTCCCGCCGGGGCCCGCCGCGCCGCGCGCGGCGGGGGCGCCCGGCGCCTCGACCGCGGCGCGGGCCTCCTCAACCGAGGCGGCCTCGGCAGCCGCCAGCGTCGTCTTGCGAGAGGGCACGGCCCCGGATTATCCCGGGGCCGTCCCTCCGGCGGGCCGACTGGCCCTAGGCGACGGCGGCGGCGGGCTCCTCGACACGCCGTGGCAGCAGCGTCTCGCGGGCGATGACCAGGCGCTGGATCTGCGAGGTGCCCTCGTAGAGCTGCATGATCTTCGCGTCTCGCATGAGCTTCTCGACGGGGTAGTCCTTGATGAAGCCGTAGCCGCCATAGACCTGCACGGCGTCGGTGGTGACCTCCATCGCGGTGTCGGCCGCGAAGCGCTTGGCGTGCGAGGACTCGAGCGTGTTGCGGGCGCCCTGGTCGAGCAGGACGGCCGAGTTCCAAGTGGCCAGGCGAGACAGGTGCACCTTCGTCGCCATGTCGGCGATCATGAACTGGAT
>Ga0136617_10002352_pt1 | contig 16851 bp, 17 predicted proteins | sample AntDrymUQ3222106_2_FD_129672 | JGI IMG/M metagenome (GOLD analysis project Ga0136617, IMG submission 129672) | Polar desert sand microbial communities from Dry Valleys, Antarctica - metaG UQ322 (21.06) | ecosystem: Environmental > Terrestrial > Soil > Desert | place: Antarctica: Dry Valley...
GCCGATCCGGCTTGGCCGGTCGGCGAAGCCCGAGAGATCAGAGGCGGCGCATGACGGTGACGACCTTGCCGTAGATCTCGATCTCGTCGTCGGCGAACACCATCGGCTCCATCGTCGAGTTGGCCGGTACGAGGACGACCTCGTTCGGCCGCCGCAGGTACGACTTCACGGTCGCTTCGCCCCCCGGGATCCCAGCGACGACGATGTCGCCGTCGTTGGCGATCGGTTGCTGCAGTGCGATGACGAAGTCACCGTCGAGGATGCCCCGCTCGATCATCGAGTCGCCGCGTACGCGCAGCATGAACAGGTCGCCTTCGCCGGTGAAGTCGGCGGGGACGGGGAGGATCTCTTCGACGTTCTCCTCGGCCAGCACGTCGGTCCCGGCGGCGACGTCGCCGACGAGAGGTACGTGGCGAACCGGCCGGCGCTCCATGACGGCGCCGGAGTTGGGGTCCCAGCGGACCTCGATGGCGCGCGGCTTGGTCGGGTCGCGACGCAGGTAGCCGAGGCGCTGCAGCGTGTTGAGGTGGCTGTGCACGGTCGACGGCGAGGTCAGCCCGACGGCTGTGCCGATCTCGCGCACCGACGGCGGATAGCCGCGCTCGCGCATCTGCGACTCGATGAACTCGAGGACCTGCTGCTGGCGGGCGGTGATCTTGGAATCGGCCATGGCGATATCGTACGCACGTTCGCCAGCCAAGTCAAACATCTGTTCCGCCTGGGTTGACGACGAACGCTCGTTCTGGTTGACTGCGAACATTCGTTCCACGTACGTCTGTTCCACGAACGAGCGTACGGCGCGCCAACTCCGGGAGGAATCCGCCATGACGACGACGACCGCCACGATCTATCGCACCCGCACCCATCGGCCCGCCGCCAACGTGGCCCTGCGGTCGGCGGGCCGTGCGGAGACGCGCCCGGCGGGTCGGCTCGCCGCCGGTGTGATCGCCGCCCGGCGGCGGACGGCCACGGTCGTCGCCGTCGGCGTGCTCAGCCTGGCCGGCCTCGGCCTCCACGGTGTCCTGTCCAGCGCCGGCGACGTACCTGCCTCCGCCGCCGGCGCTGGCTCGGCACCCGTCGCCCGCACGGTGAAAGCCCATCCGGGCGACACGCTCTGGTCGATCGCCGAGGCCCACCGGGGCGACATCTCGATTCGCCGCTACGTCGATGCCCTGGTCGAGCTAAACGGCGGCGAGACGCGCATCGACGCCGGTCAGCTCGTGCGCCTGCCCTGACGCCGGGTCGCCCCGCCGCCCCGACGACTCGGGCTCCGTAGTCTGACCGGGTGCACTGCCCGTTCTGTCAGGCCGAGGACACCAAGGTCGTCGACTCGCGCCTGGCCGACGACGGCGCCGCCGTACGCCGCCGGCGCGAGTGCCTGTCGTGCCAGTCGCGGTTCACGACGTTCGAACGCCTCGAGGAGGTGCCGTTCGTCGTCGTCAAGAGCGACGGCCGTCACGAGGCCTTCGATCGGGCCAAGGTGGCAGCCGGCATCGCCGCCGCGACCAAAGGGCGCACCTTCGACGGTGAGGGCGCCGACGCGGCCGCCCAACGGGTCGAGGAGCGGGTTCGGGCGGCCGGGGCAACGGTCTCCAGCGCCCAGATCGGGCTGGCCGTGCTCGACGCGCTGCGCCCGATCGACGAGGTCGCCTACCTGCGGTTCGCCAGCGTCTACAAGCACTTCGACGCGGCGTCGGATTTCCACCGCGAGATCGAGCTGCTGACGAAGGACGCCAGTGCCGATGGGGGTTCCTGAGCGCGGCGGTCAAGTGCTGGTGGAGGCCGGGAGCCAGCGCCCGTAGAGGAACGACTGCTCGTCGGTCGCCAGGTGCACGAGGTCGAAGTCGTGCACGAGTTCGGGCGCACCGTCGACGACGCGGCGCCCGCGGCCACCGACGACCCGTGGGGAGATCGTCAGGTTGAGCTCGTCGAGGCAGCCCTGCTCGAGCAGGGTCGCGTTCAACCGCGGCCCGCCCTCGGCCTGGACGAACGTCGGCGGCTCCATGATCGTGTCGAGGCGGGCGAGCGCCTGGGCGAGGTCGACCGAGCCGGTGCCGGCCCGCACGACGTCGACCGGCCGACCTTCGGCGGCGGGTGCGGTTGGCCCGTCCTCCGGCAGGATGAGGAACCCGGCGCCGCCGGCAAACAGCGGGCTGGTGACGTCGACGTCGCCCGTCGTCGAGATCACCCCGATGCGCTGACCGGCCGTGCGCGGCGGCCCGTAGCCCTCGGCTCGGATGGTGCCGGCGCCGACGACGACGACGTCGGCGACGGCGCGGAGGGCACCGAGCAGCGCCGCGTCGTTGGGCGACGACAACCCGCCTGATCGATCGGCGACGGCGGTGCTGCCATCCAAGCTGGCCACCATGCACAGTCCCACCCAGGGCCGATCCCCGCGCCGATGGCGATCGCCGGCCGCCAGCTCGGCGGCGGTGATCGGCTGGCGGGGCGCTGGGATGAGACGCTGGAGCATCACCGCCCATCTTGGCGAGTGCGGCGCCGGGGCGGTGAACAACACCTTGCCCACACGTTGCTCCACCGCAAATTCACAGGGTTTTGCCCCTACCACCTCACAGGGCGGACTGTCTACGTTCTCACCCGTGACGGCGTGCGGTGCGGGCCATGCGGATGGCCCACCGCCATGACGGCGGAGGCGAGGAAGCAGTTCCCTGGACCTGTGGGGCCCCGCACCGCACGCCCCGATCGCGCCGAACCTGCCCCGAAGGTGTTGACACGGCCGTAACTACAGTGGTGTAATCTAGATCCTCGCACCACAAGGTCTTGTGGTGCGGTCGGGGGAACGGGGGTTCTCCCACCAGATCTGGTGGTTACGGCCACCCACCCAAGAGTCGCACGACGGCCGGATCCCTCCCGGCGGAAACTGGAGCAAGCGATGTCCCTCGCGCCTGAACGACTGGCGATCGGCCTCGGCCGGCTCTTCACGTCCGCGGGAGTGGACCCCTACGACGAGGTGGTGTGGGAGCGGCGTGACGCCCGCATCACGAACTGGAAGGACGGCGCTGTCGCCTTCGAGCAGCGTGACGTCGAGTTCCCCGTCAGTTGGTCGGTGAACGCCGCCAACATCGTCGCCCAGAAGTACTTCCGCGGCACGCTCGGCACGCCCCAGCGCGAGACGTCGCTGCGCCAAGTCATCGATCGCGTCGTCGACACGATCACCCGGTGGGGTCGCGAGGGTGGCTACTTCGTCGACGACACCGAGGCCGAGGCGTTCAGCGACGAGCTGAAGTACATCCTCGTGACCCAGCGGGCCGCGTTCAACAGTCCCGTGTGGTTCAACATCGGCGTCGAGGGCGTGCCCCAGCAGGCCAGCGCCTGTTTCATCCTCGCCGTGGACGACACGATGGACTCGATCCTCAACTGGTATCGGGAAGAGGGCATCATCTTCAAGGGCGGCTCGGGCTCGGGTATCAACCTGTCGCGCATCCGCTCCAGCGCCGAGCTGCTGCAGGGTGGCGGCACGGCGTCGGGCCCGGTCAGCTTCATGCGCGGCGCCGACGCCTCGGCCGGCACGATCAAGTCGGGCGGCAAGACCCGCCGGGCCGCCAAGATGGTCATCCTCGACGCCGACCATCCCGACGTCGAAGAGTTCATCTGGTGCAAGGTGAAGGAGGAGCAGAAGGCGCGCGTGTTGCGCGACAACGGCTTCGACATGGATCTCGACGGCGCCGATTCGTTCTCCGTCCAGTACCAGAACGCCAACAACTCCGTGCGCGTCACCGACGAGTTCATGGAGGCCGTGCGCGAAGACGCCGACTGGGCCCTCGTCGCCGTCACTTCGGGCGAGGTCCTGCGCACGATCAAGGCCCGCGACCTGTGGCGCCAGATCGCCCAGGCGTCGTGGGAATGCGCCGACCCCGGCCTGCAGTTCGACACGACGATCAACCGCTGGCACACGGCCCACACCACCGGCCGCATCAACGGTAGTAACCCCTGCAGTGAATACATGCACCTCGACAACAGTGCGTGCAATCTTGCCTCGATTAATTTGCTCAAGTATCTTGATGTCGACGGTCATTTCGATGTCGATGCGTTCCGCCACACGGTCGAGATGGTGTTCACGGCCCAGGAGATCCTCGTCGGACGGGCCGACTACCCGACCGAGTCGATCGCTGAGACCAGCCGCAACTTCCGCCAGCTCGGCATCGGCTACGCCAACCTCGGCGCCCTGCTGATGGCCCTCGGACTCCCCTACGACTCGGCCGACGGCCGGGCCTGGGCGGCCGCCATCACGTCGTTGATGACCGGCCACGCCTACGCCACCAGCGCCCGCACGGCCAGCCGTATGGGCCCGTTCTCCGGTTTTGCCGAGAACGAGGAGCACATGCTGCGGGTGCTGCGCATGCATCGCGACGCCAGCCAGGAGATCGCCGGCGCCGCGGCCGTACCGGAGGAGTTGCTGCGGGCCGGGCAAGAGGCGTGGGACGCCGCCGTGCGCGATGGCGAGGAACACGGCGTGCGTAATTCGCAAGCGTCAGTCACCGCACCTACGGGAACTATCGGGCTGATGATGGACTGTGATACAACCGGAATTGAGCCCGATCTCGGGCTCGTCAAGATGAAGAAGCTCGTCGGCGGCGGGACGATGTCGATCGTCAACCAGACGATCCCGCGGGCACTGAACCGCCTCGGCTACACGCCCGAGCAGACGGCCGAGATCATCGCCTACATCGACACCGAGAAGTCGATCGTCGGCGCCCCCCACCTGGCCGCCGAGCACCTCGCCGTGTTCGCCTGCTCGATGGGTGACAACACGATCCACTACGAGGGTCACGTGCGGATGATGGGCGCCGTGCAGCCGTTCCTTTCGGGCGCCATCTCGAAGACCGTGAACATGCCCGAGGACGCCAGCGTCGGGGACGTCGAGGCGTTGCACCAGCTGTCGTGGAAGCTCGGCCTGAAGGCAGTGGCGATCTATCGCGACAACTGCAAGGTGGGCCAGCCGCTGTCGACGGCCAAGAAGGGCGACGGCGTGGCCTTCACCCCGGCTGCGGCCACTGAGGCCGTGGAGAAGATCGTCGAGAAGATCGTCCATCGACCGCTGCGCCAGAAGCTGCCGCGCAGCCGGCGGGGCCGGACGTTCGAGTTCCGCGTCGCCGACTGCAAGGGCTTCGCCACCATCGGCGAGTACGACGACGGCCGGCCCGGCGAGATCTTCCTCACCGTGTCGAAGATGGGCTCGACGCTGGCCGGGATGATGGACGCCTTCGCCAAGTCGATCTCCTACGGCCTGCAGTACGGCGTGCCGCTGCGGGCGTTCGTCGAGGCATTCGTCAACATGCGCTTCGAGCCGGCCGGGATGACCGACGATCCCGACCTGCGCTTCGCCAGCTCGATCATGGACTATCTGTTCCGCCGCCTCGCGGTGGAGTACTTGAACGTCGAGGAGCGGGCCGAACTCGGGATCTTCACGGTCGGTGAGCGCCTCCAGCCGACGCTGCCCGGCGTCGAGGAGTCGGTGATCGAGACATCGACCGGGTCCGACGTGGTGGCCGACCCGAAGTCGGTCCCTTCGGCCGATGAGCTGGTCGGGCAGATGGCCGCCGGCACGGCGGTGCCGACGCCCGAGGACAACACCCCGGCCCGCGGCGTCGTCCGCCACGACGCCCCGATGTGCATGCAGTGCGGCGTGCACATGATCCGGGCCGGCTCCTGCCACGCCTGCCCCAGCTGCGGGAGCACCAGCGGCTGCAGCTGACCTGCGCTCTGGTCCTGGCAGTGACGTTCGTCACAGGGTGACAAAGATGACGGCTGCGTTACGGGGGATCGGGTTACCGTGATTGTCGGGCGGGCGGCAGCGTGTAGAACCGAAAGGACCCTGAACTGATGCGACGCAACAAGTTGGCCTCCATGGCCGCCGTGGCCCTCGCCGTGACCGCCTTCGCGGCGTGCGGCGACGACGACGACACCGACACCCCCACCGACGACGGTGGCACCGAGCTGCCGATGGATACGAGCTCGATGACGGTGGCGACGACCCCGACGAGCTGAGCGAACCGGAGGGGTCCCGGCCACTGCGCAGGGTCACCCAGACGCCGAAAGGGCCCGCTCCGACAGGAGCGGGCCTCTTCGCGTTCCGGCCTCCGGCTGAGCCCGAGAGATCAGACGACCACGACGACGGTGCCGACGTCGGCGAACGCCCACAGGAACCGGGCATCGAGGTTGTTCTGGCGCTGGCAGCCGCCCGACAGGCGGGTGCCGAGCTCGGCGTCGGTCTGGTAGACGGAGCCATCGGAGACATGCAAGGGAATGCCGTGGAAGCCGATCGCCCCGATGTCCGTCTTCTGGTAGCGGATCATCAGCGGGAGGATGGCGGCGCCGTTCCACGCGGTGGACTCCTCGGAGCGGCTGTAGACCCGGTGGGTGCCGGGCTGCTCGTTGTTGTACTTGCTGCCGGTGACCAGCCATGAGCGGATGACCGTGCCGTCGTCGGCCACGGCCCAGATCCGCTGCCCCTCCCGGGAGTAGACGACCCGCCGCCCCGCACCGGAGTCGTCCGGCAACGGCGGGGCATCGGCACCCATGCTCGCCACCGGGGAGAGCTCGTAGCCGAGCGAGTCGTAGGTGCCGGGCGCCGGTGGGGGCGTCCGCACGACATTGGCGAATTCGTCGCGCCAGACGTTGAGGAAGAGGGCGGTCTCGCGGCCGGTGACGCCGTCGACGAACAGGTGTTGCTCCTCTTGCAGCCCGGTGACGGCACTGGTCGTGGCGTTGTCGTAGGTGCCGGTCATCGGGCCGGCGAGGAAGCCCTCGCGGATCAGCGCCTGCTGGAGGCAGCTGACGTCGAACCCGGTGTCGCCGAAGGCCAACGGGTCGGCCTCGATCCGGCAGTCGGGGGCGAGGGCCGGTACGCCACCAGCGTTGGCGCCGGCCAGCGCCGCCGCTTCGGCAGCGGGAGCCAACTCGGGCGCGCCGACGAGATCGCCCACGGCGTTCGTCGCGCTCGGTGGGGCGGCGTCGAGCAGCACCAGGCTGGCGCGATTGATCGAGTTGTCTCGGCGCGCCCCCGCCACGAGCAGGCCGGCCACAATGGCCAGGGCCAACGCCGACACGGCGACGGCCTTGCGGGCCTCATGGTGGCGAACGACGTCGGGTTGCTGCCGGCGTGCTCGCAACTCGACCTGGCTCATTCGCTCCCGACCCGTATGGGGCGACCGCCTCCGGGCGACCACCAGACAACCGTACGGTCGGCGCGCCCACGAGGTCACCGGCCCGGCGAGTCTATCGATGACCTGTGCTCAGGCGACGACGGCGAGCCGGCGGTACGAGCGCGACGACCACGCGACGGCGGTGACGGCGACGCCGACGAGACCGGCGAGCGTGAACATCAAGGCGATGCCGCGCTCGGGGCCGCGGCCGTACCACCCGCCGATCAGGTCGGCACCCCGGCCGTCGGTCATCAACGGCATGAAGACCGCTTCGGCCAGCGGCGCCATCAGGAATGCCGTTAACGGCGATGCCGCGTTCTCGACCAGTTGGGCGAACCCGAACACGCGCCCCTGGCGCTCGTACGGGATCGAGCGCTGGAGGATCGTCTGCTCAGCGGCTTCGATGGCCGGGATCAGCGCCAGCCACACGACCATCCCGACCGTCACCAACACGATCGACGAGCGCAGCGCGAACACCGAGCAGACGACCCAGTTGACGAAGTTGCCGGCGAGCACGACGCGCAGCGGTTTCGGACCGAGTCCGCGCCGACTGACGACGAGGCCACCGGCGATGAAGGCGAAGCTGATGCCGCCCCAGAGGAGCCCCCAGGTCTCGACCGAGACGAGTTCCAGGCCGTAGGCGTCCATCAACGCCAGGAACACACCGGCAAGGAGGTTGTTGAACGCTGCCAGCAGGATCAGCATCGACAGTCCGGGGACAGCCCGGATCGCCTCCAGCGCCCCGGCGATGTCAACGGCCGGGCGGCGGGTGCCGGACTCGGCGGCAGCCGGAGCCGGCTCGCGATCTCGATCGTCAGGATGTGCAGCAGGGCGACGACGGTCAGGGCCAGGGCGGCGTAGTAGGCCCAGCCCATGCCGAGTTGGCCGATGACGATCCCGCTGAACACCGACGTGATGGCGAACGAGACGCCGGTGATCGTGCCGACCATGCCGTTGGCGCGATCTCGGTCGGCCTCGGGGACGAGCAGGGTCACACACGTCGACAGGGCGATCCCGCGCATCTGCCCGGCCACCGAGCCGAGCAGCGTGAACCCGATGAGCACCCAGAACCAGGGTCCGGCGAGCCGGAGCAGGTCGTCGCGGTCGACGGCGAGGAAGACGACGGTGGCGACCACGAAGCAGGCGGCGGCGATGGCCGTCGTGCTGACGAGGGCGGTGTGCTTGCGGTGGTGGTCGACGAACGTGCCGAAGAGCGGGCCGAGCACGGCCGCCGAGATGCTGAAGGCCCCACCGATGACACCGGTGGCGACGACCGAGCGCGTCTCCACGTAGACCCAGAATGTGAGAGCGAACCAGAGGAAGGAGCTGGTTACGCCCGTGAGCAGCGTGTTGACGAGGAGCCGGCGGAACGTCGGCGGCATCGGCGACCGACCGCCAGCGGACGCGTCGGCCGGCGGTGCGCCGGCGTCGGCGGGCGCCGGATCGGCGAGCTCGCTCACGGTTCGAACGGGACGGCGGCGGCCGCAGTTTGGTCGAGCCAGCGTTGCCACCGGTCGCGGTCGCCGTCGGCGATGCCGTCGGCGCGGCCATTGCCGAACAGGTAGCCCTGCAGCATCAGCGTGGTGCCGGTGGGCTGGCCGAAGGCGACGAACGACAGCATCGCCGGCACGGGCGCGTGAGCGCGAACGAGAACGCTGTGCTCACCGTCGCGCTCGACGGCACCGGTGACGCCATTGGCGTCGACCGCGGCGCCGCCGCCGCCGGTGACGCCGAGGGCGTGGCGCACCGCGTCGAGCGCCTCGGCGGCTGAACCCGCGGTCGTCGCGGCGACCTGGAACGTCGTCGCCTCCTGCCCGGGGAAGTGGGTCAGGTAGATGCGCAGGTTGTCCAGCGTGGGCGCCCAACCGGCGGCCATGTCGCCGAAGAACTCACTCTCCCATTCGGCGCCGGTCCCGTAGGCGCTGGTGACGACGCGCACGGTGCAGGTGCCGCCGGAGCGGGCTTCGATGAGGAACTCGGTTGCCAGCGGAGTGACGGTGCTCGAGTCCTGACCGACGAGGGCGGCCCAGTCCTCGTCGTAGGCGAAGCGACGCTCGGGTTCGTAGGCGGTGACGTGCCCGTGCGACGTGGCCTCTGGGCCCATGTCGAACATGACAGGCCCGCCGACGCGGGGTTCGAGCTTGGTCGGCAGCATCCAGGCGCTGATGCCCTCGGCGGTAGCGATGGCCTGCCAGACGTCGGCCGGCGTACCGGGGACGTCGAACTGCAGCTCGAAGCGGTGGGGGACGGTGGGCTCGGTCACTGGTGCTCCTCGGGCAGGGTGGTCGGGGTGGCGGACGGGGTCGGGTGGGAGGCGACGACGATCCGGTGGGGACGGCCGTCGTCGTGGTGGTAGCGGGCGGCGAGCTCGAGGACCGCGGCCGTCAACCCCTCGGCGAAGGCGCGGCGATCCTCGGCCGAGCGGAATCCGATCTCGGTCTCGAGCGTGAATGTCGGCAGCCGGCGCCCGGCCGCCTCGGCCTGGCGACCGAGGGCGCCGACCTCCTGGACGACTCGGGCGGCGAGCGCGGTCAGGTACTCGGCCGAGAGGCGGTCGGCGACGTGCTCGGGCCGGGCGCCGCGGCCGTCGAGGGCGACGGGGGATATGACGTAGCTCGCCGCCGTCGCCCGGAGCACCCGCTCGTTGATGCCGCCCCGGGTGCGAACCTCGGCCAGCTCGACGAGGCCATGGGACTCGAGCACGTTGAGGTGGTAGTTGACCTTCTGGCGGGGGAGCCCGACGCGGGCGGCGACCCCACCGGCCGATGCCGGGGCGACGGCCAACTCGCTGAGGAGGCGGGCGCGCAGCGGATCGAGGGCGGCGGTTGCCGCCCGCGGGTCTTCGATGACCTCGATGTCACGCACCGCTTGAGTGTGCCTCTGACGAAAAAAGTTGTCAAGAGGGGGGAGGTGTGACTTCGGTCAGTTCGTGTTGCCGACCTGCCACGTGCCGTTGGAGCGGAGCAGGGCGGCGAGGTCGCCGGGACCCTTGCGTTCGCTCTCGTGGGCGAGTTGGGCGCCGATGGCCGAGGCGTACTCCTGGCGCTCGACGGCACGGAAGATGCCGAATGGGGTCGGGGAGTGGTCGTCCTGGCTCAGGCGGGCGAGGGCGAACGCGAGGCTCGGGTCATCGCGGCCGGCGTCGTGAACGAGGATGTGGTCGAGGCCGACCTCGGACACATCGACGAGCCGCAACTGGCCGTCGGCGCCCATCGTGACGCCGCGCTGGCCCTCGGCGCCGAAGAGGATCGGCTGACCGTGAACGAGGTCGATCATCATCTCGTCGCGCTGTTGTTTGCGGGTGATCTCGCTGAACTGGCCGTCGTTGAAGACGTTGCAGTTCTGGTAGATCTCGACGAAGGCCGCCCCCCGGTGGTCATGGGCGGCGCGGAACGTCTCCATCATGTGCTTGCGGTCGAGGTCGTGGGTGCGGGCGACGAAGCTCGCCTCCGCGCCGAGGGCCACGGCCAGCGGATGGAACGGTGGGTCGATCGAGCCGAACGGCGTCGACTTCGTGACCTTGCCGATCTCCGAGGTGGGGGAGAACTGGCCTTTGGTGAGGCCGTAGATCCGGTTGTTGAACAGCAGGATCGTCAGGTTCACGTTGCGCCGCAGGGCGTGGATGAGGTGGTTGCCGCCGATCGACAGGCCGTCGCCGTCGCCGGTGATGACCCAGACGTCGAGGTCGGGCCGCGCCACGGCCACGCCGGTGGCGATGGCCGGTGCCCGTCCGTGGATCGAGTGCATCCCGTAGGTGTTCATGTAGTACGGGAAGCGGCTGGAACAGCCGATCCCGGAGATGAACACGGTGTTCTCGGGGGCCACGCCGAGCTCGGGCATCAACTGCTGGACGGCCAGCAGGATGCCGTAGTCGCCGCAACCCGGGCACCACCGCACCTCCTGGTCCGAGGACCAGTCCTTCTTGGTCGTCAGTGGGACGGCGGTGTCGGTCATGAAGCGGCCTCCTCGGCGAGCAGGCGGTCGATGGCGTCTTCGATCTCCCGGGCGATGAACGGCAGACCCTGCACCTTGCTCAGCGAGCGGGCGTCGACGAGGTACGCGGAGCGCACGATGCGGGCCAGCTGGCCCGTGTTCAGCTCGGGAACGAGGATCTTGGGGTAGCGCCGCAGCACGTCGCCGAGATCGGACGGTAACGGGTTGAGGTGCATCACGTGCACCCAGGCCACCTTGACACCGGCGCGGCGCCGACGCTGGACGGCGGCGTCGATGGCGGCCCACGTCGAGCCCCACCCGAGCACGCACAACTCGGCGTCCTCGTCGCCCTCGATCTCGACCGGGGGGATGTCCCGGGCCACGGCCGCCACCTTGGCGGCCCGCAGGTCGGTCATCTTCTGATGGTTCTCCGGGGTGTAGGAGATGTTGCCGGTGCCGTCGCCTTCCTTCTCGATGCCGCCGACGCGGTGCATCAATCCCGGCGTGCCGGGGATGGCCCACGGTCGGGCCAGCGTGTCGGGCTCGCGCAGGTATGGCCAGAATTCCGGGGTCCCGTCGGCGGCCGTGTGATTGGCCTCGGTGGCGAAGGGCACGGCGATGTCGGGCAGCGTGGCGATGTCCGGCAGCTGCCACGGCTCGGACCCGTTGGCCAGGAACCCGTCGGACAGCAGGATCACCGGCGTCCGGTACTTGACGGCGATGCGCACGGCCTCGATGGCCGCCTCGAAGCAGTGGACCGGGCTCTTGGCGGCGACGATCGGCAACGGAGCCTCGCCGTGGCGCCCGAACATGGCGATGTTCAAGTCGGCCGCTTCGGTCTTCGTCGGCAATCCGGTCGAGGGCCCGCCACGCTGGATGTCGATCACCAGCAAGGGCAGCTCGACCGACACGGCCAGCGAGATCGTCTCGCTCTTGAGGGCGAGTCCGGGTCCGCTCGTCGTCGTGACGCCGAGGTGGCCGGCGAAGGCGGCGCCGAGGGCCATCCCGACCGCCGCGATCTCGTCTTCGGCCTGGACGGTGCGCACGCCGAAGTGCTTGTGCTTGGACAGCTCGTGGAGGATGTCCGACGCCGGTGTGATCGGGTACGAGCCGAGGGTGACCGGCAGCTTGGCCAACTGTCCGGCGGCGACGATGCCCCAGGCGAGGGCGGTGTTGCCGGTGATCGACGTGTACTCGCCGGCCGGCATGGTCGTCGCCGGCTTGATCTCGAAGCGGTGGCCGACGGCCTCGGTCGTCTCGCCGAAGTGATAGCCAGCGAGGAAGGCCGCCCGGTTGGCGGCGGCGACGAGCTCGTCCTTGCCGAAGCGCTGCCCGATCCAGTCGATCGTTGGCTCGGTCGGGCGGGTGTACATCCACGAAACCAGACCGAGGGCGAAGAAGTTCTTCGCCCGCTCGGCGTCGCGGGGCTTGACGCCGAGCGGCGCCGCCGCTTCCTTCGTCAGCGACGTCATCGGCACCCTGATCAGCCGGTAGCTGTCGAGGCTGCCGTCCTGGAGCGGGTTGAAGGACGTGCCGTCGGGGGCGGTGTAGCCGGCCTTCTCCAGGTTGCGCTCGTCGAAGGCGTCCTCGTTGACGATCAACGTGCCGCCCGGCTCCAACCGATTGAGGTCGGCGCGCAGCGCCGCCGGGTTCATCGCCACCAGCACGTTGGGCTCGTCGCCGGGCGTCGTGATCGGGTGGTCCGAGATGTGGACCTGGAAGCTGGAGACGCCGTGGACGGTGCCGGCCGGGGCCCGGATCTCGGCCGGGTATTCGGGCAGTGTGGACAGGTCGTTGCCGTACGAGGCGCTGACCGAGGTGAAGCGATCGCCGGTGAGTTGCATCCCGTCGCCGGAGTCGCCGGCGAAGCGCACGACGACGCGGTCGAGGACCGTCGACTCCGCATGTTCTCCCGCACCGCCGCCGACGGTCACCGCCGTCGACTCGGACTCGCCCGCTTCACGTTGGGCAATGTCAGTCATGTTCACGTTGGGTCAGCAACGTTGCCGGCCCCCTCCGTCAGGCCACGGTAGCCCCGCCGCCCCCGATTGCCGTGGTTCATCCCCCCGGGGGGACGGGTCGGGATCGGCCACACTGGGGCGATGCGGTTCGGCGACGTGGCTGCGACGTCCGAACGTGTCGCCGCGACCCCGAAGCGATCGGAGAAGGCGGCGCTGCTCGCCGGGCTGTTGCGCGACCTGGCGCCGGAGGAGCGGGCGGTCACCGTCGGGTTCCTCACCGGCGCGCCGCGACAGGGCCGCATCGGCGTCGGATGGCGCACGCTGCAGGGCGCCGAGAGGACGCCGGCCGCGACCCCGAGCCTCGATGTGCTCGACGTCGACCGAGCCTTCGACGCGCTGGCGGTGATGAGCGGGGCTGGGGTCAACGCCGCCCGCCGCAACCTGCTCGCCGACCTGTTCGGGCGGGCCACCGACGTCGAACAACGGTTGCTGTGGCGGGTCTTCAGCGGCGAGCTGCGCCAGGGGGCGCTCGACGGTGTGATGGTCGACGCCGTGGCCAAGGCGTCGGAGATCCCGATCGGCGCCGTCCGGCGGGCCCACATGATGAACGGCGACCTCGGCGTCACGGCGGCGGCGGCACTGGGCGGTGGCGAGGCGGCGCTGGCGGTCGTCAGCCTCGAGCCGGGACGGGCCGTCCAGCCCATGCTCGCCACTCCGGCGGCCGATGTCGCCGAGGCGATCGCCGCCAGCGGGCCGTCCTCGGTGGAGTGGAAGCTCGACGGAGCGCGTGTCCAGGCCCATCGCCGCGACGGTGTCGTCCGGCTGTTCACCCGCAACCTCAACGACGTCACCGACCGTCTCGGGTCGGTCTCGGCACTCGTCGCCGCGCTGCCCGGCGGTGACCTCGTCCTCGACGGCGAAGTCCTCGGCGTCGACGACGAGGGAACACCGCGCCGATTCCAGGACACCATGGGCGACTTCGCGGCCGAGGCCGTTGCCGGGCGTGGACGCGGCCTGCGCCCGTTCTTCTTCGACGTGCTCTACGCCGGCGGCGCCGCCGTCGTCGACGAGCCCCTGGCGGTTCGCCGCGACGTGCTCGCCACCGTGGTGCCTGACACGGCCCGCCTGCCGGCGATCGTGACCGCCGATGCCGTCGAGGCGGCCGCCTTTCTCGACCGGGCCGTCACCGCCGGGCACGAGGGTGTGATGGTCAAGGCGCTCGACGCCCGCTACGACGCCGGACGGCGCGGCGCGGCGTGGCGCAAGGTCAAGCCGGTGCACACGCTCGACCTCGTCGTCCTGGCCGCCGAGTGGGGCCACGGTCGCCGCACCGGGTGGCTGTCGAACCTGCACCTCGGTGCCCGCGGGGACGACGGCGAGTTCGTGATGGTCGGCAAGACCTTCAAGGGGCTCACCGACGACCTGCTGCGCTGGCAGACACAACGACTGCACGAGCTCGCCGTCGGCCCCGAGGCCGGCCACGTCGTCCACGTGCGGCCCGAGCTGGTCGTCGAGATCGCCGTCGACGGCGTGCAGGCCTCGACCCGCTACCCCGGCGGCGTCGCCCTGCGCTTCGCCCGCGTGCGTCGATACCGCGTCGACAAGGTGCCGCTCGACGCCGACCACATCAGTGCCGTCCAGGTCATGCTGCGCTGATCGTCGCCGTCCCCAGCTCCGTCGTCATCGTCAGCGGCGGCGGCGGAGGAGGAAGTACGCCCCGACGAAGCACGCCGCGGCCGGGATCAAGGCGCCCATGATGTAGCCCACCTGGTAGCCGGCGTCGTCGTCGAACCGCGACGGTGGGTCGGCCAGGCTGGCCACGGCCCCGAGCACCAAGAGCGCGCCGAGACCGACGAGCACCCAGCCGGCGATCCGTCGCCCCAGGCTCGGCCGGTCCGGCGACGAGCCGGGCGCCGGCGGCATGTGCGGGGGGAGCGGGGGGAGCGAGGGCGGCGGCGGAGGGGGTGGCAGCGTCATCGCCACCCAGTGTTCCACGGAGCCCGGCCACGGTCGGCGAGGCGGTCCTCGCCGTTAGCGTCGCCGTCCGGCATGGCGACGTTGCGATTCAGCTTCGGCACGATGGGCTCCGGCAAGAGCACCGTCGCGCTCCAGATCCACCACAACCTCGCCAGCCGCGAGCTCTACGGCCTGCTCCTGACGTGCCTCGATCGCGAGGGTCACCAGGTCACCAGCCGGCTCGGTGTCGCCGCCCCGGCGATCGATGTGACCCCGGAGCTCGACATCTACGCGCTGGCGGTGCACCACTGGCCGATCCACTACCTCGTCTGCGACGAGGCCCAGTTCTACACGACCGACCAGTGCGATCAGCTGGCCCGCGTCGTCGACGACCTGGAGGTCGAGGTCTACGCCTTCGGGCTGATGACCGACTTCCGCGGCCTCCTGTTCGACGGAACGAAGCGGTTGCTGGAGGTGGCCGACGAGCGGGTGCCACTCCAGGTCGAGGCGCGCTGTTGGTGCGGGGCGCGGGCCACGCACAATGCCCGGGTCGTCAACGGGGAGGTCACCCGGGAAGGCGAGACGGTGGTCGTCGGAGACACGTCCGACCCGACGACGCCGCCGCTGTTCGGCGACGCCGTCCGCTACGAGCTGTTGTGCCGCCGGCACTACCGGGGCGGCGAGCTCGGCGGCTGACTGAACGGGTTGATCGGCCGGGCGTGGTGCGGACGGTCGCTGTGATGGCTGGGCGGCGGCGGGGTCATGCGCACCGAGAGGAGGGCGACGGCGATCGCGGCCGCCGTCATCACCGCCCCGCCGACGAACGGCAGGACGCGGCCGACCAGCGAGCCGTAGTCGTCGCCGGCGACGGCGACGATGCCGATCGCCTGGAGGGCGGCCGCCACGGCGCCGGCGACGACGACGAACCATCCGAGGCGGGCCGTGCGCTGCGGGTGGTGGTCGGACGAGGCGTATCCGGCCCGGACGGCACCCGCCGCCAACGCCGCGCCGGCGGCGAGCACGACGAGGGCGACGTTCGCCGGCGTGGCCACGTACGCCACCAGCTGCAGTCGGTCGGCCCACCCGTCGTCGTCATCGAGGGACTGGTCGAGCAGCCCGAGCGCCACCGCAGCAAAGCCGGCCAGGCAGGCCCATCCGAGCCACGTGAGCGCCTCGACGAGGCGAGGACGTTCGACCACCCCGCCATCCTTCCAGAGCCGCCTGGCCGATCCGGAGGGGACGAGTCCCCGTGTCTGGGCGTGCGGATGATGAGACGTTGGGCGAGCGCCGATCCGAAGGGTCGGCGGCGAGCACGGAGGCGCAGCCGATCCGGCTTGGCCGGTCGGCGGAGCCTAAGAGACTCAGTCCCAGGCGCAGGGCAGGCGCTTGATGCCGTTGAACTGTCACCTGGACGTTTGCGACCAGGGATGTTGCGGCGGTTGGGCCGTCTAGCTGGGCTTTCGCCTCTCGTCGCTACTCGCCGTTTCACGCCTCAACTCGGCGCGTTGTGTCACGGGTGTGTCACGGCAACGCGGTGCTCAGGTACGGATCCAGGATGGAATACAGCCGGCGCCAAGCCTCTGCGAGCTCCTCGGCCGGGGTCCGTCCCAGGAATTTCATCCGGTTCTCGATCGTGGGCACAACGGCAAGAGCGCCGATGGCGGCGACCCGGAGACAGCGACTCGAGTCGACGATCACCGCGCCGAGTAGCCGCCGCGTGCCGACGTTGCTCGCCTTGGCCTGGATGCTCTGGACCAGCGCCCAATAGTCGGCATGGGCGGTGGCGGACGCCATCTGCCATAGAGTCTGATTCAAGTCGGGATCGACGTTCTTGA
>Ga0136617_10002353_pt1 | contig 16847 bp, 17 predicted proteins | sample AntDrymUQ3222106_2_FD_129672 | JGI IMG/M metagenome (GOLD analysis project Ga0136617, IMG submission 129672) | Polar desert sand microbial communities from Dry Valleys, Antarctica - metaG UQ322 (21.06) | ecosystem: Environmental > Terrestrial > Soil > Desert | place: Antarctica: Dry Valley...
CACCTTCCTGCTCACCCTCGCGGTCGTCGACGACCTGCTCGCCATCACGATCATCGCCATCTTCTATACGAAGGACCTCTCGGCCCTCCCGCTGCTGCTCGCCGTGGCCCCGCTGGCCCTGTTCACGCTCGCGGTCCAGCACCGCATCCGGTCCTGGTGGCTGCTACTACCGCTCGCTGCGGCCACGTGGACGCTGGTCCACGCATCAGGTGTCCACGCGACTGTCGCCGGGATCCTGCTGGGATTCGCCGTGCCCGTGGTCCGGCGTTCCTCCGGCGCTGGTCCCGGGCTCGCCGAACACTTCGAACACCGCTGGCGACCGCTTTCCGCATCGGTAGCCGTCCCAGTATTCGCCTTCTTCGCCGCCGGCGTCACCCTCGGCGGCTCCGCGGGCCTCGCCGACGCCGTCCAAGACCCCGTCGCGGTCGGCGTCGTCGCCGGACTGGTCCTCGGCAAACCGTTCGGCGTCCTGGCCGCGACCTGGCTGGTCGCCCGGTTCACCCACGCCGGCCTGGACAGCGACCTGTCCTGGTGGGACGTCCTGGGCCTGGCGATGCTCTCAGGCGTCGGGTTCACCGTGTCCCTGCTGATCGGCGAACTCGCGTTCGGCCCCGGCACAGAACGCGACGAACACGTCAAACTGGCCGTCCTCGCCGGCTCCGTCCTAGCCGCGATCTTCGCCAGCGTCTTGCTGCGCGCCCGCAGCAATGTGTACGAGCGGCTCAGCACCGCGGAAACCGCCGACCACGACGCCGACGGCGCTCCCGACACAGGGTCGGGCAAGATGCGCGAATGAGCTGGGACTCCTGGCCGGCTTCGCGTTCGGCGTTGCCGTCGCCACCGTCACCGCTCCCGTCGGGGGTGTCCGGCGCAGTCTTCCTGCTCCCAGTTCAGCTCAGCATCCTGCACAACCCCAACCCGTCGGTCACACCGACGAACGTGTGCTCTACAACGTGGTCGCCGTGCCCGGCGCGCTTGCCCGGTACCGGGGTTCGGCACCACTCCGCTCCACGTTGGCCAGCCGACTGCTGCTCGGCGCACTCATCCGGGTCTACCAGGTCCCCGGCGGAACCATCTTCCGCGTGCTGATCGCAGTTTTCCTGGCCCGATGGGTGCCTCCCTGCTCCGCGGAAGGAGGACGCGCGGGAGGCAGCCGTCCGCATCCGCCAAACCTCGTCAGCAGGGGAGGCCGCTCAACAACCTGGCCGCGCCGGAGGAACGCCGCGCGGATCTCATGGGTTCCCGCAAGGGATCCTCAAATGGAGGCTAAGCCGGCCCCCGTCGCGTCGTTGCGGTGCCATGATCGTGGCGTGGAGACGAACGTGGTGGACACTTCCTTCGGGCCGGTAGGAGGTCGCAATCACCTGCTGGAGCGGCGACGCACTTGTGCTGGTCTTTCCCGGTGGGCACACCACTGCTGCGACCCCGATTGGCACCGACCTGTACACCGATCTGCGTGACCGGGTACGCCCCGAGTCACTTCTACTGGCTCGGTACTGACCGGCGAGCTCTGTCCGCGGCCGTTCGCGACTTCATCAGCGAGTAGCGCACCACGGACGGCGTCGGGGGCGGACGCCGGTCCGACCCGAAAGCCCAACCCTCGGCGGGAACCACGCAGGCAGCGGACGCACATCTGTTCGAGCGCCCCGCAACGCCACCCGTGAGAATCCCGGTTATCGGATGGCTATCGAGGAACAGCGCAGCGGGCCGTCCCTTGCAGCAGCCGGCCCGTATTCCTGGGTCCACTTCAAACCGCCCCGTGCTGGTGGGGCCAGCTGGAGTTGGCATACTCACCGCAGTCCGCAAATAGTCCGCAAGAGGTCCGCAAGAGGTCGACATCAGCCACCAACGTCCAACGACCACCCGCGAGATGTTTGTGCAGGTCAGCGTCACACTTCCGCAGCAATCGGCATCAACCGAAACTCACCGTTAACCCGCCGACGACTTCCCCCACTACTACTGATAGCCGCGTTTCCGCCGGCCGGTCGGGCTTGACCCAGCAGCGGCAACCGAGCCAGGGTCGCTCGCCTCAGCGGAAGTTGTCCGCAGACCGACTGCGAACTACAGTTGACATATGGTCGAGATCGTCAAGAGCGCGACCTTCGACCACTGGCTCCGCAAACTGAGGGATCGGCGAGCCGCTGCACGAGTCCTGGTGAGCATCGATCGCCTCGCCGCCGGCAACCCCGGCGACGTCAAGCCGGTCGGCAGCGGGTATCCGAACTCCGCATCGACCACGGCCCGGGCTACCGGGTCTACTACCTGCAAGACGGCGACCGGTTGATCCTGCTGCTCTGCGGTGGCGGCAAGGCCAGCCAGGACCGCGACATCGAGGCAGCGCACCAGATCGCTATGGAATGGAAGGCAGAGCGATGACCACGACTGAGAAGTTCACTCCCTTTGACAGCGCCGACTACCTCGCCGGCATCGAGGACGTCACCGCCTACCTCGAGGCTGCCCTGGACGAGGCTGGCGACGACTCCACCGTCATAGCCCAAGCCCTGGGGACCATCGCCCGTTCGGGCAATGTCAGCGAACTCGCCCGCCGCGTCGGCATGAGCCGCGAAGGCCTGTACAAGGCGCTCTCCGCCGACGGCAACCCGAGTCTCGCCACCATCATGAAGGTCGCCAAGGCCCTCGGCTTCAAGCTCCACTTCGAGCCAGTCGCGTGACGCGAGGGCTCGCGCGGACACTCAACGCTGGCGTTGACTGATCCATGCCAGCAGGCGGTTCCGGGTCCAACTAGGCTCACTCACCGTGGCCGCTGCCACCGCCACTGCCACGACCAACCTACGACCGACCGGAGCCGGATCATGAGCGACCACGACCACGACTACAGCGGGCTGCGGGCGATGTTCATCAACTGCACGCTCAAGCGCTCACCGGAGTTCAGCCACACGCAGGGGCTGGTCGACGTCAGCGCGCACATCATGCGGAGTGCGGGCGTGGAGGTCGACACGCTGCGAGCCGTCGACCACGACATCGCGAACGGCGTCTACCCGGACATGACCGAGCACGGGTGGGAGCGCGACGAATGGCCCGACATCTACCCGCGCGTGACGGACAGCGACATCCTGGTCCTGGCGGGGCCGATCTGGCTAGGCGATAACTCAAGCATCACCAAGCGGGTCATCGAGCGCCTCTACGCCTTCGGCGGGATGCTGAACGAGCACGGGCAGTACGCGTTGTACGGCAAGGTGGCGGGTGCGCTGATCACCGGGAACGAGGACGGCATCAAGCATTGCGCGCAGAACATCCTCTACAGCCTCCAACACCTCGGCTACACCATCCCGCCGCAGGCCGACGCCGGCTGGATCGGCGAGGCGGGTCCCGGGCCGTCGTACCTGGACCCGGGCAGCGGCGGCCCGGACAACGACTTCACCAACCGCAACACCACGTTCATGACCTGGAACCTGATGCACGTCGCCGCGATCCTGAAGGACGCAGGCGGCATCCCCGTTCACGGCAACCAGCGAAGCGCCTGGGACGCCGGCGCCCGCTTCGACTTCGAGAATCCGGAGTACTGCTGAGCCGGCCCGCGCGGCCCGTGCTCTAAGTTTCAGGCGTGAGAATCGCCGTTGCCAAGGAGACCCGGGAGGGGGAGCACCGGGTCGCGATCGTGCCGCACCTGGTCGCCAAGCTGACCGCGCTCGGCTACGACGTCGCCGTCGCGCGAGGTGCGGGAGAGGACGCGACGTTCTCCGACGAGGAGTACGTCGCCGCCGGGGCTCAGGTCCACCAGGACCCGATGGACGACGCCACACTGGTCGTGTCCGTGCAGCCACTGGACGCAGCAACGGTGCGTCGCCTTAAGGCGGGGACCGCCACGATCAGCTTCCTGCCCGTCGAAGCGTCACTGGACCTGGTCACCGATCTCAAGGTCTGCGGGGTCACGTCCTTCGCGATGGAGCTGGTGCCGCGGATCTCGAGGGCGCAGTCGATGGACGCCCTCTCCTCGCAGGCGCTGGTGGCGGGTTACCGCGGTGCGGTCGTCGCCGCTGGCCTGCTGCGCCGGTTCCTCCCGCTGAACATGACCGCCGCCGGCACCGTGCCGCCCGCCGAGATCGTCGTGCTTGGAGCTGGCGTCGCGGGCCTTCAGGCGATCGCCACCTGCAACCGCCTGGGCGCGGTCGTCAGGGCGTACGACGTGCGTGCGGTTGCTGCGGAGGAGATCCGGTCGATGGGAGCTATCGCGATCGAGCTCGACCTGGACACCCTCGAAGGCGCCGGGGGCTATGCCCGCGAGATGACCGAGGAGCGAGCGCAACGTCAGCGCGAGCTGCTCGCGCCGTACATCGCGAACGCCGACGCACTGATCACCACCGCCGCCGTGCCGGGACGACCGGCGCCTATGCTGGTCACCCGGGACATGGTCGAGCAGATGAAGCCTGGGTCCGTGGTGGTCGATCTGGCTGCCGAGAGCGGGGGGAATGTCGAGGGGGCGCTGCCGGGTGAGGTCGTGCGAGTCGGCCACGCCGAGGTCTGGGGCGGTGCGAACGTGCCGTCGCAGATGGCCGGCCCGGCCTCGAGGCTCTACGCGCAGAACGTCGTGAACCTGGTCACGCTGATGACGCGAGACGGCGCGTTCGCGCCTGACTTCGACGACGAGGTCGTCGCCTCCTGCTGTGTCACCCGCGACGGCGAGGTCTGGCACGAGCCGACGCGTGCAGTCCTCGAGGGAGAGCGAGCATGAGCGAGCCGATCATCTGGCTGACGATCTTCGTCCTGAGCGTCTTCGTGGGGGTGGAGGTGATTGCGAAGGTCTCCTCGACCCTGCACACGCCGCTGATGTCGGGCGCGAACGCGATCCACGGCATCATCCTGCTGGGCGCGATCCTGGTCACGGCGACTGCCACGAGCCCGTTCGCTGTGGCGGTGGGGCTGGTCGCGGTCGTGCTTGCGACGGTGAACATGGTGGGCGGCTTCGTGGTCACCGATCGCATGCTGCGGATGTTCGGCGGCAGGAAGCGTCCGCCGCCGTCCGGCCGTCACGCAAGCCAGGACGAGCAGCCATGACGCCCACCTGGGTGCAGCTGGTCTACCTCGGTTGTGCGGTCTGCTTCATCCTGGCGCTCAAGGGGCTCTCGTCGCCCAAGACCGCGCGCGCCGGCAACCTGGTCGGTGCCGTCGGCGCCGTGGTTGCGTGCGTGGTGGTGTTCTTCGCGATTCCCGGCGTCGCGGTCGGCGACGGCAACGTGCCTCTGATCCTCGGCGCGATCGCGATCGGGACCGTGGCGGGTGTGGTCGGCGCTCAGCGTGTGCAGATGACCCAGATGCCGCAGCTGGTCGCGCTGTTCAACGGCGTCGGAGGCGGTGCCGCCGCGCTCGTCGCGCTGCTGGAGCTCGAGGAGCTGGCGGGCTTCGGCTCCGCTGAGGGCTTCGCGCTGGGGGCGACGGCCTTCACGATCGCCGTCGGGTCGATCTCCTTCGCCGGTTCGCTGGTGACCTTCGCGAAGCTCCAGGAGCTGATGACCTCACGGCCCGTGGTCTTCCGCGCGCTCCCGTTGGCCTTCGCCGCGTCCGGGCTGGCCGCCATTGGCCTGTCCGTCCTGACGGTGACGGGTCCAGCGGTGTGGGTCGGTGTGCTCCTTGCCCTCGTCGGCCTCCTGCTCGGCGTACTTCTCGTGCTCCCGGTCGGTGGGGCCGACGTACCCATCGTGATCTCGCTGCTCAACGCCTTCACCGGGCTGACCGTGGCGGCGGGTGGCTACGTGCTCGACAACACGGTGTTGCTCGTGGCGGGGACCCTCGTGGGGGCGAGCGGAACCTTCCTGACCAAGCTGATGGCGGCGGCGATGGGGCGCTCGCTCGGCAACATCCTGTTCGGTGCGCTCAAGGGAGGTTCCACCCTCGGAGCCGGTGAGGCATCGGACCGGCCGGTGCGTTCGGCCGGAGCGGAGGACGTCGCGATCCTGCTCGGCTACGCCCGCAAGGTGATCATCGTCCCGGGCTACGGCCTCGCGGTCGCGCAGGCGCAGCACACCCTGCGTGAGCTGGTCGACGTGCTCGGGGAGCGCGGCATCAGCTCTGTCTACGCGATCCATCCGGTGGCCGGACGGATGCCGGGTCACATGAACGTCCTGCTGGCCGAGGCGCAGGTGCCCTACGACCAGCTCAAGGAGATGGACGACATCAACGCGGAGTTCAAGCAGACCGACGTGGTGCTCGTGGTCGGCGCGAACGACGTGGTGAACCCGGCCGCGAAGACGTCGCCGGGCGCGCCGATCTACGGCATGCCGATCCTCAACGCCGACGAGGCGCAGCAGATCGTCTTCATGAAGCGCTCGATGCGGCCGGGCTTTGCGGGGATCGAGAACGAGCTGCTCTTCGATCCCAAGACCACGCTCCTGTTCGGCGACGCCAAGGACTCACTCGGCAAGCTCTTGAGTGCCGTCAAGTCTCTGTAACGCTTACCACCGTCGGAGTGCGCGGGCCTTCGCCGACCACCCTCAGCCGACGAGACCGTAGAGGCGGTCTCCGGCGTCTCCGAGGCCCGGCACGATGTAGCCCTTCTCGTTGAGCCGCTCGTCCATCCCGGCCGTCACCACGGTCAGCGGGATGTCCACGCCACCGAGCTCGTCCTCGACTCGTGAGCACCCCTCGGGTGCGGATAACAGACAGATCGCGGTGATCTGCCCCGCGCCGCGGTCGACGAGGAACCTGATGGCTGCCGACAAGGTGCCCCCGGTCGCGAGCATCGGGTCGAGCACGTAGCACTGGCGGCCGGTCAGGTCGTCGGGGAGGCGCTCGGCGTACGTCGACGCCTCGAGCGTCTCCTCGTTGCGCACCATGCCGAGGAAGCCGACCTCGGCGGTCGGCAGCAGCCGCATCATCCCGTCGAGCATGCCGAGCCCGGCCCGGAGGATCGGCACCACGAGTGGCTTCGGGGTGGCCAGCTTGATGCCGTGCGCGGTGGCCACGGGAGTCTGCACCTCGACCTCGTCGACGCGGACATCGCGAGTGGCCTCGTAGGCCAGCAGGGTGACCAGCTCGTCGGCGAGGCCACGGAAGGTCGGCGACTCAGTTCGTTCGTCGCGCAGCTTGGTCAGCTTGTGTGCGATCAGTGGATGGTTTGCAACATGCAAGCGCATGTGGCCAAACCTAGTACCCGCCGGAACGGGTGGTGCCAACACCGCTGCATCTGTCAGGATCGGTGAAGGCCCCAGTCCAGGTCGTCCAGGGAGCGTCATGACCGACCCGTCCGACGTGAACGCCGCAGGCGTTGACTTCGCGGTTGTCGCCTACCGCGAGGAAGGCGTCTGGCAGGTCGAACAGATTGCGCAGGAGCCCCTCGAGGACATCGAGGCGCTCTCCCGCGAGCTCCGACGCTGGCCAGGCGACGGGGGGTCATTGGGGCTGCTCTCCTTCGACGAGGACTTCTTCTTGATGGTGCGTGTCCTCGGCGCGCGCACGAAGGTGCTGCTCTCCGATGTCACCGCGGCCGGCGACTGGCCGATCGCCCGCTCTGCGCTGGAGCACCTCGACCTCCCGGTCGTCGACGATGACGACGAGCAGGCCCCGGCAGGCGACCTCGGGATCGTCTCCGACCTCGGGGTGGGGGCGATGGACATGGGCGCTCTGCTCGACGACTACGACCTCTACCCCGACGAACTGCTCGGCGACATCGCCGCGAGGATCGGGTTCGGCGCGCAGTTCGACGAGGCCGCGGGCGTCGCTGCTCCCTGATGGGTGTCGACGACCGGTGGGTCGACCCCATGCGACTCGCCCTCGACGAAGCACGCTCCGCTCTCGAGACCCATGACGTGCCGGTCGGCGCCGTCGTACTTGACTCCTCAGGCACCGTCGTCGGGCGCGGTCGCAACGTTCGCGAGGCCGCCGCGGATCCCACCGGACACGCCGAGATGGTCGCCCTCCGCGAGGCCGCATCCGCACTCGGCGCGTGGCGACTCGAGGGGTGCACGCTCGTCGTCACCCTGGAGCCGTGCACCATGTGTGCCGGCGCGGTGGTGCAGGCCCGGCTCGCACGCCTGGTCTTTGGCGCCCATGACGAGAAGGCTGGTGCGGTCGGGTCGCTGTGGGACGTCGTACGCGACCGACGGCTCAACCACCGCCCTGAGGTGGTCAGCGGCGTCCTCGCCGACGAGTCGTCCCTCCTGCTGCGCGACTTCTTCACCACCCACCGCCACCCCGACTGACCGGCGCGGTCGAGCGCCGTTCAGTGGTTGAGGAGCGATCGACGTGAGTGTCTCGACACCCGTCTCGAGAGATTCCGTCTCAGCCACCATCGAGTCCACTCACCAAGGGTCACCGCGTTGTCCCCAGTGGACTTGGCAGCTCGGCGGAAATGGTCTAGTACCCTCATCCGCGGTGGCGTGTCCGAGCGGCCTAAGGAGCACGCCTCGAAAGCGTGTGAGGGTTCACGCCCTCCGTGGGTTCAAATCCCACCGCCACCGCCACTCTTCTGCGGTAGCTGTGCAAGTCAGCGACCTATACGGGTTGCGCCGAACGCCGGACAGGAATCGCCAGCAGTCGGGGTCAGGTTGCCGGGTGCGTCGTGGTGTAGTCGAGACGACGCTGCCTCGGACAGCGGGCGAAGATGGCCCGTGAGACAGAGGCTCGGCGGGAGCGGGTCGCCGAGCCCGCGTCGCGAGCGGTAACCTTAGACCCATGCCAGACGTGAGCAACCTCTCCCGGCGCGGGCTGCTCCTCGCCGGGCTCGCTGGAGCGGCGGCACCGGTCGTGACACCGCGTTCGGGCGGCGGCGCTTGGCGGGCGGGTGCCGTCTCTGCGCTGCCCCTGGTCCAGCCCATCGCATCGCAGCGGGCCTACGAGGCGTTCGGTGTCTGCGCGCACCCGCACTTCGACCAGTCCGGATACAAGTACACCCGCGACTGGATGTCGGCCCTGGCCTCGGTCGGCGCCCGCTACTTCCGCGGTCTGTACGCACATCAGCATTTTGCCAACCGCACCACCACCGAGCTGGCGCGAGAGAACGGTATCAAGTGGGGCGCGACGGTCTGCCCCGACCTGTTCTTCCCCGACAGCGACCTCGCTGGCAGGATCCGGCACATCGCCAGCAACGCCGCGGACGTTTGCCTCTTCATCGAAGGTGTCAACGAGCCCAACAACGTGCGTGGCTGGGGCAGCCCGCCGCCCCCCGACTGGCCACAGCGCACGGTGGCCAAGCAGCGGGTGATCTGGGAGACCGTCAGGTCCGAGCCTCGCCTGTCCCACGTGCACGTTGTCGGTCCCTCGCTGCACGCGTCGCTCAGCACCGAGAGCGACCACCGCAGGCTTCGCGACGCGGGCCTGGTGCGGTACATGGACTTCGCGGGCTTGCACCGCTACCCCGGAGGTCGTTATCCGGATCATCTGCTCGATCAGCGGCTCAGCTGGATCAAGCGCTACTGGAGCGGAAAGCCAGCCTGGATCACCGAGACCGGCTACACGAACGCCCTACACCACCGGGAGAAGGAGGGTCATGCTCCGGTGCCCGAGGACGTCAGCGCCGTTTATGCGCCGGCGGCTCTGTTGGAGGCACTCGACAGAGGGTGCAAGGTCTCCTGGTATGAGCTGCTCGACGACCCCGACCCGCTGGCGAAGGACGACATCGAGAGCAACTTCGGCATGTTCGCGACCGCCTTCGAGGACGCGCCGCCGTGGCGTGCCAAACCCGTGGTCTCAACGATGAGAGCCTTCTTGGCCCGGCTAGACGACCCCGGTCCGCCGTACAGACCAGCGAGAATCGGACTCAGGGTCAGTTCCGAGGCGAAGGACGTGCGCGCGACGGTCACCGGCAGGCGCGACGGGGCGGTGACCCTGCATGTCCGGCGAGCGGCCAACTGCTGGGATCCCGCGGCCCGTCAGCGGATCCCCGTCGCACCGGTTCCCGTCGTGGTCGAGACTGCCCGGGGGAGTATGACCCTGGTGGTCGACCACAATGTTCAGTCGATTCCGTTGAGAACGTAGCGACAATCCCGGTCGACTGTCGCAAGGCCGCCTGCCGCAGGACGTCGACTCCACCCATCGACTGAGGCCAGCCCCGCCCCGCCCAGCACTCGCGCTTGGCCTGCGACAGGCGAGGCGGCGAGATGGTCGCGCAGAGTTCACTTGCCCATCCGGCGATCCGGGCGCAGACTGGACGAGCAGTCTTCCGACCGCGCGAGAGAAGAGTCCTCGGGGAGATGATCACCTTGGCCCACGGCCGTTTGCCCGACATGATGCCGGTGCTCTCACCGGGCAGCCACCGAAGTCCGCGCAAGGGCGGCTGCTTCATGGAGCTGGCCTCCTTCCTGGCCGGGGAGCGTTGGTCCGACCACCCGCCGTGCACCCATCCGCTCCTCGCCGCGTTGGCCCGTGATGTCAACGACCACGTGGACGACGTGACCCGGCAGCGGCTGGCTCCCTCGATCCCCGACGTGATCGGGCTGAACGGGGACGACCCACGGGTCTACGCACGCATCGCCCTCCGCGCCGCCCTCGCCGCGCTGTGGGTCGCCTCCGCGGAGCGCCAGGGCGTGATGGCAGTCTCGGTGCTGCGCTGCGAGCGGGTGCTCAACGAGCTGGAGGGCCGTTGCCTGGAGCACGTCTCCGCGCACACCCTCTCGGTCCTGGCCCAGGTGCCGGACGCCACGCAATGGGCGCGCAAGTTCTCGCAGATGGGCTGGGGAGGTGCCCGAACCTTCACCCGGCGCAGTGCCCCGGCGATCGTTCACTCGGCCGTGGTCGGGATCGCCACCGCGTGCATCGACGACCCCGACGCGATGCTCGTCGACCTGCTGCACGAGACCATCGCGAGCTGCCGAGAGTGGTTCGGGTACGGCGCTCACGCCGACGTCCCGGACGAGCAGTGGCAGGCCATGTGCGAGCTGGTCGCCCGCTGACGTAACGCTCCGACCCCGCGCTCGAACCTCCTAGGATGGGGGCCCGACGACGGCTGGGGTAAGCCTTGAGCTTCGACGCCCAACAGATGGACGACGTCCTGTTGGTCGGCGCCGTCGTGATGCTGCTGGCGATCCTCGCCGTGCGGGTCTCGGTCGGGGTAGGACTGCCCAGCCTGCTGATATACCTGCTGATGGGTGTCCTGCTCGGCGAGAGCGTCCTCGGCATCGGGTTCGAGGACGCCAACGTCGCCCACGCACTCGGGTTCGCAGCGCTGGTGCTGATCCTCGCCGAAGGTGGCCTGACCACGCATTGGCCGGAGATCAGACACGCGATGCCGCTGGGGGTCTCGCTCGCGACGGTCGGCGTCGCCGTGAGCGTGGGTGTGGTCGCCTTGGGGGCGCACTTCCTGCTCGGGCTGAGCTGGGAGCTCGCGGTCCTCCTGGGCGCGGTCACCAGCCCGACGGACGCGGCGGCCGTGTTCTCGGTTCTCCGCAGGGTGCCCCTGCCGCACCGGCTGGCCGGTCCCCTGGAGGCGGAGTCCGGTCTCAACGACGCACCGACGGTGCTGCTGGTCACCCTCGTCAGCACCGGGGCCGCCCTCGACCACGGGGTCTTCGGCTTCCTCGGTGTCGTGGTCTACGAGCTGGGCGTCGGCGTGCTCGCCGGTCTGCTCGTGGGTTACCTCGGCGCCTGGATCATGCGGCGCGTGGCGCTGCCCTCCTCGGGCCTGTACCCCCTGGCCGTGCTGTCGTTCACGGTGCTGGCCTACGCCGGCGCTGCCGGCGTGCACGCCTCCGGTTTCGCCGCCGTCTACACCGCGGCACTCCTGCTGGGGAACTCCGAGCTGCCGCACCGAGCGGCGACCCGTTCCTTCGCGGAGGGAGTCGCCTGGCTGGCGCAGATCGGGCTGTTCGTCATGCTCGGCCTGCTCGTCTCACCCGGACGGATCACGCTGGAGATCGCAGTCGTGGCGGTGCTCGCCGGGCTCCTGCTGACGCTCGTCGCGCGTCCCCTGTCGGTGCTGGCGAGCTCGGTCGTACGACGCAGCACCTGGCCCGAGCTGGCCTTTTTGTCCTGGGCGGGGCTCCGCGGCGCGGTGCCGATCGTGCTCAGCACCATTCCGCTTGCCGAAGGCGTCGAGGGTGCCACCGAGCTCTTCCACATCGTCTTCGTCATGGTGGTCATCTTCACCCTCGTCACCGGGCCTACGCTCCCGTGGGCGGCGAAGCTCCTCAAGGTGACGCGCAGGGGACAGCCCCGCGACATCGACGTCGAGGCCGCACCGCTGGGCCGTATCGCAGCAGACCTGCTCCAGGTGACCATCACCCGCAAGTCGCGCATGCACGGAGTGGAGGTCGGCGAGCTGCGGTTGCCCGCGGGTGCGTCGGTTGCGCTCGTCGTACGGGACGGGGAGACCAAGGTGCCCGACGAGCGCACCGCGCTGCGACACGGCGACGACATCCTCGTCGTCACCCCACGCAAGTCGCGCGAGGCGACCGAGCAGCGGCTGCGGGCAATCTCGCGCGGCGGACGACTCGCCGAATGGCTCGGTGGCGACGAGGCCTAGCCGCTCAACCGGTGGTGTGGGTGGCATCCACGGTCACCGGCTTTCGAGGCGCTCACTCCGTTCGCTCCTCAACCACCGGTGACGCGCGCTCAGCGGGCTGCGGGCAGGCAGACCCTCTGCGCGGTCCCGACCGTCACGAACTGCGAGGCCGGGGCCAGCTGCCCGAAGCGGTCGCCGACCACGACATCAACGCCCCGGCCGAGGTTCTGCTCTGAGCGCCGCACTCGCATCTCCGACCCGAACTGCTTGGCGACGAGTCGCGCCGCGACGTCGTTGCGCTCGGTCGAGCGCACCTGAACCCGGTCGACCCGGCTGTCACTCGGAGCGTTGTCGACGTCGCCGACCCGGAATCCGCGCTCCCGCAGCGCCGCGGCGATGGTGTCCGCGAGTCCCGAGCGGGTGCCGGCGTTGAAGATGCTCACCCGCACCTGGGTCGAGAGGAGCCGATCTCCGGGACGCAGCCTGTCGGTGGCGCAGGAGCGGTCCGGGTCGGCAGCGGCCGCGTCGCTGTCGACCTCCGCGAACAGCGACCGCCAACCCCACAAGGCACCGAAGGCGACGATGCCGCAGAGCACGAGCATCGTCACCGCGGTCGTGACCTCCCGGCGTCCCATGACGGCTCAGTCTGCCACCGGATGCACCCGTGCATGCAGCATCGCCCGCTGATGCAGGGCGGCCCGCAGCGCGCGATGCAGCCCGTCCTCGAGGTACAGCTCGCCGCGCCAGGAGACGACATGCGCGAAGAGGTCGCCGAAGAACGTGGAGTCCTCGTCAAGCAGAGCGTCGAGCCGCAAGGTGTCCTTGGTGGTCACGAGCTCGTCGAGGCGCACCTGCTGCGGGGGCAGGGCAGCCCAGTCCCGACCACGGAGACCGTGGTCCGGATAGGGCCGCCCCTCACCGACGCGCTTGAAGATCACGCCCGCCAGCATAAGCCGGTCTTAGGCGGGCCAGGTCGCGTGCGCGACCTCACCTCCCCGGACGGTCGCGGTCAGGCGTACGTCGCCGTCCGGCTTCTCGTAGAGCTCGTACTCGCCCTCGGTCAGCTCCGGAAACACCAGCGACGGCACGACCCGGTCGCCCGCCGGGCGCGACACCACCGCGACGTGCGGGTGGTGGCTGTGAGCACCGGAGTCGGAGGAAGACGCGGACCCGGTCGGCCGGATCTCGACCTCCAGCCCCTCGAGGGCCGCAGGCATCTCCACCACCAGCGCACCGACGTCGCCGCCGATGTCGAGCATCACCGCGCCCTGACCGGCGAACGGGTTCTCCTGGGTCACGAGTCCTCGGCCTCCGTGCCCGGCAGGGTCTGGTAGCCACCGGCGGGGGCGCCCAGGAACGGGAAGCCCTTGCGGTAGTTCTCGTTGGTGTTCGTCGTACCGTCGGTGACCGCGTTCGCGGCGGCATCCGGCTCGTAGGACGGGTCGACGAGCGGGATGGTCACCCCGGCGATGGCACGCAGCTCGATGGTGACCACGTCGTCGATGACGCGGCGCCCGTTCGGGAAGCCGGCCGGGTCGGGGTTGGCCGCCAGCAGACCGAGCCGCCGCGGGTTCTCCGTCGGCTCGATCGCGACGTTGAGGCGCAGCATGTCGGCCTCGACCGGCCCCGTGTAGTTCTGGAACCCGTCGATGACGCCCGGCGGGATGCCGGTCAGCAAGATCGCGTTCAGGTCCGCTCGCGGCTTGTTGTAGTCCTCGAGGTTCTCGAACGTGTTCGGGTAGAGGAAGGGCAGCAGTCTGCCCAGCTCCGGCCGGTTGACGAGGCTCGCGTAGTAGCTGTCGTTGTGAGGCTTGTCGGCGTTCCACTCGTCCTTGCGCGCCATCGGCACGATGACCTCGTTGAACAGCGGGTTCGCCAGCCGCGAGACCTGCACATAGGGGCCGTTGCCCTCCGTCTTGCCGGTGCTCGAGTTGAAGATGCGCGACCTGCGCCTGCTCGCGGTCGCCCAGACCCCGATCACGGACTCCGCCGCCATCACGTCGTCGGGACGGTTCCGGTTGCGAGTCACATCCGGCATCGGCACCTGCATCGCGATGCTGTGCACGTTCAGCGCTTGGAGACCGTTGACCGGGTCGTTGACCGCAGATGCGGACGGCACCAGGTGCGCTTCGGTGAACGGACGCAGCGTGCCGAGGTCGAAGACGGCACCGAGGTCGACGTGGAAGCCGTCCGCGCGCTGGCCGGCGAAGACCCATCGGTCACCGGGCAGCTCGTGGATGGCGGCATCGGTGAACGTGTTGTCGTAGTCCGGTGTGCTGCGCGGCCCCACGTTGACCGGTGGGCACGGCAGGTTCCTGCCGAGCACCTGCGGCGAGTGACCGCGTCGCTTGAGCGTCACGGTGTAGTACTGCGGCCGGTTCCAGGTGTCGTCGCTGATCGAGCGGATCGGCCCGGTGTTGTAGAGGAACGTGTCGTTGTTGCGGATCTCGGTGTGGAACCGGAACTCGTAGGTGACGTCAGGCCGGGAGGTGCCGCGGTTGGAGACGTGGATCTCGTAGAGCACGTCCTCGCCGAACTCGAAGAAGTTCGGCCCGCCGTCCGGCTTCTGGAACGGGATGAAGTTGGCGATCAGCGTGACCGAGCCCGGGCGGTTCGGGCTGACGAAGGCGTAGGTGTCGGTGTTGTCGGCTACCGGGTCCTTCGAGATCTCCGGTGCTTCACGGTGTGATGACATGGCTCATCTCCTCGCGGCGTTGAGGATGCGGTTGGCGAGAGCGCGGTCTTTGACGACGACCTCACGCTCTCCGGACATGATCGAGACCTCGCCCTTGCGGGCGTCGGACACGTAGGCCACCACCCGGTCCTTGGCGCTTCCTGCGGGAGCCTTGGTGTCGGGGTCGGCTGCCGCAGCAGGCGCGACGACCGCTGTTCCGGCGGCAACCGCGCCGGCGCCGGCGATTCCTAGGAACCCCCGTCGAGTGGACTCACTCATTCTCACCCTCCTATGGGTGCAGTCGGGTCGGTGTGACCCGAGCCACAAGCTAACGTCACGGGTTCGGGGCTCGAAGCGCCGATGATTGGGCTGGGCTAGCCCAATCTCGGCGATGCGGGCCAAGACCTTGACGTGACGGCTACTTGCCGTCGCTTCAGGAAGGTGAAACGCGTGGATCTGGTCGTCATCGAGGAGATCAGGCAGCTGAAGTTCCGCTACCTACGCACCCTCGACCTCAAGCAGTGGGACGCCTTCGCGGAGACGTTCGTCCCGGAGGCCACCGCGGACTACGGCGACGGGCTGGTCTTCGACGACCGCGACGCCATCGTGGCGTTCATGCGCGAGTCGCTAGGCCCGCAGATGATCACCGTGCACTTCTGCCACCACCCCGAGATCACGCTTGAGCCCGACGGAGCCGAGGGCGTCGCCGATCGGGCCCTAGGTCGCTGGTACCTCGAGGACAAGGTGATCATGCCCGAGCACCGGCTGATCCTGGAGGGCGCGGCGTTCTACGACGACGAGTACGTGCGTACGCCGGACGGCTGGCGGATCTCCCGCACCGGCCATCGACGCACCTACGAGGCGACCATGTCGATGGACGGCATAGAGGGGTACCGACTCAGGATCGGCACCGCCTACGACGAGCCCGGGTGACGGCGTCACAGCAACGCGGGCGCACCACGACCTGATGTTGCTGTCCCCCAGCGTGATCGACAGCAACTCCGGCGCAGGGCGACCTCTTGTTGCGGTCCGGCGCCACCGGGCTGCTACGGCGCCGGGGAGGGCTAGGCGGTCTGCACGACCTCGACGCCCGCGCGGGGAAGCCGGAGCCCTCGCGCGGCTTGGGCCAGGTGGCGAGCATCAGCGCACCCGTCGGGGGAACCCGGTCGAGACCGGCCAACAGCTCGATCTGCCACTTGTCGGCGCCCAGGATGTAGGTCTCGGCGGGTGCAGAACCGCCGCTGACTACCACGACGGGGTCGGTGTCGGTGGTGTCGTGGCCGACGGCGGTGACGCCGCGCTGCTCCACGAGGAACTGCAGCGCCTCGACGCTCCAGCCGGGGTAGTGGGCGATGCCGTCGGCGTCCCGGTTGGCCGTCGCCTCCCCGTCGGGCCAGCGCGCGCCCCATCCGGTCTGCAATGCAACGAACGCGCCCGCGGGTATCCCGCCGTGCCGCTGCTCGTGAGCCTGGAGGTCGTGCCGGGAGACAGCGTGGTCGACATCGGCATCCACCAGTTCGCGTACGTCGACCACCACCAGCGGCAGCAGCATGTCGGTCACCGGCAGCTCGTCCAGGGTCCGGCCACCGCGAGCGAAGTGGGCGGGCGGATCGACGTGGGTGCCCCACTGCCCGATGTGGCTGTAGCGGTGGCAAGGAATAGCCCACCAGTGCACAGAACCCAGGACCTTCGTGACAGCAACACGGTCGCACCATGACCTGATGTTGCTGTCCCCGGGCGTGATCGACAGCAACGCGGGCGCATGATGACCTCTTGTTGAGG
>Ga0136617_10002354_pt1 | contig 16845 bp, 19 predicted proteins | sample AntDrymUQ3222106_2_FD_129672 | JGI IMG/M metagenome (GOLD analysis project Ga0136617, IMG submission 129672) | Polar desert sand microbial communities from Dry Valleys, Antarctica - metaG UQ322 (21.06) | ecosystem: Environmental > Terrestrial > Soil > Desert | place: Antarctica: Dry Valley...
GGTCAGGCCGCGGTGGCGTCCGGTCGAGGGGCCGGGAGGGCGAACAGCACCGCCGTCGAGGCCGCCGTCACCAGTCCGGCCAGCACGATCGCCGCCCCGTACGACACGCCGTCGATCACGGCCCCGGCTAGTGGCGGCCCGACGAGGCCGCCGACGCCGGCGGCCGTGTACAGCGCCCCGAGGATCGTGCCCAAGCCGAACGTGCCGAACAGTCCGGCCGCCACGGCCGGTGCCAGCGCGATGAACCCGCCGTAGCCGACGCCCATCACGACGGCGAACGCCACCAGCACGAGGTAGCTCGAGCCGGCGACGAGCCAGAGCACGAAACTGGCGGCGACGACGCCGTAGCTGAGCCGCATCAGTCGCAGTGGCCCCAAGCGGGCGCCGACGGCGCCGAGACCGAGCCGTCCCACGATGCTCGACGCACCGATGATGCCGACGAGGGCGGCCGCCCGACCCGAGCTGATGCCGCGATCCTCGGCGTAGTCGGCGATGAACACGAACGGCACGAACAGCGACAGCGACAGGAGCAGGATCGACGCGTACAACACCACGAACTCTCGGCGCCGGGCCACGACGCCGAGCTCGACATCGGGCTGCTCGACGTCGACCGGCGGCCGATGGGCGCCGAGGCTGGCGACGAGCATCGCCGCCGCCCCACCGACACCGAGCAGGACGTACGCCGTGCGCCAGCCGTAGGCGTCGATCAGACGCTCCGACAACGGTGCCACCACCAACGTGCCGAGGCCAATGCCGCACACGGCGATGCCCAGGGCGGCCGTCCGCCGCCGTTCGAACCATCCGCCGACGACGGCGACCATCGGGACGTAGCCGCAGGCAACGGCCGAGCCGACGAGCACGCCGTAGGTGACGTAGCCAAGCCAGATCGACTCCACCCGCGACGTCGCCAGCAGCCCGGCGGCCAGAAAGGCAGCACCGGCGATCACCACCGGGCGCGGTCCGTGACGGTCGGCCAGTTTGCCCGAGACGACGCCGAGCACGAAGTACCAGCACGACGTGATCGAGAACATCAACGCCGTCGCACCCTTGCCGCTCCCGAACTCGTCGGCCATCGAGTCGAAGAAGGCGCCGAAGCTGTAGGCGATCCCGAACACCGTGAACATGCTCAAGAACGCGGCCCCGACGACGATCCAGCCCCGGCGTGAGTCGAGCACGGCCGCCGTACCGGCGGGAACGGTCACGCCACGCGTCGCGGGGTGTGGATGGCGGTGTGGGTGACCCGCTCGACGAGGTCGCCGTCGGCCAGGACGGCCACGTCGAGGGTGACGAAGCGGTGGCCCTTGCGCTCGAACTCGTCCAGCACGACGCCGCGCGTCTCCAGGTCCTGGCCCGGCGTGACGAGGCCGAGCAGGCGGACGTCGGACTCGACGTGGATCCACGGACCGAGCGTGACGTTGCTCGACAGAATCGTGTTGGCGAAGCGCAGCAGCCAGCCCGGGTGGGCGATCGGCTCGCCGTTCGGCCCGTCGCGGTAGAGCGAGAGCGTCTCGCGGACCTCGGCCAGGTAGCGGTCGGCCTTGGCCGGGTCGAACACCTCGTGCAACGAGCCGAGCACCTTGCCGACCGGCAAGGCGGCGGCCGACGCCGGTGGACGGTCGGCCGGCAGGGCGGCCATCGCCGGGAGCGAGCGGTCGATTGGCGCGGGGCGGTCAGTAGCCCGACCGCGGGCGCACGCCGCGCCCGCCGAGTCAGCCAGGACGAGCTCGAGCGAGCCGTCAGCTTGCGGCGAGGCCGTCACCGTCACCGTGTCGCCGTCGTAGACGGGTTGATGGAGGCGGGCCGCGATCCCGCCCGAGCTCAGCCACCCGGCGCCGTAGTGCTCCACGGCGGCGCGGGTGAGGTAGGCGTACACGTCGACGCCCGGCACCAGACCGGCGCGGAAGCCGTACTGCTGCGCGACTCCGTCGTCGTGGATCTTGTTCGTCGAGTCGGTGGCCGTGTTGAAGGCGGCGACGTCGTAGGTCAGCGGGCGCACCCGCCCATCTGAGCAGCCCCGGTCAGCTGACGTCTTGTTCGACGGCGTCGAGGAAGGCGTCGACGTCGTCGTCCTCGCCCCCGATCAGCCAGACGACGATCCCCTCGTCGTCGTCGTCATCCCAGGGCAGCACCCCGTCGACGGGGTAGCGGTCGACGGTGATGTCGTCGGAGTCCTCGGCAACCGGGGCGATGACGGCCAGCTCGACCTCGGAATCCGGGGGCTGGTCGTGGAGGATGTCGATCAGCTCACGTACGCGCATCTCTCGCTCGCTTTCGGGGGATCACGGGATTCACATGTCACCGAGCCAGTCCTTGGCCTGCTCGAGCAGGTACAGGCTGACGTGCTTGCACCGTTCGAGGTTGTCCGCGACCGACTCGTCGTTGTTGAGATAGACGTCGGACAGATCGACCGACGTGCGGGCGACCATCGACAGCGAGCGCTCCGAGGCGTCGGTGACGCTCGGGTAGGAGTCGATGGCTGACACCTCGACCGGCAGTTCGACTCCGCCGATACCGGCGAGGTCGGTGGCCAGCTTGAGCAGGTTCGGAGGGTCGGGCAGCGGCGGCAGCGTCCACGTGAACACGAGGGGGAACGTGAACCCGCCCGGCGGCACGTCGTCGAGGTCGTCGAGCTTCATCACCTCGTCCTCGAAACCGAGCATCGCCCGCGGGTCGACGTCGAGGCTGAGGTGCAGGTCGATCGGCCCGCTGCAGGCCTCCTCCGGGTGCAGATCGACCTCCCACAACTGGCGCAGCGAGTACGTCTCGACGAAGTGGCGCTCGTCGTGGACGTGGAATCCGTGGTCGATGGCTTGGCTCTTCAGGTCGGCCACGAAGCCGGCGACGTCGATGACGGCCATCTAGCGGCGCACCCGGGAGAGCACGGCTCGACACTACCGTCAGCGACGTGGCCGACCCGAGGAACCACCCGGTGCTGGCGCTGTTCCACCAGATCGCCGACGATGTCGCCGATACGTTGGGGGCGGTCACCGACTGGGGTGAATCGGGCCGCCGAGCAGGCCAGTACCTCGCCGACCTCGACGCCGACGACGTCGCCGTGGCGCCCCTGCTGGCCGCCGGCTACGGCGTGCTGTCGGAGGAGAGCGGTCGGGCCGGCCCGCCGGACGGGCCGTATGTCGTCGTCGACCCGCTCGACGGATCGACGAACGCCAGCCGCGGGATCCCTTGGTTCGCCACCGCGCTGTGCCTGGTCGACGGCGGCGAGCCGGTCGCCGGCCTCGTGGCCAACCAGGCATCCGGGGTCCGCTACTGGGCGGCGCGCGGGATGGGCGCCTGGAGCGGGCCGACCGACCAGCCCGTGGCGCTGGTGGCGTCGGCGTGCCGCCAGCTCGGTGAAGCCGTCGTCGGCATCAGCGGCGCCCCGACCGGGGACTACGGCTGGCGGCAGTTCCGGGCCCTCGGCGCCGTGGCCCTCGATCTCTGCCTGGTCGCCAGCGGCGCCCTCGACGGATTCGTCGACATAAGTCCCGACGCCCACGGCCCGTGGGACTACCTGGCCGGCACGCTGATCGCGCGGGAAGCCGGCGCCGTCGTCGTCGACGCGTTCGACCGGGACCTCGTCGTCGACGACCACGGCGCCCGCCGTACCCCAGCGGCCGGCGCCACTTCCGACCTCCTCGCTGCCCTGCTGGCAACCCGCCGCCGCCCATCATGACGTCGGGGAGGAAGAGCCTCCGTGGGCGCAGAGGGACTCGAACCCCCGACACCTGCCTTGTAAGGGCAGTGCTCTGACCAACTGAGCTATACGCCCGGAACGAACGGGCGAGTGTACTGACGGCGGGCCACCACCCGCCGAGTCACCGGCTCGGCACTGAGGGAGTTGCGCCGAGCCGGTGACGCGGCGGGTGGGGCCCAACGGACCCCACCCCCGTACCCGTCTCGCCCGAGTTGTCAACCCAACCCGGGCGGGCAAGCGGCTGTCAGGATGTCGCCCGTGCCGTTCTACGAGCTCGACGGGGACACGCCGGCGCGGGTCGTGCTCCAGCAGACAGGGCCGACGACGTTCAAGATCGTGGCCCCGTTCCGCTACGTCGACGCTGTCACCGAGGAGCAGTTCGTCGTGCCCGATCCCCGCTGGGGCGACGAGGAGACCGACCTGGCGTCGGTCCCCGGAATCTTGCTGTGGTTCGTGCCCCGCTACGGCCAGCACACGCTGCCCGCGCTGCTTCACGATCAGCTCGTCGACCACGACCTCGCCGACCAGCGCGAGCGGGCCGACCGCATCTTCCGCGACGCGATGGGCGAGCAGGGCGTCCGCTTCGTGCGTCGCTGGCTGATGTGGACCGCTGTCAGCCTGGCCACGATGGTCCGCAGCCGGCCGCTTCGCCTCGTGCCGATCATCGTCTGGCTGGTCGTATTCGCCGCGCTTGCCTTTCGGCTCACGCCGCCGTTCGCGGCGTGGGACGTTCCGGTGTTCTCGACCCTGGTGAGACTGCCGTGGTGGGTGGCGCTCGTCGCCGCCGCCGTCGGGCCGCCCGTGCTCGGTGCTGTGGCGCCGCCGTTACCTGGCCGGCGTGATGAGCGGCTACGGCGCGTTCGTCTTCGCCGTGCCGCTCACCGCCGTCGCCCTGGCGCTGGCCGTCTACTGGGCCAGCGAATACCTGCTGCGCGGCCTCGACACGCGCAAGGGGGACCACCGTTTGCCCGGTGAGCCCCCGCCAGCTCGCACGGAGGTACGCGAGACGAGCGGCCGGGTACCGTGACCGCCATGGCCGACGATCTGCCCGCCCTGCCGCCTCGCTTGGTTGCCTTCTCCTTCCCGGACGAGCTGCGGGCCTCCGAGTTCCTCACTGCGATGACCCGCCTGGCCCGCGAGAAGCAGCTCCGCATCCACGACGCCGTGTTCGTTGTCAAGACCGACGATGACAAGACGTATGTGCGCGAGACGACCGACCTGCAGGTCGGCCAGACGGCCCTGGGCACCGGCATGTGGAGCGGCTTGTTCGGGCTGCTGCTCGGCGGACCGGTCGGGATGCTCGTTGCCGGCGGCATCGGCGCCGGCGCCGGGGCGTTGACCGCCAAGCTCGTCGACGTCGGCGTCACCGACGATTTCGTCGCCCAGCTGCGCGAGCTGGTGCAGCCGGGCACGACGACGCTGGCCCTCCTGGCGGATGTGCTCGACGAGGAAGCGTTGACGAACGAGCTGCAGCGCTTCGAGGGAGCCCGCTACGTCGCCGGCAACCTGTCCCTGGACGGCATCGCCCGGGTGCGCGAGGCGATCGGCGACCCGGCGGCGACGACCGGCGGGACGTTCGCCCCGCCCACGGCCCCAGCCACCTGAACGCTCGGGCTGCGCCGGCCGGCCAAGCCGGACCGGCTGCGCCTCCGTGCTCGCCGCCGACCCTGCGGATCGGCGCTCGCCCAACCTCCGGTCAGTCCGCAGGTTCTGACTCGCCGCCATCGGCCTAGATGTCGGCGACCGCGGACTGGTAGTCGGCGACGCGGGCGAGGTGACCGTCGACATCGGTGTCGCCGGCGCGGTGGGTGGCGATGGCGAGGTGGGTGGCACCGAGGTCGCGCCAGCGTTCGGCGTGGCTGCGCCAGCGATCGGCGTCGCCGCCGGCGTACTGGGCCTGGGCCTGGACGGCGAAGCCGTCCATCGTCGCTCCCGCGGCCTCACGGTGAGCGCGGATCGCCGCCAGCGCGTCGGCGGACTTCTCGTTCGGTGAACCGAGCGGGATCCAGCCGTCGCCGAGGCGGGCGCAGCGCTCCAGCACCGCCGGCGCCGACCCCCCGAACCACACGGGCACCGGCTCGGTCGGTCGGGGAAGGATGCTGGCCCGGTCGATGGTGTGGAACTCGCCGTGGAACTCGACGCTGTCGTCGGTCCACAACCGCCGCATCACCTCGATCTGCTCGGCCTGGCGTCGCCCGCGCGTGTGAAAGTCCTCGTTCAGCGCCTCGTACTCGACGGTGTTCCAGCCCGTGCCAACACCGAGGCGCAACCGGTTCCCGGACAGCACGGCGACCTCGGCCGCCTGCTTGGCGACGAGGGCCGTTTGGCGTTGGGGGAGCACGAGCACGGCCGTGACCAGCTCCATCGCCGTCGTCACGGCGGCGGCGAAGGCGAAGAAGGCGAGCGGCTCGTGGAAGGCGACGTCCTTGTCGTAGGGACCGACGAAGCCGCCGGGCCGGTCGGGGTTCGCCCCGAGGACGTGGTCGTAGGCCAGCAGGTGGGTGATGCCCTGGGCCTCCAACCCCTCGAGGTAATGGCGCAGCGCGCCCGGGTCGGTACCGATCTCGTGGTGGGGCAGGACGGCTCCGATGCGCATCACGGCTGACTACCAGGTCGTGGGCCGGGCCGGCGGCATCGAGGTGACTACGGTGCGCCGTGATGGCCGCCGAAGCGAACGTGCTCGTCATCGTCCTGGCCGGCGGCGAGGGCAAGCGGCTGCTGCCGCTGACGAACGATCGGGCCAAGCCGGCCGTCCCGTTCGCCGGCTGCTACCGCCTGATCGACTTCGCCCTGTCGAACTTCGCCAACGCCCGGTACCTCAAGATCGTCGTCCTGACGCAGTACAAGAGCCACAGCCTGGACCGTCACATCTCCCAGACGTGGCGCTTTTCGACCCTGCTCAGCGACTACGTCACGCCGGTGCCGGCGCAGATGCGCCGCGGCCCGTTCTGGTTCCAGGGCTCGGCCGACGCGATCTACCAGAACCTCAACCTGATCCACGACGAGGACCCCGACCTCGTCTGCGTGTTCGGAGCCGACCACATCTACCGCATGGACCCTCGCCAGATGGTCGAGCACCACCAGACGGTCGGTGCCGGCGTGACCGTCGCCGCCATCCCCGTGCCCAAGCACGAGGCCCGGGACTTCGGCGTGATCGAGGTCGACGAGGGTGGGCGCATCCTCGCCTTCCACGAGAAGCTGGACGACCCGCCGACGATGCCCGGCAACGAGGAGATGTGTCTCGCCTCGATGGGCAACTACGTGTTCGACACGGCGACGCTGGTCGACATCGTCACGCCCAAGGGCGACGCCTACACCGACATCGGCGGCCATGTCATCCCGGCCCTGACCCGCGCCGGCGTCGCCCACGCCTACGACTTCTCGACCAACGTCGTGCCCGGCCAGGACGAGCGGGAGCGGGGCTACTGGCGCGACGTCGGGACGCTCGACGCCTACTACGAGGCAAACATGGATCTCATCGCCCCGCACCCGGTGTTCAACCTCTACAACGCCCGCTGGCCCGTCTACACGAACCGGGGAGCCGAGCCGCCGGCCAAGGTGTCACGCGGTCCGGGTGGGGAGCCCGCGTTCGTCGACGGCAGCCTGCTGTGCGAGGGCTCGATCATCTCCGGCGGTCACGTCGAGCGCTCGATCCTTGCCCCCGGCGCCTACGTCCATCACGACGCCCACGTCACCGACAGCATTCTCTTCCCGGGCGTCCGGGTCGGCTCCGGAGCCCGGCTGCACCGTTGCATCCTCGACAAGAACGTGCAGGTGCCGGAGTGGTATCGCGTCGGGCTCGATCACGGCCACGACGCCGAGCGCTTCACGATGAGCGACGCCGGCATCGTCGTCATCGAAAAGGGAAAGCAACTCTGACACCGGCATCCGAGGGCTGGATGAGGGGGGCTCCCTCACCCAGCCCTCCGATGCACTCCAACCCTCGGATCGGATCAGGTGTTGGCGAGCTGGGCGACGACGGGGGCGAACTCGTCGATGTTCTCGGCGCCGACGATGAGGTAGCTGAACCCGAGCTCGTCGCGGCGGCGCTCGATTTCGTCGACGACCTGGTCGACGTCGCCGATGAGGGCGAACGGGGAGGCCGCGATCATCGCCGGGTCGACCGAGATCATCGAGGCCACGCTGTCGATCGTGCCGGCCCGGTCGTCGGTGACCTTGGCGAAGAAGACGCGAATGTTCAGCTCGATGTCGGTGAGGCGGTCGCCAGCGGCGGCGCGCACGACGGCCAGCTTCTCCTCGACGGCCGCCAACGTCATCGTGGCGATCGCGTCCGGTCCGACGACGCCGGCGGTCATCGTGCCGTTGATGCCGACGATGTCGGCCTCCCGGGCGGCGATGCCGAGCACGCGGGGGCCGCCGCCGCCGACGAGGAGCGGTGGGCACGGGCGCTGCACCGGCTGGGGCCGGCCGTCGTAGTCGGTGATCGTGTAGTGCTCGCCGGCGAACGAGAACGGACCCTCGGCCAGGCAGCCCTTGATGACGGCGAGCCCCTCCTCGAAGCGGTCGATGCGCCGGCCCGGGCGGTCGTAGGGGATCCCCGCGGCCCGATAGTCGCTCTCCAACCAGCCGGCGCCGAGGCCGATCTCGACCCGGCCGTCGCTCAGCACGTCCATCGTCGCCAGCTCCTTGGCCAGCACGAGCGGGTGCTTGTAGTCGTTGTCGTAGACGAGGGCGCCCATCCGCAACGTCGTGGTGGCGGCGGCCACGGCCGTCAACGCCGGGACCGGGGCCAGCTGGTCGCCGAAATGATCCGGCATCGTGATCGTCGAATAGCCGAGGCCCTCGACGCGCCGGCCGAGCTCGGCCCAGCCCGCTCCGTCAGGCGCGCTCGACACCTGGACACCGAAGCGGAATGGGCGGCGTGGCGACGGCGGCATGGGCCTGGACGGTACCTGCCGGTCCGCGGCGGGACCGGCGGGGTAGCGTTCACGCACTGTGCGTCCCTTGACCTGGCTCGTCCGCCTGGGACTCGTCATGGCCGCCGGCGCCCTGCTGGTCACGGCCGTCGTCGTGGCGGTCGCGCCCCGCCTGTGGGAGATCGCCAACGCCCACGAGGAACTCCCGATCGAGCTGCCGCCGTTCGAGCCGCTGGCCCAGCGATCCTACGCCTACGACGTCGACGGGGCCGAGATCGCCGCCTTCCAGCTGGAGAACAGCCAGCCGGTCACGCTGGCCCAGATCCCGGCCCACGTCGTGCAGGCGTTCCTCTCCGTCGAAGACAAGGAGTTCTACCGCCACGACGGCGTCAACGTCCGCAGCCTGTTCCGGGCCACGCTGTCCAACTTCGCTTCCGAGGCCCCGCAGCAGGGCGCATCGACGATCACCATGCAGGTCGTCAAGAACGACTTCCTGGCCGGCCTCGAGCGCGACGGGCGCTACAAGCTGCTGCAGGTCCACTACGCGCTGATGCTCGAGCGCGAGGTGCCGAAGGACCAGATCCTCGAGCGCTACCTCAACACCGTGTTCTTCGGCAACAACGCCTATGGCATCCAGGCCGCCGCCGAGACCTACTTCGGCGCGACCGTCGAAGGCCTCACCCTCATCCAGGCCGCGTTCTTGGCCGGGCTGGTGCGCTCGCCGTCGGGCTACGACCCGATCGCCGAGGCCGAGCGCAGCCGGGCCCGCTTCCAGCAGGTCCTCGATCGCCTCGTCGAGGACCAACTGATCACCGCCCTCGACGCCGAGCAGCAGAAGGCCACGTTCGTCATCCCCGAACGGGTGCTGACGACGCCGGAACGCCAGTACCAGCGCACCTACTACACCGAGGCGTTGCGCGACTACCTGCTCAACCGCTCGACGGTGCTGGGCCCGACGTTCGACGAGCGCTACACGGCGCTGTACCGCGGGGGCTTGCGGATCTACACGACCTTCGACCCCAACCTGCAGGGCCTCGCTGAGGCGGCGACCAATCAGCTGCCCGAGGTCGACCAAGGCTTCGAGGCGGCCCTGGTGTCGCTCGATTCGGCCACCGGCGCCGTGCGGGCGATGGTCGGGGGGCGCGGGTTCCAGCCCAACGAGAACGAGAACAACATGGCGCTGGCCCCCCGCCAGACCGGCTCGAGCAGCAAGATCTTCATCCTTGCCACCGCGCTGCAGGCCGGGGCCATGGCCAGCGACATCATCGACGGCGTTGCGCCGTGCACGTTGCCCAACCCGCGCAACCCCGACGAGCCGTTCGAGATCTCCGGTGACGCCCGCTCGGAGCAGCCGAGCGACCTCCGGGTCATGACGGCCCACTCGATCAACTGCGCCTACGCCCGGCTGTCCCAGGTCGTCGGGCTGGACCGGGTCGTCGATACGACGTACCGGATGGCCCGCTCGCCGTACCTCTACGTCGGCCAGCCGACCAGCGAGCACCGACCGATCGAGCCGTTCCCCAGCTACGCCACCGGCGCCAACGAGATGAGCCCGATGGACATGGCGGCCGGCGCCCAAACGATCGCCAACGAGGGCGTTCACCACGAGCCGTACTACGTCGAGGCCGTCGACGACGCCGACGGGCAGCGCATCTACACCCACGAGTCGACCGGCCAGCAGATCCTCGACCGTGGGGTGGCCCTCGCCACCGTCGACACGCTGAAGGCGCCCCTGTCGAGCGAGGACGGCGGCACCGCCCGTCAATGGGGCCTCGAAATCTGGCCGGCGGCCGGCAAGACGGGGACCCAGCAGGACAACACGAACGCCTGGTTCGTCGGCTTCACCCGCCGCCTGTCGACGGCGGTGTGGATCGGCGATCCGGACGCCTACACGCCGATGACCCAGGTCCCGGAGTTCGCCGGGCGCAACGCCGAAGGCGTGCAGGGCGGCGGCTACCCGGCGCAGATCTGGAACTCGTTCATGAACCCGGCCCACGCCGGGTTGGCCCCGGTGGACTGGGAGGCGCCGCCGCCCGACTTCCGGGCCCCGATGCGCCTGTACCTCCCAGGCGAGGAGTGTCTCGTGCGCCGCGTCGGCTCGGGGGACGACGGTTCGGGATCGGGGTCCTCGGGCCAGCCCGGCGGGTTTGCCTCCGGGGCGGTGCCGACGACGGTCGCGCCGCCGCCGCCCGAATCGGCGGTCGCGGTTCCGACCACCGTCGCCGCTGGGCCGCAACCCGCCCCGAATCAGCCGAACCAACCGAACCAACCGAACCAACCGAACCGCCCGACGGCGACGACGGCAGCGCCGCGATACGAGCGGGTCGAGGGCGGCACGACGGTGCCGGCCAACGTGATCGACCCCCGGTGGCCGATCCCGACGACGCCCTTGTCCAATACGGTCGTGTCGTGCTGAGCGATGACCTGCTCGAACTCCAACGCCTCGACACGCTGAGCGATCAGCTGGCCCACCGCCGGGCCCACCTGCCCGAGCGCGACGCGGCCGGCTCGGCGGCGACCGCCCTGCGGGCCGCCGAGCAGCGCCGGCACCAGCTCACCCAGCGTGACCAGGAATTGGTCGCTGCGATCGCCGGTCTGGAAGGCGAGAGCGCCGAGCTGGTGACCCATCGTCAGCGCCTGGAAGCGCAGCTGAAGACGGTCATCTCGCCTCGGGCGGCCGAAGCCCTGCTCAACGAGATCGAGACGCTGACGACCCGTCGCGACGGTCTCGACGACCGCGAGCTGGAGTTCATGGAGGAGCAGGGCACGGTGAGCGACGAGGTGCAGGAGCTGGAGCGCAGCCGGCCGGACGTGCAGGCGGCGGCCGACGAGACGGCGGCCGCCCTGGCCGCCGTCGAAGCGGCCGTCGATGCCGAGGCGGCGGCGACCGCCGAAGCGCGCGTCGACGTCGCCGGACGTCTGGACACCGGCACCGTCACGGACTACGAACGCCGCCGCCAACACTTCGGCGGCGTCGGCGTGGCCCGACTCGAGGGCAAGCGCTGCGGTGGCTGTCATCTCGACCTGTCGGCCCACGAGCTGGATCAGGTCAGGGTCACGCCAGCGGGCTCGTGGACCGACTGCCCCGAGTGCGGCCGAATGCTCGTGCCATGACGCTCTCGTTTGGCTGACGGGCAGCGCCACCGTGTTGTTGTGGTTCCTCGGGGCGGTGCTCGGCGCCGTCTGGTACGTGTTTCGCGACCCCCGCTTCGACGTGCGACTGCTCGCCGTCGGCGCCCTGCTGCCCGAGCTCGACGCGCTCGCCGGCGGCGCCCGGGTGCTGCACTCGCTGGCGTTCAGCCTCGTCCTGCTGACCGCCGTGATGGCGGCCACTGTCGGCCGGCGGCCCGTCCGGCGGCGCTGGCTCGGGCTGCCGATCGGCACGATGCTGCACCTGGTCGTCGACGGTGCCTGGACGAACGCCCGCGTGTTCGGGTGGCCGCTCGGCGGTTGGTCGTTCGACGACGCCAGGTTGCCGGCGCTCGCTCGCGGCTGGTGGAACCTGCCGCTGGAGCTCGCCGGGCTTGCTCTGCTCGTGTGGTTCTGGCGGGCAGCCGAGCTCGGAGACGCCGCCCACCGCAAGGACTTCGTCCGCACCGGTCGGCTCTACGAGCGTCTTGCGGGCGCCGGGCGACGTTCGTGAGCGTCGTCGTTTCGGTATGGGACACTCTCGGCCGTGTTGATCCTGTTGCGTCACGGGCGCACCCGGCTCAACGCGCTCGGCCGTCTGCAAGGCCGCGTCGACGAGCCGCTCGACGAGGTCGGGCTGGCCCAGGCCGAAGCGGCCGCCGTCCGCATCGGCGCCGTCGACGAGGTCATCGCCAGCCCCCTGCTGCGGGCCCAGCAGACGGCGGCCACGTTCGGTCAGCCGGTGATCACCGACGAACGGTGGATCGAGCTGTCCTACGGGGTGTACGAGGGCGTGCCCCACGCCGACGTGCCGTCGGAGGCATGGGCGCAATGGCAGCGCGACCCAAGTTGGGTGCCCGACGACGGCGAGGCGCTGTCGACGCTCGACGAGCGGGTCCGCGGTGCCTGCGAGGAGTTGCGCGAGCGAGCCCGCCGTCGCGACGTCCTGGTGGTCACGCACGTGTCGCCGATCAAGGCGGCGGTGGCGTGGGCGCTCGGCGTCGGCATCGAGATCTCGTGGCGGTCCCACCTCTCCCACGCCACGGTGTGCCGCATCGACATGCGCCGAGAGGGGCCCGTGCTGTTCTCGTTCAACGAACCAGCTACTACCTGAGAAGGGTGAGTTCATGATCGAACGCGAGGTCGACATCGACGCCCCCGACGGGGCGATGAAGACGTTCATCTACCACCCCGAACACGACGGACCGCATCCCGTCGTGCTCTATCTGATGGACGCGCCCAGCATCCGGCCGGCGCTGAAGGAGATGGCCGGCCGGCTGGCCAGCGCCGGCTACTACGTGATGTTGCCGTACCTCTATTACCGTGGTGGGCCGTTCCGGGAGTTCGGCGCCAGCGACGAGGACATGCACGCCCGCCAGGAGCTGATGGGCACCGTCACCCGGGCCAACATCGTCGGCGACGCCGAGGCCCTGCTCGCCCACGCTGGCGGTGACGAGGCGGCCGCCACCGGACCGATCGGCGCCGTCGGGTTCTGCATGAGCGGCGGGCTGGCGATCGCGCTGGCCCGGGCGATGCCCGAACGGGTCGCCGCCGTGGCCTCGATCCACGGCGCGTGGCTGGTCACCGACGACGACGACTCGCCTCACCGGGGGCTCGACCAAGTGCGGGCCGAGCTCTACTTCGGCTGGGCCGACAACGACGCCACCGCTCCTCCCGAGCATGTGCCAGTGATGCGCCATGCGCTCGCCGAGGCGGGCGTGCGCTCCACCATCGACTTCCTCGACTTCATCCCTGACGCCGTGCACGGCTTCGCCCCGCCGTACACGCCCCGCTATCACCGCCAGGCCAGCGAGCTGCATTGGGAACGCGTCCACGCCCTGCTCCGCCGCAACCTCACTTGACGCACTCGGGTTCGTGGGGCGGCGAGGGTGCGCTCGGAGCCGGCCTCCCCCACGGGGGCAGAGGCCTTCAGCCGGAGCCCCCGGGGTGATCGACGGGCAGCAGGTTCTGCACGTTCCACGTCATCACCGTCACCTCGGCCCCGCCGCGACCCCGCCACGTCCTCGGCCGCCGCGCCGGAGCGGCCAAGCGTCGCTGGCGTCAGATCCGCGCGCGCACGGGTGCACACGGATCTGACCGAAGCGCTCAGTAGTGATAGCGGGCCTGCAGCACGATGATGTCGTCGCCGTCGACGAGGTACACCAGCCGGTGCTCAGCGTCGATGCGCCGCGACCAGGCGCCGGCCAGCGCGTGGCGCAGCTGCTCGGGCTTCCCGTTGCCGCCGAACGGGTCGCCGGCAACGTCGTCGAGCAGCCGATTGATCCGCTTCAGCACTTTTCGCTCCGTGATCTACCAATGGACGTAGTCGTCCCATCCGTGCGGCGTGAAGACGAACCTCACCGATCGAGGTTGTGGGCTTCGATTCGTCCCGCCCGCGCCTGCTCGAGGCTCTCGAGCAGGCGACGGACGTTGGCCGGGCCCGCAAGAGATGGGCGGTCTCCTCCAACGCGCGGTACTCGTCGACCGACATCAGCACGGCGTCGCCGCGCTTGGACGTGATCTCGACCGGAACTCGATCATCGTTGACCTGCTCGATGAGCGGGAACAGGTTCCTACGCGCTTCGCTCGCCGTCATCGCCATCGTCAACTCCTCGCATAGTGGTACAACAAATGGCACTACGAGCACGTGTCGGCGCGATGTCCGACGTCAGCCGCCCATGCGATGGTGAGTCGGTCTATAAGCGGGATTCTGTGGCCGGGGTGGCTGTCGCCGACCCGGCCGGTGGCCATCCATCTGTGCGGCCTACCCGGAGGTTGCTGCACCGTTGCCGGTGGAGCGGACGGGCCGCCCATGCCTCCTGCTCGGCCTTGCTCCGGGTGGGGTTTGCCGAGCCGCCCGGGTCACCCCGGACGCTGGTGCGCTCTTACCGCACCGTTTCACCCTCACCTGTGACCGGTTGCCCGGCCCATCGGCGGTCTCTCTCTGTTGCACGTCCGTCAGGTCGCCCCGACCTGGCTCTCGCCAGCACCCTGCCCGGTGGAGTCCCGACTTTCCTCGACCCGACCGCCGGAGCAGTCGCGTCGCGGCCACCCGGCCGACTCACCATCGCCCGACCAGTCTACGGGCGCCGGGGCGGCCGTCTCAGGTGTCGCAGGTCTGGCCGGCGTAGACGAAGGGGTTGTCGGCCCGGGTCTGCACGTTGGCGGCAAAGCGCGTCCCGGCGACCGTGGCCACCTCGAACCGGGAACCGATCGAATGGCTCGCCCTGATGGCCGACCCGCTGCTCGCCCAATCGGCCATCGACCGGCTGCGATCAGCCGCCCACGAACTCGTCCTCGACGGCGAGTCCTACCGGCAGCGACAGCGACCAGGCATCACCGGCAGCGACGACCTTGACCCAACCCCACCCGCTCGGCAATCATCACGACGCCGACGCTGACACCCGAGAAGCGGTCCCATCACACTGGCGCAGAGGTGGTCCCATCCGGCTGTCCTGCGACATCGGGCCGAGTCCGCTCGAGTCGGTAACGCCCGCGTCAGACGGATCGAGGGCGAGGACCGAGCGGGTGGAACTTGTCCGATGATGAGCGGGCCGCCCATGGACCTCCGCACATCGCGTCGAGTTTTGCGGCTCTTGTAACCGATCCTACGGATTGGGGCGAAGAGCCGTTTCATTGGCCGTCGCCTTCCACCGCGGTCGGGCGGATCTCGATGCCGACCGGCCGCTTCCGAAAGCGGACCATCATCCGAAACGAGATGTACCGCCGGCGCTTGGCGGCGATCGCCGCCTGGGTCTCGGCGGCGCCGAGAAGACGAGCGACGCCATCAACGGCAGGCCCGGTGACCTTCCCGAGCAGCGTGCATGGCGCCAGCTGAACGGCCGGGTTGTTGGCGATGCGCTTCAGCTTCCACGCGTCGAAGTCCGCAGTCGTCAGGATTCGCCCGTCATCGGGCGCAACCCACATCGGGGTCGTCATCGACGTCACCGATCAGGCGTCCGTGGACGTCGCGATCGCTGACCCGGTCGAGCTCGACGTGGTGGTGAACAACGCCGGTTTCGAGGTGCAGTCGGCGTGGAGCTGGTCGACGACGATCTCCTTCGTCAACGTGTCGAGCATCGCCGGCGTCGTCGCCGTCCCGTACGGCGGGGCGTACGCCGCCTCGAAGCATGCCCTGGAAGCGATGACCGAGGCGCTGCACTACGAGACGGCGGCCTTCGGGCTGCGGTTTGCGCTGATCGAGCCCGGCCGGTTCGAGACTGACTTCCACAGCAACGTCGTGTCGCCGGCAGGATGGGAGGAGTCGCTCTACCACGAGCGAGCGATGCGCTACCGGCGCGCGGCGCTGCTCACCTTGGGCGCCGACGGCGCCCAAGACCCGCAGCTGGTCGCCGACGCGATCATCGCCGCCGCCACCGATCCGTCGACGCCGTTGTGCACGCTCGTCGGCGGCGATGCCCAACTCATCGCTACGGTGCGCGCACAGGGCGATTTCGAGCAGTTCGAGGCGACGATGCGCTCCGCGCTCGACTGGGACGACTGATCGATCCCTCACCAACCCTCTGAAGGAGTACCCATCCATGACCGACACCGTCCTCGTCACCGGTGCAACCGGGTTCATCGCCCAGCACTGCATCCTCCATCTCCTCGACGCCGGCTACCGGGTCAGGGGAACCGCCCGCGGTCCCGGTCGCACGGACGAGATCGCCGCCGCGCTCACGCCTCATCTGTCCCCGTCGTCTGTCGCCCGGCTGGGCGACGACTTCGACATCGTCGCCGCGGACCTCACCTCCGACGACGGCTGGGGGGCGGCCGTGGCCGGCTGCCGGTACGTGCTCCACGTGGCCAGTCCGCTGCCGCGCACCCCTCCCAAGCACGAAGACGACCTCATCGTGCCCGCTCGAGACGGCGCCCGTCGGGTGCTGCGCGCCTCGATCGCCGCCGGCGTCGAACGGGTCGTGCTCACCTCGTCGGTCGCGGCCATCCTCTACGGTCGCGACCGCGACCGTGTCTTCGACGAAGGGGACTGGTCGAACGTCGACGACCGGCGAATCGGGGCGTACGAGAAGTCGAAGACGATCGCCGAGCGAGCCGCGTGGGACCACATGGCATCCCTCGGTTCGGACGCTCACATGACGCTCGTCACGATCAACCCCGGCCTGGTGCTCGGCCCTGTCCTGTCGA
>Ga0136617_10002355_pt1 | contig 16845 bp, 11 predicted proteins | sample AntDrymUQ3222106_2_FD_129672 | JGI IMG/M metagenome (GOLD analysis project Ga0136617, IMG submission 129672) | Polar desert sand microbial communities from Dry Valleys, Antarctica - metaG UQ322 (21.06) | ecosystem: Environmental > Terrestrial > Soil > Desert | place: Antarctica: Dry Valley...
CCAGTCGTCCCGCCACCGGTGAGCCTCGCGCTGCCAGGCCTCGCGGGCCTCGTCGTGGCGCTCGTGGGTGAGACTCTCGGTAGAGAGCGGGACCAGCAGATCGAAGTCGCGGACGCCGTCCGGGTTCGTCGGCCCCTCGCCGCGCAGCATGATCACCGGGATCCCGCCGGCCTCGATCTCCTCGACCGCACGCTTCGCGAGGTGCCTGGGCAGGCTCGTGAATGTCACCCAGCGGTCGCGCGGAATCGGCGGCTGGCCACCGTTCAACTCGTACTGGAAGCCTTCGTCCGCGAGCGCCCGGACGAGCCGGATTTCGCGGCCCATGTCGTGGCCCTTGGTCCACAGCGCCGAGCCGACGACGAGGATGTCGACGCCCTGGGCGCCCACGAACTCGGCGGTCTCGCGGTTGATGCCGCCGTCCACGTGGACCTCGGCCCCAAAGGCCTTGTGGTTGAGCAGCTCGCGGGCCGGCAGCAGCTTTTTGCGCGCGACGTCCTTCATGAACTTCTGGCCGCCGAACCCGGGCTCGACGGTCATCACCAGCACGATGTCGAGCAGTTCCCGATAGGGCTCCAGCGCCGTCAGTGGCGTCGCCGGTTTGACGGCCAGCCCGGCCGCTTGACCGGCGGCCCGGATCGCCTCGAGCGTCGGCGCGATCGGCGCCTCGATCTCGACGTGGAAGGTCACCGAGTCACAGCCCGCGTCGAGATACTCACCGATGTAGCGCCCGGGCTCCTCGACCATCAGGTGGGCGTCGAGGGGCAGCTCCGTCCGCTTCCTGAGCGCCTTGATCGTCTTCGGGCCGAAGGTGAGATTGGGAACGAAGTGGCCATCCATCACGTCGAGGTGGATCCGGTCCACGCCGGCCCGCTCGGCCCGCTTCACCGCGTAGCCGAGGTTGGCGAGATCGGCGTCGAGGATGCTGGCGGCGACCCTCGCGCGGCCCTTGGCCACCCTCAGCGCCCCGCGCCGGCGGGGGCTGGATCCGCGCTGCGCTCCCCGCGCAGCCCCGCGGCGCTCTCGCGGACGAGCCGTTCGCGGCGACGAGCGACGGCCGGCGCGGCCGGCTCCCCGGCACGCTCGGCGGCCAGCTGCCCGCACGCTGCCCCGATCTCCTGGCCGCGGTTGCGCCGCACGGTCGTCGAGATGCCGGCCCCGCGCAGCCGGGCGGCGAAACGCTCGATGAGCGGCATCGGGCTGGCCTGCCAGGGCGTGTGTGCCACGGCGTTCATCGGGATCAGGTTGACATGCGCGTGGTCGCCCCGAAGGAGATCGACGAGCGCGTCGGCGTCGGCATCGGTGTCGTTGATGCCACCGATCATCGTGACCTCGTACGTGATCCGGCGACCCGTGGCGGCCGCGTGCTCACGGGCCGCCCCGACCACCTCGCGGACCGGCCAGCGCCGGTTGAGCGGCACTAGGACGTCGCGCAGCGCGTCGCGCGCGGCGTGCAGCGACACGGCCAGCGTGAACTGGGGCCCGAGCGCGGTCAGCCGGCGGATGCCTGGCACGACCCCGCTGGTCGAGACCGTCACATGGCGCGCGCCCAGCCCGAAGCGTGCCGGATCGGCCAATGCGCCAACCGCCTCGAGGACCGCGTCGAGGTTCAGCAGGGGCTCGCCCATGCCCATGAACACCACGTTGGTCAGGCGACGGCCGTCCGGTGCCAGTCGCCGGGCCGCCTGCCGCACCTGATCCACGATCTCGGCCGTCTCGAGATCCCGCGTGAAGCCGAGCTCGCCCGTGGCGCAGAACGGGCAGCCCACCGCACAGCCCGCCTGGCTCGAGATGCACAGCGTGTGGCGCGCACGTTGACCCGGCCGGGCCGGGTAGTGCATGAGGACCGATTCGACCAGCGCCCCGTCGGACAGGCGGTGGAGGGCCTTCTCGGTCAGGCCGCCGTCCGCGATGCGCAGCTCGGTGTCAGCCACGGTGTCCCAGCGGAACGCCTCGCGCAGTGCGGCTCGCAGGGCGGGTGGCAGGGTGGCCACGGCGTCCACGTCCGTGGCTCCGCTGCGCCACAGCGCGTCGGCGATCTGGCGTGACCGGTAGACCGGCTCGGCGCGCTCCGCCAGCCACGCGACGAGCCCCGTCAAGGGCACGCCGGACAGCCCGGGACGCGGATCGCGCGCGGCCCGGGCCATCGGAAGGGATTCGCGGAGAGCGTCCGGGGACAGTGGCATGGCTCGCGATTATCGCACCCGCCCGTGCTCGCCCCGAGGTGGCCTTTGTGACCCAACGGTGAACTTCGTCTGGGCATTCGGTGACACGCGCCGCGCACGATCGCGGTCGACCCAGCCGCTCGATGGAGGACCCGATGGCCAGTTCACCCCGCCGCCGCCTCGCCCGGCTCCCGCTCCTCGTGGCCCTGGCCGGCCTGCTGCTCAGCACGCTGCCCGCGGTTGCCGGCGCGGCAACCGCCTTCACGGTCCGGCTGGAGGCCGGGATCCAGCGTGGCTACACCTTCACCGCGAGTGGCGGGATCGTCTCGTCCCGGACGCGAGTCGTCCAGGCGCCCGTCAACGTCGCAGCCGATCAGCGCGCCTGGATCACGGGCCGCGGCACCCACCTGCGCATCGCGGCCGGATCGCTCGCCGGCTTGTGGGTCAAGGAGTCGATGATCGCCTATCTGCCCGGTCTCGTCGTGACCCGGACGTTCGCGACCCCGGAGCGCACGGAGTTCCCGCGGGGCTCGTATCTCGGCTACAAGTTCGACTCCGCGTGGCGGATCGTCGGGACCAAGCACGCGACGCTGCCCTTCGACTCCGCCGCCGCGGTCGGGCGCCGTGGCGTGATCCACGGCCGTCCGTTCGCCGAGGTGGTATCGGGCGGCTGGGCCGGCTACTGGCTGCCGATCGTCTCACCCTCGGTGCTGACCGCGCAGAGGCTGACCTGCGCCTCGCCCGGCCACGTGGCCGCCGGCGCGCCGCAGGTCTTCCGCGTCCTCCCCGGTGCCGCCAACCAGGTCGCCCTGACCTTCGACATGGGCGGCCGCCTGACGCCGGCCCGGGACATCGTCAACCGCCTCGTCCTCGACCGCGTGTGCTCGACCATCTTCCCGACCGGCGCGATGGCCGCCACGGCCGAGGGTCAGGCGGCGCTCCGGCTCGTGGGCGCGCATCCGTACCTCTTCGAGGTCGGCAATCACACCGAGCACCACTGCGACCTCGTGCGCGGCGGCGGCGGCTCCCCGACGGCTGCGCCGTGCGCCGGCTCAGGCTTGAGTGACGCGCGGATCCGCAGTGAGATGACCAGCGCCGAGGCGAAGATCCGCGCCGCCAGCGGCATGGAGCCGCGGCCCTACTGGCGCCCGCCGTACGGCTCGCACGACACCCGAATCCGCAACCTCGTGGCCGGCGTCGGCTACACCAAGATGTTCCTCTGGGACATCGACACGATCGACTGGCGACCCGTGGCCGACGGTGGGCCGACGGCGGCAGCGATCGCGGACAAGGTCGCGGTCAACGCGGTCAACGGCACCGATGTCCTCATGCACCTGGGTGGCTGGAACACGTACGAGGCGCTGCCGTCGATGGTCCAGCGGCTGAGGGCTCGCAACCTCCAGCCCACCACGATCTCCGACATCCTCCGCTGACACGCACGGACCGGGGCCGTCGATGCAAGTTCACTCCGCGGGCCGGACCTCGCTGCCGACGATCGCGGGCCGGCCACGGACCAGCTCATCCCAGGTCATCCGGCGACCGCCCGCCGGCTGCACCTCGCGCAGGGCGAGGTGCCCGTCCGCCGCACAGAGCCCGAACCGGCCGATCCTGCCGGGTGTCGCATCCCCGGTCACGAAGCCCGGTGCGGCCTCTGCCCGCCACACGACCAGGCGCCCGACGATCGTCTCGATCCAGCTCCCGGGCCACGGCTGGAAGGCTCGCACCTGCCGCTCCAGCTCCGCAACCGGGCGGAGCGGGTCGAGCTGCCCGTCCGAACGGCGCAACGGCCGGGTCAAGGTGACTGCCGCCACGTCCTGCGGTCGCGGCTTGATGGCCCCGGCCAGCCAGGCCGTCAACGTCCCGGCCAGCAGCCTGGCGCCCTCGCTCGCCGCCCGGGCTTCCAGCTCCGGCGCAAGCTCGGTCCCGTCCAGCGGCCACGCGGCGCTGGCGACGATGGGCCCGCTGTCGATGCCCTCGTCCATCCGGATCAGCGTGACCCCGGCCTGCGCGTCGCCGGCCAGGATCGTGGCCGGCACGGGCGTTGCGCCGCGATGGCGCGGCAGCAGCGACGGGTGGACGTTGAGGATCCCGTGGCGCGGCAGCTCCAGGACCGGTCCCGGGATGATCCGCCCGTAGTCGGCCAGGACCCCGAGGTCCGGCCGCAGCGCGCGCAGATGGGAAAGCGCCTCGTCGCCCCGCAGCCGGACGGGCTGGAACACCGGCAGGCCCAGGTCGCGAGCTCGAGCGACTGCCGGAGCCGCAGTGGGCCGGGCGTGGCGACCGGCGGCGCGGTCCGGCGGCCCCACGACGGCGACGATCTCCGCCTCGGGCGCCCGGTGAAGCGCCTTCAGGATGGGCACGGCGAACGGCCCGGACCCGAAGAAGATCATGCGCGCCGGCGGGCCCGGCGAGACGCCAGCCGATCTGGCCGGCCCGTCGCTCACGCGAGCGCCCGGGCGGCCTCCTCGACGCCCTGGGCGTCCTGGTCCTCGCCCTGTCCCACCGGGATCAGCTCGTCCATCGAGTCGAGCAGGTCGATGAAGAGCCTGCCGGCCAGGTGGTCGATTTCGTGCTGGAGCGCCCGGGCAAGCAGGCCCTGACCCGAAACCTTGATCTTCTTGCCCACCCGGTTCTGGGCCTCGACCCAGACCCGCTCGCGCCGGGTCACCCAGGCGTAGTAGCCGGGCAGCGACAGACAGCCCTCGACATCGTGGTCGTCACCAACCCCCCGGACGATCCGCGGGTTCACCAGCTCGTGGAGCCGGTTCTCGATCTCGATGACGCAGACCTGCAGCGGCTCGCCGATCTGGGGTGCCGCGAGCCCCACCCCGGGTGCCTCGCGCATGGTGTGGGCGAGGTCGTCGAGCAGCTCGTGCAGGTACTTGTTGAAGCTCGACACCGGCTGGCCCTTGAGCCGGAGCCGAGCATCGCCGAGGGTGAGGATGGGCCGGACGCTCATCGACGCGCGGCGCCCCTACTCGCCGACCGTGCCCGACGTGTCGGACGGATAGGACTTGCTGCCGATTGGCTTGACGCTCGATCCGGCACCGGTCGAGTCTGCATCGGCACCCGGCTCGACCGCATTGGGCGTGTCGCCGGCCGCGGCACCCTGGCCCTCGGCCTCGTCACGGCGCAGGTCCGCGGCCATCCCGCGGCCCCGCTCGGCGAGCCGGGCGCCGGCCGCTTCCGTCGCCTCGGCGGCACGGTGCGCCAGCGGGCCGGCCTTGTCACCGGCAGCCGCCGCCAGCTCGGCAGCCTTGGCCCCGATGTCACGCAGCACCGGCGCAGCCTGGGTGGCGAGGTTGTCGATCATCTCCTGGAGCTGGCCGACCCACTCGCGCCCGCCCTGCCCGGCTTCCCCGGCCGGCGCGGGGCCGTCGCTCGTCCCGGTCCCGGTGGTCGTCGCGGGTGTCTGGGCGGCGGGGACCCCGCCGTACGAGCCGGCGGGGGTCTCGCCCTCCGGCCGGTCCTGGGACTCGCCGATCGATCGGGTGTCGCTCATCGTGGTGCACCTCCTGTGGGATCGCCATTGTCGCCTGTTTCGGCGACCGCAGCCGCGACCTCCTGCGGGCCCGCTCGACGCCGTCCACGGGGAGCCACGAGCTCCGGCGGCTCGGCCTCGACATCGGGCTCGTCATCCGGGTAGCGGGCGAGGGCGAAGCCGAACTCGCTGCCGCCCCCATCGCGCGGCCGGGCCCATACGCGACCGCCCATCGCGCCCACGAGCCGGCGGCAGACGAAGAGGCCGATCCCGGCGCCGGCCGCCGATGCCGCCGTCGTGGGCGACCGGTAGAACAGCCCGAACAGTCGCTCGACCTCCGCGTCGCTGACGCCCGGACCGAGGTCGAGCACCCGGACGAAGACCTCCTCGTCCTGGCGCTCCATCGCGATGTGCACGTCCGAGCCGGCTGGGCTGTACTTCGCCGCGTTGGTGAGCAGGTTCCGAAGCACCTGCTCGACGTACGTCTCGTCGCCGCGCACGAGATGGCCGGTCCGCTCCGCGGGCGGCACGAAGCGGGTGGCCGGCCAGCGCGCGGCCTCGGACGCGATCACCCGCTGGAGGATCCGGACGAGATGGACCGGCTCGTCGCCGACCGACAGGCTGCCGCGTTCCAGGCGGCTCAGCACGAGGAGGTCCTCGACGAGCCGGAACAGGCGATCCGCCTCGGCCTCGATGTCGCCCGCGAGGTCGCGGCTGCGGGTACCCATCGTCCGGTCGCGGGCGAGGAGCTTGGAGCCGGCGAGGATGGTGGTGATGGGCGTCCGCAGCTCGTGCGACATCACGCCCACGAACGCCTCCTGGAGCTGGCGCGCCTCGCGCTCCCGAGCGTAGATCCGGGCGCGCTCGATCGCCTGCATCGCCTGGTTGCCGAGGACCCCGAGCTGACCGAGCTCGTCGTCGCTGGGCTGGCCCTCCTCCGCCCGCTGGATGACGAGGACCGCGGTCGGCGGCGAGCCGATCGGCCAAGCCGTGACGGCACGCGTGCCGGTCATCCCCAGGCGGTCCGATGCACCGGGGTAGAGCCGCCGCCACTCGGCCGGGCTCGACACGATCACGGCCCGACCGTCGCGGACCGCGTCGGTCGCAGGCAGACGGGCGTCGACGGTCAGACGGGCGTCGCTGCCGGCGAGGCCGATCGGATAGCCCCGCGCGTGGGCCAGCCGCAGCTCGCCGGCCGCATCGGTCAGGTAGAACAGCCCGACCCGGGCCCGCATCAGCTCCAGGCCGTGGCCCACGACCACATCGCCGATTGACTCAGGCGTGACCAGCGCGGCGAGCTCGGACGTGAGCTCCTCGAGCCGCTGGAGGCGCTCGCCGGAGCGGGTCGCCGACCGGAGCGACGTCCCGCTCGTGGAGCGCAGCCGGATCCGGTCAAGCCCGGCCCCGGCCAGGGCCGCGAGGGCGGCCAGGCCCAACTGGTCGTCGTCGGGCAGGGCGTCGGCGAGCGGCCGGTCGGGCTCGAGCTCGAGCACGCCGTGATTGCCGTCGGCGCCGGGAACCGGCACGCTCAATACGTTCCGAGGGTCCCGCTCGGGCCGCGTATCGGAGGGCTCGACGAACCGGACCGCGATCCCGGTCAGGCGGGTGGCGTGCCGGACCAGCGCGTCCTGGACCTGGAGCGGGCTGCCGAGGCTCGCGAACTCGCCGATCGCGCCGGTCACGACCTGCCAGCGGCGATCGCGATCGATCGAGGCCTGGGTCGCGACGGCCGCGGTGACGATGCTCTGCCGCTCGCGGAAGCGGGTCGCCCGCATCGCGCCGCCCGTCGCGACCGCGATGAGGCCGGCGACGAGCTCGATGGCCGCCGAGCGATCGGCCAGCTCGGGTGGTGCGACGGGCGGCCCCACGACCAGTTCCAGGGCCGCGATCGCACAGGTCGCCAGCAGCCCCGCCGCCGGTCCGGCCAGGAACGAGCCCACCAGCACGGCGACGAACGTGGCGATGTACCAGGGCTCCGGCGCGACCGTCGCGTCGAGGACGAGCTGGCCCGCGACGGCGGTCGCGGCGACCAGCACACCGACGAGGATCCTGAAGAAGAGCGGCAACGCGGACGACACCTCGCTGCGGGTTCTCTAGTGTGCCGGGCGACCGCGGGCCGTCAAACCCGGACCTTCCGGTCGGCGCTCACAACAACGACTCGGGGTCGACGTCGACGGACCATGGCGGGTCCACTCCGCCGTCGAGCAGCGCCGCCGGGTCCGGTCCGCGCAGGACGACGTTCCAGCGCCAGCGATCGGCACGCCGCGCGATGTAGGCCGGTGCCGGCCCCATCACGGTCACACCAGCGGCCCGTTCCGCGGACACCTGGCGCAGCCGCTCGGCACTCGCCCGTGCCTCCTTCTCGGCGGCGGCCGGGTCCGGCAGGGCGACGGTGAGCTTCACCAGCCGGCCGAACGGCGGCGAGCCGAACCGCCGCCGAAGGTCGAGCTCCGCAGCGTAGAACGCGTCCGGCTGCGCGTCGACCACGGCCCGGATGGCCGGGTGGTCCGGTTGGTAGGTCTGGACGATCGCCCGCCCCGGTCGGTCGCCCCGACCCGCCCGTCCGATCGCCTGGGCGAGCAGCTGGTAGGTCCGCTCGGCGGCACGCTCGTCGGGCAGGTTGAGGGCCACATCCGCCGAGACGATCCCGACCAGGGTCACGGCGGGGATGTCGAGCCCCTTTGCGACGAGGCCCGTGCCGACCAGCACGTCGATGCGGCCGTCGGCAAAGGCGTCGACCACGCGGGCCGCGGCGTCGCGCCGCTCGACGACGTCGCGATCGAGCCGGCCGACCCGCAGCCCGGGAAGCCGCTCGCGCACCTCGCGCTCCACCCGCTCCGTCCCGCCGCCGAGATACCGGATCCGTGGCGAGCTGCAGGCGGGGCAGCGCGACGCCAGCGGCGATGCCCGCCCGCAGTGGTGGCAGCGCAGGGTCATGCCCGCCTGGTGGAAGACGAGGGGGCGGGTGCACTCCGGGCACGACTGGACGGCGCCGCAGTCGCGGCACAGCACGATCGACGCGGTCCCCCGGCGGTTGATGACGAGGATCGCCTGCTCGCCGTGCTCCGTGTCGAGGCCCGCGAGCGCGTCCGCGAGGGCCGCGGAGAGGAGGCCGCGGTTGCCCGCCTGGAGCTCGAGACGCAAGTCGACGCCCTCGACCGAGGGCGCCGTGCCGGCCGGGCGCGAGGGCAGCGCGACGCGCCGCCACGTCCCGTCGCGGACGCGGCCCACGCTGTCGACGGCCGGCGTGGCGCTGCCCAGGACGACCGCCGCGCCAGCCAGCTCAGCCAGCCTGATGGCCACGTCGCGGGCCTGGATGCGCGGCGTCCGGTCGCTCTTGTAGGCGGCGTCGTGCTCCTCGTCGACGATCACAACACCCACGTCAGCGAGCGGGGCCAGCGCCGCCAGCCGGGTGCCCGCCACGATGTCGACGTCGCCGGCCCGGATGCGCCGCCACTCGTCGGCACGCTCGCCAGCCCCGAGGGCCGAGTGGACGAGCGCCAACCGCGCGTCGGATTCGGCCCGCAGCCGGTCCACGAGGGGCAGGGCGAGAGCGATCTCGGGAACGAGGATGAGGGCCGGGCGGCCAGCCGCGAGGGACGCCGCGATGGCCTCGGCATAGATCGCGGTCTTGCCCCCGCCGGTCACGCCGTCGAGGAGCAGCGGCCGTGGATCGCGCGCCGCGAGCGCCGCCTCGATGGCCGCGACGGCCTCGGCCTGGGGCGGGGTCAGCTGCGTGCCGGCCGGACGCGGCCCACGCCGGCCCGCCGGGCGGGCGGCCAGCGGCCGGCGCGGGCGGGGCCGGACGCTGGTCTCGGCGAGCCCGCGCCGGGCGATCCCCGCGAGGGCTGCGCTGCCGTGCCGGGCACCCAGCGGTGCGGCCAGCAATCCCTCCGCCGGTGCGGCGCGCAGATCGGCGAGCAGGGCCACCTGGCGCGGTCCCAGCGCGCGGCCCGGTGGACGCTTGCCGGCGGCCAGTGTGTCGGCCGCCGCCCGTCCCGCCTCGGACACGCCGATCCAGCGCTCGAACCGGGGGCCCGCGCCGGCCGCCTCGAGCGTCCAGTCGAGCGCCACGACGCCCTGCGCCTCGAGCGCGCGGAGCCGCCGGACGAGCCCGGCGCGCCCCTCGGCGCCGGCCAGCCGCCGAACGGGGCGCGGGCCGCTCGCCAGCTGCTCGAGCAGGTCGCCGTCGGCGGGGCTCGGCGGCCGCGCCGACGGGAGGAGCGGATCCTGGGGCAGGCGCTCGGCGACGAGCTCGAGCCGCTCCAGCATCTCGGGCGGGAGCATCGCCCGGACCACGATCGAGGGCGGCGCGAGGTAATGAGCGGCGATCCAGCGGGCGAGTTCGAGGGCGAGCGGCGGCAGCAGTGGACCGTCGGCGCGGACACGGCCGGCGATGGGCCGCGGATCGACATCCACGGCCGGCGTGCCGGGGCCCAGGACGACGCCGAGGGCCTGACGGCGGCCGTACGGAACGAGCACGGCCTCGCCGTCGGCGATGGGCTCGAGCGCGGCCGGCACACGGTACGTCCAGCTCCGCGACCCGCCGCCACCCACGGCATCGACGGCGATCTCGACCAGCCGACCGCCCTCGCCCGGCGGGCCGGCGAGCGCCGCGTCGGTCGCCGCTTCCGGCATGTCGAGGCCCAGCGCCGGCTGGTCGATCACGCCGCGTGCCCGGCCCTTGACGGCCGGTCAACGAACGACGGGCGTGGCAGCACGCCGCTCAGACCCGGACGCGCCGATCCGGGTGCCGCAGCCGCTGCTCGGCGATGATCTCGTCGATGCGCTCGGCCGTCCGCTCGACCTGCCCGGTCTCGTTGGTCACGACGTAGTCATAGTCGTCCTGCCGGGCGAGCTCGATCGCCGCATTGCGCTGGCGCAGCTCGAGCTGGTCGGCGGTCTCCGTGGCCCGGGAGCGGAGACGCTGGAAGAGATCCTCGAGCGACGGCGGGACGAGGAAGATGAGGAGCGCGTCGGGGATCGTCTCCTTGATGACCTGGGCGCCCTGGACGTCGATCTTGAGGATCACGTCGCGCCCGGCGGCCAGCGCGTCGCGGACCTGGCCGCGGGGCGTGCCATACCACTGCCCATGGACCTGGTTCGCCTCGAGGAACTCGCCGGCGTCGCGCAACCGGCCGAACCGGTCGCGATCCAGGAATTGGTAGTTCCGCCCGTCGACCTCGCCAGGCCGCCGGGCGCGGGTCGTGCAGGTGACGACGTAGTGGAAGTCGCGTGCGGCCGGTCGCCGCCGGAGCGCCTCGATGATCGTGTCCTTGCCCACCCCGGACGGCCCCGAGATGATCACGAGCTGGGCGCCCGCCGCGCCGTCGCCGGTCTCGACCGCCGAGCCGGCGCCCACAGCCCCGGGATCGCTCACGGGACCCCCGCCAACCGCCCGCCGGGGTGATCCGCAGCCGACGCCCGCAGCTCGTCCAGCACCGCCTCGAGCGCAGCGGGCAGCGGCGCGGTCGCCCGGATCAGGTGACCATCGGACGGCGCGGCGAGCTCCAGCCGCCAGGCGTGGAGGAAGAGCCGCTGCAGTCCATCCGGTCCGCGCCGCGACGTCCCCGTGCCGTAGACGGGATCGCCCGCCACGGGATGTCCGATCGCGTCGAGGTGAACCCGGATCTGGTGCGTCCGTCCGGTCACGAGATCGAGCTCCAGGAGTGTCCAGCGCTCGAACAGCTCGCGGACGCGGTAGCCCGTCGTCGACGCCCGGCCATCACGCACGACCGCCATCCGCGTCCGGTGCTTCGGGTCGCGCCCGATGGGCGCCTCGATGCGGCCGACGGCGGCGGCCACGCTGCCCTGCACGAGCGCCAGGTACGTCTTCTTGACCCGGCGCGCCTTGAGCTGGGCCATCAGCGAGGCCTGCGCCACGTCGTTGCGGGCGACCATCAGGAGGCCGCTCGTGTCGCGGTCGAGGCGGTGGACGATCCCCGGCCGGCGGACGCCCGCGATCCCGCCCAGCTCGCCGGCGTGGGCCAGCAGCCCGTGAACCAGGGTCCCCGAGTCATGGCCCGCCGACGGGTGCACGACGAGCCCGGCCGGCTTGTCAACGATCAGCAGATCCGCATCGTCGTACACGATGCTGAGCTCGATCCCGGCGTCGGGCTCGATCTCGGCGGCGCGCGGCGGTGGGACCTCCAGCCGCAGCCGGTCCCCGCCGCCGACCGTGTCGCGGGCGCGCAGCGTCGTCTCCCCGCGGGTCAGCCGCCCGTCGCTGATCAGCCGCTGGACATAGCTCCGGGAGAGGCCCGTCGCGTCGGCGACGAACCGGTCGACGCGCTGGACGGCCGTCGCGTCCGGCACGATCAGGGTCCGGACGTCGACGACCGGCGACGAAGGGTCAGCCACCACGATCCGACCCGGCCACCGCCGGAGCCGCCTCCGCCGGTCGCACCTCGCCGGCCAGCGACGGGCGGAAGGCGATCAACAGCATCAGCAGCAGGGCGCCGCTGATCGCGGAATCCGCGACGTTGAACGTGTAGAAGCGAAGATCGCCGATCCCCGCGTCGACGAAGTCGACGACATAGCCGAGGCGCACCCGGTCCATCAGGTTGCCGACGGCGCCGCCCAGCAACAGCCCCAGCGCGACCGACAGCACGGCGCTCCGCGGGGCTCGGGCGTGATAGACGGCGATCGCCGCGATCACGCCGATCGACACGATCCCGAACAGCGTGGCGTTGTCCCGGAAGAGCCCGAAGAGGGCGCCAGTGTTGCGCGAGAAGACGAGCCGGACGAGATCGCCGACGACCGGGAGCTGCTGACCCGGCTCGACGTTGGCGATGATCCAGGCCTTGGTCAGCTGATCGGCTACGAGGACGACCCCCGCCAGGACGAGGAACGGGCCCCAGCGCGGGCGGCCGCCCGTGGCGCCCCGCGGCGCGGTGTCCGTGGGCTGCCGCTGCGCCGCCGCGTCCTCCAGGTCGTTGCCTCCCCCGTCCACGCTGTCCGGCACCCAGCCTACCCGTCCGCCCGCGAGCGCCGCAACAGGCCGGCCCGGGTGTACCCCACCCACAGGTCGAGCTCGGTCGAGCGGGCGCCGTCGGGCGGCGCCTCGCGTCGCAGGTCGTCGGCCAGGACGTCGTCTGCGACCCCGGCCAGGAACGGCTCGAGCGCGGCCAGGGAATCCGGAGCCGCGTCCAGCCACAGGTCGATCCGGTCGTCGAGCGCGAGACCAACCTCCTTGCGCAGCTCCTGGATGGCCCGGCTGAGCTCGCGGGCGTCGCCCTCGGCGCGCAGGCCATCGGTCAGCTTCGTGTCGATGATCGCGACGAGGCCCTCGTCGTGGGCGACGGCCGTGCCGGGCCGCGGCGCGGCGAGGATCTCGACCTCGTCCGGCCCGAGCGTATGCCCGGCCAGCGTCACGGAGCCGTCCGGGTGGAGCTCGAATGCCCCTTCGCGAGCCGCCGCCATGACGGCCGGGATCGCGGGCCCAAGCCGCTTTCCGATTCGCGGCAACAGTGGCTTGACCCGCCGCTCCACGAGCTGCGACTCGTCACCGATCAGCTCGACGTCGCGGACGTTGACTTCGTCGCGGATCAAAGCCAGCAACGCGTCGCGCTCCGGCAGGTCGCCGCCGGGCAGGGCAAGCCACAGCCTCGCCAGCGGCTGCCGGTTGCGGATGCCGGCGCTGCCACGGAGCGTGCGAACGAGCTCGACGGCCCGCCGCGCCGTGGTCATCGCCATCTCGAGCCGCTCGTCGCGGAGCGGGCGCAGCTCGTCGGCCGGCCACGGCGTGAGGTGGACTGAATCGGGCGCGGCGGCGTCGACACCGGCCACCAGGTTGCCGTAGATCGACTCCGCGGCGAAGGGCAGGATCGGGGCGACCGTGCGGGCGAGCGCCACGAGCGTCGCGTGCAGCGTGGCGAAGGCGACGTCACGGCCGGCGGCGTCGTCGTTGCGCGAGAATCGGCGGCGCGACAGGCGCAGATACCAGGTCGACAGGTCCTCGACGAACGCGTCGATGACCCGGCTGGCGCCGAGCGCGTCGAAATCGGCCAGGCGCTCGCCCGCCGCGCTCGCGACGCCGGCGGCCCGTGACAGGATCCAGCGGTCGAGCGGGTGCCGCTCCGCCACGGGCTGCGCGCCGCGCGAGGGCGTCCACCCGGCGAGCCGAGCGTAGGTCACGAAGAACGAGTAGACGTTCCACAGCAGGAGCAGGCGGCGGCGCGCCTCGTCCGCAGCGTGCCAGCCGAAGAGAATGTTGTCGTCGGGGCGGGCGCTCATGTACAGCCAGCGCATGACGTCGACGCCCATCCGGTCGGCGGCCTCGTCGAATTCGATGGCGTTGCCATAGCTCTTGTGCATCGCCCGGCCGTCCTCGGCGAACAGGGTCGCGTAGCCGAAGATGGTCCGGAACGGCGGCTCGCGGCGCATGACCGTCGACATCGCGAGCATCGCGTAGAACCAGTTTCTGAACTGGCCCGGGAAGCTCTCGGTGATGAAGTCGGCCGGGAACCAGCGCTGCCAGTACGCCGGGTCCTCGCGGTAGTGGAGGGTCGAGAACGGCACGATCCCGGCGTCCAGCCAGGGGTTGCCCACGTCCGGGATCCGCCCCACCGGTTCCCCGCAGCCGGGGCAGGCGATCCGGACCTCGTCCACGTACGGGCGATGGGGCGTATGTCCGTCGAACCGCTCCCAGCCCTCGACCGCCCGCTCCCGGAGCTCCTCGCGACCGCCGACGACATCGAACGTGCCGCAGGCGGTGCAGTCGTAGACCGGCAGCGCCAGGCCCCAGTAGCGCTTCTTGCTGATCATCCAGTCCTGCATGTTCAGCAGCCAGTCGAGCTCACGTTCGTACCCGAACCCCGGCAGCCACCTGATCTGGTCGACGATCTGCATGATCTGGTAGCGCAGGCTGGCGTCGACCTGCCCGCCGGTGAGCGTGTCGCGCGGCTGGTCGTAGACCGGGCCCATCGAGATGTACCACTCGTCGACGAGCCGGAAGAGCAGCGGCGTCTGGCACCGCCAGCAGTGCGGGTAGCGGTGGCTGTACGGCTCGAGGTGGTAGAAGACGCCGCGCCGCTCGAGGTCGTCGACGATCGCCTGCGCGGCGTTGGGCGCCTCGAGACCGCTCAGCCAGCCGAACCCTTCGTGGTACCGGCCGCTCTCGTCGATGGGCCCGATGACCGGGAGCCCCAGCAGCTTGCCCAGCTGGAAGTCCTCACTGCCCGCGCCGGGTGCGATGTGGACGATGCCGGTACCCTCGTCCTCGCCGACCTCCGCCCACGGCACGACGCGATGCTCGTACGGGCGGCCGGGCTCGTCGCGGGTGCCATCCGCGAACGCGGCCACGACGGCCGGCAGCTCGTCGAACGGGCCCGTGTAGCGCCACCCGACCAGCTCCGCGCCGGACTTCTCCTCCTCGACCGTAAAGTCGCCGACGATCGCCTGCTTCAGCACGCCTCGGCCCACCCAGAACGAATCACCGCCCTGGCGGATCCGCACATAGCGCTGCTCCGGATGGACCGCCGCGGCGACGTTGGCCGCCAGGGTCCAGGGGGTCGTGGTCCAGACCAGCAACGCCTCACCCGGGCGGTCCACGAGCGGGAAGCGAACGGTGAGGCCCGGATCCTCGCGATCCTGGTAGCCCTCGTTCATCTCCATCTGGGACAGCCCCGTCCCGCAGCGCGGACACCACGGCATCGAGTCGTGGCCCTTGTAGATCCAGCCGCGCTTGTGACACTCGGCCAGGAAGCCCCAGATGAGGTCGTTGTTCTCGTTGCTGAACGTGAAGTAGCTGCCGCCCGTGTCGGGCATCCCGAGCCGCCCCACCAGCATCTCGACGCTGTCCGTCACCGGGCCGTCCGGACCCTGGATGGTGGCCTCCTGCGAGGGATCCTCGGCCAGCAGATCGCGCAGCCGGCGCAGCTCGTCCGGGTCGTTCCAGTCCATCCACATGCCCAGCCGGGTCGACTGCTCGGTCTGCCGGGCGGCGAAGGTCAGGACGCGCTGCTTGCACAGCGACACGAACTCCGCGATGCCGTAGGCCTCGATGTCGCGCTTGCTGGTGAACCCCAGGTCGCGCTCGACGTTGACCTCGACCCACAGGCCCTGGCAGTCGAAGCCGTTCTGGTAGCGCTGATCCTCGCCGAGCATGGCGTGATAGCGCTGGAACACGTCCTTGTAGGTGCGGCCCCAGGCGTGGTGGACGGCCATGGGGTTGTTGGCGGTGATGGGGCCGTCGAGGAAGCTCCAGCGCGGTCCCCCGGCGTTCTGCGCGCGCAGCCGGTCGAATGTCCGGGCCTCCGTCCAGCGGGCGAGGATCTCGCGCTCCTGGGCGACGAGATCGGGCTTCGCATCGACGGGTCGGAACATCGGGCCTCGGGCTGGGGGCGTCGTTGGGTCGGCGCCGCGGGGACAAGCAGGCAGGCCCCGGCGCCCGGCTCGGCGCCGATGGTGGGTGGGTCCGAGTATCCTACCCCGCGATGCCATCCGCGCAGAAGGCGCGCCCGCGCGCCCGGTCCCCGTTCGTCGCTGCCTTCCTCTCTCTGCTCTTTCCCGGTCTCGGTCACGCCTACGCCGGCGCGACCCAGCGGGGACTGGCGTTTGCCGCCGCGCCCGTGCTGGTGCTCGCGCTGGGGCTGGGGGTCGCCCTCAGCCTGTCACGCGCGGAGCTGCTGGCACTCGTCCTCCAGCCATGGCTCCTCACCTCGGTCTTCATCGTCAATCTCGTCGCCCTCGCCTACCGGCTGATCGCCATCGTCGACGCCTACCGAGTCGCGGCGTACCTCAACGCCTGGACGGCAGGCGGAGGCCGCCTCGGGCGTCCGCGTGTCCGGTTCCAGCCCGTGTCGGTCGCCGGTTTGCTGGCCGTGCTGCTGGTGATGAGCGGTGCCCACGTGGCGGTCGCGCGGTACGACCTGATCCTGACCAACCTGTCCGACTGCGTCTTCGATCCGGACCGGCCGTGCACCTCGGCGACGGAGCCGCCGGCGGCGACGCAGGATCCCTCGGACGTGCCCAGCGCCGAGCCCAGCCTGAGCCTGCCGCCGGTGGGGTCCGCGCTGCCCCACGTGACGCCGCCGCCGTGGAACGGCTCCGACCGGCTCAACATCCTGCTGATCGGCGCCGACGAGCAGGCCGGCGCCCACAACACGGACACCCTGATCACCGTCTCGATCGATCCGGTCACCAACCAGGTGGCGATGTTCAGCCTGCCCCGCGACACCGTGAACGTCCCGGTCCCGGCCG
>Ga0136617_10002356_pt1 | contig 16839 bp, 18 predicted proteins | sample AntDrymUQ3222106_2_FD_129672 | JGI IMG/M metagenome (GOLD analysis project Ga0136617, IMG submission 129672) | Polar desert sand microbial communities from Dry Valleys, Antarctica - metaG UQ322 (21.06) | ecosystem: Environmental > Terrestrial > Soil > Desert | place: Antarctica: Dry Valley...
CAATCGATGTGCCTCGCCAACTCCGCTTCTTCCTGGATCTGCTGAGCCGCGGGGTGGTCCTGGCGCCGAGAGGCATGGGCGCGGTTTCCACCGCTATGACCGATGCCGACATCAACTTCTTCCTGGAGGAGGCGGGCGAGGTGGCGTCGTTGCTGTCCAAGTCCGGAGATCCAGGGCGGGTCGCGGCGTAGTCCTACGCTTCGCATGGGAAGGAGCCCGCGCGGGGCGGAGGGACTACTGGGCTTCAGCCCCGCGGCTCGTGGGCGCCGTCGCCGTCGGCGCCCGAGCTGAGCTTCAGCACATGGGGCAGCATCGGCGCGAGCACGTCGAGGCACTCGCGCACGGCCTTCGGGTTGCCGGGCAGGTTGACGACGAGCGTCGTGCCGCGCGTGCCCGCGACGGCGCGCGAGAGCCAGGCCAGCGGCTGGATCCGGGCGGTCTCGGCGCGCATCGCCTCGGCGATGCCCGGAGCCTCGCGGTCGAGCACGGCGCGCGTCGCCTCCGGGGTGACGTCGCGTGGCGCCAGCCCGGTGCCGCCGGAGGTCAGGACGAGGTTCGCCCCGGTGGCGAGCTCGACGATCGCCGCGGCGATCTCGTCGTATTCGTCGGGCACGAGCCGCGTGGCGACGACCTCCATCCCGAGCGACTCGAGGATGTCCGCCATGAGATCGGTCGTCGTATCGGTGCGGCTGCCGGCCGAGCGCGTGTCGCTGATCGTGAGGATCGCGGCGGTCGGCATCAGCCGATGTACCGTCCGGTCTCGTCGCTGCGTAGCATGCGCGCATGGACGTTACCGTGCGACTCTTCGCAAGCCTTCGCGAGCACGCCGGCTCCGGCACCGTGGCGCTGGCGCTCGGAGACGGCGCGACCGTCGCCGACGCGATCGCGCAGCTGCGCGACGGCGCGCTCGCCGGGCTGCCCGAGAACGCGCGGTTCGTCACCGCCGTCGCGCGCGAGTACGTCACGACCGACCACGCGCTGACCGAGGGCGACGAGCTCGCGCTCGTGCCCCCGGTGAGCGGCGGGTCGGGCGAGGTGCGTCTCGCCGAGGTGACCGGCCAGCCGCTCGACGTCGAGGCGGTGCGCAAGCTCGTCGCCGATCCGTCGACCGGCGCGACGGTCGTCTTCCTCGGCACGACGCGCGAGGTGCCGAGCCTGGAGTACGAGGCCTACGCCGACATGGCGCGCGAGAAGATCCGCGAGCTCGCCGAGGCCGCGGTCGCCGAGCACGGGCTCGCCGCCGCGGCCGTCGCCCACCGCACCGGCACGGTGGCGCTCGGCGAGCCGAGCGTCGTCATCGCGGTGTCCGCCGGGCACCGCGCCGAGGCGTTCGCCGGCGCACGGGCGCTGCTGGACGCGGTGAAGTCGCAGGCGCCGATCTGGAAGCAGGAGCATCCCGAGGACGGCCCGCCGACGTGGGTGGAGGGAACGCTGCCTGACGTAGGCCGCGCCAGGTCCCCAGCGGCGACTGACTGAGGCGGGCTGCGGCGGCGGTTTGCCATCCTGCCGGGATGACCCGGGTCGCGCACCTCGCCGCGCTGGCCGCCGCCACGCTCGCCCTCGGCGCGTGCGGGTCAGACGACGCGGGCCCGGCCGATCCGATCCCGGCAGCCGACACGGTGCAGGCGACGCAGCAGGCGCGTCCTGCCGCCACCGGCGTCCGGCTCATGGCGGTCGGTCGGTTCAACTCGCCGCTCTATGTCACCGCGCCGCGCGGCGACCGCCGCCGGATCTTCGTCGTCGAGCAGGGCGGCACGATCCGCGTCGTCCGCGCCGGCAAGCGGCTGGCTCGCCCGTTCCTCAACATCAGCTCGATCGTCCAGGCGGGCGGGGAGCAGGGCCTCTTGTCGATGGCCTTCGCGCCCGACTATGCCCGGACGCGGCGCTTCTACGTCAACTACACCGACCGCAGCGGCGTTCAGCGCGTCGTCGAGTACCGGCGCTCGCGGTCGAGTCCCGACCGCGCCCTGCCCGCCAGCGCGCGCACGGTGCTGCGCTACGACGGCGTCGAGTCCAACCACAACGGCGGCCTCGTCGTCTTCGGTCCCGATCGGCTGCTGTACATCGGCACGGGCGACGGCGGCGGCGCCAACGACCAGCACGGTAGCCGCGGCAACGCCCAGGACCTCGGCAGCCTGCTCGGCAAGATCCTGCGCATCGACCCGCGCCGGTCTGGCAGCCGCGCCTACCGCGTGCCGTCGAGCAACCCGTTCGTCGGTCGCGACGGCGCCCGCCCGGAGATCTACAGCTACGGCCTGCGCAACCCCTGGCGCTTCTCCTTCGACCGCTCGACCGGGGACCTCACGATCGCGGACGTCGGTCAGAACGCGATCGAGGAGATCGACTTCGCGCGCAGCGGCGAGGCGCGCGGCTCGAACTACGGCTGGCGGCCGTTCGAGGGCGAACGACGCAACTTCGGCGAGCCCGCGCCCGGCCACGTGCCGCCGGTGCTCGAGCTCTCCCACGACGACGGCAACTGTTCGGTGACCGGGGGCTACGTCGTCCGCGACGGCGGCCTGCCCGCGCTTGCCGGCCGCTACGTCTACGGCGACCTCTGCAGGGGTCAGCTGCGCTCGGTGAAGCTCGCGCCGGGTTCGGCGAGCGGCGACGCCGCGATCGACGGTGTGGCGAAGGTGCAGCAGCTGTCGTCGTTCGGGGAGGACGCGCACGGGCGCGTCTACGCCGTCTCGCTCGACGGGCCGGTGTACCGGCTCGGCGCCCGCTGAGCCGGGCTCTACGCTCACCTCCATGACGGACGCCGCGCTCGCGCGCCATGACGTCGCGCTCGTGCGCGCCGACAACCCGGGACCGTTCACGCTCGCGGGCACGAACACCTGGCTCATCGGTCGTGACCCGTGCTGGGTCGTCGACCCCGGGCCGGCACTCGACGGGCACGTCGCGGCGGTGCTCGCCGAGGCACGCCGCCGCGGAGGCGTCGGCGGGATCGCGCTGACCCACGACCACGGCGATCACGCCGGCGCTACCGACGCGGTGCGCGCCGGTGCCGGCGGCGCCCCGGTCGCGGCGGCGCGCTGGGAAGGCGCCGACGCGCACGTGGGAGACGGGGACGTCGTCGGGCCCCTGCAGGTCGTCGCGACCCCCGGCCACGCGACCGACCACCTCGCGTTCGTCGCCCGCGGCGTCTGCTTCACGGGCGACGCGGTGCTCGCCCAGCGCAGCGTCTTCGTCGCGCCCGACCCGGGCGCGCTGCGCGGCTACCTCGCCGCGCTGGAGCGCCTGCGGGACATGGACCTGGAGCTGCTGTGCACCGGTCACGGCCCGCCCGTCTCCGACCCGGCCGCGCTCTTCGAGCGCTACCTCGCCCATCGCCGCGACCGCGAGCGCCGGCTCGCCGCCGCGCTGGACGGCGGACTGCGGGGAGTCGACGAGCTTCTCGATCGCGTCTGGGACGACGCCCCCGCCAGCCTGCGCCTCGCCGCCACCGCGACGCTCGCCGCCCACCTCGACAAGCTCGGCGAGGAGGGACGGCTGCCGGACGGCGTCGAGCGCCCGCCGTGGCCGCCGCCGGGCGGCCTGCGGCCGGTGCTGTGAGGTCTGCAGGGCGAACGCGGCGAGCTCGCTACTCCGCCTCCGCCACCCGCGCCCGCGCGAGCGCCATCGCGGCGTCCAGCGGCGTCCCGTGGGTCGCCTGGGCGTCGTCGAAGATCCGCCGCAGCGTGTCGGCGATGCCGCGCACGCGCGTGCGGGCGCGGCGCGGGTCGTAGCCGCCGGGCTCCAGCTCGACCGAGATGTTGATGATGCCGCCCGCGTTGACGACGAAGTCCGGCGCCCAGAGCACGCCGCGCTGCGCCAGCAGCACCGCGACGTCGTCGTCTGCGAGCTGGTTGTTCGCCGCCCCGGCGACGATCGGGGCCTGCAGCCGAGCGACCGTCTCGTGGTCGAGGCCACCGCCGAGCGCGCAGGGGACGAGCACGTCGACCGCGGCCACCAGCGCATCGTCGGGTGCGATCCACTGCGCCCCGAGGTCGCGCGCGAGCCCCTGCTTCCGAGCGTCGACGTCGGTCACGAGCAGGGTCGCGCCGGCCCGTGCGCACGCCGCCGCGACGCGCGCGCCGACGTTGCCGAGGCCCGCGACGGCGATCGTGCGGCCCTCCGGCGACGGCGACCCGAACACGCGCTCGCAGCAGACCCGGATCGCGGCCTCGACGCCGAGCGCCGTCCATGGGCTGGGGTCGCCCGATCCGCCGCGCCGGCGCGAGAGCCCGGTGACGTGGCTCGTCGTCGTCGCGATGCGCTCCATGTCGCGCGCCGAGGTCCCGACGTCCTCGGCGGTGACGTAGCTGCCGCCGAGCTGCTCCACGGTGTCGCCGAAGTCACGCAGCGCGTCGGCGCGCAGGCCGCGCCGCGCCGGCCCGGCGGGGTCGGGGGCCATGATGACGCCCTTGCCGCCGCCGAGCGGGAGGACCGCCACGGCGGACTTGAAGGTCATCGCGCGCGACAGGCGCAGCGCGTCGCGGACCGCCCCGCGCGAGTCGTCGTAGTGCCACATGCGACAGCCGCCGAGCGCCGGGCCGCGTGCGGTCGAGTGCACGGCGACCAGCGTGAACAGCCCCGAGCGCCCGCCGCGGCGCACGAGCAGCGTCTCGTGGTCGAGGGTGGCGGGGTAGCGGTCGATGGGAGGTGGGTCAGCCGGGCGGGCTGCCGGGCACGAGCTCGACCTTGACGCCGGCCTGCGGCGCGGGCGCCCCCCCGGCCGGGGACTCGGCCGGCGGCTGGGCGGACGCGCCGCTCCCCGCTGCGGTCCCGGCCGTCGAGTCCGCGTCGCGCTGCGCGTCCGGCTTGTTCGCGGTCACCGGCGTCAGCCCATCGACGCCGTGGCCGAAGCCGGTCTCCTCGTTCGGCGCGGCGGCACCGCCGGTGACGGCGTCGCTGTCCTGCGTGTCCGCCAGCGGTCCGGTCACGCCGGCGCCGACGGACGTGGCATCGCGCGTGCTCGCCGTGGCGGCCGCCGAGCCGCCGCGACCGTAGCTCGCGGCCGCCCGCCGGCCCGGCGACCGGGTAGCCGGCTCCTTCGGCGCCGTGGCGCGATGCGCTGGTACGGCGGCCGACCGCGGCGCGGCGGGCGCGGCCTGGCGCTGCGCGCCTGTGTGACTGCGCGACGGCTTCATGTGCGAGCCGACCTCGACGGCCCCGCCCGCGGTCAGCGCCGCGCAGCAGACGACCGCTGCGACCTTCGCCGCGGTCCCCGTCCCGACGGCGGCGATCACGCCACCGCCCGCGGCTGCCCCTCCGCCGGCGCTCGCGGCTCCGGCCGAGCCGGCGCCGCCGATGCCCACGAGCTTCAGCGCCGCGGCCATCGGCCCGGCCCCGCCCGGCGACAGCGCGCCGAAACCCTGGCGCAGGGTGCGCAGCTGGGCGCGGTATTCGACGCAGCCGGGGCAGTCGCGCAGGTGGCGCCGCGCGAGGCCGCTCGCGCGCACGCCGCGGTCGAAGGCGTCGGCGAGGTCGCCGCGGATCTCCACGCAGGCGGTGTCGCGCGCCTCGACGGCCTCGACGAGGCCGATCCGTGCGCGCACGAGCAGCGACTTCACGGCCGGCAGCGAGACGCCGAGCGCGGCGCTCAGCTCGGCGTAGCTCAGTCCGTCGATCTCGCGCATGAGCAGCGCCGAACGCTGCTGGTCGGGCAGCCGGCGCACATCCTCGATGAGCTGTCGCAGGTCGTCGCGGCGCTCGGCCTCGGCGATCGGGTCGTGCAGCGGCTTGCGCGACGTGTCGAAGAGGTCGACGGGCGGGGGTACGGGCTTGCGCAGGTGATCGATGCAGCGGTTGTGCGCGACGCGATACAGCCACGCGCGCAGCGACAGCGGGCGATCGCTCGCGCGCAGGGAGGAGTACGCGCGCAGGAAGACGTCCTGGAGCGCGTCCTCGGCGTCCTGACGCGAGCCGCCGAGCATCTGGCGCGCGTAGGCGAACAGCCGCTGGCGGTAGCGGTCGTGGATGACGCTGAACGCGGTGTCGTTGCCGGCCCGGAAGAGTGCCACGAGCTGCTCGTCTGAGCGCAGCCGCAGCAGGGGCGACGTGACCGAGATCCGGTTGAGCGCGGCGGGTGCTCGAAGTGCTCCAGCCTCCATGCAGTCTCGCGGCGAACTCTAACCGCAATGGCCGCCGGAACGCGTCGTGGGCTCCACCGCTCCGTGGGTGCGCAGTGAAGCTGCCGCCACCACGAGTGCGATGCCGGCGGCCTCGAACGCCCCGGGAACCTGCCCGAGGACCACCGCGCCGACGATCGCCGCCGTCGCCGGCAGGAGCGCCAGCAGCAGCGCGAAGCGCGCGCGCGGCAGGCGGCGCATCGCGATCTGCTCGAGCGCGTAGGGGACGACGCTCGCCGCGACGCCGACGAGCAGGCAGGCGGCCAGCAGGGCCGGGCTCGAGAGCGCGGGCGCGGCGCTGGGCACGAGCACCGGCGCGAGGCCGAGCGCGCCGATGGCCATGCCGAGCGCGAGGCCGTCCTGCTCGCGGATGCCGGCGTCGCGCGCGAGGCGGTGGCCGAGCACGATGTAGATCGCCCAGAACACGCCCGCCGCGGCGGCCAGCGCCAGCCCGCCGGGGTTGCCGGCGAGGTGCACGTCGGCGAGCGCGAGCACGCCCGCGGTCGCCAGCACGAGCGCCGCGAGGTCGCGGAGCGTGCGCGATCCCAGCGCGGCGACGGCGATCGGACCGCAGAACTCGATCGCCACGGCGGTGCCGAGCGGCAGCCTGTCGATCGAGAGGTAGAAGCAGAGGTTCATGAGCGCGAGCGCGATGCCGAAGGCGCTCACGAGCCGCAGGCGCGGCCCCGACCAGCGCGTGCGCCACGGCTGCCGCCACGCGACGAGGACGCCCGCCGCCGCCACGACGCGCAGCCACGCGACGCCGGCCGCCGGGACCGACGCGAACAGCAGCACGGCGAACGCCGACCCGAGGTACTGCGAGATCGCACCGAGTACGAAGAGTGCCTGCGGAAGCAGCCGTGCGAGGCGGGAGCCGCTCCTCACGGCGGGCGCGGCGCGCCGCATGGCGCACAGGCTATGGCGCCCTCGAAAGGTGACCACGCGATCGGGTCCGCCTCGTGGCCGCCGCCGCCTAGCATGGCGCGTAGTGGAGGGGACGACGAGATCGTGAGCGTGGGGGACCAGGCGGTGATGGCGTGAGTCCGCTGGCGTCGCTGCGGTCGCTGAAGCTCAAGCTCGGGATCGTCATCGTCGCGGCCGTCCTCGTCACCGCGGTGACGATGGTCGTCGCGGACTGCGCCGGGCTGCCGTCGCTCGCCGGCGCGGCGGTCGGCGTGGCGGTCGCGCTGGGCTGCGTCCAGCTCCTCGCACGCGGCACGACGGCGCCGTTGCGCGAGATGGCGACCGTCGCAAGCGCGATGGCCGGCGGCGAGCACGGGCGCCAGGTCCGCGTGACGAGCGCCGACGAGGTCGGGGAGCTCGCGCTGGCGTTCAACCGCATGACCGCGCAGCTGGGGGAGACCGATCGCCTGCGACGCGACCTCGTCGCGAACGTCTCGCACGAGCTGCGTACGCCGATCGGCACCCTGCAGGCGACGCTCGAGAACCTCGTCGACGGTGTCAGCGAGGCCGATCAGCAGACGCTGGCCAGGATGCTCGCTCAGACGCGCCGGCTCGGGCGGCTCGTCGCCCAGCTGCTCGACCTCTCCCGTCTGGAGGCCGGCGAGCAGCCGTTCGAGATCCGCGTGTTCGGGGTGCGCGACGTGCTGGAGGGGGCCGCGCGCGAAGCCCGGCTGCATGCGCCGCCCGACGTCGTGTTCGCGATCGACACCCCCTCCGACCTGCGCGCGGCAGGGGATCCCGAGCGCATCCACCAGGTCGTCTCGAACCTTGTCGAGAACGCGGTGCGCTTCTCACCGCGGCCGGGCTGCGTCACGCTGCGGGCGTCGGGAATCGGCGACACCGTCACACTCGAGGTCGACGACGACGGCCCCGGCATCGCGGCCGGCGACCTCGAACGCGTCTTCGAGCGCTTCCATCGCGGGGACGTCCCGCCGGGCTTCGATGGCAGCGCCGGCGCCGGCGCCGGGCTCGGCCTCGCGATCGCCCGCTGGATCGTCGACCTCCACGGCGGCGCGATCCGCGCCGAGCGCCGCGACCCGCACGGCACGCGCATGATCGTCACGCTCCGGCAGGCCGCGTGACCGCTGCCGCGTCGCCGAGGCTCGCCTGCGCTGGGCGCACGATGCCCGCCTGCGCCCTCCGGATCGCGCTCGCCGCGCTCGCCCTCGTCCTGGGGGCCTGCGGCGAGGACCGCGGCGAGGGCGTGCGCACAGCGCCGGTCGCGGTAGGGACGGGCGCGACGACGGTCGGCGCGGGGGTCGACGCCACGGTCGCCGTCTCGCTCACCGACTTCCGCCTCCCGCGCGACGTCCGCGCGCCTCGCAGCGGCCTCATCGCCTTCGAGGCGACGAACGACGGGCAGTCGCTCCACGCGCTCGCCGTGATCGGCCCCGCGGGACAGGCGCGCACGCAGACGCTGCGGCCGGGGGAGCGCACGACCGTCGAGGTCCGGTTGCCGCCGGGCACGTACAAGTGGTACTGCCCGGTCGAGGACCACGAGCGACGCGGCATGGTCGGCCGCGTGCGCGTGGCGGAGTAGATCTCAGCCCGGCTCAGCCGATCGCGTGCTCGACGGCCCAGCGGGTGAGCTCGGAGCGCCGGCGCAGGCCGGTCTTCTCGCGGATCCGCGTGAGGTGGTTCTGCACCGTGCGCGGCGAGATGAACAGCTCCTGGCCGATCTCGTTGTCGGTCTTGCCCTGTACGACGAGGCGCAGGACGTCGAGCTCGCGGCCCTGCAGTGGCCGCACGGCGGACTGCTCGCCGCGAGCGGAGCTCGAGAACTCCTTCAGCAGGTGGCTCGCGAGCGACGGCGTGATGACCGAACCGCCGCCGTGGGCGGTGATGACCGCCTGGCGCAGCTCCTCGCCGGTGCTGCGCTTGGAGAGGTATCCGGCGGCGCCCGCGGCGATCGCGTCCAGCAGCGTGCTGGCCTGCTCGCTGGCGGTCATGACGATGACGCGGATCTCCGGTTGCGTGGTGCGCAGCTTGTCGAGCACCGCGAGACCACCCAGGTCGGGCATCCGCAGGTCGAGGATCATGACGTCCGGACGCAGCTCCGCCGCGACCTCGAGGGCTGCCCGGCCGTTCTCGGCCTGCGCGACGACCTCGATCCCCGGGTCCTGGTTGAGAGCACGCACGACGCCCTCGCGAACGAGCGGAAAATCATCGGCGACGACGACGCGGATCTTCATGTTGTTCAGGCTCCTTGCCTTGATGTGATGAGTGTGACCAGCGTGCCACCACCTGGCGCGCCCTCCAACGAGGCGTGCCCGCCGACGCGCTTCATGCGCCCGACGATGCTTCCTTTGACGCCGAGCCCGGTGGCATCGGCCACCAGCTCGGGATCGATGCCCACGCCGTCGTCGGTCACCGTGACCGACGTGTGTCCGTCGCTCCCGGTCTCGACGCGGACGATGACGTGTGACGCTTGTGCGTGCTTGCGCGCGTTCGTGACGGCCTCGCGCACGGCGCCGGCCAGCGCCGCCACCTGCGCGCTCGTCGGCGGGCTGCCGATATGACCGACGACGAGCTCGACGCGCGGGTCGAGCGAGCGCGCCTCGGCAGTGACCTGCTCGAGCTGGGGCAGCAGCTCCGCCTCCGGTGGCTCGTCCGCACTGTCGATCCAGCGATGCAGATCGCGCGCGGCGCCACCGGCGAGTCGCGCGATCTGCGATGAGGACAGGCCGGTTCCGAAGCCGTCGCCGGCGATGAACTCGAGGATCTGCAGGGCGGTGTCGTGCAGATGGCCGCGGACCCACTCGCGCTCGTCTTCGCGCGCGCGCTCGACGATGGGGTCGAGGCTGATGACGTCGTCGGCTTCACCGATCGACTCCAGCTCCGCACGAAGCCGGCGGCCCTGGCGGTCGGCGAGAGCGATGAGATCGGCGGGAGCGGCGGCGGGATCGTCGAGTTCCTCGAGGCCGGGCACGATGACCGCCCGCAGGCGGGCGCGCATGCGCTCGCGCTCGTTCGCGCGCCAGACGTCGATCGTCCGGTCACGCCCTGCGCCCATGTCCTCCCGATCGGCACCTCCCTCAGGCGCCTGAACCTGCTGCACCAGACTCATCTACATCCCTGCCTTCTCGTGTGCAGACCCTCTCTGGTCTGCAGAAAAAGGAGTGTTCTCATGCAACCTTACGCACGTAGGCAGGCATCGGCAACCCTAGTGTGCGCACCTTCACGCATCGAACCGTGCCTGGGGTACCCTAGGGATGTTGGAGTTTTGCAGGGAAATCACGAAGTGCGTGTTGCTATCGCAGCCTGCGTGGGTCCGGGATGCCCGCATGCCGGGCGGACCAGAGCTGCACAACTTTTGCACGATCTTTAGCTTCCGGAGTATTCCGGCTCTCCCGGCAGGTACACCTGCGCGGTTCCGCCCCTGAGCACGATGCGCGGCTGCACCGGCCGGACGTCCTTCTGGCGCGCGTGGGCGACGAGTTCGTCGACGGTGCTGAAAGCCGAGAGCTCCTCGAGGTGCCTCCTCGTCGGGAAGACGAGCGGGAGCTCTCCGCGCGCGTGATCCTCGAGCGCGGCTCGAGGCGAGCTCCAGCGCAGGTCGACGCACTCGACGCCGTCCGGGCTCGCGCGCTCGCCCGCGGGCGAGCGCGCGAGGAAGAAATGCGTGTCGAAGCGGGTCTCGATGAGCTCGGGCGTGATCCAGCGGCTGTACTTCACGAGCTCGCCGGCGTCGACGCCGCCGACCCCGGCCTCCTCGCGCAGCTCACGCACGGCTGCGGCGCGATGGGCCGCGTCGCCTTCGCCCTCGCCGGCGTCGACGGCCCCGCCGGGGAAGACCCAGTAGCCGCCCATGAAGCGCTGCACTGGGTTGCGCCGCACGAGCAGGAGCTCCAGTCCCCCCTCGTCGCCGTCGCGCAGCAGGATGACCGACGCGGACTGCCTGGGGACGGTCACGGGCCCGCGGTTGCGCTGCTCGGCGGTCGTCGGACGGTCGATCTTCATGACTTCGCCGAGCCTACCGCTGAAGAAGCACTACCCTCCTGTGGATGAGCACCGAGACCGCCACGACGCGATGGATCTGCGAATCCTGCGGCTTCATCTACGATCCCGACGAGGGCGACCCCGACGGCGGCATCCCGCCCGGGACAGCCTTCACCGACATCCCCGACTCGTGGTTCTGTCCGGTCTGCGGCGCCCGCAAGAAGGACTTCACGCCGTATGAGGACTGAGGCGTGGCTCCCTCCGCAGACGCGGCGCGCGCAAGAAGGAGACTTCACGCCGTATGAGGACTGAGGCGTGGCTCCGCAGACCCGGCGCTCGCAAGAAGGACTGCACCCCCTACGAGGACTGACGTGTGGACCGGCCACCGGAGGAGCGCGGCGCGGTCCAACGCGCGTCGGACGGTGAGCGCGAGCGCGCCGTCGCGACGCTGCGCGACGGCGCGGCCGACGGCCGCCTGACCTTCGACGAGCTCGCCCAGCGCGTCGAGCGTGCGTACGGCGCCACGACCGCCGGTGAGCTCGAGCGGCTCGTGGTCGACCTGCCGGCGGTCGCGCCCGCCGCCGCTCCGGCGCGGCGCAAGAGCCGCCGCTGGAACGTTGCCGTCATGGGCGGCTGCACCCGGCGCGGTCGCTGGCGTCCGTCACCGCGCAGCATCGCGATCGCGGTCATGGGCGGCGTGGATCTCGACCTGCGCGAGGCGACGATCGAGGGCGACGAGCTCGTCATCACCGCCGTCGCCGTCATGGGCGGCATCGACGTGCTGGTGCCGGACGGAATCGAGGTCGACCTCGGCGGCTTCGCACTCATGGGCGGCAACGACCATGTGCCGGGGAAGGCGCCGGTGCGCGCGGGGACGCCGGTCGTCCGCGTCCGCGCCTTCTCGCTCATGGGCGGGATCGACGTGAAGGTCGGACATCGCCGCCGCGGACGCCACGCCGACGTCAGTTGATCGTGTGCTGAACGGCCCAGCGCGTGAGCTCTGAGCGGCGACGCAGGCCGGTCTTCTCCCGGATGCGGGTGAGGTGGTTCTGCACCGTGCGCGGCGAGATGTCGAGCTCGTGGCCGATCTCGATGTCCGTCTTGCCCTGAGCGACGCAGCGCACGACCTCGAGCTCGCGCGGTCCGAGCAGCGCGCGCACCTTGACCTGGGCGTCGTCCGCCGTGCTGTTGGGCAGCTCCTTGAGGAGGTGAGCGGCGAGCGCCGGCGTGATGACCGAGCCGCCGCCGTGGGCCGTGATGACGGCTTGGCGCAGCTCCTCGCCGGTGGTTCGCTTGGAGAGGTAGCCGGCGGCACCGGCTTCGAAGGCGCCCAGCAGGGGGCCCGCCTGCTCACTGGCGGTCATGAGCAGCACGCGGACGCGCGGATGCGTCCGGCGCAACGCCTCGAGCACGGCGAGCCCGTCGAGGCCAGGCATGATGAGGTCGAGGATGAGGACGTCGGGGTTCAGCGCCGCGACGACCTCGAGCGCCTCCTGACCGTTGTCGGCCTCTCCGACGACCTCGATCGCGGGGTCGCGCCTGAGGGCGCGCACGATCCCCTCGCGGACGAGCGGGAAATCGTCCACGGCAATGACGCGAATCTTCATGGCCGTGCCCTTCCTGTGGATGTGGGGCGTGTCGCGGTGGGCGCGGTCCGCGGTCTGACGGCGACATCTTGAACGGTTGCGAGGGCAACCACAAGCCGGAGCGCCTCTGGGCACCCGACGTACCCGAGCGGTAGGCTCGCCAGGATGGACGAGGGGATCCGGATCGGCGCCGCCGCCAAGACACTCGGGGTGAGCGTCGACACCCTGCGACGCTGGGAGCGGGAAGGGCGGATCGCGTTCGAGCGGCGCGGCACGACACGCGTGCTGACGCCGCAGCAGCTCGCGCGCGTCCTGCGCGAGCGCGGCACGAACCAGCGCTCGAGCGCCCGCAACCGCCTCAGCGGCGTCGTCGTGGACGTCCACCGCGACGGCGTCATGGCCCAGATCGACATCGCGTGCGGGCCCTACCGGATCGTCTCGCTCATGTCCCGCGAAGCAGCCGATGAGCTCGAGCTCGAGCCCGGACAGCCCGCGACCGCCGTGGTGAAGTCGACGATCGTCGTCGTCGAGCGCCCTTGACCCTCCAGCCACTGGAGGCCCGACGATGAGGCCATGCGCGACGACGCCACGCTCATCACGATCGGAGAGCTCGCGCGGCGCACCGGCCTGACGGTGCGGACGCTGCGCTTCTACGCCGACAGTGGCCTCGTCGTGCCGGCCGGCCGCAGCGATGCGGGCTACCGCCTCTACGACGCGGCAGCCGCCGCGCGCGCCGAGCTCGTGCGAACGCTGCGCGAGCTCGGCGTCGACCTTCCCACGATCCGCCGGGTGCTCGCCCGCGAGCTCGGCGTGGCCGAGGTCGCAGCGGCCCACGCGGCCGCGCTGGAGACGCAGATCCGCGTCCTGCGCGGGCGCCGCGCGGTGCTGCTGGCGGCCGCCCGCCGCGGGTCCACGACACAGGAGATGAAGCTCATGCACCGCCTCGCCCAGCTCTCGGACGACGAGCGCCGCCGGATCGTCGCGGAGTTCGTCGACGACGTCTTCGACGGCCTCGACGCCGACCCCGGCATCGTCGCTCGCATGCGCGCCGCCACCCCCGAGCTGCCCGACGACCCGAGCGACGAGCAGATCGAGGCCTGGATCGAGCTCGCCGAACTCGTCGCCGACGACGACTTCCGCGCCCGCATCCGGCAGATGGCCCGGCGCAGCGCGGCCGACCGCGCGACGCCCGCAGAGGGGCCCGACCCCGCCACCGCTCGGGACGCCGCGGGCGTCGTCGCAGAGCGCGCCGGCGCGGCGCTCGCCGCCGGGATCGAGCCTGAGTCCGACGCAGCCCGACCGGTCGTCGACGAGCTTGCCGGCGTCTTCGCCGACAGCAACGGTCGCCAGGACGGCCCCGACTTCCGCGCCTGGCTCGTCGAGCTCCTCGAGACGTTCTCCGACCGCCGGGCGGAGCGCTACTGGCAGCTGCTGGCCATCATGAACGGCTGGCCGGCGCAGGCGCAGCCGTCGAGCAGCGCCGCCTGGGAGTGGCTGCTCGCCGGTTTGCGCGCGCATCGCGACGGATAGCGCCAGCCGCGGATCGGAGCCGCGCTACGCCGCCGCGCGCAGGACCGGCGTGGCGGTCGCCTCGGCGATCGCGGCGGACGTGATCTGCACGAGGTGGCGCAGCTCCTGCTCGCTCATCGCCAGCGGCGGCATGAGCACGACGACGTCGCCGAGCGGCCGGATGATCGCGCCGCGGCGGCGGGCGCTGAGCGTCACCTGATGACCCATACGCGCGTGCAGCGGGAACTCGGTGAGCTCGATGCCGACCATGAAGCCGCGGCGGCGCACCTCGCGCACGTAGCGCTGCGGCGCGACGTGCTCGTCGAGGAGCAGGTCCAGCAGCGCGATCTTCGGCTGCAGGGTCGTGAGCGTGCGCTCGCGCTCGAAGATCTCGAGCGTCGCGAGCGCCGCCGCGCAGGCGAGCGGGTTGCCCGTGTACGTGTGGCCGTGGAAGAACGTCTTGAGCTCCTCGTGCCCGCCGAGGAAGGCGTCGTAGATGCGCTCGCTCGCGAGCGTCGCGGCGAGCGGCAGGTAGCCGCCGGTGAGCCCCTTGGCGAGGCACATGAGGTCTGGCGAGACGCCCTCCTGCTCGCAGGCGAACATCGTGCCGGTGCGCCCGAAGCCGGTCGCGACCTCGTCGCAGATGAGCAGCACGTCGTGCTCGTCGCAGAGCGCGCGCACGGCGCGCAGGTAGCCGTCGGGGTGGACCCGAATGCCGGCGGCGCCCTGGACGAGCGGCTCGACGATGACGGCCGCGACCTTGCCGGCGTGCTGCTCCAGGAGCCTGCGCACGTCGCCGGGGTCGCCGGGCTCGGCCTGCCAGGCCTCGAAGAGCAGCGGTCCGAAGTAGGCGTGGAAGAGCTCGATCCCGCCGACGGACACCGAGCCGATCGTGTCGCCGTGGTAGGCGTCGCGCAGGCAGACGAAGCCCGTGCGCCCGGCTTCGCCGCGGTGGCGCCAGTACTGGAAGGCCATCTTCAGTGCGATCTCGCAGGCGGTCGAGCCGTTGTCGGAGTAGAAGACGCGGCTCAGGCCCTGTGGCGCGAGGTCGACGAGGCGCTGCGCCAGCGCGATCGCCGGCGGATGGGAGAGCCCGAGCATCGTCGTATGCGCGACGCGGTCGAGTTGCTCGCGGACGGCCGCGTCGATTGCCGGATGGCCGTGGCCGTGGACGTTGCACCACAGCGACGAGACGCCGTCGAGGTAGGCGTTGCCGTCGGTGTCGTAAAGGGTGCAGCCGTGCGCCCGCTCGATGATGAGCGGCTCCTCCTCGCACCAGCCCCGCTGCTGGGTGAACGGGTGCCAGAGCACCCCGTGGTCGGTCGTTGCAAGCTCGCGCGTCGTCATGCGTGTGACCCTAGGCACGGGAGCGGACGAATACGCTCGTCGGGCATGCGCCGCCTGCCCGAGCCCCCGCTGGGCCTCATCGTCTTCGTCGTCGGCGTCAGCATCCTCGGCGCCGAGATCGCGGCCGCGCGGCTGTTGGCGCCGTACTTCGGGGCTTCGACGATCGTCTGGGCCAACACGATCGGGATCGTTCTCGTCGCCCTCTCGGCCGGCTACTGGTACGGCGGGCGGCTGGCGGACCGCAACCCGACGCGGGCGGGCCTCTACCGGATCGTCCTGCTATCGGGGCTCCTGCTCGCCGCCGTGCCGTTCGCGGCCGACCCGTTCCTCGGCGTCGCCGTCGACGCGCTGGACTCGATCTCGGCGGGGGCGTTCGTCGGCTCGCTGCTCGGCGTCACCGTGCTCGTCGCGGTCCCCGTGCTCGTCTCCGGGGCGGTCGCGCCGTACGCGCTGCGCCTCGCGGTCGCCGACTTCGAGCACGCGGGCACGGTCGCCGGGCGCCTGTACGCGATCTCGACCGTCGGCAGCCTGTTCGGGACGTTCCTCTCGGCGCTGCTGCTCATCCCGCTCATCGGCACGCGCCGGACGTTCATCGTCTTCGGCCTCGCGCTCGTCCTGCCCGCGGTCGTCGGGCTCGCCCGGCGGCGCCTGCTGCTCGCGCCCGCGGTGCTCGTGCTCGCGTTGGCGCTGCCGGTGGGCACCGTCAAGGGGCAGACCGAGGACGGCTCGCGCGTCATCCACGAGGCCGACACCGAGTACCAGTACGCGCGCGTCGTCGAGGACCGCGACGGCACCCGGCGCCTCGAGCTCAACGAGGGGCAGGCCGTGCACTCGGTGCGGCGACCTGGCTCCTACCTCACCGACGACTACTGGGACGAGATGCTCGTGCTGCCGTTCGCCGCGCGCCAGCACCCGCCGCGAGCGATCGCGATCCTCGGCAACGCCGCCGGCACGACCGCGCGCGCGTACGGCCACTACTTCCCGGAGACCGCCGTCGACGCGGTCGAGATCGACGGCGATCTCACGGAGATCGGGCGCCGCTACTTCGGCCTGCGCGGGCCGCGCCTGCGCACCCACACCGCCGACGCCCGGCCGTTCCTGCGCCGCACCGGCGAGCGCTACGACGCGATCGTCGTCGACGCCTACCGCCAGCCCTACATCCCGTTCTACCTCGCGACGAAGGAGTTCTTCGCGCTCGCGCGTGATCGCCTGCGCCCCGGCGGCGTCGTGCTCATCAACGTCGGCCATCCGGCGCGCTCGTCGCGTTTGGAACGCGTGCTCGGCGCGACGATGGCGTCGGCCTTCGAGACGGTGCTGCGCGACCCGTCGCAGGACACGAACACGATGCTGCTGGGGAGTGTGGGGAGTGTGGGGAGTGTGGGGAG